>Ga0326727_10003059_pt1 | contig 54715 bp, 52 predicted proteins | sample MB2enrmetagenome_FD_207643 | JGI IMG/M metagenome (GOLD analysis project Ga0326727, IMG submission 207643) | Lab enriched peat soil microbial communities from McLean, Ithaca, NY, United States - MB29MY | ecosystem: Environmental > Terrestrial > Soil > Wetlands > Peat | place: USA: New York...
TCACTTTGTTCCACCGCTCCCTTACGGTCGCGGCTCAGTAACGGCTTTCCGAGCCGCGACCGTAAGGGAGCGGTGGAAGCGGGCCCACATAAACCACTACGGAGGAGTGCGAGCGCATGAGATTTCCACTGTCGATGACCGCGGGGATGGCCGGATACATTTTCCGGAACAAGCTCCGCCCGCGCGCGGAGTGGCAGCGGAACCTGGCGCCGAAGGAGAACGGCTCGAATCCGTTCCGGATCATGCACCAGCATCATAACGGCGGCGCTACGGCGCGGCATCCGATGATCGGGAAGCGCTTCCCGCTGGTGCTGATGCTCGAGCCGCTGCACGCGTGCAACCTGACATGTACGGGCTGCGGCCGAATCCGCGAGTACGAGACCACGATCGGCAAGCGGCTCACGCTCGGCCAGTGCCTGGCCGCCGTGGATGAGTGCGGGGCGCCGATCGTTTCCATCTGCGGCGGCGAACCGCTGCTTTACCCGGAAATCGGCGAGCTGGTTTCGGGCACGCTCGCGCGAGGCCGGCACATCTACCTGTGCACCAACGCGACGATGCTGCCCAAGAAGCTGCCGGAATTCAAACCGGACCCGCGCTTCTTCATCAACGTGCACCTGGACGGGCTCGAAGAAACTCATGATCTCTGCGTTGAGCGAAAGGGCGTATTCAAGCTGGCCATCGAGGCGATCAAAGCGGCCAAAGCCGCCGGCTTCAAGGTCTGCACCAACACCACGGTGTACAAGGAAACCGACATGGGCGAGATCGAGCGGCTGTTCGAGTACCTCGAGCAGTTCGATCTCGACGGCCATATGCTCTCGCCGGGATACGGGTATTCGGCCGTGAACGACCGCGAGATCTTTTTGACGCGCGAGGACGTTCACGAGAAGTTCCGCGGGATCGACCGAATCGCCAGGAGATTCAAGGTAAACAGCACGCCCACGTACCTGGATTTTCTGAAAGGCGAGCGGGATCTGCCCTGCACGGCCTGGGGCAACCCGACGTATAACATCCTGGGCTGGAAAGGCCCCTGCTACTTGATCACCGACGCGCACTACCAGAGCTTCGAAGAGCTGATGACCCAGACGCCGTGGGAGAACTATGGCCACGGCAACGACCCGCGCTGCGAGCACTGCATGGTGCATTGCGGCTATGAACCCTCCGCCGCCCTCGGGATCAATGCCAAAGCGGGGGACAGTTTCAAGCTGCTCAAATGGGCGGTGCGATAAGCACGTGAAACCGGCCCTGGTAACGGGCGCCAGCGGGTTCGTCGGCTGGCACGTGGCCCGCAAGCTGATCGAGCGCGGACAAGCGGTCCGCGCGCTGGTACGCGGCGCCAGCCGTTTGCGCGAGCTGGACGGCGTGGAAACGGTCACGGGAGACTTACGCGACGCCGGATCGCTCGAGCGGGCGGTGGCGGGCTGCGGGCTGGTGTTCCATGTCGCGGCGGATTACCGGCTGTGGGTTCCCGACCCGCGTGAGCTGTACGAGTCGAACGTGGAGGGAACGCGGAACCTGCTGGCGGCGGCTCTCGCTGCAGGCCTGGAACGGGTGGTTTATACCAGCACGGTCGGTTGCATCGGGGTGCCGAAAGGAGGCGAAGGGAACGAAAAGACGCCCGTCTCGATCGGGGAGATGAGCGGGCCTTACAAGCGGTCGAAGTTTCTGGCCGAGAGGGTGGCGCTCGAGTTTGCGGCGGGCGGCCTCGCGGTGGTGATCGTGAATCCCACGGCGCCGGTCGGCGATCACGACTTCAAACCGACCCCGACGGGAAAGATTATCCTGGATTTTTTGAAGGGCGCGATGCCCGCCTACATCGACACGGGCCTGAACCTGGTGGATGTGGAGGACGTGGCGGAAGGGCACCTGCTCGCATGCGACCGGGGAAAGCCCGGCGAGCGGTACATTCTTGGCTGTGAGAACGTGACACTCCAAGATATTTTTGCGAAGCTGGAGCGAATCAGCGGCGTGAAGGCGCCGGCGCGTCGCATTCCGTATGCGCTGGCTTACGCGGCGGGCGTGGCGACGACGGCTTGGGCCGGCCTTACCGGCCGCGAGCCCAGAGCGCCCCTGGACGCGGTTCGAATGGCACGAAAGAAGATGTGGGTGACCCACGCAAAGGCGGCCCGCGAGTTGGGCTATCGGCCCGGGCCGGCTGGCGCGGCGCTCGGGCGCGCGGTCGAGTGGTTCCGCTCCCATGGTTACTGCTGAAGGCGCGAAGCTGCTCCTGGTGGCGGCCGAACCGGGCGAATTGCGCGGGATTCTCCGGCGTTCTAAGGCGGTCAGGAAGTTGCGCTGGCCGGTGTGGTTCGCGCGGGCCGGGGAGTTGAACGGGCAGCGGGTGATCGTGGTCGCCAACGGGCCAGGACCGGAGCTGGCGGCCTCGGGAACCCGGACGGCGCTGGACCGGAGCCGGCCGGACGTATTGATCAGCACCGGGTTCTGCAGTGCGCTCGATCCGGCGTTTGGCGCCGGGGAAGTATTTGTCGCGGGGAGGGTGGAAGCCGGCGATTCCAACTATGCGGCGGCCATGCCGAATACGGACGGCCGGTTTTTCCGGACGGGAACGCTCACGTCCGTGGATAGGGTGATCGGGACCGCTGCCGAAAAGGCTCAGCTTCGCGAACGCGGCGCGGCAGCCGTGGACATGGAGGCAGGAGCGGTCGCGTTGGAGGCGTGCCGAAACCGGCTCCGGTTTTATTGCATCCGCGCGGTCCTGGACCGGGCGACGGAAGGATTTGAGTTAAATTTCAATCTGTTACGGGGCCCGGACGGACGTTTCAGCCGCGAGCTGATCCTGAAAGCCGCGATGAGGCGCCCTGTCGCGTGCCTGCCCGAGTTGATCCGGCTCGGCTGGCGCGGGCGCCGGGCGAGCCGCGCTCTAGGGGAATTTCTTGGAACTTGCGAATTCTGAGCTGCCACGCACGATGAGGGCCGCCGTTTACCGGGGCAACAGCACGATTCACATTGAGGACGTTCCAGTCCCCGAGATCGGGCCGGGCGAACTGCTGCTGCGGGTGGAAGCCTGCGGGATCTGCCACACCGACCTCAAGAAAGTGGAGCACAACCTCCTTCCGCCACCGCGGATCTTCGGGCACGAAACCGCGGGTGTGGTCGTCAAAACGGGCGGCGGGACCAATGGATTCTCCGTGGGCGACCGGGTGATCGCGTTCCACCATATCCCCTGCCGGGAGTGCTTCTACTGCCGCCGGAAGCTTTTCGCCCAGTGCCCGGTTTACAAGAAAGTGGGGGTCAGCGCGGGCTTTGAACCTGCCGGCGGCGGATTCTCCCAATTCGTACGGGTGATGGACTGGATCGTGAAGGCGGGGGTGGAGAGATTCGGCCCGGACGTGCCGTTCGAGCGGGCCTGCCTGGTCGAGCCGGTCAACACCTGCCACAAGGCCGTGGTACTGGTCGACCCACAACCCGAGGAAACGGCGGTAATCCTGGGTCAGGGTCCGATCGGTTTAATATTCACCATGTTGATCCGGAGGGCCGGCACGCGGGTACTGGCGACGGATACGATCGGCCGGAGGCGGGATCTGGCCCGCCGGTTTGGGGCCGAGGAGGCATGGGACCCGCGGGTAACCGAGGTCGAGCAGGAGGTGAAGCGGCGGACGGGCGGCCGTGGGGCGGATCTCGTGATTGTGGCGGCCAGCGTGCCCGGAATCGTCGAGCAGGCCCTGCGGTGTTCCCGCCCGGGGAGCCGTATCTTACTGTTTGCGCAAACTTCTCATCAAGAACGTGTAGAATTGTCAGGAGCGGACATTTGCGTTGAAGAAAGGAATCTGTTGGGCTGCTATAGCGCCTCCGTGGACCTGCAGAAGGAATCGGCGCGCTTGGTCTTCAGCGGCGAGTTGCCGGTGCAGGATCTGATTTCCCACCGTTTGCCGCTGGACCGGATCAGCTCGGGTGTCGAACTGGCGTTGCACCCGGATAAGCATTCATTGAAGATAATAGTTGAGCCACAAAGCCGATAATTGCGAGATTGGCCCTGCGGGCACGGGCATGGTGCGCGGCGGGTCAGGTGTGTTCGCGACCGGCATGGCGGTTACTAGGAGATTGGCACTGTGAATACCCAAATGCTGGCTGCCGTACTTTACGGGAAAGAGAATCTACAAGTTGAACCGGTAGCCGTTCCGCAGATTGGGGATGAGGACATCCTGGTCCGCGTGAAGACAGCGCTGACCTGCGGCACGGATGTGAAAGTGTTCCGCCGTGGATACCACGCGCGCATGATCATTCCCCCGGCGGTGTTTGGCCACGAACTGGCTGGCGATGTTGTCAAGGTTGGACGGAACGTCAGGAAGTTCCATGCCGGACAGCGGGTTGTGGCGGCAAATTCGGCGCCCTGCTTGCGGTGCTTCTACTGCCGGAAGGGCCTCGAGAACCTGTGCGAAGACCTGCTGTTCAACAATGGCGCTTACGCCGAGTACATCCGCATCCCCGGGCGGATCGTGGAACGGAATCTGTATGAGCTTCCGGCGGACATGAGCTACCAGGACGCGGCGCTGGCCGAGCCCCTGGCCTGCGTGCTCAAGGGCGTCGAAGACAGCGGCCTCAAGGCGGGCGACTCGGTGGCGGTGATTGGGCTGGGACCGATCGGCCTGATGTTCGTCCGGCTGGCGAAAGCGGCGGGCGCGCGCGTGATCGCACTTGGCCGGCGGCAGACCCAGTTGGAGAGGGCGGAAATGCTCGGCGCCGACGAGTTGATCTCGACCACGCACCTGGAAGACCCTGTGGGTGCGATCCACAAGCTGACGGACGGGCGCGGCGCGGACGTGGCCATTGAAGCCGTGGGCAAGCCCCACACCTGGGAGCTGTGCGTCCGGCTGGTCCGCAAAGGCGGCACCGTGAATTTCTTCGGTGGGTGCCCGAGCGACAGCCGCGTGGCGCTGGAGACGTCGCTGTTGCACTACTCCGAGATCACTTGCCGGGCGAGCTTCCATCACACGCCGGCGCTGATCCAAAAGGCGCTGAAGCTGGTGCACAAACGCGTGATCACGTCCGCCGATTTCGTGAACCGCGTGGAGCCGCTGACGAACCTGCTGGAAGTGATGCGCCACCTGATGAGCCACAACGGCCATCTCAAGACGGCCATCATCCCTTAGCGGCAAGGATCGAGAAGACGAAGTGTTGCTTGCGCCCCGGGAGTTCTTGAAGTCGCCCGAAGCCCTGGCGCGGACGTATTCCACCGAAGAAGCGCACGCTTACACGCGCTGGCTGGCGACACACCACTACGAGAATTTCCACGTAGTCACGTTTCTGCTCCCGCGAAAGCTGCACCAGGATTTCTACAACGTCTACGCGTTCTGCCGGTGGTCGGACGACTTGGGCGACGAGATCGGCGACCCGCGGGAGAGCCTGCGGCTGCTCGAATGGTGGCGCGGCGAGCTGGACGCGATGTACCAGGGAGCGGCGAAGCATCCGGTGTTCGTGGCGCTGTCCGGAACGGTGGCGCGGCACGGCCTTCCCCGGCAGCCGTTCGAGGACCTGATCCGGGCGTTCATCCAGGACCAGACGGTCACGCGTTACCGGAACTGGGACGAGCTGTTCGAGTATTGCCGGTATTCGGCGAATCCGGTCGGGCGGCTGGTGCTTTATCTCTGCGGCTACCGGGACGCGGAGCGGCAGGCGCTTTCCGATGCCACGTGCACGGCGCTGCAATTGGCCAACTTCTGGCAGGACATTTCGGTGGACCTCGCAAAGGGCCGCGTCTATCTTCCGCTCGAGGTGATGGCGCGGCACGCCTATACCGTGGACGATCTCGAAGCCGGGCGCGAGACGCCCGCGTTCCGCGCCGTGATGCGGGAGGCGGTCGAGACGGCGCGGGAATTGTTTTTCAAGGGGCTGCCGCTGGCGGGCATGGTGGACCGCAGACTGGGGACGGACCTGGAGTTGTTCAGCCGGGGCGGGCTGCGGATTCTGAAGAAGATCGAGGCGCGGGACTACAATGTGCTGCGGAAGCGCCCGCACATCCGCAAGACCGAGCGGGCGTGGCTGCTGGTCTCGGCCTTGGCGCGGCGCGCTTTGGCGAAGACCGTATGACGGATCTCGCAGCCTCCTACGAATACTGCCGGAGCGTGGCGCGGACGCGCGCGCGGAACTTTTACTACTCCTTCGTGCTCCTGCCGAAGGCCCAGAGGAACGCGATCTGCGCCATCTATGCGTTCATGCGGCACTGCGACGACCTGAGCGACGAGCCGGCCAAGGGCATCTCCCCGCAAAGCGCCATCGAGGCCTGGGAGCAGGCGATGCAGGAGGCGCTCGGGGGCCGTTTCGGCTCCAGCCCGGTTTGGCCGGCGTTCCATGACACCGTGGAGCGTCACAAGATCCCGCGCGAATATTTCCACGAAATGATCGTAGGCGTGCTTTCGGACCTGGGCCCGCGGCGCATCGAGACGTTCCCCGAGTTGTACCGCTATTGCTACCAGGTGGCGAGCGTGGTCGGGCTGACGGTGATCCACATCTTCGGGTTCCGCGGATCCCAGGCGCTGCCGCTGGCCGAAAGGTGCGGCATCGCCTTTCAGCTCACGAATATCCTGCGGGATGTGCGCGAGGACGCGGAGCACGACCGGGTGTATCTGCCCGCGGAGGACCTGGAGCGGTTCCATGTGGACCCGCGCGATCTGGCGGCGGGAAAGCGCACGGCGGAGTTCGTGGAACTCATGCAGTTCGAAGCCCGCCGCGCCAGGGAATACTACAACGAGTCGGCGCCCCTGATCGATATGGTGGACCAGCACAGCCGGTCGTCGCTGTGGGCGCTGATCGAAATCTACTCGCGGCTGCTGAGGCGGATCGAGCAGACCAATTACGACGTGCTGTCGCGGCGCGTGGAGCTTCGGACCAGCGAGAAGATCGGGATCATTCTGAAGGCCGCCGTCGGTGCCAGATAGCCGTTACCGGGCCGCGACCGTGAGGGAGCGGTGGTTACCACGGGCTGTTAACCTAGTACACGATGGCCGATAAACCATTAGTCGCTGTGCTCATGGGCAGCAAGTCGGATTGGGAGACGATGCGGAACACGGCGGATACGCTCACTGAATTCGGCGTGCCGCACGAGGTCCGCATTCTCTCGGCGCACCGGACGCCCGCGGAGACGGCCGCCTATGCCCGCGCGGCCGAGGAACGCGGCGTCGAGGTGATCGTCGCGGCGGCGGGCGGCGCGGCGCACCTGGCGGGCGTAGTCGCGGCGTACACCATTCTGCCCGTGCTCGGCGTTCCCATGGAAAGTCCGGCGTTGAAGGGCCTCGATTCCCTGCTCTCGATCGTGCAGATGCCCGGCGGCATCCCGGTGGGCACACTGGCGATCGGCAAGGCCGGCGCGACCAACGCCGCCTTGCTCTCCATCGAGATCCTCGCCAACAAGCACCCGGACTACAAGCCGAAGCTGCGAGAGTATCGCGAGAAGCAGGCCCGGAAGGTGCTCGAACAAACTCTGCCTTAGTCCCCGGACCATGAGAATCTGCTACCTGGACGCATTCTCGGGAATCAGCGGCGATATGGCCGTGGGCGCGCTCGCCGATGCGGGCGCCGATAGCGTGGCGTTGTGCGCGGCCCTCGCCGCGCTCGAGACCGGCGCCACATTCGAGTTCGAGAAGACGAAACGCTGCGGCATCGGCGCGACGAAGTTCCACGTCCGGGAGCCGGACCAGCACCATCACCCCCATCGCCGCCTCTCGCAGGTTCTGGAACTGATCGATCGCGCCAGCTTGCCCGCGCGCGTGAAACAGAATGCCTCGGCGGTCTTCCGAAGGCTGGGCGAAGCGGAGGCGGCGGTGCACCAGGTGCCGCTCGAGCGCGTTCACTTTCACGAGGTGGGTGCGGTGGATTCCATCAGCGACATCGTGGGCGCCTGCCTGGGATTTGAGCTGCTCGCGATCGAAGAGATCCACTGCTCGGCTCTGAACGTCGGCAGCGGTACGGCACAAACGGAGCACGGCATTCTGCCGGTTCCCGCGCCGGCTACGGCCGCGCTCCTCGAGGGCAAGCCGATCTATGCGCACGGGCCCGCGGTGGAGCTGACCACGCCCACGGGCGCCGCAATCGCGGCGACGCTCGCGAGGCGGTTCGGTGCGCTGCCCGCGATGCGGATCTCTCGAATCGGCTATGGAGCGGGCGGGCACGAGTTCAACACACAGCCGAACGTTCTGCGCGTGCTGGTTGGGGAGAAAACGGGCGCGAGCGAGGCGGACACCATCTCCGTGATCGAGGCAAATATCGACGATTCGAGCCCCGAGGTCCTCGGTTTCGCGCTGGAGCGGCTGCTCGCGGCGGGCGCGCTCGACGCGACGCTCGCGCCGCTCGCGATGAAGAAGAACCGCCCCGGAGTGTTGCTCCGCGTGATCGCGCGCCCGGAGGACCAGGAAGCGCTCGCCGCGCTCGTTTTCGCCGAGACTTCCACGCTGGGCTTGCGCCTGTACCGGGCGGAGCGCCGTGTCCAGGCGCGGCATATCGTCGAAGTCGAGACGCCGCACGGACGGGTCCGCATCAAGGTGTCGGACTCGAACCAGTTCGCGCCGGAGTACGAGGACTGCCGCCGCCTCGCGCTCGAAACCGGCGTGCCCCTGAAACAGATCCTTGCTGAAGCGAATTTCGCCTATCTCCAATGCCGCAAAAGTACTACTTAACCACGCCGATTTACTACGTCAATGCCGCGCCGCACATCGGCCATGCGTATACGACCATCGTCGCGGACCTTATCAAGCGCTTCAAGACCATGCAGGGCTACCGGGCGGTGCTCACCACCGGTTCGGACGAGCACGGCGTGAATGTCGAGCGCGCGGCGGTCCGCGTTGGCAAGAGCCCAAAGGAATACTGCGACGTCATCGCGGCGGAGTTCCAGAAGCAATGGGAGCTGCTCGGTTTGCAGATCGACCATTTCCAGCGCACCACCAGCCCGCAACACGCCCGGGTGGTTCAGGACCTGTTCGAGCGCTGCCGCAAGAACGGCTATGTATACAAGGGCGCGTATACGGGTCAGTATTGCCCCTTCGACAATCTCTATGTGAACGATGCCAAGCCGGGCGATCCCTGCCCGGATTGCGGCCGGCCGACCGAGACCCTCACCGAAGAGAATTTCTTCTTCAGGCTTTCCGCGTTCCAGGACCGGCTGCTGAAGCTCTACGAGGAGCACCCGGAATTCATCCAGCCCGAGACGCGGCGCAACGAAGTGATCGCGTTCGTGAAACAGGGGCTCACCGACCTGTCGATCACGCGCTCGAATATCACCTGGGGAATTCCGGTCGCCGGTGAAGCGCCGCACGTGTTTTATGTCTGGTTTGACGCGCTCAGCACGTATATGAGCGCGGTGCATGGAGAAGACCTGTGGCCCGCCGATCTGCATCTCATCGGCAAGGAGATCGTCCGGTTCCATGCGATCTACTGGCCGGCGTTCCTGATGGCGGCCGGCCTCGCGCTGCCGAAGCGCGTGTTCGCGCATGGGTGGCTGCTTTTCGAAGAGAGCAAGATGAGCAAGTCGCGGGGCAACATCGTGCGGCCGGAGCCGATCCGCCGCGTGGTGGGCGCCGACGCACTGCGCTACTTCCTGCTGCGCGAGGTCGTTTTCGGGCAGGATGGCAGCTTCAGTTACGACGCGCTGGTGGGCCGGTACAACTCAGACCTCGCCAATGGCCTGGGCAACCTGGCGAGCCGCACCCTGACGATGATCAAGCAGTACAACGCGAGCGCGCTGCCGGCCGGAAACGGCGATGCTACAATTTCGGCACAGGCCGCCGGGGTGATCGCGAGCTTCCTCGCCGCTTTCGAGAACTTCGAGTTCTCGAAGGGGCTCGAAGCGCTGTGGTCGCTGCTCTCGGCCACCGACAAGCACATTGTCGAGCAGGCGCCCTGGACGCTGGCGCGGAAGACCGGCGACCCCGCTGCGCGCGCCAAGCTCACCTCCACGCTTTATACGGCGGCGGAAGTGGTGCGCATCGCCACCGCGCTGCTTGCGGCGGTCCTGCCCGAGGCGACGGCGAAGATCTGGAAGCAGCTCGGTATGCGGACGCCGCTCGAATCGGTCCGAGTCGATCAATTGCGCTGGGGCCAGTTGCCGGCAGGGCAGGCGATCGGGGAAGTCGAGGCGGTGTTCCCGCGCATCGATGCGAAACTGGCCATCCCGGAGATGCAGAAGCTCGAAGTGGAAGAAGCGGCCAGGCAGGCCGCGCTGGTGGGCAAAGCTCCCGCGCCCGAAGCGCAGCCGGAGGCGACCCCCAAAATTGCAATCGATGACTTCGCCAAGGTGGACCTATGCGTCGGCGTCGTGCTCACAGCCGAGCCGGTGAAGGGCGCGAATAAGCTTCTGAAGCTCACGGTGGATATCGCCGAGCCGGAGCCTCGCACGCTGGTGGCGGGCATCGCGGAGGCGTACACGCCCGAGCAGTTGATCGGCCGCAAGGTGGTGATCGTGGCCAACCTCGAACCGCGGAAGCTGCGCGGCATTCCGTCGAACGGGATGATCGTGGCGGCGTCGGTCGAAGGCGGCAAACCGGTGCTGGCCGGATTCCTCGAAGATATTCCGGCCGGCGCGCGCCTGAAATGACGCTGGTCGATTCGCATTGTCACCTCGACGACGCTCAGTTCGATCCCGACCGGGAGGAGGTCATCGCACGCGCCCGCGCGGCCGGAGTCGAGACGCTGGTCGCGGTCGGGACCGGCGGCGGCCCTCCCGATCTCGAGGCCGGCATCCGGCTGGCGGACACTCATCCATCCGTGTACGCAACCGTGGGCGTGCATCCGCACGACGCGGCCAAAGCCGCGGCGGATACGTTCGACCGGCTGCGTGATTTGCTCTCGCATCCGAAGGTGCTGGCGGTCGGCGAGATTGGCCTCGATTATCACTACGACTTCTCGCCGCGCGAGACGCAATGCGAGGTGTTCCGAAAACAGCTTGCCCTGGCGCGCGAGGCCGGAAAACCCGTCGTCATCCACACGCGGGAGGCCTGGGAGGACACGCTGCGCCTGCTCCAGGAGACGGAGGGCGGCGGAATCATGCACTGCTTTTCCGGCGGGCCCGCCGAAGCGGAGCAGGCGCTCCGCCTGGGCTTCTTCATCAGCTTTGCGGGGGTGGTGACTTTTCCGAAGGCGCTCCGCATCCAGGAGGCCGCGCGGATGGTTCCGCGAGACCGGTTGCTGATCGAGACGGATGCTCCGTACCTGGCGCCCGTGCCGCACCGCGGCCAGCGCAATGAGCCGGCCTTCGTGATCGAGACGGCACGAACGCTGGCCGGGCTGCGCGGGGAAACGCTGGAGGGGATTGCAGCCGTCACAACGGCGAACTTTCGCGGGCTGTTCAGCTTATAAGGCGGGGCGCGTTTGCCACGGACAAACCCGCCCGGATAGACTTAAGGAACACGAATGACCGGTAAAACGGGGGCAACACTCGCGGCGCGCGAAATCATGGAACTCGTCCAGGCGGACCTGGTCCGGGTCGAGCGTGAAATCCGCCTTGAATGGGTGGCCTCCGTCGAGGCGATCACGGCCATCGGCCGCTACCTGCAAGGGAGCGGCGGCAAGCGCTTGCGTCCGATGCTGGTGCTGCTCACCTCGAAGCTGGCCGGGGATGGCGGAGAGAACGCAATCCGGCTGGGGGCGGTGGTCGAGATGATCCACACGGCCACGCTGGTACACGACGACGTGATTGACGGCGCCCGCACCCGGCGCGGCCAGCCGTCCACGAACATCCAGTGGGGCAATCACACCTCGGTGCTCGCCGGCGACTGGCTGTACATGCAGGCGTTCCAGATCGCGGTCGGCTTGCGGAACTTCCACATCCTCGACCTGCTGATCGGCATCACGCAGTCGATGGTCGAAGGCGAACTCTTGCAGCTCCAGCGCATCGGCTCGATCGGTGTCTCCGAAGCCGACTACATGGACCTGGTCGATCGCAAGACCGCAGGCCTTTTTTCGACCTGCGCGCGGCTCGGGGCGGTCGTCGGCGGCGCGGATTCCGCCGCCGAAGACAAGCTCGGCGAATACGCCTGGAATGTCGGCATGGCGTTCCAGCTCATCGACGACGTGTTGGATTTCACCGCGCGCGAGACGGTGCTGGGCAAGCCCGTGGGCAACGATCTTTGGGAGGGCAAGGTCACGCTGCCGCTGATCTATGCTCTCGAAAAGGCCGATGTGGAGGAGCGGCGCCTGGTCGAAACGGTGCTGGCTGACCGCAACTACGACCGCGTGCCCTTCGCGCGCATTCTGGAGCTGATCCAAAAGCACGGCGGAATCGAGCGCGTGCGCGAGCGCGCCTCCGCATTCACTGAAAATGCCCGCGGCATCATCGCCGGCTTTTCGGATTCGCCCTATCAGCGGGCGCTCTACAGCATCACGGACCTGGTCACCGGCCGCGACCACTGACAGGTTCCAGGTCCGGGAAGAAGACCTCCTCGATCCTCTTTCCGAACACGCGCCCGAGGGCGAAAGCGAGCGGAAGGCTGGGGTCGTATTTTCCGGTCTCGACGGCGTTGATCGTCTGCCGCGAGACGCCCAGCCGCGAGGCCAGTTCGCCTTGCGACCAGTCGCTCTCGGCGCGCAACACCTTGAGGCGGTTTTTCATCGGTACCGCCGGTTGGCATTGAGGTACCCGATGAGCACTAACCCAACCAGGAGGAAAACCACGTAGAACGATTGCAACGGGCCAACGAACCCGGCTATTTGGACGATCGGATAAATCGTCGCGGCGACGAAGACGCCGAGGCAGGCGGTCGCGGCCGCTTCCAGTTGTATGCGCAGTTCCAGCTCATCGAGGCGGCGCAGGTCTCGAATCAATTGCCGCACGTAGGCCAGCGAACATGCAACCGGCACTAGAACCACCAGCACTCGAACCGGCAGCGGGGGCCGGGGCCGCAGCAGAACGAGGAGAAGGATTCCAGCAGCAACGGAGAGCCCGGCTCCGAGCAACCATGCGGTCTGGCGAGCGCAGTTCCGCAAAGAAAGAGAACAGGTCGGTTCAATATTCATGCCCATATTGTAAAGTAGACTGTACATATTGTAAAGCTATATTTACTCCAAGCGGCCCACGCTACAATGGTCGAGACCGCACATGACAGCCACTGAAATTCACGAGCAGATCGAGCAGTTGGGTCCCTGGTTTTACGAATTCGACCTGGGGGAGTACGGCCGCACGCCGTCCTCGCTTCCGCCTCAGGTTTTTCCGATCCACCAGACACGTCTCGAAATGGTGAACCGCGCCGTGGTGAATTATTTCGGGTTCCGGCTGCCGGAGGTCCGGGCGATCGACGTGGGCTGTCACGAGGGCTATTACACGGTGGCGATGGCGCGCAAGGGTTTGCGGCACGTGCTGGGCGTGGATGTGCGAGAGTCGAACCTCAAAAAAGCGCGCTTCGTCAGCGAAACCCTCAGGCTTAGCAATGTTTCCTGGGGCGTGGCGAATTGCGAGCACCTGCGCGTCGAAGAGACCGGCGAATTCGATCTCACCCTGGCCCTCGGACTGCTGTATCACCTCGAGAACCCGATGCTGTGCCTGCGGAACATCAGCCGGATCACGCGGGAACTGTGCGTCGTCGAGACGCAAGTGGTCGATGAGGTTGACGGCTCGACAGAATGGGGCGCGCGCGAGTGGACCCGGCCGTATCACGGCATCATCGCGCTCATCGACGAATCCGGCGAATACTATAACGAAAACGCGGAGACGGGTGCATCGCCGGTAGCGACCTGCCCATCGCCCAAAGCGCTCGAGTTCATGCTCAAGCAGGCCGGCTTCCGGCACGTGGAGACGATTGCGCCGCCGCCCGGAGCCTACGAGCAACACGCGCGCCGCAAGCGCGTGGTCTGCGCCGCATCCAAGTAGACGAGCGATGAGTGAAAAGCCACAGGAAGTTCTCCAGGAGTTCGTGCGAGCGGCCGCGGAGTTCAGCTCACGCGTGCTCGCGCTCGGATTGGGCGACGTCCGCCGCTATTACTGGTATCACACGGTGGACCTGCCGAATGGGCTGGTTACACCCGGGCAGTACGACTTTCGCGCCACGTATCCCTGTTTCCACTTCCCCGAGCAGATGAAGGGCCTGCGCGTGCTCGATATCGGCTCCGCCACCGGCTTCTTCGCGTTCGAATTCTGGAAGCGCAGCGCCGAGGTGGTGTCCGTGGAACTGCCGTCCCTCCACGCGCTCGACCGGTTCCCCGGACAGAGCGTCGAGCACGTGCTCAGGGAAATCCGGCACATGATCTTCCCCGAGACCATGGAAGGCGTGCGGGAACTGGTTCGCGAGCACTCCGCCGAGGAGCTGTACTTCTACCTGCTCGCGGGTCCCTTCGAGTTTTGCCGCAAGCTGCTGGGAGCCACGATCGAGCGCTGCTACTCGAGCGTCTACGACCTCTCGGCCGCGAAGATGGGCACGTTCGATTTGGTCTTCATGGGCGATATTCTGCTGCACACGATCAACCCGCTGGCGGCGCTGGCGGCCGTGGCTCCGCTGTGCCGTGGAACCCTTGTTCTGGCCCAGGTGATGCCGGAATCGGATCGCAAGCCGGCCATGTTTTATGTGGGCGGTGGAGATCCGGACTTCGACGAGGTCCAGTGGTGGTGGCCCAACCAGTCCTGCCTTACGGAGCTGCTGAAAAAGTTCCGCTTCCGGACGGTCACCGAGGTGGGACACCACGCCGGCAGGGTCCGGCCTTCCGGGTGCGTGTTTGACCGCACTATTCTGCACGCGGTAAAGTGACGGCGGGCCTCGCGGCCGCGGCACACGGGATGTGCAGATAGCCGCGCACAGGCGCAGGTCCGGGAAGCACCTCGAGGGCCGCGGCGTCCTCGACCAGGTCCGCGAGCCGAAAGTCGAGCAGCGTGCCATCCGAGATCGCGGGCGTGAAGGTGAAGCGGGCGGGAGCCAGCTCCGGCAGGCGAATCCGAAAATCCACGGTTACGATTTGGCCGGGCCGCATCGGCGGGATGGGAACGTCTTCCCGCGTCGTGTTCGTGCCGGCGAAATCCACGCCCTGCCCGGTCCGCATGAGGAAGCCCACCAGCGGGAGCTTCAGCCTGTCTTTGGCCCGCGCGCTCACGCGCACGACGAGCCGCGCCGGGGTCCGGACCGCCTCGACCGGGCGCCCGCCCTCGTCCGTGATCCGAATGCCGAGAACCTCCGCGCGACCGTCGCCATGGCGCCGCGCGCCCGCGAGCGGCGAGGTGATCACCTCCCTGGGCTCATGGTAGACGGCCGGTTTGGCGGCGGGGATGTCCTGCCCGCCCCCCATCCGGTCGGCATCCTTCTTCACCAGGGCAGCCAGATAGTTGTGCGCTACCTGCGCGCTATCCCCGATCTCGACAGCCCGGCCCCGGTCGAGCCAGAGGGTGCGATGGCCGAGCGCCTTCACGTCGGAGATATCGTGCGTGACGTAAACGATCGTCACGCCGCGCGAGCGTAGCTCGTGGATCTTCCGCATGCAGCGCTGGCGGAAACAGATGTCGCCGACCGCGAGCGCCTCATCGACGATCAGGATGTCCGGATCGAGGTGAACCGCGACGGCAAACGCCAGGCGAACGATCATGCCGCTCGAGTAGGTGCGCACCGGCTGGTCCACATAGGAGCCGATTTCCGCGAATTCGAGGATACTCTCCAGCTTGCGTTCGATGTCGCCGGCGGCGAAGCCCAGGATCGCACCGTTCAGATGGACGTTCTCACGGCCGGTGAACTCGGGGTTGAAGCCCGACCCGAGTTCCAGCAGTGCCGTAACGCGGCCGTGCACGCGCAACTCGCCCGAGGTCGGCTGAAGGATTCCGGCAATCAACTGCAGCAGCGTGCTCTTGCCCGATCCGTTCTCCCCGATGACGCAGAACGTCTCGCCGCGGCGGATGGAAAGGGAGAGATCCCGAAGCGCCCAGTACTCCTGGTGGAACCGGCGCCGGTTCAGTGTGGCCAGCTCTTTCAAACGATCGCCCGGATGGCCATAGATCCGGTACTTCTTCGACACGCCCGCAAGCTCGATGATCTGCTCCATTGTCTGGCAGTTACCATCCTAACCACTCGACACCACGACCGGTAGGTGCCCCTAAAGCCTGACGTCGTTGGTACTTGAGGATCGGCTGCGGCTTGGAGCCGGCGGAGCCGTGCAGCCGGGGGCCGCAAGAGGCGCTTGCAATCCGGGCCCGGGTGCTTTACGATTTTGCAGCGGAGCGCGGCTGAGCCGGTCCCGGAACGCATTGAATGCACACCATTCTCATCGCCGAGGACGAAGCCGCGACGCGCAAGATGCTTTCGGAGGCCCTGCGAAATGCGGGCTACCAGGTTCTTGCGGCCGGGAACGGCCAGGAGGCAATCTCCGCGTCCGAGCGTCACACCGGGACGATTGACCTGCTCGTCGCCGATATCGTGATGTCGGGAATGGGTGGGGCGGACCTCTACGCCTGGATCAAGAGTAAGCGGCCGGAGGTCAAGGTGCTGTTCATCTCGGGCTTCATGAGCCGCGAACCGCTCGAGGGTGCGTTCCTGAAAAAGCCGTTCCTGCCGGTCGAGTTCCTGGACAAAGTCCGCCAGATACTATAGGTTCGCTATTTCGTCTCCGGCCGGTCGTAGCCCGCGAGACGCCGCACCCAAATGTTGCGGAAGCGCACCGGATTGCCATGATCCTGCAGCAGGAGCGGCTCCTCGGCGGCGTGGGGCTCGTAGGTCGCGACCTGCCGGTAGGCCACGCTACCGAGGATTGCCTGGTGGTTTTGTACCAGGACGCCGTTATACAACACAGTCACATAGGCGGGCTTGACTACCTTCGCGTTCTCGAAACGTGGGGCTTCGAAGACGATATCGTAGGTCTGCCACTGGCCTGGCTCCTGCGCTGGAAGAACCAGCGGCGGAAACTGGCCATAGATTGCGCCCGCATATCCGTCCGCATAGGTAGGGTTCTGGTAATTATCCAGAATCTGAATCTCGTAGCGGCTCATCAGGATCACGCCGCTATTGCCGCGCTCCTGGCTCGAACCGCGCGGGGGCACGGGAGCGGCCCACTCCACGTGAACCTGAGCGTCTCCGAATCTCTCCTTGCTCACCAGATCGCCCGTTCCACCCGCCACTTCCATGAAGCCGTTCCCGAGCTTCCAGGCGGGCCCAGACAGCTTGCCGTTGCGGCTGCTCCTCCAGTGCGACAGGTCCTTGCCGTCGAACAACACGATGGCGTCCGAGGGAGCTTTGCCGGGCTGCTCCTGGGTGCTCTGGGTACCCGGCGTGATCGCCCGGGGGTGCGGCCGGCGCAAATCGTGGACGTGCCACTGCTGGCCCGGCAAGTAGGGCGTGTCCTCAAAGCCAGGTCGCGGCGCTTGCCTGGAATCCTGGCTGGCCAGCCCGATGGCGGCGAGAGCTGCGATAACAAGGGTGCGGTTCATGAACTTGCCAGATTACCAGAGCCGAAGCATCGGCGCTCTGCCTGAGGCTTCCGCTGCACCGCCGGGCACCGCGGGTTTTGGCAAACAGGAACGATTACGGTGGAATCGCAAAGGCGGCCCCGGGCATCCACTAGGTAAAGCCCCATGCGGGACTATTTCGAGCTGACCAAGCCGAGAATTACCTGGCTCATCCTCATGAGCACGGCCGTCGGTTACTATTTCGGTCTCCATGGCGGCGGCTTCCGCTGGCTGGCGGCGTTCCACACGCTGCTCGGTACCGGCCTCCTGGCGTCCGGGACCGCTACGCTGAACGAGTGGTACGAGCGCGGCGCGGATGCGAAGATGCGGCGGACCTGCGCACGGCCCATTCCATCGGGCCGTGTCAGCGCCCAAGGCGCGCTCCTTTTCGGGATCGCGCTTTCGATTCTCGGCTTCGTGGATCTCGCCTTGGAGGTAAATCGGGCGTCCGCGTTCTGGGGCTTGGCGACGCTCGCAAGCTACCTGTTCCTGTACACGCCGCTGAAACAGCGCACGCCGCACGCTACCACGATCGGTGCGTTCCCCGGCGCGATGCCTCCGCTGATCGGGTATGCGGCCGCGGCCGGAAGGCTCACTACCGAAGCTTGGGCGCTCTTCGCTATCCTTTTCTTGTGGCAGTTTCCGCACTTCCTTTCCATTGCCTGGATGTATCGCGAAGACTATGGCCGCGCCGGGATCGTCATGCTGCCGGTGATCGAGCCCGACGGGAAGGCGACCGCGCGCCAGATCGTGCTCTGCGGGCTGCTGCTGATTCCGGTAAGCCTGGCTCCGGGCTTTCTAGGGATGGCGGGAACCGCTTATCTTTTCGGCGCGCTCGCGCTCGGCCTGGTATTCCTGTCCGCCGGGTTGCGGGTGGCGTTCGACCGTACGAGACAGCGTGCGCGGCAGGTCCTTCTCGCGTCCGTGATTTATTTGCCCCTGCTCTACGGACTTCTGTTGGTCGATAGGCCCCGGTTGTGATTGTTGCCGCGGAGAACCTGGTGCACCGGTACGGCGCTCGCGTGGCGCTCTCGGACGTATCGTTCCAGGTGCGCGAACGCGAGATTTTTGGAGTGCTCGGGCCGAACGGCGGCGGCAAATCCACGCTCTTCCACATCCTCAGCACGATGCTCGCGCCCACGGGAGGCCGCGCCCGCGTCGCGGGTTTCGACGTGGAGCGGCAGCCGTCCGAGGTGCGGCGGCGCATCGGCGTGGTTTTCCAGTCGCAGAGCCTCGACAAGAAGCTGACGGTGCTCGAGAATCTCCGCGGGCAGGGCCACCTGTTCGGGATGCGGGGCCGGCCGCTCAGCGCCCGCATCAACGAGGTGCTGGAGCGCCTGGGCCTGGCCGACCGCCGAAGCGATCTCGCCGGCGCTCTTTCGGGCGGCCTGCGGCGCCGCGTCGAGATCGCCAAGGCGCTGCTGCACCGGCCCCCCGTGCTGCTCATGGACGAACCCGCAACCGGCCTTGACCCGGGCGCCCGGCTCGAATTGTGGCGCTACGTCGAGGAACTGCGCGCTACCCAGGGCATCACCGTGCTGCTTACCACCCACATTCTCGACGAAGCCGACCGCTCGGACCGCCTGCTGCTGTTGCATCAGGGCAAGGTGGTCGCCGAGGGCACTCCTTCGGAATTGAAAGCTCGCATCGGCGGCGACGTGGTGCTGCTCGATGTCGCCGAGCCGGCCCGAATCCTCGACCAGATCGAACAGCGCCTCGGCGTGCGCGGCAGCGCCAGTGAGAACGGCTCGGTACGCATCGAGATCGGTAACGGTCACCGCTTCATCGCCGAGGTGGTGGAGGCGTTCCCGGGCGCCATCCGATCGGTCGCGCTGCACAAGCCGACCCTCGAAGATGTCTTCCTGGACGAGACCGGGGCGCGATTCGAATGACTCTCTTCTGGCTGCCGGTTTTCACTTTGTGGCAACGCGATCTCATTCGCTTCTGGCGGGAGAAGGCGCGGGTGCTGGGCTTTGTCGGCTCGCCGCTCGTATTCTGGCTGCTGATCGGATCCGGCTTCGGCAACCTGGCGTTTTTCTTTCCCGGAGCGCTCGTCCTCACGGTCATGTTTTCGGCGGTGTTCTCCACCATGTCGCTGATCGAGGACCGGCGGGAGGGCTTCTTGCTTTCCATGCTCGTTTCGCCCGCGCCCCGCGGCTCCATGGTGCTCGGGAAAATCCTGGGCTCGGCCACGCTCGCCTGGATTCAGGGACTGATCTTCCTGTGCTTTCTGCCGATGACCGGATACGCGCCCGGCTCGACCGGCTTGATCGAAGCAATCGCGGTCGTGTTCCTCATTTCCTTCGCGTTCACGGTGCTCGGCTTCTTCATTGCCTGGCAAATGGATTCGACTTCGGGCTTTCATGCCATCATGAACCTGGTTCTGTTTCCTCTCTGGCTGATCTCGGGCGCGCTGTTCCCCATGGCCAGCGCGCACGGCTGGGTGCGGTGGTTGATGCGGATCAACCCGCTGACGTATTCCGTCGCGGCGCTCCGCGACCGGATCGCGCTGCCTTCGGCGGCTGCGGGGCCCGCGTTTTCGACCAGCGTGATCGTGACGGCGGCCTTCGCCGCGACGCTGTTCCTCGCCTCCGCCATGATCGCGAACCGCAAATCCACGAGGAGCTTCGCATGAGATACGTTTTGCTGGGCGCTGCGCTGGCCGCTCTGGCCGCCTGTTCGCGGCCCCCGCAACTGCCTGTGTTCGGCCAGGTGCCGAATTTCACGCTGACCGCTCAAACCGGCGAGGCGTTTCAGGGCAAATCTCTGGCAGGCAAGATATGGGTGGCGGATTTCATCTTCACCCGGTGCGTGGACTCGTGTCCGCGCATGTCGTCCGGGATGCACTGGATCGAGAAGCAAACCGCCGATTTGCCGGACCTCAAGCTGGTGTCGTTCACGATCGATCCCGAACACGATACTCCGCCGGTGCTCACCGAGTACGCCGGGCGGTTCCGCGCCGACCCCGGCCGCTGGTATTTTCTTACCGGCCCGGCGCCGGAGCTGCACAACCTGAATCGCAACGCGTTCAAGCTGGGCGACGTGAACGGCGCCCTGATGCACTCCACCCGTTTCGTGCTGGTGGACCGGCGCGGCTGGATTCGCGGCTATTACGACACGGAGGAAGGCCAGAGCCTCGACCCGCTCATTCGGGATATCCGCCGCTTGGCGAAGGTGCATTCGTAATGGCGGACATCACGCCGGCATTTGTACGTGGCCCACGCAACACTCATGCGTGCCGCGTCGAGACTCGTCTCGACGCCAAGGGGCCGGCACGAGTGCCGGCACGGCAGGCTGAAGCCCGCGCCACGCCGATGAGGCGCTGCACTCCATGAGCGTGCACGACCTGCCGGCGCTCAACGCCATCCTGAACGCCGCGGCCGCGGTGCTGCTGGTGTGGGGCTTCACCCTGATCCGGCGGGGCCGGAAGCGGCTGCACCAGCGCGTAATGCTCACGGCGTTTACAGTGTCGGTCCTGTTCCTGATCGGCTACATCGTCTTCCACGCGGAGGTCGGAGTGGTGCGATTCCGGAAGACCGGTCTGATCCGCGGGGTCTATCTCACTATTCTCTTTACGCACACGCTGCTGGCGGCTGCCGTCCCGCCGCTCGCAATCCTCACGCTCTCGCGCGCGCTGCGCGGCCGCTTCGACAAGCACCGCGCGATCGCGCGCTGGACGCTGCCTGTCTGGCTGTACGTCAGCGTGACCGGCGTGGTGGTGTACTGGATGCTGTACCGCATGTAGGACAGCGCGGCAGTGTCCTAATGTTGCGCCGATCCTGATAGAGCCGCCAGGGGATAACGGCGGGCTAGGCACAACTTCCGGTTTCCGTATGCTAACGTATTGGACAGATGGCTCTCTACTTGGTGCTTAGCCTAAAGGATTCTGCGCCTGCTATCGATGCGGCGGTTGCATCTCAATTCTCCGGCAACTCATATAAGATTGAACCTGGGAAGTGGGCTGTCAATGCGGATGCAACGACAGCGAAAGAACTTTCCATTAAACTGGGCATCCGAGAAACGCAAACTCATATCATTGTTTCAGTTAGGGGATATTCCGGGCGCGCAAATCCGGATCTGTGGGAGTGGCTGTCGGCCCAATCGGCGAAAATAGATGCCTGAGATCGAACCTGGGAAATCCCCGCGCGGCTCACGTCCTCCTTCTGTGTCGGCTGCTTCGGAAGACTATCCCGTTACCTCATCCGGATACCCCTCTGGCGGAGGCCTCAGCTACGTCGAGTTGGTAGCAGACATCCAGAATCGATTGGGAAGACTGACCGAGGCTGTGGAAACGCTCAAGACTCAAACAACTGACCATGGCAAGAAACTCTCGGATATCAGCCAGGACATCCACGCAGCCAAGATAACGCTCAAGGTTGTGGGCAGCATTCTCGCGGCATTGTTGGCATTTGCCTGCTGGATGGGAAACAAGGCCGTCGATGCTTTCATTCAGAACCGCCAGCCGCCGTCTATCAACCAGACAAGACCGTAGGCCGTCATCAACGCAACATTAGGACACTACCGGACAGCGCCCTCCCGCAAAAAACGCTAGAATCCTCTGAGAATGAAACCTTCCGCGGAAGTACTTCCCACCGGCGGGACCGGCCGCTCGTCGCCCGGCGGTATGCCTATCGCTCTGGCCGCGGTGTTGGCGATTGCGGGGCTTGCACTCGTAGTCGGGTGGCTGCTCATCCGCGGCGGGCCGCGCCAGCCGCAAGCGCCGGTTCTGACTCCCGAGGCCCGGGCTTACATCCGTTCCGGCTCGCTCAAGCTCTCCGGGGTCGGCATGAGCGCCAAGGAAAACTTCGCGCGGCAAACGCTGGTCGAGATCACCGGCAAAATCACCAACGCCGGGGAACGCCCGGTCAAGCTCGTCGAGGTCACCTGTATTTTTTACGATCCGTTCGGACGAGTGGTTCTGCGCGAGCGGGTGGCCATCGTCAGCGCGCGCATGGCCGGATTGATGCCCGGTGAGACGAAAGAATTCCGGCTGCCATTCGACACGCTTCCCGAAAGTTGGAACCAGGCCCTGCCGGATCTGGTGATCGCGCAGATCGTGTTCGGATAGGCGCCCGAAAGGGCTGCCCCACGTCGCTACACGCCGGCCGGCGTGGTCAGCCACATATACATTTTCAAAAATGACAGCGCCGTCAGCGCGATCGAGGCGTACGCCGCAATGCGCCAGAACCGCTCGGCCCAGTTTTCGACGAGCTTCGGTGTGCCGGCCACATAAGCCGCCGCGAAGCCGGCGGCCAGCCCGCCGATATGGGCCGCGTTGTCGATGTGCAAGCCGGGCAGCACTCCCAATACGAGAATGTAGATGACCCACCTTACGTACAAGCCGCGGATGGCGGCGCCCATCGGGTGCGCGTTGTGGCGGACACCGAGCGCAATCATCGCGCCAATCAGGCCGAGGATTCCCGCCGAGGCGCCAACCGAAAGCGAGGCGCTCCAGACCGCGCTGAGATAAAAGCCGAAGACCGTCGAGACAAAGTAAATCACGATCATCCGCGCGGCGCCGTAAATCTCTTCCACCTGCGCGCCGATGTCGAACAGCACCCAGGAGTTCATCAGGATGTGGAGGATGCCGCCGTGCAAAAAACCCGCCGTCACCAGCCGCCACCATTGCCCCAATTGGATGGCCTCGCGCAGTTTGCCGCCGAACTCCACCAGAGTGCGGCCGTCGATGCTCATGAACGCGTCCGAATTGCCTTGGCGCATACTGAACAGCACCGAGGCCGCAAACAGGCCGAAGTTCATCAGCATGATAATCGATGTGACAAACCGGGCGTGCGGTATAAATCCGCCAAGGATCGCCTTGGGGTAACGGCGCTCTATGGCCCTCGGACCCACCTCCGTGTTGCAGTAGGCGCACACGCGATCGCTGCTGTTGATGAAGGCCCGGCAGTGCGGGCACATACGGCGTTTATCCATGGCCAACTTCATTGTAGCGAGTGTGCCCGGCAGGGACGATAAGGTAAGATCGAAAGGTTCTCTTGGGAGGATCTCCATGCAGGTTTCCATCGTCGGCGCGGGCTATGTGGGTATTACCACGGGGGTCGCGCTGGGATACCTGGGGCACAACGTTACACTGCTCGATGCCGACGAATCCCGGGTGGATATGCTGCGGCGGGGGAAGTTTCCCATCTATGAGCCGTACCTGGAAGAGATCGCCGCGCTCGCCCAGGCTCGTTTGCATTACACGGCGAATCCGGCCGAAGCCCATCCCGGCGCCGATATCATCTTCATCGCGGTGGGAACACCGCCGCAAGCGGATGGCAATCCGAATCTTTCGTACCTCCAGGCCGCGGCCCTGGCGGTGGGCGAACATCTCGGCGAGGGATTCACCGTCGTCGTGAACAAATCCACCGTCCCAATAGGGTGCGGGAACTGGGTGGAGTCGCTGGTCCGCGAAGCGTTCGAGAAGCGGAGCGGCGCGCGGCCCCAGGGGCGGTTCTCGGTGGCGTCGAATCCCGAATTCCTCCGCGAGGGCTCGGCGCTCCACGACTCGCTCTACCCGGATCGCGTGGTGATCGGCTCGGATGATCCGCGCGCGCTCGACTGCCTGTACGGGATCTACCGGCCCGTGGTCGAGCAGACCTTTCCCGCTCCGAGCCTGCTGCCGCGGCCGGAGTCGCTCGGCGCCGTGCCCTTGATCACCACGAACCTGGCCTCGGCGGAATTGATCAAGTATGCCGCGAATGCGTTTCTGGCGCTCAAGATCAGCTTCATGAACGAGATCGCCCAACTGGCGGAGAAGGTCGGGGCCGACGTCACGCAGATCGGGAAAGGGATTGGTCTCGACGCGCGCATTGGCACGCGGTTCCTGCAGGCGGGCATCGGCTGGGGAGGATCCTGCTTCGGCAAGGACACCTCGGCGCTCATCGCGACGGCCCGCGAATACGGGCTCACCATGCCGATCGTCCAGGCGGCGCGCGAAGTCAACTACCGTCAGCGCGACCGAGTGCTCGAAAAACTGCTCGGCGAGCTCAAAATTCTCAAGGGCCGCACCATCGGTTTGCTGGGGCTCGCATTCAAGCCGAACACCGACGACTTGCGGGACGCCCCGGCGCTCGATATCGCGCGGCGGCTGATCGAGCGCGGCGCCAAAGTGCGCGCGCACGATCCGGTCGCCCTCGAGCGCGCGCGGAGGGAATGCGCCGGTTCGACGATTTACTTCGCGGATTCGATCGACCTGCTCACAATGGAGGCCGACGCCCTCGTGTTGGTGACTGAGTGGCCCGAGTACCGCGATCTGCCATGGCGAAAGCTGGCGGAGGGAATGCGTACTGCTTTTATTCTGGACGGCCGCAATTTCCTCGAGCGGCAGACCCTGGAAGGCGCCGGCTTCCGTTACGTCGGCATGGGACGCTGACGTTTCTTACCCGTCCGCCGGAAGGGAATGCGCAGGACGCGCTCGCGGCGCCGTTCCTCGGCCAGGCTGCGTTTCCGTGCCTGGAGCAGATCGGCCAGAGAGAGGAAGCCGATTCGCCTGTGAGGATTCTTACGGTCCACCACGGGCACACGCGCACACCCGTTCTCCGCCATCCGATAAACCGCGGCCCGCAGCGGCTCGTCCGGATAGGCGACGACCAGACCTGTGTGGAGGCCATCGGCCTGCGGGCTGGCGCGCATGACCTCGCGAACCAACTGCACCTCCAGCGGATCGACCGCATATTCCCGGCTCAGGTGATAGCCGCGGCGGGCAACTTTTTCCGTGAGAATCGACCGCCGCAAGGTCAATACGGTGAAGCCGTGCGCGATCACCGACGCCACCAGCAACGGGAGCATCATGTTGACGTCGTGCGTCAGTTCGATCGCGAAGATTACTCCGGTGAACGGCGACCGCATCGTTCCGCCGAGGATCGCACCCATGCTCACCAGTTGCCAGAACCCCGCCCCTTGCGCGGGGAGGAACGCCGCTTCCAGTCCGCCCAAGGCGCCGCCCATCATCAGCAGCGGTGCGAGCACGCCGCCGGAAGTTCCCGAGCCGAGCGCGATCGCCCAGATCGCGGACTTCACCAGCAAGATGCCCAGCGCCGTGTTGCGCGCGACGTCACCGCGCAGCAGGGCCGCGATCACGTCATAGCCCACTCCGAGCGCCTGCGGAAAAACGAGACCACCCAGACCGATCGCGAGGCCACCGAGGGCCGGCCACCACATCCAGTGAATGGGCAGCAGCCGAAACCCATCCTCGGCCGCATAGACAGCGATTGTAAGGAGGGCCGACAGCGCGCCGGCAAGCAAGCCCGCCAAAACGCATCCCACGATTCCTTCCGGCCCAATGAGGGCCGCATGGGGCGTCACCGGGAACAGAGGACCGGGACCCAGCACGTACCACCGCGCGAGGCCGGCCGTTGCGCTCGCAAGGGCCACCGGAATGAGGCTGCGCGGCTTCCATTCGAACAGCAGGAGCTCCACGGCCAGCAGCACGGCGGCCACGGGAGAGGCAAAGGTCGCCGACATGCCGCCAGCCGCGCCCGCCACCAGCAGCGTCTTACGCTCCGCGCCGGTTAAACGGAAGCACTGGGCGATCATCGATCCAAACGCGCCGCCGGTCATGATGATCGGACCCTCGGCGCCGAACGGGCCGCCGGAGCCAATGGAGATCGCCGCGGAGAGCGGCTTCAAAAGCGCTAACCGCGGTTCGACGCGGCTTCCGTTGATCAGAATGGATTCGATGGCTTCCGGAATGCCGTGTCCTCGAATTCGTTCCGACCCGTAGCGCGCCATCAGGCCGACAATCAGGGCGCCGGCTACCGGTACGAGGACCTCGAAAACACCCAAATGGTTGCCCGCCGGAGCGATCAGGGCCGTGCTGAACCGGCCAAAGAAGAACACGTTGGTAAACAGGCCGATCAACCACAGCAGTGCCGCCGCAACGAACGCGCTGAGCAGTCCGATGACCACCGCAAGCAGGGAGATGGCAATCACTCGCGGTGAAGTTGTGAAGTCGCCCAACTTCTGATCGGTGCCCACGCAGCCCCTCCGGTCCCAGCCTTCAGTGATCGAGCAGTGCTCGTAGCGAGCTCAGTAATTCCGGCCCGGCTCGAGCCATCTCCGCGCGGTGCTGGACCGCCAGCGACCGCAATGCCGCTTCGCCCGCGGACGTCAGATATACAAGCACCTTGCGCCCGTCGTCCCCAGAGCGGCGGCGGCCGGCCAGACGCCTCTCCTCCAGCCGGTCGACCAATTCCACAACGCTGTGATGCCGGATTTGGAGACGCTTGGCGAGTTCGCCGACGGTCGGTTCCACTGTGGGAGCAAGCCCGCGAATCGCAAGCAGCAACTGGTGCTGCTGCGGCTCGAGCCCCGCGGCTCGAGCCGCCCCTTCACTGAAGCGGAGGAAGCGCCGGATCTGGTACCGAAACTCGGCCAGAGCCCGGTAATCGACCGCAATCTCGGTTTGGCCGATGGCACGCACGTTGCGCTCACTTATATCGTAGCACGATATTAAGCCGCCCACCCACGCCCTGGCAGGCTCCTGAGCGGTCCCGCCCTGCTTTCGGCGCCCTACCTGGACACTGCGGCGGCGACGGCCGCGGACTGTGTGGAAGCCGGCAGCGCGGCTTCTTTATTCGGAATGACCACTTGGCTTTTCCGGGAGGGAACGACGTCCAGCCTTTCCCAGAGCACTGGGTAGGAACGCAGGCAGGTGGGGCACTGGTAGCGGCCTTTCACGGGCCACATGGGAGCCGGATGAACCGACTTGCACCATAAGGTTTGTAAACGAGACCCCAGAGATTTCATGGTTGAATCCCTCAACAATATGATTCACTTTCACCTTACAGGGTTTCGAGAAAAACACTGCGGCGGATCGACTCAACGGGACGAATCGCCCTCCGCATCCCTTCGCCGCGATCTCCTGCGGGATGCGGAAGGTCTCCCCATTCAAGCTCGCAAGTTGGCGTAAGTCCTCGTTGGTCATCGAGATCGTATCCTGAATGGCGCCCAATTCGGAGGCGCTCGGCGCGGAGTTCTCGCTGATCCGGAAAGCGGATTCGAGCAGCGGTTTGGATACCTGGAAGCCAAAGAAATCGTGGTACCACTGGGGGGCGTAATTCCCGCTGGCGCCTCGGCCACATCCAATCCAAACTCCACTTTCAAGTGCGCGGCCGGATCCTCCACGGAGGTGACAAGCGGCCAATATTTCGCGGCAGTTTCGGATACTCCAGCGCGACCGGCGGATTCACTCCGAGGCCGGTGTCCGAAGTTATCTGCGCCATAGTGCGCCAGACAGCCGAGCGCGAAGGCGTACTCGTTCAGGTCCTGCCACTCCCCGGATCAGCTCCTCCACGAAGTCGCCACTCCGGACGTAGCGGAGCAGGTCGGTGCAACGCCTGAATGGAAGCAAGCCAGGCCGCATTGATAATCGCCTCGTGGGCGTGCACCGCATAGCTGCTCAGGAGCGCCGGGCCAGGAGATACAGCAGCAGCGCGGTGATCTTTCGCATTCGAGCCCGATGAGCCCCTCCCTGAATCGATACTAGGTCCGCGACCGTGAAGTCCGTTTCTTTACGGTAGCGGCATCTACCTGTAACTGAGCCGCGACCGTAAGGGAGCGGTAGCAACGCATCACGCGGTCGAGGTACTAGCTCAAACGGGATCGAACGCCAGAACCAGGGCCTTAACGTCGGACCGTAGGTCCGTCCAGACGCAATCGCAGCCGTAGTACGTGTAACGTGGTTCGATCGATTTGACCACGGCCGGGATCGCGGTGGCGTCGTCCGGAAGGTGCTCCGTGGAGAGCGACATCCGCGGACGGAAGTGCCGTATCGTCTCTCCGCCGCCAGCCAGGGCGCGTTTCTCCGCCCCTTCAATATCCATTTTGATGAAATCGACTCGTGGCAGTTTGAGTTCGGCGACGATTTTGTCGATGGTAGTCAAAGGAACGCGAATCTTGGACCCAGCCTTCGGAGAGAGTACCAGGCTGTTGGACCCCGAGTCCTGTTCATCTATCGAGAGTTCCAACTCCGCGTCTCGATCCCAGACTCCTTTCGGATAGACGACGACCCGGCCCGCCCGTATCTCGGCGTCGAAATTGCGCCGCAGGGCATCCACAGTCCGCGGGGAAGGTTCGATTGCCACCACCAGTCCGGCGCCACGTAGTAACGCTTTTCGCGTGAACACGCCGACATTGGCTCCGCAATCCAGCACGATGTCGCCGCGGCGGACTGTGTGCCCGCCCGGCTCGTAGATATCGCGCCGTTGTTCCGCAAGCATAAAGGGAAGCCTGGTGTCGCCGTGAACGGTCCAGATACTTCCCTCGGGAGTGCTCCATAGATCCAAGCCGGCTTCGCTTCGTCGAAGAACCATCCTCGAAGCGAACTCCCGAGGGCCCGCGACAGTCTCCCGGCCGGTCAGAACCCTCAACGTGGTGGACAGTGGACACTCGCTCCGGGCAAACAGCCAGGCAAGACCTGCTGGCAACGCCAGCCAGGAAAGACACAAGACCAGAATCAGCGCCCGAATAATCCTTATGACCTTCGGGTGGGAGGCTTTCTCTGCATTCATCTGCGGCTCTGTCGTTGAGGTCATCGCCCTCGATCCCTTCGCGTCGAACACCGGAATTTCCGGCGCCAGGAGCCGCCATTTTAGGCTCCCGGATGATCCTGCTCAGTATATACCCAGGCGCCATCCCGCCGAAGATGAGCGAGTGCTCTCTGCCCTAATCGGAAATCTTTAGCGCGAACAGAGCTGTTCCCGTACCGCCGCCGCCGGTGGCGCTGAGCCCAACGGGAAACGCTCCTGCTTTTGCCGGTGACGGATCTGCTCAATGGGGGTAACTGCCATCCGGATCACTTCGCCGCGGTCTTCCGCGGGATGCGGAAGGCCCGCGCATTCAGTCTCGCGGACTGCCAATAGACGGGGTCGGGCCCAGCGAATAATCGCCTCATGAGCGAGCACTGCGTAGCCGCTCAGGAGGGCCGGTATTGGCTCAAACGGGATCGAACGCCAGAACCATGGCCTTGACGTCGGACCACATGCTCGGCCGCTCGCAATCGCAGCCGGAATGCGTGTAACGGGGTTCGATCGATTTGACCACGGCCGGGATCGCGGTGGCGTCGTCCGGAAGATGCTCCGCGGAGAGCGACATCCGCGGACGGAAGCGCCGTATCGTGTCTCTTCCGCCGGTTAGGGCGCGTTTCTCCGCCCCTTCTATATCCATTTTGATGAAATCGACTCGTGGCAGTTTGAGTTCGGCGACGATCTTGTCGATGGTCGTTAAAGGAACCCGAATCTTCGAGGCAGCCTTCGGCAAGAGCACCAGGCTGCTCAACAACGGGTTGTGTTCGTCGATCGAGAGTTCCAGTTCCCCGTCTCGATCCCAGACTCCTTTCGGATAGACGACGACCCGGCCCATCCGTATCTCGACGTCGAGATTGCGGCGCAGGGCGTCCACGGTCCGCGGGGAAGGTTCGATCGCGACCACCAGTCCGGCGCCGCGCAAGAGCGCTCTTCGAGTGAACTCGCCGATATTAGCTCCGCAATCCAGCACGATGTCGCCGCGGCGGACTATGTGCCCGCCCGCCTCGTACACATCGCGCGATTGTTCCGCAAGCAGGAAGGGAAGCGCCGCGTCGCCGTGAACGGTCCAGATACTTCCCTCGGGAGTGCTCCATAGATCCAAGCCGGCTTCGCTTCGTTGAAGCACCATCCTGGAAGCGAACTCCTCGGGTCTCACAATGACCTCTCTTCCGGTGAGACCCCTCCACGTAGTGGACAGTGGACATTCGCTCCGGATTAGCAGCCAGGCAAGACCTCCCAGCAAAGCCAGCCAGGAAAGGCACACGATCAGAATCAGCGCCCGAATGATTCTAATGACCTTGGGGTAGCCGGCTTTCTCCGCATTCATCTGCGGTTCCTTCGTTGGGGTCATCGCTCTCGGCCTTTTCGCGTCCAGGACCGGAGCTTCCGCTTCCGGCCCGTGCTGGTCGCGTCTTGAAATGGTGCCGTAGTTGCCATTTCAGACTCCCGGATCCTGTCCAGTATATACCCCGGGTGCCATCCCGCCGGGGAGGAGCGCGTGCTCACCTTTGAGATGAGCGGCCTCGATGTCCGGCCACCTCTGGCCTGGCTCGCTCCGCCCTCCAAAGGCTCTACCCTAATCGGAAACCGTGAGCGCCAGGGTGGCCGTTCCCGGTAGCGGCATCTACCTGTAACTGAGCCGCGACCGTAAGGGAGCGGTAGCAACGCCTCACGCGGTCGAGGTACTAGTCGCCATTTCGTTCCCTGACATCGCTGCGCGGCTTGCTGCCTTTACAACACCTCAATCGGAAATCGTTAAGGTCAAGGCGCCTGTTCCCGTGCCGCTGCCATTGGCGGCGCCCAGCTTGACGGCAAACGTTCCCGCTTCGGCCGGAGTCCCCGAGATCACGCCGGTCTTGCTGTTGACGGAAAGGCCGGACGGCAGTCCCGTGGCGCCGTAGCTCGTGGGGCCATGGGTCGCGAGAATCGGAAAAGAGAGAGTATTCCCTACGCGTCCGGCCAGCGTGCGGGCGCTCGTGATCGCGGGGGCGGCGTGCGGCGGCATACCGCGATACGCCTGCCACATGTCGTCCACGAACGTCGCTTGGGGGAATTGCCCCTCCAGCCAGTAGCGCGTCTGCCGTTGCCGGCTCGACGGTGTGCTGTAATCAAAACCCGAGGTCTTCAGCACGGTCTCGACTGCTTTGGAGTCGTCTTCCGACATCCAGCGGTCCACGTAGTCAAAGAAGGCGGGATAGTTCCAGATATTTTCCGCACCCAGGAGATGCATCGTCAAAGCCTCGCCTACCCAGGCAATCGAGGTGCAGCAGCGCCGGTACGATTCACCCAGTTGTTCTCGCGGCGGATCGAGAATGGGCCACTCTTTCGGCGGAAGCTGTTCGTACGGACCATAGAGTCCGCCGCTGACCGGGGTGCCGTCGCTGTGAACTCCGTAGTGGCCGCCGTAAATCACCGTTGCTCCTTGCCAGGCCCGCTCGTATTTCCCTCTTGGCGGAATCTGATTGATGTAGACCGTCTGCATATCCTCGCCAAAGCTGTCCGGATACAGACTCGACACATTCTGCATGGCCTGGTTGTGCAGCAGCAAGCCGGCCAGAATGATGGGCAGCTTCCGCCCGCTGCGGTGACCCCCGAATGCCGGCCAGCTATGGCCGGCCTGCAAACACCCAAACAGGTCGATGCCATATTGCACGAAGTAGTTCGTCAGGGTGACTTTCTGCTCGGGCGGAATGTCGAGCGACAGCAACAACCCCACATAGGAATCGGCCAGAGCGATGTGCATTCCATAAGACGGCATATACTCGGCCGGCGCATCGAAGAGGAACGGATTCAAATCGATCCAGGGCCTGCGGAACCAGGCCTCGAATTGCGCGAGCGACGGCGTCATGCCGGGCTTGGGAGCCGCTACCGACGGCAACAGCCCCCGGTCCAGGTCATGGGCATAGTAAATCGTTTGCTTCCGGTCGCAATAAGAAGGCCGGAAAGCATCCGCAGGGACCGGCGCGCTCAAGACCGTCAGAATCGACACGCTGGCGACGGGGCTGCAGCTTGTGTCCTCCGCCCGCATCACTTCGGGAAGCTTGTGATACTTGTCCGGAGGTACGCTGATCGATGACACCAGGGACTCTCCCGGCTCGAGCGTGACGGGCGCGTATACTCGCCACTGAGCGTCAAACGCCCAGGACTGGTCCACGCCGTCGTTCAGTCTCGGGTCAAAACCGCTGCGGCGATTCGGCGTGGGCAAGTCCTTGACCGAGCCGTTCCTGTATGGCGCCGAAGTCTGCGGGGCAGGATCGATCGACGTAACCGTGACCCGCCGCCCCACCACATAATAGTCTCCGTTGACGAACTGGCCGACGGGCATCGGCCGGTCGAACGTCCAGGTGATTCCGTCCTTGCTAACGCGCGTTTCCAGCGGCAGTGCAGCCATCGCCGGACCGGCGAACGAAACCACTGCGAATCCGGCGCACAACCCTGCCAACAGCCGGCCGGTTCGCCGCTTGTCGCATCCCATAGTCATCCCTTCTTCTCCTCTTCCACGGCCAACCCGGCAGGCTGCCGCCGCACTATGGCTGGCTCCCGCTCTCCACCAAACGCACATCCCCGGCGTACTTGCCGACCTTCACGTGGGCCTCTTCCAGATTGGTCGCCTGGCGGCCGTTGAAGCGCAGGTTTTCGATCCTCACGCCTTGAACGTCATGCTCGGCGTCGAAACCCGTGAAAGACGACTGCGGCGCCGGTTTGCCGGTAACGAAAATGTCCTTGTACAGCACGTCGCGCACCGTGCCGCGCACCGTATCGTGCGACCACATGGTCCCCTGGATGATGATCACGAACAGATTCGGAATGAAGCCTGAGGCCGCAACCGGGTCGAACTTGTCGTCGCGAGACTTCTGGATGATCGGCGCGAAATTCTGGTCGTCGATTTCCACGCGGATATTCTCAAAGCGGATGCCGTGTACCGCGGCGCGGTCGCCGTGCTGGATATCCATCGCGGCTACATCGGTCCGGATGATATCGATATCGCTAAAGACCACATCGGTCAGCTCGGGGGCGCATGTTTCGGCGCCGATCTCCAGCGCCCGTCCCCAGTCGCACCACACCACGAGTCTGCTCGCCCGGACGTTCCGTACCGGCCGGTCATCGAAGGACTGGCGCCTGTTCTTGAGTCCTTTGATTACGATGGAATCGTCGAAGGACCGGATGAAGGAATCGCGGATCGTTACGTCCTGGCTGTTGCAGACGTCTATGCCGTCCGAGTTGTAGCGCCATAGCCCGACCAGTTTGACATCGGAAATCGCCACCTTCCGGGCGCCAAAGAAGGCGGCGCACCACTCGGCCGGGTCGCGCATGATCACGCCCTGGATCTTGATGTCCGAGGAGTCCGAAAAACGGATATCCCCGCCGTCGCTGCGCGCGAGCTCGCTGCCGTCGATCACGCCGCGGCCGAGGATGCGGACGCCGGACACACCTTGTCCCCGGATCGCCCCATACACCACCGCCCCGCCGGCAATGTAGACTGTCTGGCCGCTCTTGATCTGGATCTTCCCTGTTTTGTGGACGCCCGGCCCGAAGTAGAGCACGTCGGGGTCGCCGGGCTTGGGAGCGTCAGTCTCCGGCGGATCGGCGAAAAGGTGCAGTGCCTTATGAATTCCATCGAGTTCGACCGTCATTTGCCCAGGCTTGGCAACCGTGAAGGTGATGTGGCGGCCTTCGATGGCCGGATGGATGCCACGCGAGGTTGGCCGGACGGCTACGGATTGGAAGGGCCGGTTGGAAACCACTTCGACCGTCACCGGACCGGACATGCCCCAATAGGCGAATGCCGCGATTTCAGTTTGGTCCAAAGGCCGTTGATAACCGGGCCAGATCTGATTGAACGGCATAGCAGAGACGCGGCAGATGTATACCGGGACCGTCCGGCCGTTGACGCGCAGGGTATAGTCCTCGGAAAGCTTCTCCCCCGCCGGGGCCGGCCAGGTCTCGATTGCGGCGGCATTTCGAGAGCGTGCCGCCGCACACGGCCGGAAACCAAATACCAATAGCATCAGGCTGAATACGAGCTGTCTTGTCCCGAGCATCAAAGCGCCCTCCTCGGCGGCTATCTTCACGAGTGTACCCCACGCTCAGGCCATCGGAACTGACGCGGTACAATCCCAGCATGCGGTTTTGCGTTCTTCTGGCGCTGCTCGCCGCCGCTTGTGCGCCAGCGCCCTCCGGCGGGAGGCAGGCCGGCGAGCCTGCCTCACAACACTGCATCGGCGATTTGCACTCGTTGTGGGGCAGAACTCCAATTTCGCCGAAACCTTCCCACCGTGGTATCCGATACCTCTCAGCATCGTGACTCGTCGCCGATCCAGGCGATTAACGGCCTGTTTCAGCCGAAGCCCCAGGCTTCGTTTTCTCCGGCTGTTTCGTGGGCACTGGGGTCGCGCGCCCGGTTTGGGACTGGCTGAAATCACGCTGGGCCCGATGGCGCTGTGTGCCATGACCCTGGCCCGTGCCACTTTCAGGTTGCGCACCCTCGTGCAAATACGAGGGTTTCGGGAGCCGCAACTCTGGAGATGCAATTGCGGTTAACCCTTCCGTCGAGAGGCAAAAGCCAATGTGCCCCAGACTCCGATTGTGCTTTCAAAGCCCACGAAAGCCGAAAGTGCCTTATAAAAGGAGTAGCCTCGGAAGGGGAGAGTCAATGAAGCGCCCCGCGATTCTGTTGCTGTTCGCCCTGGCTGCCGGCTTACTGCCGGCCGCCGGCGATGAGGTGGTGTTCCGCGGCGGCGTCTCGCTCGTTCGCGTAGACGCCCAGGTGGTGGACGGCAACAATCGAGCAATCACGGGCCTCCAGGCCGGCGATTTCGTCCTGCTGGAACAGGGACGGCCGCAGCCGATCCACAACTTCGGCAGTGAAAACATGCCGGTAGACGTATTGCTGCTGCTCGACGTAAGCGTCAGTATGCGTCCGCATATCCAGCGAATCGCATCCGCGGCTCACGAGGCTTTCCGGGTGCTTCGGCCCGAAGACCGCGTCGGCATTATGGTGTTCGACCGCTCGACACGCCTGCGGCTGCCGTTCCGCGGCAGCCAGCAGGATGTGGAGAGCGAGTTTCAATCTCTGCTTCGCCAGGAAGATTTCCGTGGGGGCACGGATATCACCCTCGGTTTGCTCGACGCCGCCGGCTACGTGGCGCGCGAGGCGCGGCCCGGCGCGCGCCATGCCGTCATCATCGTGACCGACGACCAGACCGAGTTCGACCGCGACGAAGACGCCGTGTCGCACGCCCTGGTACGCGCCGACGCGGTCTTGAGCGCCCTGATTGCTCCGGATGCGATGCGAAACCGGTGGGGTCACGGGGCTGGAGGCCAAACCTCGGGCGGAATCGGGGGACCGCTCGGCGGCATCATTTTCGGACGCGGACGCGGGTCCGGCTCGGACCGGCGATCGGCGCCGCACACTCAATCGGCCGGAACCTCCGAAATCGCCCGCAGCTCGGGCGGCGACAGCATGCCACTGGACGATGCCTCTTCGCTCGAGAACACGCTGGCCCGCATCCGTCAGCGCTACACGCTGCACTTCCACCTGCCCGAAGGCGTGAGGCCGGGCCAGGAACGGAACGTCAAGGTCGAATTGACGGACGCCGCCTGCCGCCGCTATCCCGGTGCCGAAGTCCGCTACCGGCGGATCTATGTCACACCCGCCGGAACGGGAGCGGGTGCCGAGCCGGCCACCGTCATAAGCGCGCAGGGCTCCGAGGGCTCTACTCTAGAGCGCCGCCCGGCCGTCAATGGACCGGTAACGGAAGGCCCCACCATAGGAGCCACCGCGCCGGAACCGGCAGACACGCAGCCTGACGCCGCGCCGCCGCCGCCCGCGCAGCAGGCGCCGCCCGCACAGGCAGCCCCGCCCGCGCAAGGCGGCTGGCGTCGCGTATCGCCGTAAAGGCCTGGCAATCGCCGGGGCGCGTCATTCGCCGAACCCGGTCCCATTTCAGTCCCTATTTGAGATGCGAACGACACTATCCTTTGCTGGAAGGACAAGACCAGGGTCAGAGACGACCGGAACTGGAAGGCAGCAGCGGATCAGCAGAAGCTCTCCGAGTTTATTGTCAAGAGGTTGACCGAACGGTACATCGACCCCGTTCTTGAGACGCCATCCCCAAACGGCTTTACCTCGATGGCGGTCTCCTGTCTGCTGATCGAAGCCTTGGAGGCCTTCTACCGAGGCTGGCCGTCAACCGAGAACAGGAGTCAGCTTGCGTTCCGTCGTTTCTTTCACCGGGAGCCTCGGTTCCGGGACCTCCGCGGACACGCTGACGGCTTCTACGAGCACGTGTGCTGCGGCATCCTCCATCAGGGCGAAACCACGGGAGGGTGGATCATCAGGAGGCGCGGCGCGCTTTTTGATCCCGCCCAGCTAGCCGTGAATGCCGCCAGGTTTCACGAAACTCTCCGCGACTGCATTGTGGGGTACGCCGCCGAGCTGAGTGATACGGCACGGAGCCAGCCGATATGGAAGCATTTCCTGATCAAGATGGACGCCACGGCGGGGAACTGCGAAAGGAGCGCGTGACGGAATCGCGACGACCTCCGGGCGCCACGAAGGATCACATCTGTCCTTTGGAGCGGCTTACGGCAGAGTGAAGTCCATCGACCTAAACAGTAAGAGGGCGGTAATAGAGATCACCTCCGACTTATCCGTCGGTAGGCCGATGTATCCTCCCTGCGGCCACTCCGACTAGGTCCTCGACCGTGAAGTCCGTTTCTTTACGGTAGCGGCATCTACCTGTAACTGAGCCGCGACCGTAAGGGAGCGGTAGCAACGCATTACGCGGTCGAGGTACTAGGTCCGCGACCGTGAAGTCCGTTTCTTTACGGTAGCGGCATCTACCCGTAACTGAGCCGCGACCGTAAGGGAGCGGTAGCAACGCATCACGCGGTCGAGGTACTGGCCAATGTGCATCAACGGAGTCCATGTCCAGTTCGACACCCTCACCGGCAAAGTAGGGCCAGGAGCCGATGCGCACAGCGCAACTCTGCAGCAGCCGCTGCCGGAAATCAAAAAGCCTATCCCCGTGGACATGCTGTGGGATCGCGCTGACTGGCCGGGCTGTCTTAAGGCCCTCACATCAGCTTCCGAAGTGCGAATCAAACAGTGACGGGCACTGTGAAAGATGTGAATACGGACAACCGGAAGATCGTGCTACTACAGGCTGATCCTCACGTCGAGAAGAAATACAGCGTAGATCACCTTCGACAGAGGGCGGCGGTCGCGAGGGCTTAGTGGCATCGCTATTCTGGCGGACAGTCCCGCCGAGGCCCCGCCAAAGGTGAATCTTCTTTCCAGAAGACTCTCCCCTACACGACCGATGGAATCAGGCAGATACGGCCACCTCTGAATTGTGGTCGATTTCGGAAAGCTCCAGCGCCATCGGTTCCACGGCACTTCCGGCCCCCGCACGGGGCCGTGCCGGCGAATCCCAACCTCATCACAATTATCTTCGCCCTATTCTCAATACCTTGCAGAAACCCCTCCTCAACTCCCAAGGGACATCTGCTAAACCTGAACACGTCAGGGCCGCTTCGAGCGGCTCATAAGCGCAAATGGTTCATGAACCGTAATCGTCGGACGCTTCGGCGTCCAGGGTGCATTCCACCGTCCTCGGGAATCTGAAGCAGGCTATATGCACTGTGGAGGGTGAAAGAGGGCTTACCGCGCCGGACATAAGAAGAAGCGCGGGAAACGATAGGAGGCAGTCGACTACCCAAGCAGAGAGCAGCGGACCAGGCGAGGCGGACCCTTTTCGGCAAAGCTTCCCCCAGACAGCTACGTCCCTTTGGCCGGGGGCGTATGCCGTGCGGATTCCTTCTTCCAGGATCTGCCGCACAGCCTGCATGTAATGCAGGACCGAGCCGCCGTTGTTCTCTCGCACCTCGTTGGGGGTCCGGCAGGGCTCCCAACGCCAGACGATTTGCAGCCGGCGACGAAGTCGCCTGCGGCTGGACACCGCCTGTCGGCACTGCGTGACGCAGCTCGCGGGGCAGGTCCGCGTAGCTTGCATCCGCAAACAGATCGAGACCTGCGAACTGGCCCCAGGTAGCCAACCTGCAACCGCAAAACCGCCGGCGGGTGTCAAAGCGTCGGCGCCGCCCCGGCACTGCGAAGAACCGTTCCGCCGCCCGCGATGCCGTAGTGTCTTCAAACGTAAATGGACTGCGTCGTTCCTTCGAGCGCTTGGGGGGTGTTTCCGCTGGTCTCCGCGACGCTCCAGGAGCCTCCCACGATGCGCTTCTCGACCGTCCGAGACCTGTATGAAATCCTTGGCGCCAGCGTGTGCGGGGTATTCAGAGGCCACAACAACGTCGACGACGGCAGTCTACCGTTGGTCGTCCGCGCAGAACCGGCCGCGAGGCGGCGAAATCACTCGGCGCTTACGCCATGCTCTCAGAAGCCGAAGCTCAGGCCAAGCATCGGCACGATATCGTGTACCCAACCGCTCAACTTGGACGGCGGTACCGGCGCAACTACGTTGTCGGGAAATGGAGTCAAGTAGTCGCGGACGTCGGCGTACAGATAAGTGCGCCGGCCGACTTTCATCCTGACTCCCCCTCCGAATGTGATCAGCGGCTCTACCTGTCGCGTGTTCGTGAGAGCCGCCAGGTAGCCGAGATCCTGTGACACTTGCGGGGTACCGGTGCCCTGATACACCTTGATGCCTCCGCCGGCGGCGAGATACGGCTGGATCGGCGCCTCCCGGCCCAAGGGCTTGTAGAGCAGATCGTAGTGGATCGCGTGGGTCTGACCGGAAAAAGTCGCCTTGTCGCCACCGGACGAGACCATGAGGTCGTCGAACTGGAACGTGTACCGGATTTCTCCGCCCAAGTGGTTGTACAGGTCCTGGGTGGCGAACGCGCTCAAGGCCGCTCCGTTGGAAAAGCCGGCGGTACCGCTCTGGACGTCATTGGTGACCGTCACATTCTTATAGATGCCAAATCCGCCGGCTGCGCCGACCTCCCATTGCTGGGCGAAGCACGTCCCCGTCAGCGCAAGGACAAAAAGAAGAGCTGTAAGTGATCTCATGATCGTAAACTCGGACCTGGGTGTGGCGCGGGCTTCAGCCTGCCGTGCCGGCACTCCTGCCGGCAGCTTCGCGTCGAGTTGAGTCTCGACGGGGCACGCATGCGCGCGTGCGCCACGAAAAACTGCCTGAGGCGCGTTCTCCATACACGTCTACACTAGGGATCCACCACGCGGACACTCACGGTGGTGCTCTGAGTTCCCTGCGTGATCGTGAGCGGAACGCTCATGCCCGTCGGTATCCCATGGAAGGGGACCTGCGCGTTGATCTGGTAGACGCCCACTTCCCCAGGCGCCAACCCCGCGTAGCTCACAAAGAGCGCCGCGCTGCCCAAAGTGACCACCGGCTCAATGAGCGCTTGCGCCAGCGGACTGGTGGGACCAGGGTACCCCGAGTTCACTTCCGGGGAAACCGCACCGAGACCGGTGGCGAAAATGGCTAACTGATCGTTCGGATGAATCGGGTCCGTCGGCGTCACCGTCAGCCATTGGTCGCCCTCTTGACGAACCACCGTCGGCAGGGCGCTCGCCCAGCCCGGAATGGCCGTTTCAAACACGCTCGGGGCATCGGCCGGTACATTGAACAGGAAGCTGTTGCTTACGCCGGCCTGGGTCTGCAAAATCATGGTCGAGCCGCCCAGGATGTCAAACGGAATCTGACCGTTGATCTCGCTTGGCGAAACGAAGATCAACGGGACCAGTTCGCTGTTGATGGTCATGCAACTGTCGCCGAGAGTGGTCGGCAGCGGAACCTGGTTCGACGCCACCTTGATCGGAGCCAGGTTCGAGCCGCTGATGCTGAACAGGCCGCCCGGCGCGACCGGGGAGGCGCCATCCGCCGCGCTCACAATGGAGTTGATCTGCGGAGTGGCGAGGGCGGTATCGTACTTCCACGGAAGCACCGTGAAACCCGTGGTCGACAACGAGACGATTGCGTTGCCGTTCGGAAGCGCGACCAGCGACCGCATGAAGCCCGAGCCGATCGTCGTGGTTGTGGTGGTCGGCTCCGTACAGAGAGTCATGCCGAAAACCACCTGGCACTGCGGAGGTACGCTCGTGGCCGTCGTCACCGGCAGCACGGGCGCCTCGGCCGTTCGCGTCGGGTTGATGCCCTGGCCCGAGCTGAGGTCCACTCGCTGGATCACGCCCGGACTCGAGGCATTCGGCGCGGTCGTGCGCAAACCCAGGCCTCCCGCCTCGGCGAACCCGGAGGAGGACCCGCTGGCTGTCTCGAGGGTCTCGACGGGCACGAGCGAGCCGTCCAGGATATAGTGATCGACGATGAATGTATTGTCGTTGAGAGCCGCCACCGCGCCCGAGAGGGCCGTGACATCCTGCCGCGCCACGGTAAAGGAGGCCGAGTTCGCATCCCACAGGAGCACCGTGCCGTCCGCTTCCGCGGCCATGATTTTGGCTCCGCCCGGGGCCGCCACCAGCGCCGTGTCGACATTGATACTGTTCGTCCAGGGGCCCAGGGATGGGAATGTGGTCGCCGTCCCGCTGGCGAACTGAACTTGATCGATGGTGTGCTCGGGGCCGGCGACACGGCAGGCCGCGAGCATGCTCTTGCCGGCTACCGCGATGAAGCGGGGATAATGGCCGCCCGGAAAGACGATGTACTCGTAAAACTGCAATGTGTTCAGGTTGTAGACGTGCGCGACCTGGGAGTCATCGGCTCCAATCACCAAATACTGGTTGTCGGTGGTAAGCGTCATCGACCAGGGAGTGTTCCCGGTGCGCAACGTGCCGATCTGCGTGTAGTTGCTGGCGTTGTAGACCAGCACCTCGTTCTGGTCCTGCCGCAGCACGTAGAACCGGTTGCGGACCGGGTCCGCCTTGATGTCCACCACCGTTCCAGGTACATCGAAGAGTGTTCCGCGCTGGTCCGGCTGGCGATTGTTGACCAGCACCCGGACCGGCAGCGGCAGGTTTACCGCCGCCACCGAGGAGATGCTCACCAAGCCGCTGAGGGTGCCCTCGGTGCCGCTCAAGCTGGTCGTGTCGACCGAGACCTGAACCGTTGCCGGAGTAGTCCCCGTCGCCGGCGAGAAGCTCACTCCCGGCATGCTCGTGGAAAGCGAGAAGTCCGTCTTGTTCCCGCTGGGATCGGTAATCTTCAGCGTCTGGGTGAGCACGCCGCGACTGCACCACTGCCCCTGGAAAACAACGTCTTGCTGGCTCGGGATCACCTGCGGATAAGTGCTGAGCGCCCCGACCGGCAGGATCGTCAGGCCGCTGTCGGAAATTGAATACATCACGGTGCCCGCGGCGTTGAGCACCGAGCGGCCAGCCAGGTTCTCCTTCAGGTTGATCTGCTCGCGAAGAGTCAGGTTGTCGGCATCGACGATTTGCAGCACCGGCGGCGTGCCCACCGTCCAGGTGCTGGGGGGAACCTGGGCATAGATCGTGTTGATGGCCGAATTGATCGCGTGGCTGCCCACGCCAAAACTGCCCAGCGGATTGCGGAACTCCGCCAGCAGAAACCCCTGGGGATGGTACAGGCCCCACCCGCTCAACATTCTCGACCCATTCTGGTTGACACTGACGACGCGAGGCCCGTTGATCGGCGTGGAGGTCCAGTTGGCGGTCGTAACGCTTCCCTGCACGGCGTCGTAGCGCACCAACAGATAGTCCGGCGCGGCGTCTGTCTGAATCGTGCCATCGATGACCGTCGCGTCTCCGGAAGCGGCGACCGAGGCGCCAACAATTGCCCGGATAGAAGCCGGCGTCAGCACTGGAAGAGGAGGCGGCACGATGGCAATCAGGCTCTCCAGGGTCATGATCTCCTGGGTGGTGCCCGTGGCCGGATTGAGCAGCATTAGATCGGTCGAGGTCACGAGAAACGCTAAGCCGTTGTAGCAAAACGCAACACCCATCGGCGGTGAACTGGGCGTAAGCGTCTGCGTGGTGTGCTTGGTGAGATTGAGTATCGTCAGACCGTAGACCGGCGTCTGCGGGGCCTGGAAGTTAGCCAGGTGCGTGATCACCAGCCATTGCCCATCCGGAGACAGTGCCAGCGAAGAGGGATACGGGTTGACCTGTATCGAGGTGGTTACCTGCTGCGTCGCGATCGAAACCACATCGATCCGGTTGGCGCCGTAGTCGGCCAGGTAAACCAAGCCGCGCCCCTCATCCAGCGCGATGTCGGAAGCCATGCCGCCAATCGGCACGACCGTGCCGAAGGTGGCCGCCAAGGCGGTTCCGGCCACCAGCCAGCCAAGCATCAATTTCGGAGCCCAGCCTAGCAGCCGGCCAAACGCATCAAACGTGCGCGATCGGAAAAGACGAGTCAAGTGCATAGTCCGCCTATACGTATACGCCTGCAATATCAACGGTAACATCGTCTAAGTGACTGTCAAGATTGAACATCGGAAGCAGCGGCGTGTATACCAAAGTTATGTGCAGGCGCTGCTTCAGCAACTCGAATTTAATCAACCGCTTATCCGGAATTGAGGCTTCCCCTGGGGCGCTTCTAGACAGAAACTCCTGGAGTTCAAACCGGAAACTCGGGCAGATTTGCCGCTCGGCTGGGTGAATCAACGCTCGCGGGTAAGGTCCATCAGCCCCCGAATCATCTCTTCCTCCTCGAGGCTGTACTCCGCGTGAAAGGCTGGGCTGCTCATTCGCTCCCGGCGACTGGACTCGCTGAGACGGTTCAATCCATTCGCTTCCTGGCGCAGAGTGCGCCGCCGTCCCGGCGGAAGGTTGTTGAGTTTTCGAATGGCAGCCTGCTGGTCCGGCGCGAGAGCGCGGAACCGCCGCAACTGTTGCCGCAGCCGGCTGCGTTCGTTCGGAGAAAGCCTCTCATAGCGGGCCAAGCGCTCCTGGAGGCGCTGGCGCCGGGCCGGGGGCAGCTTGGCCAGCGCTCGCCGCCTCTCGGCGGGGCTCATTTGTTCGAGCCGGTCCAGGATCGTGGGCCTGAGACTCGCCGGACTGGTTCTGGCGGACTGCTCCTGGCGCGCGCGGGGGATATCTTCCCCGGTGTTCCCCACGGCTCCGGAAACAGCGCCGGATGCCGCCCAGGCCGCCAGAAGAATCGCGCAGATGGAAGATCCAAGCCGCATACCGCCTACATGGACTTCTGCGAGTCCGGACTCTCGGCAGCACTCAGTTGCCGCAGCATTTCCACATCGTCGAGTGCTCTCTCCAGCCGGTCCGCATCGAGCGACTCCGAGTGGCTTGGCGCAGTGAGCGGGAGCGTGGACGATCTCGGTCTCTCCAGAAGCAACGCCGCGAGCACCAGCAGCGAGGCCAAGGCGAGAGAAAGCGCGGGCCTGAGCGGGGACCAGCTCGAACCGGCCCAAGAGCCCTTCACAGGCGACCGCCACCACGGGATACTACATTCCTCGCGGGCGATACGCCCGTAGAGCCGGCGGTCGAAGCCGGGAGAAACCGGCGCCCCTTCCCACTGGTCCAGAGCCGCCCAGACTGCCCGTTGCTCCCCCACCCAGGCGCGGCATGCGGAACACAGAGCGATGTGGCTTTCGAGCGCGGCCTTGGTCTGAAGGTCGAGCCGGTCCGCGCAGTACTCCACCAAAGAATCTTCTTGATGGTTCTTGACGGGACATTCCATAATCGCTTCCCTCCACTAAGCCATGTGCGCCAGCCGTGTCCGCAAGCTCTCGTAAGCGCGGAACAACAACGACTTCACGGCGGATTCCGAGCACTCCAGCGTTCGGGCGATCTGCGCGTAGTCCATTTCCTGATACTTGTGCATCAGGACCGCGGCACGCTGTTTGCCGGGTAGCGCCCGGATCGCCCGCCGTACCTCCTCGAGCCGCGACTCGGCCACAAGCGCCTGTTCGACGGACGGGGTGCGATCCGGCAACTCGCGTCCCGGCGAGTCCGCGGCGGTCTCGTCCAGGCTCTCTTCGGCCCGCCGGCCGCGCCCATCCCGCAGGCTGTTCAGCGCCAGGTGCGTGGCGATGCGGAAAATCCACGTGGTGAACTTTGCGGTGGGCTCGTAAGTTACGCGCGCCCGATAAACCCGCAGGAAGACCTCCTGCGCCAGTTCCTCCGCTACTGGTTGGCTCCCGACCATGCGGTACAAAAAGCGGATGACCGCAACCCGGTGCCGCGCCAGCAACAACCCGAAACTGGCGGCGTCGCCGGCCTTGAGACGCAGCATCAACTCGGCGTCAGGCTCGATCGCCGCTACGGCCGCCATATCTTGGTTAACCCGCCCGGACATGAAAAGTTGCTAAAAAAAACCGCGAAGCTCGGCCCACTCCGGAGCTATCAAGCAATCCCCGGGGAACGCGCCTGTGCGCGTCCGCGAGCCGGGCAGGGAATCCCCGGATTGTTTGACGGCTCCCTCATTCAGGCTTCAGCGAACGGTCCATCAACTCGCGAATCGCCTCGCGCGGGGAGCGCTCCGCTCGTAGGATCGCACGGACCTGCTCCGTGATGGGCATCTCGATCGCGCAGCGCCCCGCCAGGTCCACGGCAGCGTAAGCGGTTTGGATTCCTTCGGCTACCATGCGCATGGACCCGACGATTTCCGCCAGGCCCCGGCCGCGGCCCAACTCGATTCCCACCTGCCGGTTCCGGCTGAGAGCTCCAGTCGAGGTGAGCACCAGATCTCCCAGACCAGCCAGACCGGCCAGCGTCTTCGGATCGCCTCCGGCGGCTACGGCAAGTCTGGTGATTTCCGCCAAGCCCCGGGTGATCAGCGCGGCGATCGTGTTATTTCCCAGACCGAGCCCGTTGCAGACGCCGGCTCCGATGGCGATTACGTTCTTGAGCGATCCCGCCAGCTCGACCCCCACCGGATCGGCGTTCGTGTAAAGCCGGAAGCTGGGTCCGGCGAAGGCACGCTGGATGGCCTCGCCCAGGTCGCGGTCGTCCGAGGAGATCACCAAAGCGGCCGGCTCGCCCGCGGCCACCTCCCTTGCAAACGTCGGCCCGGAGAGCACCGCCACGCGCGGCTCGAACTTCCGGCCCACGACCTCGCGGATGACCTGCGACATCCTCAGCAGAGTTTTCGTTTCGATACCCTTGGTGGCGCTGACGAACAGCATCGGCGGGGAGAGATACTCGAGCATCCCTTCATAGGCCGCCCGCGTGACGTGGGACGGCGTCACGCTGAGGACCACATCCGCGCCTTCGAGCGCCTCCGGGAACCCGGTGTGGATTCGGACGTTCCCGGGCAGGCGGAAGCCGGGAAGGTATACGTCGTTCTCACCCGTCTCCCGCATACGCGCGGCCAGGTCCGCCTCATAGACCCACAGACGAATCTCCCGAAACCGGGGCGCCAGCACGACGGCAAGAGCGGTGCCCCAACTTCCCGCGCCGGCGATGGTCAGATATTTCAACTGCGCTCTCCCTCGAAAGACAATACGTTCTCCTTGCCCGCGCGCAGCCTCGCGATGTTCTCCCTGTGCCGCCAAATGATGAAGACGGCGGCGATGCCCGCGGCTGCGAGCACGGGCCAGGGCGGATGCGAAATCAGCCATACCGCGAACGGAAACGCCGCCGCTCCAACGATCGACCCGAGCGAAATGTAACGGGTACGCGCGACGATGAGGACGAACAGCAGCAGAATGGCCGCCAGCGGCAGGGGCGCGAGGCAAAGGAACGCCCCGACGAAGCTGGCCACGGCTTTGCCTCCGTGGAACCTCAGAAACACCGGAAATGCATGCCCGGCCATGACCGAGAGCGCCGCGGCGCTCATCCACGCGGGAGATCCGCCGGTGACCCGCCCCGCCACCCAAACCGCCAGAAAGCCTTTCGCGATATCCAGCAGCAGGGTGACGATACCGAGCGCGCGGCTGGTGGTGCGCAGCACGTTCGTCGCGCCGATGTTTCCGCTGCCCAGGCCGCGAACGTCCGCGCCCGTCCGCCACCGGACCAGCAGATACCCGAACGGAACGGCGCCGATAAAATAGGCCAGTAACAAGACGAAGAAATTCATGATACGAGTGCCGGCTACCGGCTGAACGGATAATCCGACAGTTTAGTATAGACTGAGCCCGCGGGATGCAACGTGCTCCGGTAGAGACAGAACCGGTCCGCCGTGAACGAGCCGAATTCGGCCGAGGGCAAATCGGCGATGGCCTGGCGCAACGGCTGCAACGGCACCGGTTCCTTGATGCGCGCGAGCGTCAGATGGGGAGAAAACGGGCGCTTTTCCGCGGCCACGCCGATCCGCTCGAGAGCCGCCTCAGTTTCGCCCGCCAGTTCCGCCAGTCCCGCCGGGGCATGCACCGCCGCCCAGAAGACACGCGGATTGTGCGGGTTCGGGAAGAAGCCCAGCCCGCGCACTTCGATCGGGATCGGCTCCCGCGGGCTGAGCGAGCCGAGAGCTGCCGTCAGCCTGCCGAGTTGTTCCTCGGGCCACTCGCCGACGAACTTCGTGGTGATGTGAAGGCTCTCGGGAGTGCTCCATTTGATACGCGCGGTGGAACGAAGCTGGCCGATCAGCCGGCCAAGGCTGGAGACGATGTCCCGGGGGAGGTCGATCGCGGTAAACAGGCGCATCACCGCAGTGTAAACGATGCTGCGGCGCCGTCGAGGCCCTGAATGCGCGTTTCGACCAAACTGATGCGAATGGTTGACCGGAATTCGGAAGGAGCCTGTGCGCGCAAGGTCACCGAGGTGACGCGCTCCCCGCACGACGCGCCGCGAAACATACAGGCGATTTCCGCGAGGTCGCGCGGCAGCGAACTTACAATCACGCCATTCCGCAGGTTCGGCCAGATGGTTCGCCAGGACAGCCTCCGCCCCGAAGCATAGGTGGCTTCGAGGTATACGGGGTCCGTCCGGTATAATGCGTTCCGAACGGCGCCATAGAGGCTCGGCGCGACGCCGGCTTTCAGCATCAAGAGGCCCTTCGAAGCAGGCAGCGGAATGGGCTGTCCCCACGCGACGTCGCGTGATTCCAGCGTCGCGGTTGTGGTCACTCGCGGCTGCTGGCGCAATTGAAGCAGGACGTTCTCCAGGTCGAGGAGGCGCAGATCGTACCGTTCGAGCAGCACGGGCCACGCCGACGCATCCTCTACAAACGGGTGGTGCCCGTCGATCGGACCCCAGCCCAACAGAACGAACCCGGGTGCGCGGGCGCTCTCGAAGTGCTCCGCGTTCAACCGGTCGAGCACGGGCGTATACGCCGAATAGGACTGAATCACGGGCCGAGGCCGCCAGTTCCAGGCGTTGGCCTCCAGCCGTGCAATGTCCCACGGAATCGCATCGATCGTTCCGGACTGGATCGCATCGGCATAGCGGGAGTCCATCCTCAACTGCGCCAGTTGGGTTTTACTCGCGGCGTCCAGCGCGGCCGCGGTCTGCGCGGGATGAAGGGACGCCGAGAGCGCATCGCGCGCGTTCTTGAGCAGGAACCGGTGCTTCAACTCGTCCGCGTAGGTGGGAAAGGCGCCGCAGAAAATCGAGATGCCGAGAACCACCGAGGCGATCTGGGCACCGATATATAAGTAGCGGTCCCTGCGGGTTTCAGCGAGAACGAAGACCGGCAGGCTGGCTAACGCGATGGCAAATTGGAACGAAACCGCGTGCGCGTCCTGGCGGACCATCGCTATCTTGAAGCTGAAAAAAGCGAAGATCGCTCCCAACAACACCCCTGGCACTAGCGATTTCCACCGGGCGGATGCCGGCGGGAGCCAAAACAGCAGACCCGCAACACTGATTGCGCCTAGGGCGAGTTGCCATAGCGGACCCGGCCAAGACATCGACGCCGAATAGCCGGAGGCCGTCTGCCAGCCATAGAACAGGTATCCGAAGAACCCGAGCGTGCTGCCGGTCGCCACGCTGTATAACCCGATGCAGCAGGCCATGCCCGCGGCGATCCGGATGGCCGCGTAGCGAAGCGCCGCGCTCGTGGCGCCGTACTCACGACCGGCTGCAATCCCGGTCACAAGAACGAATACCAGCCAGCACTCTGCGCCGGCGTTCAGCTTGACTAGCAGCGCAAAGGCCGCCAGCAACCCGAGGCCGAAGATCGCCAGTTCGCGATACCACCGCTTTTCGGTGATCGCCAGTAGGCTGAACGCGAGCACGGCCAGTTCCAGATGGTCCAGAGCGACAGTGTCGGCTAAGCTGACAAACGCCATCAACAGAAAGGCCCACAGCCCCACCCACCGCGAACGGTGCCGGAACACCAAGGCGGCGACCGCCGCCAGCCAGGCAATCCACATTCCGAGCCGGTAAACGATCGCAGTGCCACACGGCCCACTCGATGGATCGAAGTACCGCAGATATCCGAGCGGCCCATAGGTCCAGACGATGTCCGAGCCGTGAACCAGCCCTTTTTGGTGAGCCACGTTGAGAGCGATGACCCAGCTTCCATCCAGTCCCGTACCCCACACGTGGGGCATCGGCGGAGCCGCTACCGCCCCGAAATATACCAGGATCGCCACGGTGAGCAGCCAGCGAGTGGCCCTTCCCGCAGCGGCACGCGTGATCGTTGTCATATGGTATTTGCGCTATTTTATCCTGGGTGAGGTTTGGCGGCAGAGCCGCATGGTACGCTAACACTTCTGGATTGCGAAGAGAAGAGCTCCGATGAAAGCTGTCGTAACGGGTTCCAGCGGACTTATCGGCTCCGAGTGCGTCCAGCTTCTTAGTGCGCAGGGTTGGGACGTCGCCGGCATCGATAACGACATGCGGCAACAGTTTTTCGGTGCCGCGGGCTCGACGCTGCCGGTCGCAAGAGAACTGTGCCGGCGCTTCTCCCGATACCGGCACTACGATCTGGACGTTCGCGACCGCGAGGGAATCCGCCAGTTCTTTGCCACCGAGAGGCCGGATTTCGTAATCCACGCGGCGGCCCAGCCTTCGCACGACAAAGCGGCCTCCATTCCATACGAAGATTTCGATACGAACGCGGTCGGAACGCTGAACCTTCTCGTGGCGTGCCGCGATTTCTGTCGGGAAACCCCGGTTTGTTTCACCAGCACCAACAAGGTGTATGGCGACAGGCCGAATGAATTGCCCCTGGTCGAGTCGGATCAACGCTTCGATTACGCGAACGGTCTCGATGGGGTGGACGAAACGATGCCGATCGACCGCTGCCTCCACTCTCTTTTCGGCGCATCCAAAGTCGCCGCCGACGTCTTGTGCCAGGAGTTCGGCAGGTACTTCGGGATGCCGGTGGGAGTTTTTCGCTGCGGCTGCGTTACCGGACCCCGGCACTCCGCGGTCGAGTTGCATGGATATCTGGCCTACATCGTGCACTGCGCTGTAACGGACAAAGAGTACGCGATTTTCGGCTATAAGGGTAAGCAGGTCCGCGATCAGATTCACGCCGGCGACGCCGCGGCCCTGTTTCTGGAGTTCTTCCGCCATCCGCGCCGCGGCGAGGTATACAACCTGGGCGGAGGCAGGGCAAATAGCATTTCCATCCTCGAAACAATCGAAGCGCTTGCGGAGCGAGGTTTCCCTCTACGGTACGAATATAGGGATGCGAACCGGATTGGAGACCACGTCTGCTATATCTCCGACCTGCGCAAGATCCGTTCTCACTTTCCGAACTGGCAACTCCAGTACGGACTCCCGCGCATTCTGGATGGGATCGTCCAGCGCCACCTCATGGCGCTGCCACAAGGCGCGCGAACCTGATTCGTCCATGCTGTTGTCTATTGTCATTCCGGCGTACAACGAAGAGGGATCCATCGCAGCTACGATCGAGCGCCTCGCCGGGACCGTTCGCCGCGAGCGGATCCCATACGAGATTGTCGTCGTGGATGACGGCAGCACCGACTCCACACCTTCAGTTCTTGGCGAGCTGGCGGAAAAACACAGCGGCTTGGTGATCGTGTCCAACGCCGGCAGGCACGGTTTCGGAATGGCGATTCGGGCCGGCCTGGAGCTTTGTTCCGGTGATGCGGTCGCGGTGGTGATGGCGGACGGCTCCGACGATCCGGAGGACCTGGCGGTTTACTACCGCAAGCTCGAAGAAGGGTACGAATGCGTGTTCGGCTCACGATTTATCCCCGGTGGACGCGTCATCGATTACCCTTTTCACAAACTCGTCTTGAACCGCCTGGCGAACACGCTGATCCGCTTGTTTTTCGCTATTTCGTACAATGACGTCACGAACGCCTTCAAGTGTTATCGCCGCGTGGTCCTCGAAGGTATCGAGCCTCTCATCGCACCGCATTTCAACCTTACCGTGGAGATGCCGCTGAAGGCCATCGTGAGGGGATTCTCTTACGCGGTGGTCCCCATCACCTGGACCAACCGGAAGACGGGAATATCCAAGCTCAAGATCAAGGAGATGGGCAGCCGCTACCTGTTTGTCATGCTGTATCTATGGCTCGAGAAGCATCTGTCGCGCGGGGATTATCACCGCCGGCACCAAGAGACCCCGAAGCCGAAGGCGGGCGCCCATGCATAGCGCCGTGTTGATAACGGGCGGCGCCGGATTCGTCGGCTCCACGCTGGCGCTTGCAATCAAGTGCGACAACTCGGAGCGGCCGGTCGTCGTGTTCGATAACCTGCATCGGCGCGGGGCGGAGTTGAATCTGCCTGGGCTGGCGGCTGCCGGGGTCCAGTTCGTGCACGGAGACATCCGCAACCCCGAGGATCTGGCCGGTCTCCCGATCTCTCCCGGCCTCGTTATCGAATGCTCGGCCGAGCCTTCCGTCACGGCTGGCTATGGCGGCTCCCCGGAGTACCTGATCCGCACGAACCTCACGGGATGCTCCCACTGCCTCGAACTCGCCCGGCGCTGCCGGTCCGATTTTGTATTTGTCTCGACCAGCCGGGTCTATCCCTTTCGGACCTTGAACGCTTTGGCGTTTAGCGAATCCGCCACCCGGTTTGAGCTCTCGAGAGAACAGCGCCTGCCCGGAGCGTCCGAGCGTGGTATTAGCGAGGAGTTTCCACTCGAAGGGCCGCGCTCGCTGTACGGAATGACGAAGCTGGCGGCGGAGTTGATGGTCGAGGAGTATGCCGACGCCTACGGGCTCCGCTACATCATCAACCGGTGCGGTCTGCTCGCCGGACCGCGGCAGATGGGCAAAGCCGATCAGGGCGTCATTTCCCTGTGGGTATTAGCACATCATTACGGCCTGCCCCTCAGCTACATTGGTTTCGGAGGGGCGGGAAAGCAGGTGCGCGATTTCCTCCATATCGACGATTTCTGCGCTCTCGTTCTGGATCAAATGCGCTCGTTCGACCGGTATGCGAATCGTTGCTTCAACGTCGGGGGAGGCACCGGTTTCAGCCTTTCGCTGAGCGAGATGACGGACCTGTGCCGCCAAGTCACCAGAAAACGTGTGCCCGTGGAAGCGTCTTCCGAGGAGCGGCTCGCCGACGTCCGCATCTACGTTACCGATCACAGCCGGATCACCGCGGTGAACGGCTGGCGGCCACGCAAGGACGCACGCACGGTCATCGAGGACCTCGAAGCCTGGCTGGCCTCCGAAGGCGACAGACTCCGGCAGGTGTTGCTGCCACAGGCCGGCCTGTAGTTTCGCATGAACTGGCCAGACGAGATCCCGATCGCGGCGCTGCTCGGCGCAAGCCGCATCGTCGCCCGATCGTTCTATATGCGGCCGGCGGAGGAGGTCGCGCGCGACCTGCTGGGGAAGATTCTGGTACACGACAGGGTGGCGGGGCGAATTGTGGAAACGGAAGCATACCTGGGGCTGGACGATCTCGCCGCGCACGCCTCGCGGGGGATCACGGAGCGCACCCGCGTGATCTTCGGCCCCCCCGGGCATGCCTATGTGTACTTCATCTATGGAATGTATGAGTGCCTGAACCTGGTAGCGGAACCGGCGGGGCAGCCAGGGTGCGTGCTGATCCGCGCGCTCGAACCACTGAGCGGCATCGGCATCATGCACCAGCGGCGTCCCACAGCACGGCGCATCGAAGACCTCGCATCCGGCCCGGGCAAGCTCACGCAGGCGATGGAGATCACGCGGCGCCACTATGGCGCCGACGTCACACGGGGGCGCCTCACCGTCCGCGCGCTCCAGGCGGCCGCGCCGATAGAAGTCCTGGCGGCGCCGCGCATCGGCATCACCCACTGCGCCGGCTGGCCTCTGCGATTCGTGATTGAGGGAAACCGGTTCGTGAGCCGCGCCGCCGGAAACTGCTAGTTTGAGGATATGCTGATTCCGACCATCTTCCGCGAGTACGACATTCGCGGCATCGCCGGCAAAGAACTGCTCGATGCGGATATCCAGGACCTGGGCAGAGCGATTGGCACCTATCTGCAGCGCCATTCCGGCAAGCAGGTGACGCTCGGCCGCGACACGCGCCTGAGCTCGGACCGGCTCGCGGATGCGATTGCCCGAGGCCTGGTCGCGAGCGGCTGCGACGTGACCGATATCGGCGTGGTGCCGACGCCCGTGCTGTACTATTCCGTGTTCCACCTGAAAGCGACCGGCGCAGTCATGATCACGGGGAGCCACAATCCGCCCGAGTACAACGGGTTCAAGGTGGTATCCGGCACCGGTACAATCTACGGCCAGGAGATTCAGGAGATTCGCGGACTGATCGAGCGCGGCGATTTCGCCTCGGGACCAGGCTCGCTAAAGACCGCGGACGTGGTGTCGCCCTACGTGGACGAGGTGGCCTCCCAGTTTCATTTCGAGCGGAAGGTGAGGGTCGTCGCCGACGCCGGAAACGGCACGGCTGGTCCGGTGATTCACCGGATTTTCGAGCGCCTGAACGTGGACGCCACCGAACTCTTTTTCGAGATGGACGGCCGGTTTCCCAACCATCATCCGGACCCGACCCTGCCGGAGTGTATCGAGACGCTGGCGCGCAAGGTGTACGAGACTCGCGCGGACCTGGGCGTCGCCTTCGACGGCGACGCCGATCGCATCGGAGCCGTGGATGAACACGGCAACGTGCTCTGGGGCGACCAGTTGATGATCATCTACGCCCGCGAGATCCTCACCCGCAAGCCGGGAGCGACGTTCATCGGTGAAGTGAAGTGTTCGCAGGTGATGTACGACGAGATCCAGCGCCTGGGCGGCCACCCCATCATGTACCGCACCGGCCATTCGCTGATCAAAGCCAAGATGAAGGAGTCGCGGGCCGAGCTGGGAGGGGAGATGAGCGGCCATATGTTCTTCGCGGACCGCTACTACGGTTTCGACGACGCTTTATACGCGGCGTGCCGCCTGATCGAGATCGTTTCGAGGTCCGGCCGGCCGCTCTCGGCCCAGCTTGCCGGCTTGCCGAAAATGATGGCGACGCCGGAGATCCGCGTGGATTGCCCGGACGAGGTCAAATTCGACGTGGTGCGGCGCGTGGCGGAACACTTCCGCAAGGAGCACAAGATCGTGGACATCGACGGGGTCCGTGTGCTCTTCGAGAATGGATGGGGACTGCTCCGGGCCTCCAACACTCAGCCGGTGCTGGTGGAGCGTTTCGAAGCCGCCAATGAACAGCTATTGAGCCGCTACAGGCGGGAAGTCGAGGAAGTGCTCGAGCAGGCCAGACAGGACGTGGCCGGGGTGGCGTAGTTCCATCGAAGTGGCGCAGTCCTCACACGAGGGCGTCCGCTACAGTCGAAACGCCGCCAGTCAGTCGCGCTGCCCGGCGGCGTGCCGCGTGTAGTCCCGCCCGCTCAGTGCCCGTTGTCCTCCGCCCACCACTACGACCAGTTCGGCAACCGCTGCCTTCATCTCCTGGGCCTGGCCGGACATTTCCTCGCCGGCCGAGGCGCTCTCCTCCGCGCTCGCGGCCGTTTTCTGGGTGACCTGTTCCATATCCGCGATCGCCCGCGATATCTGCTCGATGCCTTTGGCCTGCTCCCGGCTGCCGACGTTGACCTGATCGGCCAGCGCTTTCACTTTGAGCGAAATCCCGGTAGAGGCGGTGATGGCTTGTGCAACTTCGGCGAGCTTCGCCGATCCCTCGCCGGACTTGGCAATGGACTCCTCAATCAGGGCGGCTGTGTCCTTGGCGGCCTGGGCGCTCCGCTGGGCGAGGTTCCTGACCTCGTCGGCGACCACCGCGAAGCCCATACCGGCTTCTCCGGCGCGCGCCGCCTCCACCGCGGCATTCAGGGCCAGAATATTGGTCTGGAACGCAATCTCATCGATGACCTTGATGATGCGCGCAATCTTTTCGCTCGACGCGCTGATCTCCTTCATGGAGCCCGTCATGCGCTCAAAAGATTGAGTCATCCGGCCCACATTGCCCTCCGCCTCCACCATGAGCCGGGCGACTGCCTGCGTGCTTTCCAGGTTCGTCCTGGTCATCGTGGTGATCTCCTGACTCGTTGCCGCAGTCTCGCCGAGCGAGGACGCCTGCTCGGCGGCTCCCTGCGCCAGCACCTGGCTGGACGAGGAAACCTGCTGGGCCGACGTGGCCACCTGGTCAATGCCCTCGCTGATCGTCAGGATGAGTTTCGTCAGGCTCACCGTAGAACGCTTCACCATCCAAAGGACATAGCCCCCAACCGCGAGTGACACCGCCGTCAGCAGCACCTGGATCCAGAAGTTGCCGGATTGACGGGTCTCGGCCGCATCGCGGGATCCATTCAGGACTTCGCGAACCGCTGCCGCCATGTCGCCCGACAGCCGCTCCATGTCCTCGGCGGCGGGAACGATTCTGTCACCCAGCATCTTCTGCGCGCCATCGAACTGCTGCGCATCCAGCAGGTGAAGCATCTCGTCGTGCAGACCCACCCAGTTCGCCGCCCCGCTGCGCAGCTTGGCGAGGCGCCGCTTCCCGTCATCCGTATTCCGTATCCGGTCCATTTGCCCGATCAAGGACTGCACCTTCGCCGCCGCTGTGTGGAACCGTTGCTTGTTGGCCTCCGAACCGGCCTGGTCCTGCAGGATCAGCCGAAGAATGATTCCGTTGTCGAGCCGCAGCATCTCG
>Ga0326727_10003060_pt1 | contig 54689 bp, 52 predicted proteins | sample MB2enrmetagenome_FD_207643 | JGI IMG/M metagenome (GOLD analysis project Ga0326727, IMG submission 207643) | Lab enriched peat soil microbial communities from McLean, Ithaca, NY, United States - MB29MY | ecosystem: Environmental > Terrestrial > Soil > Wetlands > Peat | place: USA: New York...
ATGCAAAAGCTCTTCTACCTGCCCGAGGCTTCAACCGACTTCATCTTTGCCAACATCGCCGAGGAGCTTGGCTTTATCGGCGCCATCACGATACTGCTGCTGTTCGTGGTCTTCGGCATTCGCGGCTTGCGCGCGGCGCTCCGCTCGCGCGACCCGTTTTCACGCATGGCCGCTTTCGGCATCTCATCGGCGATCCTGCTGCAGGCCTTTTTCAACATCAGCGTGGTGCTGTCGATGGTTCCCACCAAGGGCATTCCGCTGCCGCTTATCTCCTCAGGCGGGACCTCGCTTTTCTGCACGCTGGCCAGCATCGGCGTCCTGCTGAACATCACGCGAAAAGTGGAGTAGCAGATTGCGGAAAAGCTCAATGGTGGTGCGTGAAGTGTCAGGCCGCGGCGCTACTGGCTTCGGAAAAACTCATGCGGCGCGCAGTTTTGTATCAGGGCACGGCTTTTGCCGTGCCGATAAAGCCTCCAAATTGAGTCCCGGGGGCTTTAGCCCCTGGGGCGCGGATGCGAATAACAAGAAAGCCCTAGCGGAGCTAGTAGACTGCACAGTTACGGAAAGGCGGCAAAGAGTATGCGCATTCTCCGAACGGTCATGGGCTGGGTTTTCGGAATCTCGTGGATGTTACTCCTCCTGGGAACACCTCAGGTTGTTCTGGCTATAACAAAAACTCTGAGAGACCATCTGTACACTTCCTGGAATCTCAAGACCTGGCTCCTTATCTTGATTTTTATTGCGATGATCCTCGCAGCATTCATCACCTTCGGGGTTGCATGGTGGACCAATTGGAAGGGAAAGATATCAGCGCGAGGTTGGGGGATTGCCGCGAGCCTCGTTTTTGTCCTGTTTTCGATCGAGATTCTTTTTGAACGTTCAGTATCGACTTGGGGAGTCTCAGAGATTGAACTGGCCATAGGGGTTATGGGATTGATTGCATTCTCGCGCGGCATCGAAGCGCCGTCAAAGACGGACGACCCCAAGCCAGAAAACAAATCCGATTGAAAGGCGCTAGCTTGTCGGATCTTCGCATCTTGATTGCCGGCGGCGGGACCGGAGGGCACATCATCCCCGCACTCGCGGTGGCCCGTGAGCTTGTGGATCATCACGGCGCGGACGTGCTCTTCGTAGGCACCAATCGCGGCATGGAGCTGCGGCTCGTGCCCGAAGCCGGGTTCAGGCTCCGCACCATCGACGTCGGCCCCCTCAAGAATGTCTCGCTGGCCACCCGCATTCGTACGCTCTACCATCTGCCCCGAAGCATTTCCGACTGCAGACGCCTCATCCGCGAATTCAATCCCGGGGCCGTGCTCGGCGTGGGAGGGTACGCGTCGGGTCCCGCAATGGCCGCGGCGCTGCAGTTGAAGGTCCCAACCATGGTCTTTGAGCCCAATGCGATGCCCGGCCTCGCCAACCGGCTCGTGGGCAAGCGGGTTCGGGCCGCGGCCGTGAACTTTGCCTCGGCTGAGCGCTGGTTTCACAACCCCGAAGTAACCGGAATTCCGGTCCGGCCCGAGTTCTTCCATCTTCACCCGCCGACGGGCGCGCTTCCGCATCTGCTGGTTTTTGGCGGCTCGCAGGGAGCGCGGATCTTCAACCACAATCTGCCCAAGGTGATTGCCGGGCTTCTTGACGCGGTTACAGGGCTCACCGTCTTGCATCAGAGCGGGGTGCGCAACGGAGAAGCCACGCAGGCAGCGTACGAGGCCAGCGGCGCCGATCGCGCGCGCTGGCAGGTTAGGCCCTTCATCAACGACATGCCGGAGCAATTTGCTCAGGCGCATCTGGTGATGGCGCGCAGCGGGGCATCCACGGTGGCCGAGCTGGCCGCCGCCGGCAAGCCGGCCCTGCTGGTTCCGTTTGCAGCAGCCGCTGACCAGCACCAGCGCCGCAACGCCGAGGTGATGGTGGATGCAGGCGCAGCCGTGATGTTGCAGGAGAGTGAGCTCGAACGGCCGGGCAAACTGCTTGAGACCCTGGCCGGGCTGCTCAGCTCGCCTGAGCGATTGATCGCAATGGGCATTGCCGCCCGCAAACAGGCGCATCCCCGCGCCGCGGAGCGGATTGCCGAGAAGCTGGTGGAGCTGGCGGTGGGACGGCAAGCGAACTTGTAGCCGGTAGCCTGTAGCCGTTAGATGCTGGCTTTCGTGATTCCCGGGTCCCAAAATCGGGACCGCGGGGCACCCCGTTGTCGTGGTGGGGCCGCTTCCCGAGGCTCGAGCCAACAGACCCGGTGCGGGCGTGGACGCTCGCACTACAGCCGGTCAGGAGGCTGGCGCTACAAGTGCCGTTCTCAGGTTCTGGCGCAAACAAAAAGCCCGCCTGCCGAAGCAAGCGGGCCTTTTATCTGTTTGAGCCGGGTTAGTTTGCCCAGCCCACAAGGTTACCGATGTCCACCACCGCCGCCGTGGAATCCGCCGCCACCGCCACCGCCATGGAAACCACCACCACCACCGCCGCCGTGGAATCCGCCACCGCCACCGCCGCCATGGTATCCGCCGCCGGCTGCGCCGCGAGACGCGCCGCCGCTATACCCACGACCCGCACCACCAGCATATCCGCGGGCTCCTCCACCGCCGTAGGGGTGAGGTGCTCCGCCGTAACCGGGCCGGCCGGGGTAGGCCCCGTGGCCGCCGTATCCTCCGCCGCCATATGCGCTGTGTCCGCCGTAGTATCCGCGTCCGCCGTAGTATCCGCGTCCGCCATAATAACCGCGTCCGCCCCATCCGCGGCCCCATCCGCGTCCGCCCCAGCCCCAGTGATACCAGGGCCCCACGCCGATGAACAGGCCGCCTACAAAGTAGTCAGGGCCGTAATAGCCGTAAGGCGCACATGCGTAAGGGTAATAAGAGTAGTAGCCCCATTCGCAATCCGGAGGGCCGTAAGCGTCGACCGGGGCGGGAACCACCTCCGGACCAACTCCTACTCCAACCGCGACCTGGGCACGAGCGGTGGCCGCCAAAGGCACCGCCAAGATCATTGCAAATAAAGCGAAACGGAAACTTCTCATTTGACCCTCCCTGTGCCGCCGCCACCGGACTTGTTTCAGGTCCGGATCCTTCTGCTCAGCACCTCCGGCTTCAACCACCTTGTTTCGAGCCGGCCTTCATCTTCTTAAACCAATCTTCGGTAATTAAGTTGCGGTTTCGAGCCCCTTCCCGTTCCACGATTCGATCTCCCAAAACCTCTCGGCCACGTACAAATCCCAAGCTCGCTGAAAAGGCGATTCCATGCCTGCGGGAGACGCAGGGGCTAAAGCCCGGGGTTGATAGGAAAGCGTTTGCGGCACGAGTAAACTCGTGCCCTGATACAAAACTCTCGCGTCGAAGGTTCGGTCCCAGCGCGCCCTCTTTTGCTTCTCCGCAGCTTCGTCTCCGGATCATGCCGCTTGCATCAACAATACACTTCATTTGACGCTCCGGCGGGCAAAATGAGGCATGAAAAAACGGCCTCCAGGTGGTTTCCTGAAGGCCGCTGAGTCCGGCTCGATTTAGAGATTGTTACCTGCGGAAACGATCATGGTCGAAGCGACGGCCGGGGTGGAAGTAATACGGTCCACGGAAGTCGCGGTGGGCGACAAAGCCGATGCCCGGTTCACGAAAACGCCAGAAGCCCGGAACCCACACGCCGCCGTCATAGTATCCGGCGACCCAGAAATATCCAGGTCCGGGGCAGGGGGGCACATAGGCGACTGGCCCAGCCACTACGATTCGAACGCGAGCAGCCTGGGCCTGAGTTGCGCCCAATCCCAGAGTTCCGGCTGCCAGCGCTGCGCCAAGAACCACCTTCCTCAACATGCTGTTCATAACTTCTCCCTTCAAGCCGGCTTCAACATCCATCAGCCGCTTCGGCTTGTCACCCCAACGACGAAGACCTGTCGTTGGGGCCCCCGGAGCTTTCTCGCGCCTTGAAGCTTGGTTCTTGCTGCTCCACTGCGCCGCCGGTTATGCCTGATTGAACAGGCGTTGCGCGGAAAGGTTGCGCCGCGATCGCAAAATAAACCTGCGCAACTTTCACGCGGAATGGTGTTTATCGCCGCGCGGACGCGAAGCAGTGAATCGTAAACCGTGAGTCGTGAATCGTGATAACTCCAATTCCCAATTCCCTATTCCCTATTCCCTATTCCCTATTCCCTATTCCCTATTCCCTACTCCCTACTCCCTGTACCCTGTTACCCTTAACCTTCGACTCCAATATGTTCGCGACCTCGCAGCACGCACACTTTGTAGGCATCGGCGGAATCGGGATGAGCGGCATCGCCGAAATCCTGTTGAGCCTGGGAATGAAGGTTTCGGGTTCCGACCTCAAGCGCAGCGCAGTAACTGACCGGCTCGCCGCACTCGGCGCCACCATCTACGAGGGCCACGCGGCCGGCAACGTCGCCAGCGCGACCGTGGTGGTCACCAGTTCCGCCGTGGCAACCAACAATCCCGAGGTGCTTGAGGCCCACGCTCTCAAGATTCCCGTCATTCCGCGCGCCGAGATGCTCGCCGAACTCATGCGGCTCAAGTACGGCATCGCCATCGCCGGCATGCACGGCAAAACCACCACCACTTCAATGGTGGCCGCGGTGCTTGCCGCCGGCGGACTCGATCCCACCGTGGTTGTGGGCGGCCGCGTTGACGCGCTCGGCTCCAACGCGCGACTCGGAACCACACAATACCTGGTTGCCGAAGCCGACGAAAGCGACCGCTCCTTCCTCAAACTCTCGCCCATCCTTGCCGTGGTCACCAATCTCGACCGCGAGCATATGGATTGTTACCGCGACATGGCCGACGTGGAGCGCGCTTTTTTGGACTTCATGGATCGCGTGCCGTTCTACGGCGCGGTTACTGCGTGCATCGATAATGCGCTGCTCAAAGCCATTCTGCCGCGCGTGCGGCGGCGCGTGTTTACCTATGGACTCTCGAACGATGCCGATTTCCGGCTCGAAATTCCGGCTGCAGAGCAAGGAGCCGGCGCCGGCTCGTCGCAGGGAAGCAGCTTCTCGCGGTTCATGGTGCATACTTCCGCGGGTCCGCTGGGGCCGTTCGAGTTGCATGTTCCAGGGCGCCACAACGTGCTGAACGCCACCGCTGCTATCGCTGTCGCACGGCAGCTGGAGATAGCGCCGGAAAAAATCGCCGCCGGTCTCAGCCGCTTCCGCGGAGTCGACCGGCGCTTCCAACTTCGCGGCCAGGCGCGCGGCGTTACCGTGGTCGACGACTACGGCCACCACCCCACCGAGATTCGGGCCACGCTGGCTGCGGCGCGCGAATGCGGCTATGGGAAGATTCTGGTTGTCTTCCAGCCGCACCGGTACACGCGTACGGCGGACCTATTGGACGAGTTCTCGGGCGCGTTTACGGCGGCCGACACCGTGATCGTGCTTCCGATTTATGCGGCCAGCGAGGAGCCCATCCCCGGTGTAACGGCGGAGCGGCTCGCCGAACGCATTCTTGGGCCCCGCGTTGAGTTCGCTCCGGACTTTGCCGCGGCCGTCGGCGCCGTTACCGCTGCAGCACACGAGGGAGACCTCATCCTGACCCTGGGAGCGGGCAGCGTGAGCCAGCTTGCGCCGCAGATTCTCGCCGCGCTGGAGATGGATTGACGCAACGCTACGGTATGATTGACATTGTCTAAGGATGTATATACGATAGTGTAGATACGGAGACCCGATTGCACTGGACTTGGGACCCCGAAAAGGCGAAGACGAACCTCGAGAAGCACAAGGTCAGCTTCGAACTTGCCGAACGCGCCCTGGGTGATCCTCTTTGTATTTCGGTCCCGGACCCGTATCCGGAAGAGGAACGTTGGAGAACACTCGGCTCCCCGAGCGCGGATGGAATCGTCGTTCTCTACGTCGTCCACACCTGGCCCAAGGACGAAGATGGATTGGGAAGGATTATCAGCGCGAGGAAGGCGCAAACCCATGAGAGACGAGCCTATGAAGAGAGGTAATCCCAAGCCGCTGACGCCGGCGTTGCAAACCGAGCTTGATGCGTTGGCCGTGATGCCCGAGAGTGAGATCGACACCACCGATATGCCGCCAATCACCGACTGGAGCAAGGCGGTGCGCGGGCCGTTCTACCGTCCCATCAAGCGCCCGTTGTCGCTGCGCGTGGACGCCGACATCATTGATTGGTTCCAGCGCCAGGGACAGGGGTATCAAACCCGCATGAACTCCGCCCTGCGCGAGTATGTCGAGCGGCATCGCAAACGGGCCTAATTTGGGTGCCCGGTAAAATGGTGTTCCGCCTGGGCAGTGGGCAGTTTTCGAAGCGAAAGAGGCTAAGGCCGCATGAAATCTCTAACTGTTTTCCTGTTATTTCCGCCTGTCGCAGCCGCGGTACGTTTTAACGGATATCCCACGGTTCAAAAGGAGCACACCCTCTCCAAGTTAGTTTTTACTGGAAGGGTGGTGCGGGATCACAAAACCGCTGGTGATGGCGGCTATTTCGATCTAGACGGAGATACATATACGGTGGTTCCAACACACGTTTACAAAGGGGAGACGAAGGCGGAGGTTGACCTGTACAGCGAGAACAGCTCTGGGGGATTCCCAATGCAGGTCGGCCAAGGGTATCTCATTTTTGCCTACGAGGTTCATGGACGATTGATCGTGAACAATTGCGGCAATTCCAATTTGATTTCGCATTCAAGAAGTGCCGTCGCAGAGGTCGCTAAACTTTCTCGGAAAGGGAAATGAATTCAAGGCAGCCCACTCCCCGCGCTGATCCCTGGCTCCTGACCCCTGACCCCTGACCCCTGACCCCTGACACCTGTTCTCCCCGTATCACCGCGGGTTCCCCCGGTTCTGTTGCGGAAAACTGCCAATTCGCTACGGGCTATAGTGAAGATTGGCGACTCTCACGACCTTAGCTCAGGCGTGACGAATCAGAATGACACAAACCGCCCCTTGTTATGGGAGGACGAAGCGCCCGCGGTGACCCGCGTCCGGCGCATGCAGGAAGGTGTGCCTGTCGCGGGACGCATCCGCCGGGGCGCGCCGGGCATGCCGCTGGAGATGGAGGATCCCGACGGTGACGACGAGTTGCGCCCGGGAGCGCGCAATGCGCCGCGCGGCAAGTGGTGGCGCCCGGCCGGCAGAGCGGGCCGCATTTTTCTCACCCTTGGCGCTCTGATTGTTCTCGGCGGCCTTACATTCCTGTGCATCACGGTGCGTACTTATCTCGAACGCGACGCGCGCTTTCGCATCGCCGGCGCCGCCAATATCCAGGCCACGGGCCTCACCGAAGTGAGCCGCGCCGATATGCTTCCCATCTTCGGCGAAGATATCGGCCGCAACGTCTTCTTTGTTCCGCTCAGCGAGCGCCGCAAGCAGCTTGAACAGATCCCCTGGGTGGAGCACGCCACGGTCATGCGCGTGCTCCCCGACCAGATTCGTGTCGCACTCGTAGAGCGCCAGCCGGTGGCCTTTACGCGCGTGGGCCAGCAGATCGGTCTGGTGGATGCGGACGGCGTCCTGCTCTCGATGCCGGCCGCGGCCATGGCCCAGCACCACTATTCGTTTCCCGTGGTCACGGGCATCGATCGCGGCGACCCGCCGGCAGCGCGCCAGGCGCGCATGGCCGTGTACGGCCGGCTGATGAGCGAACTCGACTCAGGCGGCCAACGCCTTTCACAGCAGATATCCGAGATCGACCTGACCGACCCCGAAGACGCGCGCGTACTCATGCCTGAGCAGGGAACCGACATTCTCGCGCACTTCGGCCAGGATCGCTTTGTTGAGCGCTACCAGCGCTACAAGGCGCACATCGCCGAGTGGCGGCAGCAATTTCCCAGCCTGGCCGCGGTCGATCTGCGCTACGACCAGCAGGTGGTGCTGAAGATGGCTTCGGGCAAGGAAGCCTCGCAGCCCGCGCCCGGCGCAGGAGTTTCGCAATCGGCCGGCGGCGCACAGCCCGCAGCCGACGGCAAGCCTTCGGCGGGAACGCCGGCCGGCGACGCAAAACCGCAACCGGAAAAGAAACCCGCCGCGAAAGCCGCTGCAAAGTCGCATGCCGAACACGATAAGAAGAAACACGCGGAGCCACGCCACACCGCGCTCAACGAGATCATCAAACTGATGCCGGCACTGGCCGGGTACCTGGGATAGACGACCAAATGGCTCAGAAACAGAACAATCTGATCGTGGTTCTGGACGTGGGCAGCGCGCAGACGCGTGTTGTGGCGGCAGAGATCAATGAGTCGTCGTTGCGCTATCGAGGCCACGGTGTGGTTGAGTCGCAGGGCATGCGCAAGGGGCTCATCGCCGAACTTGGACCCGCGGCCAAGGCGGTGCGTTCGGCCAATGAGCAGGCCGAGCGCATAGCGCGGATTAACATCGACGAGTGCGTGGTGGGCGTGGGCGGACCGCATATTCGCGGACTCAACACCAACGGTGGCTTCGAGCTTGGCAATCGCATGCGCGAGATCACCCGCGAAGATGTGCGCACCGCAGTTGAACGCGCGCGCGCCGTGGAGCGCCCTCCCGACCGCGAGATTCTGCACCTGCTGCCGCGCCAGTTCATTCTCGACGATCAGCCGGGAATCTTCGACCCCGTGGGCATGGTCGGCTCGCGCCTCGAGGTCGATCTGCACATCGCCACCTGTTCGGGCAGCGCGCTGCAAAGCACCATCACCTGCGCCAATCGCGCGGGCCTTGAAGTTACCGAGGCGATCCTCGAGTCAATCGCTGCGGCCGAGTGCACGCTCTCAACCGACGAGCGCGAGCTGGGCGTATGCCTGCTCGATGTCGGCGCGCACTCCAGCGACCTGGTGGTCTTCTTCGAAGGCGCAGTCGCGCATACGGCTTCTGTGCCCATCGGCGGCGCGCATTTCACCAACGATCTTGCCATTGGTTTGCAGATGCCGGTCATCCAGGCCGAGGAGCTGAAGAAACAGTTCGGCAACGCGGTTGTGACCGCGGTTCCGCAGACGGCGGAGATTGAGATTGCCAACCCCCATCCGCAGCGGCTGCCTTTGCGCACGATCGCAGAGATCCTGGAGCCGCGCGCCCGCGAGCTCTTTTATTTCGTCAAAGAGAGCCTGCGTCACGGAGGTGTGGTGGATGCACTGGGCGCGGGCTGCGTGCTCACCGGCGGAGGCGCGCTGCTGCCCGGCCTGCTCGACGTGACCGAGAGCCAGCTTCGCGTGCCGGCGCGAACAGGGATGCCGGTGCGTCTATCGCATATGCCGGGCGAACTCGCCCATCCGAGTTTTTCAGTGGCCATCGGGATGCTGATGTACGCGCATCGCACCCGCAACAGCCGCGCTCAGGAAGATAACAGCTTGCGCGCCAGATTGCGCGCCATGTTCGCAGCCAGTTTCTAAGAGGCAGGGAACAAGGGAACAGGGACTAGGGAACGTAAAGGCAGGAAATCGTAGACTAAGGGAGCGAGGTCGCAATGGAACCACAATTGAGCGAAGCCGGAGAGATGAGGATCACCTTCCACGAAGAGATGCCGCGTGGCGCCAGAATCAAGGTGATCGGCGTGGGCGGCGGAGGCGGCAATGCCGTCAACCGCATGATCCAGGCGCACATGGAAGGCGTTGAGTTTATCGCCGCCAACACCGACGTGCAGGCGCTCAAGCTCTCCCAGGCGGCCGTCAAGCTGCAACTCGGCGTGCGTCTTACCGCCGGCCTGGGCGCGGGCTCCAATCCCGACATCGGCCGCAAGGCGGCCCTCGAGGACTCGGAGAAGATCATTGAGGCGCTGGAGGGCGCCGACATGGTCTTTGTCACCGCGGGCCTCGGCGGCGGCACCGGCACCGGCGCTGCGCCGGTCATTGCTTCGCTGGCCAGCGAAATGGGGATTCTGACCGTGGCCGTGGTCACGCGCCCCTTCGCCTTTGAAGGCAAGCGCCGCCTGATGCAGGCCGAGCGCGGATTGAAAGAGCTCATCGAGAGCGTCGATACCATGATCGTCATCCCCAACGAGAAACTGCTCGCCGTCGCCAAGGACGCCGGCTTCTTTGAGAGCTTCCGCGTCGCCGACGACGTGCTGCGCCAGGGCGTGCAGGGCATCAGCGACATCATTACCATCCCCGGCATCATCAACCGCGACTTTGCCGACGTGAAGACGACGATGGCCGGAATGGGCCACGCGGTGATGGGCACGGCCGTCCGTTCCGGCGCCAATCGCGCGGGCGAAGCGGCCCAGGCCGCCATGGCCTCGCCGCTGCTCGAGGCCGGCGCGATCGATGGCGCGCGCGGCATCCTCATCAACATCACCGGCTCAAGCACGCTCAAGCTCTCTGAGGTGAATGAGGCTTCGTCGCTGATTCAGTCCGCGGCTCACGAAGACGCCAACATCATCTTCGGCGCCGTGCTCGACGAGAAGATGGGCGACGAGGTCAAGATCACCGTCATCGCCACCGGCTTTCGCGACCAGATGCCCGAGCGCCGCGCGCGCATGCTCAGCGTTGAAGAGACGCCGGTGGTTTCAGTTCCTGTGGTCGCGCCCGACAACTGGATGCGCGAAGGAGAGAAAGAGCCGCAGCCGAAAGTTGAAGCTCAGCCCGAGCCGGTCAAGGCTCCCGCACCGCTGCGCTTTATGAGCCAGGATGAGGACGCAGGAACCGACGACGCTTTCTTCTACTCTTCGGCGGTTCCCCCGGTTGCCACTACAGTGACCGTGGCCGCGCCACCCAGGGCCGCCACTGAATCCGCCGTCGAAAACGAAGATCGCGCCAACGCCCCCGTTTCACGCAATGCGGACTTCGATGCCGGGTTCAATCAGGAAGCGGCGCCGGAGCCGGTGCTCTTCGAGCCTGCGCAACAGGCGCATGCGGCTGAAAGCTTCGCGGTTGAGGAGACGAGCGCGCGCTCCGAGGGGCAGCTCTTCGATGAGTCCCAGGAACTGCCGCATCGGGACCTCGATGTTCCGGCCTTCCTGCGCAGGCTGCAGTTCTAGGTCAGGGCGAATCAGGTGACTTAGCTCACAGCGGATGCGGTCTTTGAATGCGTCTAATGAAACTGGACCTGCCGTTTCCAATATGGGCCCCGTCGCCGGTATAGTATTGGCAAGAACCGGAAAGTCGTAACCATTTAGGCACGATCCTCATCGCGGCCAGGGATTTTGCTCTATCCTGAAACGAAGTGCGGGTCTGTCTGGCCATCAAGTCGCAAGACCGGCGATGCCGTGGATTATCTGTTGACTCCGCGGCAGAGCCGAAGAAAAATGCGTGCGCCGCACAGGGAGTGAATGCGCGCTGCAGAATCCAAAGGTTGAGGGGCGTTGACTGGATGAGATTGTCTTGCGAGTGGGTTGCCGGTCTGGCACTGGTTACATATGCGGCGGGCGCCGTCGCGCTCGATGTACCTCAGAGGGTTCATCACTCTAAGACTGAGTCACGTCTCAAGGAGACGCATCATGCGGCCGTCCACCACGCGGCTGCCGCTGCCAAAACTCCCGCCAAGCGCACCGCGGCCCACGCTTCAACGGCCCGCAGCGCTTCCCGGTCCACCGCGGCTCATACCGCTTCTTCTGCTCATCTGCGCCATGCCTCGATCAGGGGTCGCCGCCATCGCAACTACGAGCGGTTTACAGCCAGCTCGTTTGTTACCGGCTCCGTAGGCCAGGGCGACATCGCCACCGGCGAGGATCCTGTGGTGCGCCAGGCCGCGATCGATGCGCTGGGCGACATGAACGGCACTGCGGTGGTTATCGATCCGTCGAACGGACGCATCCTGGCCATGGTGAACCAGCAGCTTGCCCTGTCGCCGGGTGCAGAACCCTGTTCGACGATCAAGATTACGGTGGCAATGGCCGCGCTTTCCGAGGGACTGGTCACCGCCGACACCATGGTGCAGTTGCCCGGCTTCCGCATGAACATGACCCAGGCGCTGGCCAAAAGCAACAATCTTTATTTTGAGGAGCTTGGTCGCGAGCTGGGCTTTGAGCGCGTGCGCCATTACGCCACCGAGTTCGGGCTGGGCGAGCTGGCCGGCTACAACATCGCGGGCGAGCAACTCGGCGTCTATCCCGATGAAGCGATTCCCGAGTCGGAAGGCGGCGTGGGCCGCATGTGCAGCTTTGGCCAGGGTGTCTCGCTCACCCCGCTGCAACTGGGCGCGTATGTTTCGGCCATTGCCAACGGCGGCACGCTCTACTATCTGCAGCACCCCACTACGCCTGAAGAGATTGCCGGCTTCGAACCGCGGGTGAAGCGCACCCTCGACATTTCAAAATACGTTCCCGAGCTGGAGGACGGTATGGCCGGCGCAGTGGAGTACGGTACCGCTCGCAGCCTGCGGGCAACTTTCCATGAACTGCCGGTTTTTGGCAAAACCGGAACCTGCTCCAATGAGGGTACACGCTACGGCTGGTTCGCCTCGTTCTCCGATTCGCCCCAGGGCAGCCTGGTCACGGTCTTCTTCCTTGAAGGCGGCCGCGCCACCTTCGGCCCGCGCGCTGCCGAGTTGACAGGTGAGTTCTACCGCAATCTGTGGGACCGTAACTATTTCACCGCCAAGAGCCAGGAAGCGCAGTCCACTTCAGCCGGAACCCCAAGCGGCGGGGCGCAGTAGCCTGGTTTCGACCCCAATTAAAAAAGCCGCCCTCGGGCGGCTTTTTTGTCGCGTCAGGCCCTGCAAAGGGTAGACCTCCACCCCTCCGATATCACATTTCTCATGGAGTTTTGTTGCTATAATTCCTGCCGTCCTCAGAAAGCTGATTTATGAAAGCCCTCATCGTTGTTGCCTTCTCAGCAACATCTCTTCTTGCAGCAGCTCGGCAGACCTCACCGGCAACCGATTCCCAGACCATCTTTGAGCGCACTAAAGCAGCAACCGTGATTGTCTTGGCGGGTGAGGGAGCTGGGCGGGTCAGTTCTATTGCCACGGGCGTCGTCATTTCAAAGGACGGCGTGATTCTCACTGCATGGCACGCAGTCAAAGACGCCCTGGAGGTTCAGGTTCGAATGGCCGATGGCGACGTCTTCGACCGTGTTCAGCTCCTCGGATTCGATGAGCGCCGCGACGTTGCCGCACTCAAAATCTCAGCCGGAGCTCTCCCTGCGCTGACCCCTGGGAACACGTCGAATCTTGCTCAGGGAGATCCTGTATTTGCCGTCACCAACGCTAATGGATTGACGTGGTCGGCCACCGAAGGCATTCTGTCTGCGGTTCGTCCCGCCGACGAGGTTCCGGGCGCTGGAACAGGGTTTCGGCTTATCCAGTTCACTGCGCCAGTTGCTCCGGGAGCAAGCGGAGGTGCATTGGTTGATCGCACGGGTGCACTCATTGGCATAATCGTTAGCGGTAAAGGCGAAGCCGCATTCGCAGTCCCAATCGAGAACGTTCTCGGCCTCCCTGAGCTTGGTCCCCAGAGGGCCCTTGGTTCCGGTGCTGCGCTTCAGATGCCTGCCCAACAAGCCGCCCTGGTTCCGCAATCGAGCGCTGCGATCGCCAGCGCCGACCCTAAACAGATCCTAAAAAATGCGAAGACCGTCTTCATTACATCCAAGACCTCTTTTCTGACCGTAGATACGCTGGACCGGGCTCTGATACTTGAAAAAGATTGGGATAAGCTTGGTTTGACCATCGTTACGGACCCGCGAGTGGCCGATTTGTACATCACGATTGACCGTCCCCTGTTCACCTATGTGCATACCTTCGTCATCTCCGATAAAAGAACAACGATCGTCCTTGGCACAGGCAAAGTGACAGCATTCGACGGCACCATCGCCTCGGGCGGCCTCGCCAAGGACATTGTCAAAATCTTCGCCGCGGCTCGGCTCCCCGAGCCGCCTAAGAAGCAGTGATCGTAAGCCCCCCAAAGTCATCCAACCCCGCAAGGCCAGGCCGCAATAGAATCCAATGAAGCGAATCCCCGTTTGATTCATCCAACGGATAGAGGCTGTCCGTTTCCCCCCGGCGTAACTTCCCGGGCTGTGCGGCCTGACTTATCCAAGCGTTGAAAAACAGGATCCCGCAGACATGGCATTACCCACACACATACTGTTGACCTACGGCTATCTGCTGCTTTTCGCATGGGTCCTGATCGAGCAGCTTGGCATTCCGTTGCCGGCCACGCCGGTGCTGCTGGCCGCCGGTGCGCTCACCGTGGATGGCCACCTGAGTTTTACGCTGGCGTTTTTTGCGGGGCTCGTGGCTTGTGTGATTGCCGATTCGGTCTGGTTCCTCATCGGCAGGCGCTACGGGCGCTTCGTGCTGCGAATTCTGTGCAAGCTGTCGCTGGAACCGACGACCTGCGTTCGCCGGACCCAGGAATCGTTTGGCCGTAACCGCGGCGCCATGCTGATGTTCGCCAAATTTGTGCCCGCGCTGGCCACGCTGGCCCCGCCCGTTGCCGGAGAGAACGGCATGGGGTTTGCCCCATTCCTGTTCTTCGATGCCATTGGCGGCACGCTCTGGGTGATGGCTCTTCTGCTTACTGGCCGCTTCTTCGGCGATCTGCTCAAGCGCGACCCCAGCCTGCTCGACTGGGCCGGCCGCTTCTCGGGCGCGCTGCTGGTTCTGGGTGTCGTGGGATTTTTCCTGGTCCGGCTGTGGCGGCGCAGGCGGGTGCTCAGAAAGCTGGCCCTCTCGCGCCTCGAACCCCAAGAGCTGAAGCGCCAGCTCGAGGCCGGCGAGCAAGTCTACATCGTCGACCTTCGCCATCCGCTTGAGCTGATGACTGACCCGTTCACTCTGCCGGGCGCGCAGCACTTCGCGCCCGATTTACTCGCCCAGCGGCATGGCGAGATTCCGCGCGACCGCGACATTGTGCTTTACTGCACCTGCCCCAGCGAGGCCACGGCTGCCAAAACCGCACTCACCCTGCACAAGCTGGGCATTGAGCGCGTGCGCCCGCTGCGCGGCGGCTTCGACGAGTGGAAGCGCCTCGGCTTTCCTATGGACGCGATTCCGCCCGTGAATCCGATGGTGACCGCGGTGCAACCCGCGAAGTGAGCTTATCGTCTCTCACAAACAGCGCGGCAATCTTCGTCCCGATCGGCGAGCCGATTCCGCTGCACGGGTCGGGTCCAACCGCTGCCGAATACATGCCGTTGCTTCCCACCGTAATGTCGTTGAAAGCCGTCTGATTTTTCCAGAGTTCAGGCGTCACAAACCCGAGCTTTTTGCCGAATGCGGCAAACAATCCAGCGTAAAGCGGCGCAACCGCGCTGGTGCCGCCCAGCACCGTCGACGTTCCGTGGATGAAGACCTCGTAGCCGGTTTCAGAGTCGCCGTCGGCGCACAAATCGGGCACCATGCGTCCCTTGCCGAATTGCGAATTGGCCGGCGCGGGCGGCGCGCCGATCTGCCAGCTCTGCACCGGAAAGATCGTCGAGTAACCGCCGCCGGTTCCCGAGCCGATGGTCTTGCCGGGGTCGTCGTTCCATACGGTTTCGCTGGCAGGGGTCTTATTGGTGCCGCCGCAGCCAACCACGTGGGGGCACGAGGACGGGCAGTCCACGTTCGCCGGCGTCGGCCCGCCATCGCTCGAATCGTTGTCGCCGGCCGCTCCAAAGATCACCATGCCGCCTGCCGTGGCCGTCTCCGCGGTCGACTCCAGTTGCTGCGCGCCGCTCACGCCCCATTGCGCCTCGTCTGCGCCCCACGACACGCTGCACACGTCGCACCCGTCCTGGGCGGCCTTGGCAATCGCGGTCCCGATGTCCTGCGACCAGTAAACGCGAATCGTCGCCGGCTTGCCGGTGGCCACGTAGTAGCTCGCCGCGGCCACCTCAATATCCAGTCCGACTTCGAAGTCGGCTTGGCCCTGCACGCCCGGCTGGTTGGGCTTGTTCTGGGTTCCGTCCACCGAAACATCGGTGATCGACGGCGCCGGCTGGCCGATCGATTGAAAGTACGAAGTCATGTCCGACTGGAGCCATCCGCCGCCCATCTCAACAATGGCGATCACGCCGCCGCCCTCAAGGCCCGTGGGCCAGTCGTAGGCTGCGCACAGCCTGGGCACGCTCCATGAGAGCTGCTGGCTTGCCGTCGGCGCCGCTCCACTGTCCTCAGGCTTCGTGCTCCGCGGTTTCCTGTCCGTGAAGTACGGATGGCATATGGGCCCGGGGGAGTCGGTCATCGCTGTCTCCTTTCTCTTCGCGAGAATCGCATACCGGGGCGCGATTTCGCAAAAAACATAGCGGGATTACGGCGCTGAAATTCCGGCTGAAGCGGTTGCTGTGTAGAGGAGCGCTCTTACTACCCTTAGCCGCCAGCTTTCAGCTACCGGCTAGCGGCTTCCACTCCCTGACCCCTGATCTCTGATCCCTGACCCCTGTTCGCTGCCGTACCATGATTGAGTACCGGTCACCACCGGACGGAGCGCACCCTTGGCCTACGACGATCTGCGCGACTGGATTAAAGCCCTCGAAAAGCACGGCGAGTTGAAGCGAATCCGTGAAGAAGTTTCGCCGGAACTCGAAATCACCGAGATTACTGACCGCGTCTCCAAATCCGGCGGGCCTGCGTTGCTTTTTGAAAACGTATCGGGGCACCCGGGCCACAAGGTCCTTATCAATCAGTTTGGTTCTGAGCGCCGCATGGCCCTGGCTCTCGGCCTCGATCCGGATGTTGACCGGCTCGACAGGATCGCCGAACGCATCCATGGCCTGATGAATGTGAAGCCGCCGTCGGGCGGCTTTCTCGACAAGCTGAAGATGCTTCCGCAATTGGCCGAGCTGGCAAATGTTTTTCCAAAGACGGTGAGCGCCAAAGACGCGCCGTGCAAAGAGATGATTCGGCGCGACCACTTCGATCTGAACTATTTCCCCATCCTCAAATGCTGGCCTCACGATGGCGGCCGCTTCATCACGCTGCCCTGCGTGCACACACGCGACCCTGGAAGAGGAGGGGGCGCCGGCAAGCGCAACATCGGCATGTATCGCATGCAGGTGTACGACGGCCAGACCACAGGCATGCACTGGCAGCGGCAAAAGGTCGCGGCAGAACATTATCGAAATGCCCTGCGCGACGCAGCGGCGAAAAACTCATCTGAAAGTCCGCTCCCTGCAAGGGTGGCGATGATGGCTGAGAGCGCCGGCGGCGCAGTCAGCGTTCCCGATGGGCCCATCGGCGGGATGCCGCAGGTATCGCTTGGAAATCTGAAGGGCTCGCGCCTCGAGGTCGCCGTGGCCATCGGCACCGATCCCGTCACGACGTTCACCGCCATTGTGCCGGCGCCGCCCGAGGTTGAAGAGTTCATGATCGCCGGCTTCCTCCGCGGCAAGCCGGTTGAGATTGTGAAGTGCGAGACCGTCGATCTCGAGGTGCCTGCAAACGCTGAGATCGTCCTCGAAGGCTACGTCGAACTCGGCGAACTGCGCCCCGAAGGCCCCTTCGGCGACCATACCGGCTTCTACACCCTGCACGATGAGTACCCTGTCTTCCATCTCACCTGCATCACGCATCGCAAAGACCCAATCTACGCAGCCACCATCGTGGGCAAGCCGCCCATGGAAGACGCCTGGATGGGAAAGGCCGTCGAGCGCATCTTTCTGCCGGCCATGAAGATGGCCATCCCCGAACTGGTCGATATCAATCTGCCCGTCGAGGCCGTCTTTCACAACCTCATGATCGTATCGATCAGGAAAAGTTATCCAGGCCAGGCGCGCAAGGTGATGAACGCCATCTGGTCGCTCGGCCAGGCCATGTTTACCAAGTGCATCGTCGTGGTCGACGAGGACTGCGACGTGCAGAACACCGGCGAAGTGGTGCTGCGCGTGGCCAACAACATCGATCCCGAGCGCGATATCCAGTTCACTCTGGGGCCAATTGACTCGCTCGACCACGCCTCGCGCCTTCCCAACTACGGGTCAAAGATGGGAGTGGATGCAACGCGCAAGTGGAAGGCCGAGGGATTCGAGCGGCCCTGGCCGGCGATGATCGAGATGGACCGCGCCACCAAAGCCAAGGTCGATGCAATGTGGGCGAAGCTGGGGCTGTGAATGGGAAATATTAGAACGATTAGCGAACGCGAAATGGAAGTAGTAGGACGAGCATTAAAAGAAGGGGCGAGACCTCTGTCCCTTCCAGCCCTCGCAAAGCACAAGGCACAGCTCCGCACGCGCTTAGAGAGTCCTGAGCTCTCGAAGGAAGAAAGGCTCAGGACAGAACGCCACTTGGCAGAGGCCGAGAAGGCCGAGCAGCGTTTGCTGGAGTGCCAGTCGAAGCAAGCACCTGAGCCCGGTTCGACCACCAATCGTGAGGATGGCTCGAAAGGGGAGCGTGCACAGATTGAACTCGAAGACCTCTGGAGATTTGCCGACGAAGGACCGAGGTCCAAGGGGACTCTTTCGCCCGACGAGATGAAACAAGCCAAAGCCCGAAGGCAATGGTAGCGATTCTGTCCGCCGTCCGGCCGGCTCTGCTATACCTGAGTTATGCCTTCCGTTCGCATCCGAACCGGAGTTAGCTGCGTGGCCGCGCTATTGGCATTCGCAATCCCGCTTTGCGCGCAACAGCCCGCGGCACAAGCAACCCCTGCACCGCAGCCCGTTGAAGAACCCGCCAAAAAGGCCCTCAAGAATCACGCCGAGTACGAGGCTTACGCGTCCGCGGTCAAGATCAAGGATCCGGCGGAGCGCGCCACCGCGCTGGAGGCCTTCGCGCAAAAGTATCCGCGCAGCGTGGCCGTGGCCCAGGCGCTCACCGAGGCCCTCGCCGCGTGGCAGGAGGCTGGGAACCGCGACCAGGTGATTGACGCCGCCAAGCGCCTGCTTGTTGCCGAACCGGCCAACATTCGCGCCATGGCGATTGTGGTTGCGCTCGACCGCGCCAAAGCTGCGCAACTGGACCACGTCGATGCGGGATTGTTCAATGAGATCTGCCAGTTCTCAACAGGCGGCCTCAGCCAGTTGCCGATATGGCAAAAGCCCGCCGGCATGACCGATGCGCAGTTTGCTGCACTGAGGAATGGCATGACCGTCATCTTCAACGCCGGCGCCGGAACCTGCGCGATCAGCCAGAACGACCTGGCCAAGGCGCGAGAAGCTCTGGCCCAGGCGGTGGCCATCGACAGTACCGATCTCCAGAGCCTCTGGCAGCTTTCCATCGCCGATCTCGAGTCGAGGCCGGTGGATGCGAACGGCTTCTGGTACTGCGCCCGGGCGATCGCCATCGCAAAACGGGGCCAGAACCAGCCCGCCGCCGAAACCGCCGCCAACTACTGCAACCAGAAGTACGCGGCCTACCACGGCGCGCCCGATGGATGGGATCCGATTCTGGTGGCCGCGCAATCGCAGGATGCTCCGCCGCCAGGATTTGCCAAGCTCATTACGCCGTCGGAGAATCCCAATTCAATGAACACGCCTACCGAGCCGGCCAGGAATCTTCTTCCGCAGCCCGCCGCGCCGGCGCCTCCTCAGCCGTAACTGGTTGAGCCGCACATCCAGGGCCATGCCGGCCGCACGGCCGCGTCCTATCCCCTACACTGAATTCTGTCTCCCATGACTGCGTACTGCGAAGTCGCGTTGCCGGTGCCGCTTGATCGCACGTTCACCTATGCGGTGCCGCAGGGACAGGCTCCGCAGCGCGGGATGCGCGTCATTGCTCCCTTCCGCAATGAAAAGCTGATCGGCGTGGTGATTGCGCTCGACGTAACCCCTGAAGGGGATTTCGAGACACGCTATCTCGAGGCGGTTCTTGACGATGAGCCGCTGGTAAGCGACCAACTGCTTGAGCTGGCCGAATGGATCGCGGGGTATTACCTGGCTCCGCTGGGCGAGGTGCTGCGGGGAATGCTTCCGCTGGTGGCCGAGGTGAGCCGCACGGTGTATTACCGGATTACCGATGCGGGCCGGGATGCGCTGGCCACGATGGTGGAGGGGGAAGAGAGCGCCTCGGGGGCTAAAGCCCCGAATGATAATCGCGGATTTGACGCCAGGGCTGAAGCCCTGGCCTACCCTGAGGAAGGCAAGGACGAAGGGGAATCAAATGCAGGTCCTTCGACTTCGTCCGCCGCGGCGGACTCCGCTCGGGATGACAGAACGAGGAAAGGTGCTGGCGTGCGGAAGGGTGGGGCGCGCGCCGAGGAGCGGCAGATGCAGTTCTGCGTTCTGAAGCGGCTGGCTGAGGGCCAGCCGGTGAAGGTCTCCACGCTGCGCACCGCTACCGCAGTTTCACTCCCTGCGCTTACGAGCCTGGTTAGAAAAAAGTGGATTGCGCGCGAGACTGCTGCAGCCGAGCGCGATGCGCGGCGCATGGAGCGCTTCGCGCTCTTGATTCCAGAGGCGCGGCTGCCCAAACTCACCGCGAAGCAGCAGGAAATCCTGGCCGAGCTGGCAGCCTGCGGCGGCGAAATCTCGCTCTCCGATCTCAGAAAAAAGGATCTGCCGTCGTCGACCCTGCAAACGCTCGTACGGCGTGGGCTGGTGCGCATCGAGGAGCGGCCGGCAATCTTTCATCTGGGTGGGTTGACGCCTGCGTCCGATGCCCCGATCGAGCTGAACGGTGCGCAGCGGCAGGCGCTCGACACTGTAACCGCCGCGCTCGGGGGGTTCCATCCCTTTTTGCTTTTTGGAGTTACTGGTTCGGGAAAGACGGCCGTCTACCTCGCCGCCATGCAGACGGCGCTCGACCGCGGTTTCTCGTCGATTCTGCTGGTGCCGGAGATCGGGCTGACGCCGCAAATGGCGGGGCTGCTCGACCGCGCCTTCGGTCAAAAGGTTGCGTTGCTGCACTCGGCGCTTACCCCCGAGGAGCGCAGCGACCAGTGGCGGCGCATCCAGCGTGGCGATGCGCCGATCGTGGTGGGCACGCGTTCCGCTATCTTTGCTCCCGCGCCGAACCTGGGCCTCATCCTGGTGGACGAGGAGCACGACCAGAGCTACAAGCAGGAGGAGACTCCCCGGTACAACGCGCGCGACGTTGCGGTGATGCGGGCCAAACTCGCCGGCGCGGTTGCGGTGCTGGGGTCGGCGACTCCGTCGCTTGAGAGCTGGCAGAATGTGGCGGCGGGCAAATACACGCGGATCGAACTGCGCGAGCGGGTGATGAATCGCCCGTTGCCGGCGATCGCGCTCGTCGATATGCGGCGCGAGTTCCAGCAAACGGGCCAGGAGCAGCTTTTCTCTCGCGCGCTGGTTGAGGAAACCAAGGCTGCTCTGGAGCGCGGCGAACAGGCGCTGGTGCTGCTCAACCGCCGCGGCTACTCTTTCGCCGTCATCTGCCGCGCCTGCGGCGAAAAACTCGACTGCCAGAACTGCGCGATCGCACTCACGCACCACAAGCCGGCCGCCGAAGACGGCATCGCTCGCGAGGGTCAGCGGCTGGAGTGCCACTACTGCGGTTACAAGCGCACCGTGCCGGCGCGTTGTCCCAAATGTGACAGCGAACATCTGTATTACCTGGGAGCGGGTTCGCAGCAGGGCGAGGAGCGGCTGCAGGAGATCTTCCCCGGCGCCCGGATCGGGCGAATGGACCGCGACACGGTGCGCGGTCGCCACGATCTCGAACGGCTGCTGGCGCGGCTGCACTCGGGCGAGATCAATCTGCTGGTTGGCACGCAGATGATCGCCAAAGGACATGACATCCACGGCGTCACGCTGGTCGGCGTGGTGGGCTGCGATCACGCGCTCTCGATGCCCGATTTTCGCGCTGCCGAGCGCGTCTTTCAACTCATCTCGCAGGTGAGCGGGCGCGCCGGCCGCGGCGAACTTCCCGGCCGCGTCGTAGTGCAGACCTACTATCCCGATCACTACGCGATTCTTGCTGCCACGGCGAACGACTACACTGCGTTTGCAGAGCGGGAATTGAAGTACCGGCGCTGGATGCACTATCCGCCCTTCGGCGCGCTGGCCAATGTGCTGGTGCGCTCGGCAAAGCTCGAAGAGGCGGCCGGATGGGCTGCAACCCTGGGCAAATATCTCGTCCAGAATCAGAACAGCGGAGCTGTGCGGGTGCTTGGGCCGTGCACGGCGCCCATCGCGCGCATCAAGGGCGTCTACCGTTTCCACCTCATTCTCAAGGCAGCTTCTCGAAAGGCGCTGAACACGGCGCTCCGAGGGTTGATGGCCTATTCAGAGAAGGCTGAGATTCCGCGCCGCAACGTGGTGGTGGACGTGGATCCGCAAAGACTCATGTAGCAAATCAGCGAGTCGGCAAGTCGGAGATCTTCCACCTTAGCCGCGAAAACCGATGCGCGGCGAAAGTGGCGCGCCTGATCTCGAAACGGATTGTGATGAAAATCCGCCGCCAAGGCGAGAAAATCCGGCTTTCGCCGCAGATGCGAAAGAACCGGAGCCCGGCAGAGCCGGGGATGGAGCGCGCAGTGCCCGAACCGATTGCGGTTCAGGATTCCAGGCTGTGGAGCTCTTTTCCGGGCTTGAAGCGCACCGCCTTGCCAGGGGCGATGCTGACCTCGGTACCGGTGCGGGGATTGCGGCCGATGCCGGTCTTGCGGGCGCGAACGCTGAACACGCCGAAGCCGCGCAATTCGATGCGCTCGCCGGCAGCCAACGCCTGTTTCAGGCCCTCAAAGACCGTATCCACCGCTGCTTCGGCCTTGGTGCGCGGCAAGCCGGTGCGCTCAATCACTTGATGAACGATGTCCTGCTTGATCAATGGAGTTTCCTCGCTCTTACGTTTTCAAAAACCGATAAAATCTGCCGAAAGCCTTTACCTTCAGACGCTGAACGCCATCCAAGGTTTCCCCCGGGGCGATCACCCCTGGCTCCAGTTTGGCTTCCGTGACCTCGTGTCCCGCCATCTCTCAAAAACAGTCTGGCCTGAACTGGTATTGACTCTACCACGACCTACATTGGTCATAATACAGATTTTGCACGCAATTGTGGAAGTTACGAGCCGGGCAGGGGCCGCGACCTGCCTGCGAAGGCGAGACAGGGCCGGTTTCGGTCCTATATTCCACAGGCTGCCGGACGAACTGCCGTTGTGATTTGACCTTCGCTTTCGTAAGATGAATCAGCAAGTTGGAACAACCGCAGGGTTTCTGACCCCGGGGGCAACCTGGCCTTCGCACCGGAGAGAAATGTCGATCAAGAGCGACCGTTGGATAAGGGAACAGGCAATTAACCACCGCATGATCGAGCCTTTCAGCGAAAAGCAGGTGGCTGCCGGTGTTATCTCTTACGGTCTCTCCTCGTACGGCTACGACCTGCGGGTGTCTGACGAGTTCAAGATCTTTACCAATGTGAACAGCGCCATCATCGACCCCAAAGCCTTCGACGAGCGGTCTTTCGTCAGCGTCCGGGCCGGGTCGGTAATTATTCCACCCAATTCGTTTGCACTGGCGCGTTCTGTCGAGTACTTTCGTATCCCCAGAGACGTTTTAACGATCTGCGTTGGCAAGTCAACTTATGCGCGTTGCGGCATTATTGTGAACGTGACGCCGTTTGAACCGGAGTGGGAGGGGTTCGTGACGCTTGAGATCTCGAACACCACGCCGCTTCCGGCCAGGGTGTACGCCAACGAAGGGCTGTGCCAGATCCTGTTTTTCCAATCCGACGAGGCCTGCGAAGTCAGTTACGCCGATCGCAAAGGCAAATATCAGAAGCAGCAGGGAATTGTGCTTCCCAAACTCTGAGGGCGTGCGCCGGCGTCAGATCGGCTGTGTGGTAAACGCGCGGAGAACAGGATAGGTGTGACGGTGGAGGATCTCGGATCCGCCCCGGACAGGTGCGGCTCCCCTTGAATCGCTTGCGCGGGGGCGAGACGATGTCGAAGAATCCCAAATCCGACCTGATCCGGATCGGTGTGGTGTCTGGCGAGCCCATCCGGCTGGCTGGGCTTAAGAGCATATTCGATCTGCCCGCCGAACAGGGACAGCCCCGGCTTTTAGCAGTCGAGGGCGCCATGCCCGAACTACTCGCCGATCCAAGCCTGGAATACCTCGTCGTCGATCTTCATGCCTCGTCGGGTGCGCTTGCGGTCCTGGAACCGATCCGCAGGCTGCGGCCCAATCTTCGGCTCATCGTGATTGGTCCTGAAGGCGACGAAGAACTGGTGCTCAGCTCGATTGTGGCGGGCGCGCGTGCCTACCTCGATCTCATGGCCGGCCCCGAAGTGGTGCGCCAGGCTGTGAATGTCGTCACGTCAGGTTCGATCTGGGCGCCGCGGCGCCTGCTTTCGAGGCTCATTGACCGCCTGCTCAATGTCTCGGATTCCAGCCTGACCAATGGCGAACCCCAGCTCACCGCCCGCGAGCAGCAGGTGCTGAAGCTGATCCTCCTGGCTCGCTCCAACCGCGAGATTGCTGCCGAGCTCGGCATCGAGGAGAGGACGGTCAAGGCCTACGTGGGACGGCTGTTGCGCAAGACCGGCGCCGACAACCGCATCAAGCTTTCCATGTCAGCTCTCAACCGGTCCCTGCTGACCCGCGAGTCCCCGGTTGCCTCACCTGAGCCCGGCGAGGGGCGTAAGCCTACTATCTAAATAGTAAACATGATGGTTACTTAATGGCATTGGCCTTAAGTACTCTTGTGTGTTTCTTTAGTTTTCCACACTCTTGTTTACAGAAACAACGCAGATCTGGGGAAAGGAGTTCCCAGGCGCCATGATTCCATGAAGCCTGTGAACTCCTCTTTTTTTTCTGCTCAATATCCCTCCAGAAGTGATTCTCCACAGAACATCCGGCAGATTCCCGGTTTAGAGGGAATGTCGGCTGCGGCGCGGCCGCGAGGGGAGGCGCGGGTTTGCGCGGCCGCCCCAGGCGCGTAAATCCTCGCGTAGAGATAAAACCAACAAATAACGCGCCACAGGCATCCGAATTGACAAGAGGATGGTGAACCGAACGCTGGTGTGCTGTGTTGGAATGAATTCAAGCCATCACGATTGATTTCGACTGAGATCGATCGTCAGGCTGCAGAGGTGCACCGCCCCGGCCTGGTACAGAGAGCCTTGTCCGGCGCCGGAATGCAAACGGCGCCCGCAAGCCAAAAACTGAAAAGCATTCACCTTTCCGGCAATCGACCCCGCCGGAACGGAAAGGAACTGAAGATGAAGAAGAGATTTATGGCGATTTGCCTGTGCGTGATGCTCGGTTGTTCAGCCTTTGCAGCGTCTTCCCGGGAAAATCTTCAGGCCCGCATCGACGCGGCGAAGACGGTTCTCGACCAGATCATGGGTGCGCAGGATCGCACCATTCCGCTGGATATTCTGCAGTCCGCCACCTGTGTTGGCGTAGTCCCGGGCCTGGTCAAGGGCGCGTTTGTCTTTGGCGCGCAGTACGGGCAGGGCGTAGTGACCTGCCGCACCGGCCATGGCTGGAGCGCCCCGGTTTTCATCCGTATGGCCGGCGGCTCGTTCGGTTTCCAGATCGGCGGCCAGTCCACCGACCTCATCCTGGTGGCCGTGAATGACCGCGGTTTTCAGGACCTTCTGAAGAGCAAGTTCAAGATCGGCGGCGACGCCTCGGCCGCGGCCGGACCCGTGGGCCGCTCCGGCCAGGCCTCTACCGATTGGAAGATGAACGCCGAACTGCTGAGCTACTCGCGCAACAAGGGCCTGTTTGCCGGTATCGACCTCGACGGCACCAGCGTGAGCCAGAATCGCGAGGATACCGAAATCTATTTCGGCGCGCCGCAGGACTTTCCAAACGTGTTGCGCGGCAACGTGCCCGTACCTCCGGGCGCGGTGGATTTTGTCAGGGACGTGGCCCACCACTTCGTTCAGGCAAAGAACCAGTAAAGTCAGTTGTCAGTGGCCTCTGGCAACGAGCGATCTGCGTGAATTCCGGCGTGAACGCGGAAGCTTTCAATCCCGGAGGCCTTGCCGTCTTTGGCCGCAGGGCAGCAGCCTTCGTCACTCCTGCTCTGCGCGAACCGTCTTCCGCGGCTTGTTGATTGAATTGCGTAAGAAACCCGCCGCGGTTTGAGTGATTCACATCCTGCCCCTGGGCCCGCATCGGGGCGATACACTGATTGTTGCCATCATCGATGCGGGAGAATCTTGAGTACTGGCTGGTAGTAGCCGTGGCGCGCGCGCTGGGCGCCCTGCCGCGCCGCCTGGCCCGGCTATGGGCCGCCGGATTGGCCTTCGCGGTCTACTGGGTCTTCGGCCGGCTGCGGCGCGTGGGAGAGACCAATCTAAAGCTGGCCCTCCCTGAACTTCCATCTCAAACCAGAAAAGAGATATTGCGTGGGGTCTACATCCACCTTGGCTGGCAGCTCGTTGAGTTCTGCCGCATGATCCGCTACACGCCTGAGAATACGCGCGGCTGGCTTCGCACCGAAGGGCTGGAACACTACCAGGCCGCCCGGGCCCGCGGCAAGGGTGTGCTGATCGTGACTGCGCACCTGGGCGCCTGGGAGCTCTCCAGCTTCTACGCCTCGCTGATGGGCCATCCCATGGGCTTGGTGATCCGGCGCCTGGATAACCGCAAACTCGACGCCTACGTAAACCAAATCCGCTGCCTGCACGGCAATTACGTTTTGAATAAAGACGATTTCGGCCGCGGTCTGCTCACCGCCATGCGAGAGGGCGGTACAGTGGGAATCCTGATGGACACCAACATGACTCCGCCCCAGGGGGTCTTTGCAAATTTCTTCGGGATTCCCGCCTGTACCGCGACCGGCCCCGCGCACGTGGCCCGCAAAACCGGCGCCGCAGTGCTGCCGGGGTTCATGCTTTGGGATAAGGCCAGAAACCAATATGTGCTGCACTTCGGACCCCAGATCGAGATTCCTCATACCGGGACGGCAAGCGACGACATCCTGAACGGTACGCGCCTCTGCAACGACGTGATTGAGAGCTGGATACGCCGCTACCCCGACCAGTGGCTCTGGATTCACCGCCGCTGGAAGACCCGACCGCCGGGCGCGCCAGGGCTCTACTAGGGCCTGTTCACACTACTGGGATGGCGGCGACGGGAGCCAGTTTTTTCGAGTTCTAGGAGAGAGGAGCGACGCATACCGGGTGTCTGCCAGCGACGAACGACAACGAAATCGGAAAAACTGGCCCCGTCCCTTCGGGTTGCGGCGCAAATCCGGGGTCCCCGGCGACGGGTCTTGGCCGCTGGGGTGGAAATCCGGTCATACTTTGTTCTCGCCCTCGACCTTGATCCACCAAAGCCTTCGGGCTCGGCCTCTTCTCCACCCCACGGACGAAGACCTGTCCGTGGGGGCCCCGGTTCTGACCGGATTTTCGCTCGCAAGGGGTCCCCGGCGCGCGCTCGTTGCGCACTGGGGCAGAACGCCGCTCACCCCACTAGTGTGAACAGGCCCTAGGGCAACCGATTTCCTACAAATCTATTGCCGGGGCAGGTGCTTCCCGGCGGCCGCCAAAGAAATAAAGCGCAGGTCATGGGGAATATTCCTTATACTCATCCCGCAGACCCAGTGGCACATTTTCACGGTGTCTGCTGCTGGAGCAGGCTCCCGGATCTCGAATTACGGCGTTTTAGGAAATGGCGTGGGGTTTTTGCCTGCGTGCTAGGTTGTCGTTCCCTGGTGGTTGCGCCGACTTTAGTGGAGCGGCTTCGCCCTGCAGTATTTCCTGAAACGCGTTCGACCCGAGTCGATGCGCTTGAATCCGGGGCGGAATGGCCGTGCAAGGAGTAAAGCGATGGTACTCGGCGAATTGATAAAAAGGCTGGGCGGACGGCTGGTCAAGGGCAGTGAAGAGACTGAGATCCTCTCGGTCACGTCTGTTGAGAAGGCATCGACCTTCGATCTGATCTTTGCCAGTGACGAGGCAACGGTCCAGGCGGCGTTGAAGAGCGGCGCTTCGGCGGTGGTTCTGAATTCGGGTACGGCTCTGCCTGAGGTTGAGGGATCGCGGGTTGAAATCGTAGAGTGCGATGAGCCGAGGCTTTGGTTTTCCCGCGCGGCCAGGCTGCTGGCAACGCCGCAGTTGGCGTTGGGTGTCCATCCCAGCGCGGTGGTAGGCACGCAAGTAAAGTTCGGTTCCAACGTCACCATCTCTCCGCATGCGGTCATTGGCGACAACGCAAGTATCGGCGGCGGCACGCGCGTTGGTTCGGGCGCGGTGGTGGGCGTAGGCGTCACCATCGGTTCCAACTGCCGCATCTATCCGCGCGTTGTTCTTTATCCCGGCACAACCGTTGGCGATCGCGTCATCATCCACGCGGGCGCGGTGCTGGGCGCCGACGGATTCGGCTACGTGCGCGATTCGCAGTCCGGCGAATACACGCAGTTTCCGCAGCAGGGAAAACTGGCGATTGAAGACGACGTGGAGATCGGCGCCAACTCCACCATCGATCGCGGAGCGCTGGGGGAAACCCGCGTCCGGCGGGGAACGAAGATCGACAACCTGGTTCACATCGCTCACAACTGCGACATCGGCGAGGACGTGGTGATTGTCGCGCTGACCGGCATCTCCGGCTCGTCCACGGTGGGTCGCGGCGCGGTCATTGCCGGGCAGGTAGGGATCGGCGACCACGCCCACGTCGGTCCTGGAGTGGTGCTGGGCGGGCAGGCTGGCGTCTTCAGCGGCAAGACCGTGGAGGGCGCCGGCCCCGGCGAGGTGTTTTATGGCACGCCGGCCCGGCCGCTCAGGCAGGTACTGCGCGAACAGGCGGCGCTTGCGAAGCTGGCCAAAACCGAGCCGGGTGCGGGTGGACAGGAATCCGGTAGCTGACCGGACACGGACCGCGTTTGAATGGCCATCATCGTTGTTGGCGGGAACGCGAAAGGCGTGGGCAAGACCACGCTGGTTTGCGGGCTGATTCAGGCGCTCGATCACCTCCGTTGGGTCGCGGTAAAGATCGCGCGCGAGGCGCACGAAAGTCTTCCGCCGATTTATGAAGAAATATCCGCGGGGCCGGAAACCGACACCGCCCGATATCTTGCCGCAGGCGCCGAGCGGGCCTTCCTTCTTGCCGTTCCACCGGAACGCGATCTGGCTGAAGCCCTCAATGAGTTCTGGCCGCGTATCGGCCGCGGAGCGAACCTGATATTCGAGTCGAACCGCGTAGCAGGTTACGTGAACGCAGACGTGTGCCTGCTGGTGCAGGGAGACCCGCGCGAGGGCGCGGGGAAGCCGTCTTTTTATCGCGCAGCGAAGTTTGCCGATGCGCTGGTGGCGCAAGGCGACGACAATCTCATGGCTGCCGATGCAGTGAATTGGAAAGGGCGGCCACAAGGTCCGATCTTCAACCTCAAGCAACTCGACAAGATTTCAGCGGAGATGAAGCGCTGGCTTATCCAGCGACCCAATCTCACGCCGTAAGGAGTCGAGGGTGCCCCAGGGCCTCGATTCTGAGACCTGGGATTGTACGATCCCGATGAGTCTGCTTTGCTGGGGAATGGGGACAGGGGAACGGGTATCACGCTTCACTATTGTCGCGGGAACGTCCCGTCTGTCCCCAGGTTTCGTCCCCAAGTTTCAAGTTTGCGGCGCGAACTTCAACTGCGATGTAATCGAAACTGTGAAGAGCTTTGGCGTCCAGCCCAAGCGGACCAGCTACCGAAGTCCGTGGCAGAATGGCGTGGCTGAGCGCTGGATCGGCAACTGCCGCCGCGATTTGCTCGACCATGTGATCGTTCTCAATGAACTGCATCTGAAACGCCTCATGAATGAGTACATCCGCTACTACCACGAGGACCGCACGCATCTCGGCCTTGGCAAGGAAACTCCGGCTGGCCGAAAAGCGACAAAGGGCGCGACGCCGAATGCGAAGGTCGTCTCCATGCCGAGGCTCGGCGGCCTGCATCATCGGTACGACAGGGCCGCCTGAAGTTTTGAGACCGATCACTCTCAATTCCATCGGAAAACACTATGGACAAGTGCGTCTGCGGCCCAACTGCGATGCGCCTGGTGATTGTTTCCCGTGCGCGAACGATTTTCAAACCTCCACCAATTTCTCTTCCGGCCAGCCTCTCCGAGGGCATCGCCTTGCATTTAACCGTTAAGCGCAGGTCATTTCGCCTCCGGATGGAGATTTGGCGAGGCACAACACCGGCCTGCTTCCTCGCCTGGCTCCGCGCCGCCTCGATCCGCTCCCGCGCCCGGTCTCCCTTCACCCCGTCGGCCCGCTCGATCAGCCCGCGCATCTCGGCCTCGGTCATCGGACCCTGTGCCTGCCGGAACTGGAGATTGAGGAACAGTGTCCGCAACGCCAGCACCTCGGCCAGCGTCACCCGGCTCGCCAGCGCCGCTTCCCCCGCCGCTTCATTGCCGGGCAGCTCGACGCCGGGCGCGGCCAAGAGCACAGCCCGCACCCACTCGCTCAACGTCATGTCGGCCTGGCGTGCGCACTCCTCGAGAGCCGCGAACTCCTCCTCGCTCACCTTCGTGCCGATGGACTTCGTGCGCAGCGGGGCCTTCATCGCTCACCGCCGATTCGATTGTGTTGGGGTTTCAGGCCGCACGCCGCCAGCGTGCCGCAACGTGCCGGGCAACGGGCCGAACGGAGCCGTTTTCTTGCTAAGGGGAGGGGAGTCATCAAGTTACCCCTTCAGCAACGCCAGGTTACTATCAGAGTAACCCGTTTTCAGAGATTTTTCCTCTTAGCCGCGCACTTTCAACAGGTTCCCGCCCCGGTAACCTTCAGCAACTTCGCAGCAACCCGCGCGGGGTGACGTGTCCTGCCTACTGCCGCTGCGACAGCAGCGTAGTCTTGGATGCTGGCCGTGCCGAGGAACTCGAAGGATGCTACAGAAGCAGTAAGACGCCAGATCAGGTCACTTCGCTTGACTGTGAAGGTCTACCATTTCCAAGTTGTATTGAGTGATTGGAAGGTCTCTGAAGTCGCTTATGGTTGGATCATGGTTCATCGCATCTGCTTCATCCGACGCTATATAAGCACCGTAAGCAGCTTTGAATGGCATCCCTGGGCCAGGAGCGAGATGTAGTGTCGCTAACCAGTGTCCTTCGGCCGCCTCCACGGACTCAGACGGCTCGGCGAGCTGCTTTCTCAGTATCTTCTCTGCGTCAGCCAACGTGGTCGCGCCGAGTATTATTCCATCAGCCGTGAGAGCCTTGTGGCTTTTAATGACCGTTATCCCTATATCAGTTAGATGACAGGTCGGGTCAGTTGTAGCCGTAATCACGAAATCCTGCGTTTCCCATGTCCTAGAAAACTCGTCCTTCTCCATTGGTTTGCCTAGCGCTTTTTCAGCCTCTTCGCAGGTCTCGCCGGGCATCACCTTCGGAATTTGCGAAGCATTTGTCACGGCGGGCAATGGACCTGGTTTAGCCGTTGGGGCTGTATTTTCAGCCTGGATCAGCTTGCTTGGCGCAGTTGACTTGTGGGTGTGCGCATTCCAAATGATCAACGCAATTGCCGATACAACGGCTACTGCAAATATCGCAGCGCCCCACCTTATCGCAGACTTCGATTCATAGGTCATTAAGTCGTCCTATTGCTGGTCTTGTTGGTCCTGCGGCCGGGTGCCCCCGGTCTCGATTCTGAGACCGGGGATGGCACTCCCTTCAACCCCTCAAAATCGGATCACTGGCGGATCAGAACGGCTTCTCGGTCAGAAATGGCTCGGCTTTCAGCGAGCCATCGCGCTGCTTGACGAGCATTTGCACCTTGCCCTCGGCCTCGTCGAGTTCTTTCTTGCACGCGGCCGACAGGCCTACGCCCTCTTCGAACAGTTTGATCGATTCTTCGAGCGCCAGATCGCCCTTTTCCAGCTGATCGACGATGGTTTCGAGCTTCTTGAGCGATTCTTCAAATGAGGGCATGGCGATTACTCCTGACTGAGGGTTCCCGGCGGCAGCACGCTGCCAATCACTTCGGCTGCGGCCACGTAACGGCCGAACGGTGCGCTCACCTGCACGCCGTCAACGTAAGGCCGCACCGCCGCAAGAATCTCCTGCGCGATCCGGATGCCCTCCTGGCTCGCGGCTTCAGGCGAGTCGGCCTGCGCCATGCGCAGCATAATCTCTTCAGGCATTGAGACGCGCAGATCGTTTTTCATGAATTCGGCGTTGCGCAGGCTGGTGAGCGGCCATATGCCGGCAATCACCGGGATGCGATGGTCTTTGATACGTTCCAAAAAGCTCTCCAGCAGCCGCGGGTCAAACACCGGCTGGGTGATGGCGTACTCGGCGCCGGCTTCAACTTTGTAGCAGAACCGCCGCAGCTCGTTCTCAATGTCGGGTGCGCCCGGATTAGCGGCAACCCCGATGGTAAAGTTGGTGCTGGCTCCGATGGCGTTCGAACCAATGTCGAGCCCGTGATTCAGCCGCTCCACGATGTTGACCAGACCGATGGAGTCCACGTCAAAGACGGTAGTAGCGTCAGGATAGTTTCCCAGCCTGGGCGGGTCTCCGGTGAGGCAGAGAATATTGCGCAGCCCGATGGACGACGCACCCAGCAGATCCGACTGGATGGAGAGCAGATTGCGGTCGCGGCAGGTGTAATGGAGAACCGTCTCAATCCCGGTATGCTGCTGGATCTGGATGCACAGGCTTTGCGCGCTCATGCGAGCCGAGGCGCGCGGCGTATTGCCGACGATGATGGCATGCACGCCCAGCCTGGCCAGAAAGGCAGCGCCTTCAATCTCGCTCGAGCAATCGATGCCCCGAGGCGGCACGATGTCCACCAGGGTCACGAATTCTTTTGCCGCAAGCAGCGCGCCCAGGCGCGAGCGCTCGGCAAGCGGAGCCGGAGGCGTTTCAGCTTCAGCCGCGGGCGCGGCTCCGCCTATCTCGATGCGTGCCTGCGCATCGAGGGCGCGCATGGCCGAGCGCATGGCCCGGATGTGATTGGGAGTGGTTCCGCAGCAGCCGCCCACTATCTGCACCCCGGCCGCGATTGCCTTGCGTGCAAAACTGGCCATGTACTCGGGCGAGCAGAGGTAGACATTGCGGCCTTCAACGGCGCGGGGCAGGCCTGCATTGGGCAACGCGGCCAGCGGCAGCGTGGTTGCGCCGCGCATGGCTTCAATGGCGGTCAGCACGTTGGTGGGGCCGGTGGAGCAGTTGACCCCGATCGCATCTGCGCCCCACTCGGCAAGCAATGCCGCGGCGTGCGCCGGAGACGAACCGTCAAGACAGTTGCCTTCCTCGTCCACGGTCACCATCACCAGCACCGGCAAATCGGGCGCAACCTCGCGCGCCGCCTTCAGGGCTTCGCGGGCCTCGTTCAGGGCCGGCATGGTTTCAATCATCAGCAGGTCGACCCCGGCCTTTTCGCCGGTCTTGCCGCTGTCTCCGGCCAACACGCCGATCTGTTGGGCAAACGCGGCTCGAGCTTCGTCCAAACCCGTTTTGCCCAGCGGCTCGAGCCGCACACCCAGCGGTCCCACCGAACCGGCCACCCTGGCCTCGCCGGTCTGCTTCTCGCGCAGGTGTTCCACGGCCTGGCGCGCAAGCTTCACACCCGCCGCATTGATCTCGCGCACCTTGTCGCCAAGGCCGTGCCGGGTGAGCCTGAACCGGTTGGCGCCAAAGGTGTTGGTCTCTACAACCTCGGCGCCCGCCTGCAGATATTCCTCGTGTACCGAAAGAATCAGCGCCGGGTTCGACAGGTTCAATTCGTCGAAGCAGCGATTGATGAGGATGCCGCGCGAAATGAGCAAAGTGCCCATGGCGCCGTCGGCAAGCACCGGACGGTCAGCAAAGATTTCGCTGAAGGGTCTCATGCAGTTCCCATGCTAACGCAATGGACTGTTTGCCGTATGCGCGAAAGGGCCGTCAGCCGCATTTACGCCCGCCGCTCGGCGCGCCGTGGCCGGGGTGTGCTTTGTTATACTTCGAAGGTCGACACTTGGCTTGAAACTGGTTTCGGCCTCAAGGTTTTAGGCCTGCGCGTAGTGGGTCCGGGGTCGTCGGACACAGCATCGAAGCGGATTTTTTCCGTTCTTTCAGGGCAATTCCAGGATTGCCCGTTTTCGCCCCGGCGGCCATCCCGCGCGGGGACCCGCCCCGCAGGTGATTCTCGCCTGAAGGGTACGGAAACTCTGGAATTGCCGGATCGAGGTAGAGGGTTTTGAAGAAGAGAAGTCTTGGTATAAGCGCGATTGCTGCTCTGGCGATAGCGACTGCGCTGGCAGGTTGTGGCAGCACTTATTATTTTGCGGGCCGCCAGTTGCCCCCCAGCCGCCTCACTCATCGCGTTCTCATCGCGATCCAGAATCCTTCATCTTTGGCCAAGGGCTCGCTGGCCATTGTCGACGCTTTTTACGACATTCGCAGCGGCTATAACGGCACCCCGACCAACTTTTCCGTCAGCGGCTACTCAGGCGCGCTGCCCATCTCCATTCAGAGCATGCCCGAAGAGCAGCGCGGGGCAATCTATGGGTCGGGTGACGGATCTTTCACGTTTATCGACTACCAGAAAGAGAGGGCTGCCGGCTCGGCGTCGGGGCTCTCCGGTCCTTCATCCAGCATCTTTGCAACCCGCAATGGTGCGTATGTCGTTGCCGCCAACCAGCAGGCGCATTTACTTACTGTCGTGAACCAGGGTGGAGGAGGAGGAATTTCGTTCAGCCTGCCCGGCGTGTATCGCGTGAGTGTGAATCCCGGCGGTTCGGCGGCGCTCGCATTTGTGCAGAACTCCGATTACGCCTACTATCCCGTGCAACTGACGGAGCAGCAGGGAACCTCGTACTCGGGCGGTCCCTCCACCTGGCCCAGGGCAGCCTTGGACTGCGAGCCGCAGAATGCGCCTTCCTGGTGCCTCTTCCAGGTGCAGAGCCCCGATGCATTGGACGCGACCGGGACCTACTATGGCCAGCCCCTCAAGTTCGACCGCCCGGTGAAGGCAGTGTGGTCGGCAGATGGCAGCACCGCCTATGTGCTCAACTGCGGGCCTGAATGCGGCGGCGTTGCTTCGTCGTATTCCGTGCTGCCGGTGGCGCCGTTGATTTTCACGCTCGGCAAGAACTCGGGTCTGCTGCCCTGCAACACCGCTCCCTGCGTCAACTCTGAAACGGCGGCCATGACCACGGTTGCGATTCCCGGGGGCGCCAGCAATGCCCTGGTTGATTCGACCACGATGTACGTGGTCGGCCAGCAACCGCAGACCGTGAATGGGCTGACTTTGTTTGGCGGGCATTTGACCGTGGTCGACCTGGCAAACAACTCGGCGTCTTCGCCGGTAGCCATCAGCGACGGACAGCCTGGCTCGACCAGCCGCATGATCGAGGCCGACGACAACACCCTGTGGATTGCGATGACCGGATGCACGAACGGTGTGCGTTACGCAACCAATTCCGCCACTGGTTACGGCTGCCTGACCATGTACAACACTTCCACCCAATCGGTCACCATGCTGGAGCCGTATCTTGGCGACGCCACCGGCATTGCCGCGGTGACGGGTCTGCACAAGGTCTACACCGCAATCGGCGGTCAGGTGTACATCTACTCCACCGTCGATGGTTCCTCCATCGACAACCAGTACGTGACGGTGACCGGTACAGCCTACGACGTGGCCTACATGGATGCCGTGACCGACGGCAATAACACCGTTTATTGACCAACATGGCCGCCGAGGCTCAAGAGTTTCGCGCCGACGTTCTGGCCATCGCCGCGCACCGCGACGACGTGGAACAGACTTGCGGCGGAACCCTGTTGCGCATGGCGTCGCGCGGGTTGCGCACCGCGATCCTCGATCTCACTCAGGGCGAATCGGGAACGCGGGGAACCGCCGAAGATCGCGCGCGCGAGGCTGAAGAAGCCGCGCATATCCTGGGCGCGGGCTGGCGGCAGGCGCTCGGTTTTCCTGACGGCGCAATCGAAAACACGCTTGAGAATCGCATCGCCATTGCGCGCGTGCTGCGCCTGCTTCGACCGCGCGTCGTGATTCTGCCCTACTGGCAGGCGCGCCATCCCGATCACGCGATTGTGGCGGCGCTCGGATATGAAGCGTGCTTCATTGCGGGGCTGAAGAAGCTGGATGCCGGCGGAGAGCCGCATCGGCCGTTCAAGATCGTCTACGCCAGCCTCTACGCCGACGTGCATCCCAGTTTTATTGTCGATATATCGCCATTCATTGAGCAGCGCCACCGGGCGCTCATGGCCTACCGCTCGCAGTATGCCAATCAGCAGGCGGGCAGCGGATTGTTCGTGCCCGAGGAAGAGATTCGCGAGCGCACCTTCGCTGAGGCGCGGCACTACGGATTGCTGGCCGGCGTAAAGTACGGCGAGCCATTCGTACAAAAAGAGGTCGGCCTGGTCGACGACCTGACGCTGGTGCCGGTGCAGTCGATGTAAGAGGGCCGGAATCCGCGGCGCACGGCGCAGCGCTTATAACTATTGCTTATCGGTTCGGAAAACACAATAACATTGCGTTATAGATGCGGATTCCGGCAGACTGGATTGCGGAGGGTTATTTCTCATGCCGCAAACCTGGGATCCCGAAGCGTATGGCCAGAACGGCGCGTTCGTGCATCAGCTTGCGGGCGGCGTGCTGGAGTGGCTGGCCCCCGAAAGCGGCGAGCGGATTCTGGATCTCGGCTGCGGCGACGGCCAGTTGACTGCTCGAATCGCCGCGGCGGGCGTAGTGGTCAGCGGCGTGGATGCCTCTCCTGAGATGGTTGCCGCGGCCCGTGCGCGCGGCGTGAGCTCGACGGTTGCGCAAGCCGAGAACCTACCCTTCGCTGACGCACAATTTGACGCGGTCTTCTCGAACGCTGTTCTGCACTGGGTGCGCGGGCAGGACGAGATGATGACCGAGGTGCATCGGGTGCTCAGGCCCGGCGGCCGGTTTGTGGCCGAGATGGGCGGGCAAGGCAACATCGCGGCAATCCGCGTGGCGCTGATCGCGGTTCTTGCGCGCAATGGATTCGCGGGCCGCGAAGACAACGTGAACTACTATCCCAGTCCCGACGCTTACCAGCGCCGGCTCGAGAAGCATGGATTCAGGGTGGAAAAGATGGCGCTCATCCCGCGGCCCACGCCCATGCCCTCGAGCGGCGTGCGGGGGTGGCTCGAGACCTTTCGCAAAGGCGTCCTGGACTCGCTGCCTGAAGCAGCGCGCGAAACCGTGATCGGTGAGACTGAAGAACTGCTGGCGCAGGCCTTGCGCGATGAAGACGGCAACTGGACCGCGGACTATGTGCGCCTGCGGTTTGTGGCGACTGCATGAATCTGGGAGCAGGGAATAGAAAGTGACTCAATTGGGAGGGACCAAATCGATCGGGTAGTATCTGGCAAGGCCGATCAATAGATGTGAAGTCAAATCGCAATAAAACTTAAATATAATAAGTGAGGGAAAATATTTTCGAGGAATGACTTGCAATGATGAGCCGACTTATGGCAGAGTACTAACTGCGTAGGAGAACGCCCGATGACATCTAAAACGCAAATCTCGATGCGTAGGCCGGAAGCGCTCAATTTGAGCGTCACCGGTTGCCGGGCGTGGTTTATCTATCACCCGTAACCTGCAACCGTATCTCTCCTGCGCATCCGTTGCGACAATTTGAAACTGCCCGAGTGGCGTAGAACACAGGTTCATCGACCGTTAATCGACCAAGGTCCTGTATTCGTCCGTTCCCTCGGGAATTATTCGGAATGCCGCATTAGTTCGCTCCCTTCTGCCGCCGCGATCGCTTACCCGCGACTGACAGGATAGGTGTGTAACTAAGCCGGAGTAAGTGAGCGCCGGTGGTGATAGAGACGAGTTACTTCTTCTCCACCAACCACGGGCAATCCAGGATAGGAGTGCCTGGCGGAATACTCACTGTGCGGGGCGGGGGCGTAGTCCCCGGGGCTCCTGCGGTATTTGTCGAGACCGCAGGGAAGGCTCCGATAGCCAAGGCGCCGCAAAGGCAGAGGCTCCGTAGCCCGACTCGTTTCGCGTGTTCCCCGGCGTGAGTTTGCTGTGTGCTGTTTGTTGATGGTTTTGGCCGGTGGTGTAGGAAGCGGTTACTTCGCCTCTCAAGCCGGTGGTCGCGGGTTCGATTCCCGCCCGGGGCAGGCGACTGCTCCGGTAGCTCAGTGGTAGAGCGCCGATACCGCCCCGTTTGTTCCCCGGTCAGAAGCTTCTACTGCGGCGTGGTTTTTGCGCGTTGCACGACATTAACCAGTTGAGCCGGTGGTGTAGGCAGCAGTTACTTCGTGAGCGGACGATGCGGGTTCGAATCCCGCCGCGATGGCGAGAGCCTTGGCGTCGTCTAACGGTAGGACGTCCGAAAAATACTGGTGCCAGTTGTTCCCCGGCCAAGGCTATGTACGCGGTTTTGGGTATAAACAACAATTCAGCCGGTGGCGTAGGTGGCGGGTACTTCGCTTGATACGCCGGGGGAGCGGGTTCGATTCCCGCCCAGGGCTTAGGTTCTGGAGGCTCTGTGGTCAGAGCGCCGTAAAAAGTCCGCAACCGCTTGTTCCCCGGCTTAAATCTTCTGGCGCTGCCGGATTGGAAACGACATTGCCATGGGCAAAGTGAATGTGAAAAACGGAACGCCGGTGGGCAACGCGCACCTTTGCCGCTCGTGCTCGAACGGACAGTTCACCACGGGCTACCGCGAGACCGATGTATTGGTGATTTGCACCAACTCATCGCCGGCGCGCCTGGTGCCGTTCCCGGTGCACGAATGCACTGACTACTGGGATCGCAACCGGCCGGGCTACGACGAGATGCGCAAACTGGCAATCGACTTCAGCGAAGGGCGCAGGAAGCCGGTGCGCGGATTCAACACCGCGGGATTTGCAGCGGTTGCAAAAGAGGACGACGACAATTGCGAGGACGAGCAGGAAGACGAAGCCGCCCTCGCGCGTTAAGATCAACTGACAAACTCAAGAAACAACTGCCGGTGGCGCAGGGTGCGGATACTTCAACGGTAGAGGACGGCCTTTCAGGCCGTGGTGCAGGTTCGAATCCTGCCGCTGGCGCGCGCAGCGATGCGCGTGACAGTGTCAAATGCCCGCGTCCGATTTTTCCCCGGCAGGTTTTTACGCAACTGAAAGGAGGCGCACAATGCGCCTGAACATTCTGAAGATTCCGCGCACGCATGAGGGCGCAAAGGCGCGAGTGATCACCGCGGAACAGGCGCTGCGCCGCACGGTTCTCTCGTGCATGCTGTGGGAGGGCGAGTTTTACGAGGACGGCGTGCAGATCGCCGGGCGCATTCACGAGCTGGTGCCCAAGGTCGATGCCGAAAAGGTCGCGGCCCTGGCCATCGAAGCGCGCGAGCGCATGAAGCTGCGCCACGCTCCGCTTCTGCTGGTGCGCGAAATGGCGCGCCTCGCAACGCATCGCGGACTGGTTGCCGATACGCTTACCCGCGTCATCCAGCGCGCCGACGAACTCAGCGAGTTTGTGGCCATCTATTGGGCCGGCGGGCGCCAGCCTCTCTCGGCGCAGGTGAAGAAGGGCCTGGCCGCGGCATTCGGTAAGTTCGACGAGTACGCGCTGGCCAAGTACGATCGCGCCGGGGCTGTCCGCCTGCGCGATGTGCTCTTCCTCTCGCACGCCCGCCCTCGAAGCCAGGAGCAGGCCGAGCTGTGGAAGCGCCTGGCCGAGAACCAGCTCGCCACGCCCGACACCTGGGAGGTTGCACTCTCGGCTGCGGGCCGCGGCGAAAAGGCCGAGGTTCGAGAGGCTGCCAGGCGCGAGGTGTGGGAGCGTCTGCTGGCCGAGCGCAAGCTGGGCGCGCTGGCGCTGCTGCGCAACCTGCGCAACATGCACCAGGCCGGCGTCAGCGAGCAGTTCGTGCTCGATGCGCTCGAGGCGATGAAGACGGAGCGGGTTCTGCCTTTCCGTTTTCTCGCCGGCGCGCGCGCGGCTCCGCAGTGGGAACAGCAGCTTGAGTCGGCCATGTTCCGGTCGATTCAGGGGCGTACCGGCGAGGGCCGCGCGGGAAGTCTGCCCGGCCACACGGTGCTGCTGGTCGACGTCTCCGGCTCCATGGAGTCGCCGATCTCCAGCCGCTCCGAGATGCGCCGTACCGACGCTGCGTACGGACTGGCAATCCTGCTGCGTGAGATCGCAGAGAAGGTGACCATCTACACCTTCTCGGACCACGCGAAGCTGGTTGCCCCGCGCCGCGGCATGGCTCTGCGTGACGCGCTCGAGGCAAGCCAGCCCCACATGGGCACGTACCTGGGCGCTGCGCTCAAGCACGTTGAGGGCGAGTGCAAGCATGGTTACGACCGCCTGGTCGTGATCACCGACGAGCAGTCGCACGACAGCGTGGGCGCGCCGCGCGGAAAGGGCTATGTGATCAACGTGGCCTCGAACCAGAACGGCGTGGGCTACGGCGCCTGGACGCACATCGACGGCTGGAGCGAGGCAGTGGTTGAGTACATTGCCGAGCTCGAGCGCGCCGAAGGCGAATCCGAAAAGTAACAGGGACTTGTAACCTCTTGTTCACGCAAAACCCCGGGGAGTGGTGATTTCAGACCGCTCCCCGATTGCTTTAACTCAATGCAGAAATTGGAGATGAACGGCCCTTGCCGCCGCATGTGGTTTTCACGGGTTGAGGAGCGTTCGGGGGTGAATTCATCAAACGTTTGCAATCCATTTGCCTCGCTGCATTACTCTGTTAATGGTTCCCGGCTGCCCCGAATTGCTTAACCTGAACCGCTGCCGGGACGAGGGCTGACCGTTTTGAGCCAAACCGTATTTGTTCTGGAAGACGACACAGACATCGCAAGACTGGTGCAGCATCATCTCCAGGCCGCCGGGTTTGAAGCACGCCTGTTCCACACTCCCGCAAATCTCATTCCCGACGCCGAGCGCAAGCCGCCCGCGCTGTTTCTTCTCGACATCATGGTTCCCGGTGGTGACGGTCTCGACGTTTGCCGCCGGCTGCGCAATCACAGCGGGCTCTCCACCATCCCAATCATCTTTCTGACCGCGCGCGCCAGCGAGAACGACCGCGTGCTGGGTCTGGAGCTGGGCGCTGACGATTACATCATCAAGCCGTTTTCGACCCGCGAGCTGGTGGCGCGCGTCAAGGCGGTCCTGCGCCGGTTTGAGCGCCCCACTTCGCCCTCGGTTATCAGTTTTGAAGAGGTCATCATCGATGCCAGCGCCATGCAACTCAAGGTGCGCGGCGAGTTGACCACTACCACGGCCACCGAGTTCAGACTGCTCGACTACCTGGCGCGGCACCCGGGCCGGGTATTCAGCCGCGACCATCTGCTTGATGCGGTGTGGGGCGATGCGCGCTTCGTTACTCCGCGGTCGGTAGACGTATATGTCCGCCGCATCCGTGAGAAAATCGAGATCGATCCTGAAAATCCGCGTTATCTCAAGACGGTGCGCGGCGCAGGTTACCGGTTTGAGCTGCCCAGGATCGATTGAGAACCAGCTTTCAGCTTTCAGCCTTCAGTTTGCCTTTCGAACCAGCCGATGTTGCGCGGCAGGCCTGAAGCGGCGGTGAGGGCCAAAGCGAACGGGCGTCCTATTCCGTACGAATTGCTGAGAGCTGAGAGCTGAAAGCTGTTGCCCATGACGTCAAAAGTCTTTATCAAGCTGCTCGGGTTGTTCTTTCTTCTGCTTGCAATCCACACGGTGGTGATGGAGGTTTTGTTTCGCCGCTTTGTGGAACACACGGCAGGCGAGGGATTGCGCGCCCTGGGGCGCGAGGCCTTCTGGTCAGGGTTGATAGCGCTCGGCGTGGCGCTGCTGGTGGCGGCCTGGGTTTCGTTGCGCATCTCGGCGCGGTTGCAAAGCGTGATGGACTTTGCGCGGCGCATCGCCACCGGCGATCTTACCGCACGGCTTGACCGCAACCGCAAAGACGAGCTGGCCCCCCTTGAAGAGGCGCTGAACCGCACCGCCGAACGGCTGGGCAAGGACTTCGCCGAGCTCGAAAGCGGTCGCCACGAGCTGGCGGTGATGCTCGACTCGATGCAGGAGGCAGTGGTCGCAATCACCGCCGAGGGGTACGTGCGCTGGTCGAACGCGGTCATGCAGCGCATCGTGGGGACGCAGATTCGCGCCGGCAAGCCCCTGATTCATTCCATTCGCGACCCCGAGCTTCTGGGTTGCGTGCGCAAAGCGCTGGAGCGGCGGGAGTTGTGCATCGGGCGCGCCAGCCTGCTTGCGCCGGGACGCATCTTCGAGGTCAACGCCGCGCCGCTGCCTTCGGGCGGTGCGCTGGTCGTGCTCCACGACGTCACCTCGATTGAAGCCACGCAGACCTCGCATCGCGAGTTTGTGGCCAACGTCAGCCACGAGCTGCGCACGCCGCTGACCTCCATCCAGGGCTACGTTGAAACCCTGATCGAGGACCCCGATCCGAATCCCGAAACCACCCGCGAGTTCCTCGGCGTGATTCTGAAGAACGCCACGCGGATGAACCGGCTCACTGAAGATCTGCTTGCCCTGGCCAGCGTCGAGAGCCCCGACTACAAGCTGAGCCTGCAGCCGGCGCGAGCCAGTGTGCTGGTCGACGATGCAATCGAGTCGCTGGCCGGCATCTTGGGAGACTCGGGCGTCAAGCTGCAGTCGGCCGGCGCGCCCGATGTCTCGGTCATGGCCGATCCCGATGCCATGAACCAGGTCTTCGGCAACCTCATTGAGAATTCGTTCAAGTATGCCAAAGAAGGCAAGCGGGTTCGCGTCGGCGCGCGCGAGCTGGGATCGGAAGTGCAGTTTACGGTGCAGGACTTCGGGCCGGGAATCTCCTCCGAGCATATCGAGCGCATCTTCGAGCGGTTCTATCGCGTCGACAAGGCGCGCTCGCGCGAGAGCGGCGGCACCGGGCTGGGACTGGCGATCGTGAAGCACATCGTGCATGCTCACGGTGGCCGCGTCTGGGCCGAGAGCGAACTCGGCAATGGCGCGTCGTTCCACTTTACTCTGCCGCTGGCCCAGGTTTCCACGCCGATCCCATCGACCACCCCCGCCGCCGACGCCGGGCAGCCGGTCGAAAAGCCCGCGGAAACACTGGGCTAGAGCTGCCTCGAAGTCCATCCTGACAACTTTACCCAAATCTGCGATAACCGAATCAAATGGCTGGCACGGTCTCTCTCTTTGTCTACGGAACGCTCAAGCGCGGATGCCGCAATCACGGCGCGATGCGCGGGGCGGAGTTTGCCGGCGAGGCAGCCACCGAGCCCGCGTACCTGCTGGTGAACTGCGGTTCGTATCCGGGACTGGTGCGGGCCGGGAACGGGCAGGCCGGCATGGCGATCCGCGGCGAACTGTATCGCATGGAAGAGGCGCAGTTGGCCGAGCTCGACCGTTTTGAAGACGAAGGCGCTGAATACGTGCGCCGGCCGATCCGGCTCGCGGACGGCAGCGAGGCGCAGGCCTATCTCTACGTGCTGCCCGTGGCGGGGCTGGAGATCTGTGGGCAGGAGTGGCCGCGTTGACAAGTGTCAGGCTACAGGCTACAGTGGATGAGATGAGGATACGGGACTTCGCTCATAAGGGCCTGAAGAGGCTCCACGAGGAAGACAATGCTAAGGGAGTCCCGGCCGGCTCGGCGGACAAGCTGCGCAAGATGCTTGCGTTTTTGGAGGCGATGGACGAGGAGGAAGAGTTGCGTGCGCTGCCCACCTGGAGGGCGCACAAGCTGACAGGGAATCGCAGGGACACGTGGAGCTTGAGTGTAACTGGAAATCTTCGGTTAACATTTCGGATCGATCCGGTAGAGCGCGAGATTCGCGTTTTGAATTTAGAGGATTACCACTAGAAAACGAGGAGAAGACGCCATGCCGATGAAGAATCCGCCCCATCCAGGAGATTTTATCCGTACCGAGATTGTGGAGGGGTTCGGCTTGTCGGTGACTGCGGCAGCGGCGGCGCTGGGGGTTTCCCGGCCTACGCTGTCGAGTTTACTGAACGGCAAGGCCGGGCTGTCGGGGGATATGGCCCTGCGCGTCGAGAAGGCGTTCGGCGTGAAGATGGACACGCTGATGCGAATGCAGTCAGCGTACGAGATTGCGCAGACGCGAAAGCGCGAGAAGCTGATTCGGGTGGGGCGGGTCCGGCGCGCGGCGTGAATTGGCTGGCGGGGGTGGATTCGGCGGCGTGCTCGGCGTGCTTCGCTGCGTGCAGATGGTGAGCGTGGGCTAGGTGGGCGTGGTGGGCGGCGGCTTCACAATTTGCCTGCGGCGGGGTTGGAAATTTGCGGGGCGGAGTGGGTGGAGTAGCGAGTCAGCAAGTCAGCGATGAAATCGGGAAGTTTTGCGTTCCCACGTCTCGGAGGCGAGATCCTTCGACTTCGCTCAGGACAGGTTCCGGGGCACCCGGCTATTTTTCTTTGTCTGCATCAAATCTTCTCACTTTCCCGTTTGTGAATGAAATTCCGAAAGTAGCGTCCTCCCACTTTGTCTCATCGGCGGCATAAGGCTTGATGTCCGATATATCCAGCAGCTCCGACCTCGCCTGAGACGGATAAATCCTCGTGCCGCTGGAAAGACCTGAGAATGTTCTGTACCCATCAGAGCTTATATATTGATATGCGGTCACATAGGTAAACGGTTTGTGATCCAGGTATCGTTGGTAGGTAAATTTAATCCTGACACCTGCCAACTTACGCACTCCTGGTTCTCGCCTCATCAGGATCAAGAGCATACTATCGTCTCCGCTTTGGCCGGGTGCAACGTTGACAGTCCCGGTAACTGGGAACAGGACTTTGTTGTTTTGGGGAAGGGCTATGTCGTCTGCGTCGATAAATTGAGCCGTGAGAAGGTTAGTAGCTCCCTCTCCAAAATATCGGCGAAACTTTACTGAAGACATAGGCTTTCCCGCACCAACTTCCGCTACAAAGAAATCTTCAGAAAACCTCACATGATCAATATCGGCTCCAGATAGATTGTGAGCTTCGAGCATAAACGTCTCTTCTTGATTGGGTTGCCTAATAGGCAAAATTTGGCCTTCCGGCTCTACCCTAAAATTGGGGACAGGGAGATCGGGCTGTTGCCGTCCTTCAGATTGGTCAGGGTTCGGCTTGATAAACAACCACGGAGCCGCAGTTTTCAATTCAGCGATGACGTCTGGTTGATCTGTGACCTTAGGCGTAATTCGCCAGCCCGCATACAGGGCCACGAACATGAAAAGACAGAATACCGAGTTCAAGAAAACGCGCAAAGGTCTCGTTTCCACAACCTTCATGCGGATGAACTCAACGCATAGAACAACCCAAAATAAGAAATATCCGCCCGCTATAACGAGGTTCGCGGCGCGGCTGTGCGCTGAAGCGCCCGTAACTATAATGCCCGCTACCACTCCAATCGCCCCCCAAATGGGCGAATTGTTGTACATTTTTCTCCACTTTGACTCTTCTGCTTTTGGGGTCTTTGATTTGAGCTCGGAGATTTGCGTGCCTTGAGCGGTATTTGCGAGTCGCAGCACTTCATTTGCGGTTTGCAAATCTCTGTTCTTAGCCTCGCTTTGTCGCAATTGCGCCAGGACTTTGTTGTAGCCGCCCTTCGACATACCCGCAATCCTTCCACCGGACGCCTAGGCGCGTCTATAGCTTTTGGCGTTACGCGATTCGGCCAAATTAGGACACTACCCGGCGCTGAGGGCAGCGGCCTTCACATCAGCCTCTTCCGCACCAGGTCCAGCGCCTGCTGCGTGGCCCACTCGCGGATGCGCTGGCGGTCGCCGCGGAACGTACGATCCATCGAGTCGGTCTTCTGCCCGTCAGAGACCGCAATGTAAACCAGGCCGACGGGCTTGGCGGGCGTGCCTCCGGTGGGTCCGGCAATCCCGGTAATTCCCAGCCCGATGGTCGCGCCGGTGCGGCGGCGAACGCCCTCGGCCAGCGCCCGCGCCACTTCGTCTGAGACCGCGCCGTGCTGGGCGATGACCTCGGCCGGAACCCCGGCGAGCCCGATCTTGAGGTCGTTGGAATAGACCACCACCCCGCCGAGAAACGAACGCGAGCTGCCCGGAACCGAGGTGATGCGCTCGGCCACCATGCCTCCGGTGCAGCTTTCAGCCACCGCCAGCGTGGCTTGGCGTAGGCCGAGATAGTAGAGCACGATCTGCTCCAGGGTCTCGCCGTCAGAGGAGTAGAGCCAGTCTTCGAGAGGCTCCTCGAGCTTGCCGGCCAGCTCGTCAACGCGGGCCTGCGCCTCCTCAAGGGTGGGCTTGGCGCACTCCAGCGTGAGCTGAATATCGCCGGCATGGGCCAGGATGGTGGTGTGTACGTCGGGGTAGGTGGTGTAGATGGGGGCCAGCAGCTTGTCGGCCTGCGACTCGGGAATCATGGCCGCCTTGAGCGTGCGCGTGGCGATGGCGCGCGGCGGCACAGCCTCGCGCAGGCGCGGCAGACACTCGACGTCGAACAGCGGCTTGCACTCGTTCGGAGGGCCGGGAACCAGGAAGACGAGTTTGCGGTAGCCGGCAAAGACCGTATCGATGAATTGCCCCGGCGCGCTGCCGTTGGGGTTGGGCAGCGGAGTGGCGCCCTCAATGAGGTCAGCCTGCTTGAGGTTGTTGGGCGGCATGCTGATGCGCCAGGTTGCGGCGCGGGCATGCAGCGCGGCAACCTGCGTGGCGTCACGGCGTAGCGTGAGCGAGAGCGCCTCGGCCACGGCTTCGCGGGTCAGGTCGTCTTCCGTCGGCCCCAGGCCACCCATCAGGATCACGATGTCGGCGCGGCCCAGAGCGGTGCGGATGACGTTGATCAGGTCGCGCCGCCGGTCGCCGACGATGGTCTTGAAGGCCACGGTGACGCCGATCTGGTTGAGCTTTTCAGTCAGGTACAGCGAGTTGGTGTCTTGCCGATGCGGCGTAAGCATCTCAGACCCAACGGCGATGATTTCGGCTTTCATAAGAGCAGGGATCAGGGGTCAGGGACACCGTAAAACATTGTGGGCCGACACCTCTAGATTACAGCGGTTTGACGGGCGGGGGCTGTGGAGACGCGGCCATTTCGTAATCGCGCTCCACGCGGCAGATGCGGACCTTGAATTGCTCGTACCAAACATCGCGGCCGCGCTGCTGGGCCACCAGGTGGGCGGAGTTCTGCTTCCACGCGGCAATCGATTCGAGTGAATCCCAGTAGGAAACCGTGATTCCCAGGCCCTCGCGCGCCGACTCGATGCCCAGGTAGCCCGGCTGCCGGGCGGCGAGTGCGGCCATGGCCTCGGCCATTGCCGGGTAGCCGTTGTCGCCCTCGGTGCGCAACGAGGTAAAAATGACGGCGTAATAAGGAGGAGCGGGCGTGGCGGCGATGGACATCGGAACCTCAGGGGAGTTGAAATCGGCTCACACCTCCAGTGTGGCAGATTGCAGCTCGTGCGTCCCGGATTTCGGGCCGGGTTCTCGACTGCCGAGAGCCGCGTCGGGCATTCTTGAAGAGGGCGAACCTGTGGAGCAGGCCTGGGAAGAATGACTGGTACGCCAAAGACGCACGGAATGGATGGCACGCTGGTGGCGCCGGACTGGCCCGCGCTGACCCTCACCGAGGTGCGCCGCCTGTTCCAGCGGTTCCCCGCGCTCGACGGCCCCGTTGAGATCCTGACCGAAAGCCCGCGGCCCTTTTCAGCGGCGGGCCTGGTGAAGACTTCCGCAGGGCCCGTCTTTGTGAAGCGCCACGCGCGCGCCGTGCGCGATCGCCAGGGATTGGCCGAGGAACACCGCTTTATGGCCCACCTGCGCCGGCATGGTGCCGCAGTTCCGCGCGTGCTTGCCGATGCCGATGGCGAGACGGCGATCGAGTGCGGCGATTGGACCTACGAGGCGCACGAGGCCGCGGCGGGAGTGGATTTGTATGGCGACGCGCTCTCCTGGACGCCGTTTCGCTCCGCGCGTCATGCCTGGGCAGCCGGAGAGGCGCTGGCGCGAATGCACATTGCCTCAAAGGGGTTCAACGCGCCGCGGCGGAAGACCCAGCCGCTGGTAGCCAGTTTTACAATCTTTGCCGCTCAGAACCCGGCTGCTGCGATGGACGAATATCTGGCCGCGCGCCCTTCGCTCGCCGGCCACGCAAAGGTGCGAGCCTGTGCGGACAAAGCATTGGAATTGCTTGCGCCGTTCCACGCGCGGCTCGCGCCGTTCCTGCCTGCGCTTACGCCGCTGTGGACGCACAACGATCTGCACGCCTCGAATTTGTTATGGAGCGACGCCGGCCCACAATCCGGCTTTGACGCTCGCGCAACCGCAATCATCGACTTCGGGCTGTCCGACCTCACCAACCCGGTCCACGACCTGGCCCACGCCATCGAGCGCAACATCGTGGAGTGGCTGGTTCTGGCCGCGAATCCCGATGAGCCTGATACGGTTCCGGTACACCTCGATCATCTTGAGGCGCTGCTTGCCGGTTACGACAGTGCAAGGCTGCTTACGGCGGCGGAACGCGCGGCTCTCGCGCCCATGACCGCCCTTTGCCATGCGGAATTTGCGCTCTCTGAGGCCGATGACTTTGCCGGCATCCTCGAGAGCGAAGAGAAGGCCGCAATGGCCTACGAGGGATGGCTCGTCGGACATGCGCGATGGTTCCATTCGCGGGCCGGCCAGCATCTGCTTGACTGGATTGCGCAATGGGCTCATGCGCACGCGGGAGCCGCTCGATGACATTCCATGCAATGGCGATCTGGGCATTCGCGCACGCGCTCGAAATTGCCGGCTTTATCGCTACGCTCCTGGGCATCTGGCTCACCACCAGGCGGCTGCTTATCTGCTGGCCGGTAACGTTGCTGGCTGACTTCCTCTATCTCGTAGTCTTCTACCAGGCAAGGCTCTTTTCCGACGCCCTGCTGCAGATATTCTTCGTCGCCTTCACGCTCTATGGCTGGTGGCACTGGTGGCGCGGCATGCGCGAGGAGGGCGAGGTGCGCGTCGTGCCGCTCGGCGTGCGCAGTGCGATTGCCGCGATAGCCGCGGGCGCCGTTGGCGCAGTGCTGCTGGGCTGGCTCATGGTCAGGGTGGGCGCGGCGCTTCCGCATCTGGATGCAACACTTGCGAGCTACTCGCTTGTCGCCAGCTGGTGGCAGGCGCGTAAGCACCTCGCCAACTGGTGGCTGTGGATCGCCGTGGATCTGGTTTACATCGGTGAGTATATGTACAAAGATCTGTGGGCAACGGCGATCTTGTACCTTATGCTTGCCGGACTCGCGGTTCTGGGCCTGCGCGACTGGCGGAGAGCGGCAAAGAGTCAAACAGCCTGCTGAACCACGTTGCGCAGCGGCTTGCCGTGGATGTAGCGACGCAACTCGTCGGCAGCGATGCGCAAACCATTTTGCACGAACCGCGGGCTTGAGGCCGCCACATGCGGCGTGACGAGCAGGTTGGGGCAGCTCCACAGGGGGTGGCCTTCGGGCAGCGGCTCGGGATCGGTGACGTCGAGGGCGGCGCGAATTTTTCCGGCCTTGAGCGCCTCGACCAGTGCATCGGTATTCACAACGGGCCCCCGCGCCGCGTTCACCAGGAGCGCTCCCTTGCGCATCAGCGCGAATTGCGCAGGGCCAATCAGGCCGCGGGTCTCATCCGTAGCCGGAACAATAAGGACGATAATCTCGGCCAAGGGAATCAGCTGGTTGAGCTCGGCTGCCGCGTGCACCTTCGGTTTGACGCGGGCGCTGCGCGCTACGCGCGTCAACTCCACGCGAAACGGCGCAAGCATGCGCTCGATCTCCTTGCCGATCTCGCCATAGCCGACCAGCAAGACCGATTTGCCGGCCAGCTCTTCAAGCATCACGGGAGGATGAAACGGCGCGGAGTTGCCGATGATTGCCGCGAATTGCGCGGCGGCTTCGAAGCGCCGCTTCCATACTCCTGAACGCTGCACGTCGAGGTACAGCGGGAAGTACTTGAGCGTGGCCAGGATTGCGGCGATGACCCATTCCGCCGTAGCCACATTGTGCGCGCCTTGTGCGTTGCAAATGGTCACATGCGGGCCGGCCAGAGGCGGAATCCATTCAGTGCCTGCAAGCATCGAAATGATCAGCTTGACGCCGCGCAACCGCGGCCACGCGCGCATGGCGCGAGTCGGATACGGGTCGGGAATCCAGACATCGATCTCGACATCGTGGTCGAGCTTGTCAGAGACAGGGATGAGCTCGATTCCCCCGGGGAAATCGCGGAAGAGTTCGGGGGACAGCGACGCGGGATATCCGATTAGAAGCATGAGAAGAGCGCCCGGCGGGCGAGTCTTTTGATTGTATTCTGAACAGTGGTGCTGATTCCATGAGCGGATTCAATCGATGCGCCTGAAGGCCCGTAAAACCTGGTCGCAGCAGCAACTGGCAGTCAAGCTGCGCATGCATCCGAATGCCAGCCAGGGGCTTTTCAATTATGAGCGGCGGCGGTTGCTGATTCACGCCGGCAAAACCACGCTTGCCGCTGCGCTCAGCTGGTGGCTGGCCAAATTGTTTGGCGTGCGCGACGGTTACTGGGGATCGATCAGCGCCATCATCGTGCTGCAGTCGAACGTTGGAGCAACGGTGACGGCCTCGCGCGACCGCGTCATAGGCACGGTGATCGGCGCGGTATTGGGATTCGCTTTCTCACCGCTGCATCCGCTGCTTCTGGGTTACGTGCTGGCGATGCTGGTGGCCATGATTGCGTGCGGGCTGATGGGGTTGAAGAACAGCTCGCGGCTGGCCGGCGTCACCGTCACCATTGTGATACTGGTGCATCGCGAGGGCTCGGCATGGGGCCTGGCGCTCGACCGCGTAATCGAGGTGCTGCTGGGCATCGTGGTGGCGCTCGCCGTCACCACGCTGGTCGTTCCCGATCGCGCCCGCATCCGGCTGCGTGACGGCCTTGCGCAGGAGTTCCTGCTGCTGGGCGCATTCTTTGCGGCCATTCTGGAGGGTTTTCGCGGCGCGCCGGCGTCGAATTTGCATTCGCTGCGCGAAGATGCGCAGGCCAAGAGGAGCGGCAACGATCAACTATTGGAGGCGAGCCGCAATGAGCCTTCAAGCGCCGGCTGGCCCGAGGGACTGAATATGCTTTCGCAATTCGGCCGCTCGCTGTATGAAGCGCTGCTTGCGCTCGAAATCGCAGTCAGGGATAGTCACGAAGACGCATATGCGCAGCGGCTTGAGCCGGAACTGGGAAAGCTCGCCGCCGACATTCATTCGGGCTTCAACCATGTGGCGAACTGTATTCACAAGTGGCGCTTCGACACTCCGCCGCAGGGCTTCAGCCTGGATCAGGACATCGCCGATCTCGAAGCGCGCATGGATGCGGTGCGTGGAACCGGTCTGGGATTTTCGCAGGCAGAGATTCTGCGCGCCTACGCCGTGCAACTGCATCTGAAGCAGATCGCATTGTTGCTGCGCGCCTCGCGCGTTGAAACCAGCCGCGCAGTTGGGCAGACGCGCGAGTAGCTGCGAACCTGCGCGCTCGCGCCCCGCGCCGCGCTCAATCAAACCGCGATCTGATCGGTGTACACGGCCATGCCGACCACGGCATCTGCGCCGAGAGCGTGGAGTTCGTCAATCTCTTGCCGGCTGCGAATGCCTCCGGCAACGATGAGCTGGCGCTGCGTCAGTTTGCGAAGGCGCGCGGCAGTTGTAATGGGGAATCCCTGCATCATGCCCTCGCCATCCACATGCGTGTAGAGAAAGGCGGCAACGTAAGGCTCGAGTTGAGGGATGGCTTCGTCGGGCGTCAGCTCCACCTGCGCCTTCCAGCCCTTGACGGCAATGCGCCCGTTTTTCGTATCGATGCCGGCCACAATGCGTTCTGATCCGATGGCGGCAGCAAGTTCTGCGGCAAATGTCGTGTTCGCTTTGCCTTGCTCTGAAAAGAGAGCCGAGCCGAGAATCACGCGCTGCGCGCCCGCCGCGAGCACTCGGCGTGCGCGGTCAATGGTATGGATGCCGCCGCCGGCCTGGACGGGCAGGCGCCTGGCGATCTGCGCGACCAGCGCGGAGTTCTCGCCCTGGCGCATGGCGGCGTCGAGATCGATCAGCTGAACGAGAGGATACTTCGAGAACTTTTCGAGCCAGTATTCGAAGTCGTCGAAGGCGAGGCGGAGCTTCTCGCCCTGTACAAGCTGGACGATGCGGCCGCCCATGAGATCGATGGAGGGAATCAGCATGGAAGCCTCACGGGGACGCCGGATTTCTGGAGCTCCTCTTTCAGCGAGCGGGAGGTGGAGACGCCGAAGTGAAAGATGCTTGCAGCGAGCGCTGCATCGGCCTTGCCGCGCGCAAAAACCTCGGCGAAATGCGCGACTGTTCCTGCGCCGCCCGACGCGATGACGGGAATGCTGACCGACTCGGAGACGGCTGCGGTGAGCTCGCAGTCGAAGCCGGCGCGCGTTCCGTCGGAGTCCATCGAGGTGAGCAGGATTTCGCCGGCGCCGCGCTGCTCGGCCTCGCGTGCCCACTCAACAACGCGGCGGCCCACGGGCTTGCGGCCGCCGTGCACAAACACCTGCGCATCTCGCACGGGGTCGGCGGCATCGGGATCGCGGCGCGCGTCGATGGCCACAACCACGGCCTGTGCTCCAAAGCTCGCGCCGATAGCGGTGATGAGCGAGGGATGGGCGAGCGCGGCGGAGTTGATGCTCACCTTGTCGGCGCCGGCGGTGAAGACCTGCTCGGCGTCGCGGGCACTCTTGATGCCGCCGCCCACGCAGAAGGGAACGAATAACTCCTTCGCGGTGCGGCGTACGGTGTCAAGCAGCGTCTGTCGGCCTTCGTGCGTGGCAGTGATGTCGAGCAGGACAATCTCGTCTGCGCCCTCGCGTGCGTGGCGCGCGGCTTGGGTAGCTGGGTCGCCGGCGTCAACGAGGTCAACGAACTGCACACCTTTGACCACGCGGCCGGCGTGGACATCGAGGCAGGCGATGATGCGCTTGGTCAGCATGAGCGAGTGTCCTGCGTCTGAAATTCACCGAATAACTGATCTGTCATCCTGAGCGGAGTTTGCCGCGTCCTTTGCGGCAAACGGAGTCGAAGGATCTGCGGTTGTCTTTGGGCAAACATCGGATTCACCACATTAGCTCCTCCTATTCACATGGCGCGCGACGAGGTCGTTGAGTTCGGCGCGCTGAGAGGGCGAAATGACCTGTGTCGGAAAGAAGAGGAATCTTAGCTTAGAGATATAGAGCATCGTGATCCTTTCATCCTGGGCGAACTCGATAATCGCATTCCACAGTAGCCTGCTGTCGCTGACACCCGGATTGGTGCAGATAATGCGCTCCTCGTCGATGTCGATTGAAAGATTGCGCGCTGTGGGTGGGAACAATTGGTTGAACTGTTTGCGTACGAGATTGTGGTTTATTAGGGGCAAGAGTAGGAAGATGATTGGCACAACAAGTGTCACCGGGGGATTTTGAGAAAAGCCCGCCTTGTGCGTGAGTCCGGTAAACAGTGCCCAAGCTAGGACCAAGAGCCCGATTCCTGGCATAACTCTCAGCAAGAAAAACCAAGTAGTTCTCCGTCCGAATGTTTGGCGCCTATGAAGAACCTGCGCCGCTTTGTAGTCGTCAAGTGTGAGTGTATAGGTGAGCTTCATTTTTCAATCTCCAGAAAACTTCGAAGGATTTTCAGCCCGGTCTCGCCCGACTTCTCCGGATGGAATTGTACGCCGAAGACGTTGCCGCGCTCGACGGCCGCGGCAAAGGGCTCGACGTATTGCGTAACCGCCGCAGTGTCTCCGGTGACGGGAGCTTTGAAAGAGTGCGTGAAGTAAACATACTCGCCGGGCTCGACGCCCGCAAAGAGCCGCGAACCGGCACGAGGTTCGAGCGAGTTCCAGCCGACATGCGGAACTTTTTCTTGGCCCTCGGGAAATCGCGTGCATGTCTCGGCGAAGACGCCAAGGCCGGGCTGCGATGGCGCCTCGGTCGAGCCGGCGAAGAGCCACTGCATGCCCACGCAGATGCCGAGAAAAGGCACGCCGCGCGCGATGGCGGCGCGAATGGCGCCGGTGAGCCCGGTTGCATCTAATCTCTCGGTCGCCGCAAAGTGGCCCACGCCGGGCAGAACGATGCGCTCGGCCGATTCGACCAGCGAAACGTCGCCGTCTGTGACCTGGGTCTCAGCGCCGAGATGATGCAGGGTCTTGAGCACCGAGGTTAGGTTGCCGGCTTTGTAGTCGATGACGGTGACGCGCATCAGAACGAATCCCCTTCTGCGATAAACTCGGGTGCCCCAGGTCTCGATTTTGAGACCTGGGAAAGCACGAACCTCAGGTAATCTAGAGCAACCCTTTTGTACTTGGCAGCATTTTGCCCAGTTGTTTGTCGCGGCTGCAGGCCACGCGCAATGCGCGCGCGAAGGCCTTGAATATGGCTTCGATCTTGTGATGGTTCGAACGTCCGTACATGGTTTTTACGTGGACGTTGGCGCGTGCGCCGCGAGCGAATCCCTCAAAGAAATCGGTTACGAGCTCGGTTTGCAGATCGCCGACCAGGCGCGTGCGCACTTTGGTGTCAACAGCGAATGCCGCGCGACCGCTCAAGTCGACGGCGGCGATGGCCAGCGTCTCATCCATGGGCATGATGAAGTAACCGGCACGCAGAATGCCGCGCTTGTCGCCCAGCGCGCGGTCGAAGGCCTCGCCGAGCGCGATGCCCACGTCCTCGACAGTGTGGTGCTGATCCACATCCAGATCGCCGTCGCAGTTGAGCGCGAGATCGAAAGCGCCGTGGCGCGTGAAAAGTTCGAGCATGTGGTCGAAGAAGCGGATGCCTGTCGAAACCGAATAGCGGCCCTGGCCCTCAATGGTCAACGTGAGGTCGATCTGAGTCTCGGCCGTGTGGCGCGCGACAGTCGCGATGCGTTTCTTGGTGTCTTGGCTTTCCCGGGTCTCAGAATCGAGACCTGGGGCACCCGGCTTTTTAGGCGCAGCGACACGAGTTCTTGAGTGTTTCGTTGTCATCGGGCGGCCTCTTCTTTCCGCAGCGTTGCGAGCGTCGTGTTGAGCGCCGCGATCGCGTGTTTCATCTGCTCGCGCGTGCCAATCGTGATGCGGACCCGGCCATCGCAGCCGGGATCGCTGGAGCGGTCGCGCACCAGCACGCCCGCGGCGCGCATCAGGCGCACAAACTCGGCGTGT
>Ga0326727_10003061_pt1 | contig 54676 bp, 48 predicted proteins | sample MB2enrmetagenome_FD_207643 | JGI IMG/M metagenome (GOLD analysis project Ga0326727, IMG submission 207643) | Lab enriched peat soil microbial communities from McLean, Ithaca, NY, United States - MB29MY | ecosystem: Environmental > Terrestrial > Soil > Wetlands > Peat | place: USA: New York...
TCCGGGCTTTCGCTACGCTCCAGCCCGGAGCACAGCGCATCTCCATCCCTTACCTTGTCCAGCAAGCTGCCACAGATGGGCCAGAGTTAACTGCCACAAGTGGGCCAAGATTACTTGCCAAACCCACTTCCAGTTTCCGACGCCTGATTCCGGCCCGAACTCTCTCCTTGATGAGGTCGGCCTCCAGTTCAGCGATGGACGAAATCAACGTGATGAACAACCTCCCCATCGCCCCATCGGTCGCGATGTTCTCGCGGCGACTGATGAACTCGACGCCAAGGGAGTCCAATTCATCAACGACCGTGAGGAAATGTTTCGTGCTCCGGGCAAGTCGGTCGAAGGCGGCGACGATGAGCACGGAGAACTTCCGCTTCCGTGCCTCACGCAGCATCGCGTCGAGCCCCGGACGCCGAGCCTTGCTGCCGCTTATGCCCACGTCTGTGAATTCAGCGACAACCTCAAAGCCTCGCTGCTGGGCGAACAGCCGAAGGTCGTAAAGCTGGTTGTCCACACGTTGGTCTGGCGTAGACACTCTGGCGTAAATCGCACACTTCTTCATCTGAGGTTCTCCTTCAGGCTGTTGAGCAGAGTTCTTGATGGGTGGATGAACGGACGAGCCTTCCGAATTGCTTTGATGGCGGCGTCGATGCCCATGCAGCCAACAGCATCCATGTACGCAGCAGCAAAGCTTGGGGCGCGTGAGACGCCCACGCCACAGTGAAGCAGCACGGTACCCCGGCGTATGCTCTTCGCGATGGCATCCATCACGGCGGCGAACTGGTAGACGGGCACCGGCTTTTCGTCCTCGACAGGAAGGTGGAGGTAGTTGATGCCACGCCGCTTGACCTCGACCGGAATCTCAGACAGCGACACGACCGTCGAGACGTGATGGGGATTTCCTTCCTCTAGTTGCTCGGCGTCAGCAAGCCCTCCCACCCACAGCCGCTCCCACACTTGGCTGGCGTTCCATGCGTTATGTCCTTTTCGCATATTGCCCATAGGACATATTATAGACGGGTGCCGATTCGAAATCAATAGGATTATGCGCTATGGGCATTATGTATAATGCTGCTATGGGATGGAAGACTATCCGGGCTTGCTGCTGCGACGTGTGTGGACACGTCTGGATTCCATCTGTGCCCAATCCAAAGCTGTGCGCCTCGAAGAAGTGCCGGTCAACTCTTTGGGACAAGGGCGGTGTCGATGGGAGAACGCGAGAAGCAAAGAAGAAGAGGCGCGGCCAGCGGACACCAACATCGCAACTCAAACCTTGAGGCTGAAAGCGAAGGAACTCAGGACTTCAGAGCGATGCTCCGCAGCTTCAGAATCATCCCCTTTTCAATCTCTTCGCATCTTTCGCCATAATGGGCTTCTCGATGGTCGTTCGGGCAGAGCGCGATGATATTCGTTAGGCGGTCTGCACCGTCTTTTGCCAGAGCGATGATGTGGTGCGACTCCAAATATCGGGTACCGTCTGGCTTCATAAATCCAAGCACACCACAGTATTCACACTTGCCTTGAGCACGCTGCAATACTGCCTCTCGCACTGCCGGGTCACGAGGGTATGACCAGACCTCCGACTTCGTTCGTCCCGGCGCGTCAGTCCCGATGTCTTCGACGGCATTCAAATTGGCGTCTGTATAGTCTCCAGTGATTCTGCGATAGAGCAAATCACCGGGATAAAGACCGGCAACGTACTTCCACGCCTTGATATTCCCTCTCTCTCCAAGGTCATCGAGAGCGTTGGATATGGCCTCCAAATCAGCCGAGGAGAATTTGTGCTCTAAAGACCGCTTGATAATTGCATCTCGTCGAGGGCCGTATTCCTTCTTCCATGCCTTTGGGTTAATCTCTCCAGACTTCTCACGAACCGCAACAAGCGCAAAGAGCGGCACCCCTGCTAGACACGCGGCGGCGTCGAGGAGGTCGCACATTTGCGCGATTGCACGGGAATGGTCTTGTGGTGGTACGCGCCCCATTGCCTTCGCCGCATCCCAATAGGATTGGTTCTTCCAACTTTTTGCTGAAATAATGCGGAGCAACGTCTTCGCTTCCTGATGTTGGATGGATGCCATGCCGCCCTCCGCTTCCTTTTCCCTCGCGGGTATCTTCAACTATATCCCCGCGTAGAGTCCACTGCCCATGCCAAGAATAGTGCCCTGCCAACCATCGTGGTTAGGCCGCTCGTTGCTCACTGATAGCGGCTTCAGGACTCTGCCTTCACCAAGCGTGCCACTGCTGGGTCATAAACGTATCCCGTGATTGACCCGTCCTTGATGCGCTCCACGGCTTCGTCAATGGCGTAGAGTGAAACGAGGAACCATTCACGCGGCCTGACCGGGTTTCCGAAGCGGTCTTTGAGTTCCAAATCCAACTGTGCGCTGTCGAACACGCGGTGAATGAGATTCTCCAGCTTGACGCGGTTTATGTTGTACAGCCCATACGTCGCAACGACCTCGACATCAGCCATCAGGAATGTTGGGTCAAGCTTCGCATTGGCAAACCGTGCTTCAACTTTTCCACCCGTGACGCCAATCTTGTGAAGAACATCGCGGTGGGCTGCAATCTCTGGCTGCTCTGACTTGCTCCGCAGGACGTAGATTGTGCCGCTGGCGAGGCCGTCCTCGGCAGTTTCCTGAGCAAACAGCGGCCCGTTGTCCGGGTTGGTTATGATGCGTGCGGTGTCATCCCGATGCAGCGCACGCTGGAACGAGCGCATCAACAAATCGCTCTCCGTACCGTTGTCATAGATGACCCGCATACGGCTGTCACGCCGGTCGTACTGAGTTTTGAAGTCCTCGCCAACCTCGGCAATGTAGGCAACCTGTCCCTGCACGATAAAGAACTGGTTGTCCTGAATCTCGGCCAACCGAATCTCATCCAGCTTCTGGAACGGGAGAGTCTGCCTCACGCCGTCCTTCAGTTCCCGCTTCACCCGCTCAAAGATGGGCTTGTACTCTTCGAAGTCCTCGCAGACTGTACGGTTGGCAATCTCCTCAGCGGCACGCTTTTCAACGCTACTGCGGACGTGCCGCAATTCGGTGATGCCGCTGGTGCCGATAGCGCCTTCTAGTTCAGCACGCAGTTCATCAAGGTCGGTGTCCCCATCCCAATGGGATGGCTCCGCCGATGCGGTCAAGAGACCTTGGTGGTCGAGTGGGGCAAGCAGAGCGTGGAACTCCTCTTGAACCCTCAGCCGGTCGAGCCGTACCGCGTACAGCCGCTCAAAGATGTCCTTGTCTTCACCGTGCCGTGGCTGATGCCCATTCTTCTCAACAAAGCGTTGAATCTCTTCGAACCCAGCAATGACCCTCTCTTCGACAGCCGAGCGCCCACGAGTCTTCTCTGGCTCTGCATAGACATCCAGTTCATCCCTGAGGTCATCCAGATTGAAATCAGACATAGCGCCCCTCATCCTTAAAGCGTACGAAGGCAGCAGCGCCCTCCGCCATCTTGCGTTCCCATGGGTCTTGTGCAGTGAGCGACGGGAAGCGATTGTGCTCCTTCTTGAAGCGTGAGGCACGCTTGGCAAGGTCAAGCGCCTCCTCAGGCGTCAGGGTGGTGCGCTTGGCCGAGATAGCCGCTTGCACATGTCTCAGGCTTTCCTCGCTCATGGTCTTCGCCAAGATTGCGTAAGCCTCACTGAATGGATTGATGCGGTCAATCAGGTCAATATCAAGTTCCCGCACATGCATCGCAAACCGTCGCACGCCCTCAAGCAAGGCGGTGTTCATCACGGACTCGTTGCTCCCGCCCACGGAGAACTGCTTCGCCTGTTGAGTGAAGTTGAGCGCGGCAATTGCGTGCTGGCGAACGGCCTCTTGGTCCTCTGCGTCAAGTTCGGGATACTTCTCTTTGACAATCTTCCCCATCCGCATCTGCGTCAGTTCTTCCGGTACAAGGTCTTCGTCAAACAGTCCACGCTCAATGGCAGTCTTGTCCTGCACGAAGGCAGCTATCACTTCATTCAGGTCTTCTTGGCAGATGCGGGTTGCCTCTTTGCTGGTGGGCAGCGCCAGTCCCTTGATTTCCACTTGGACTGCGCCAGTCTGCTGGTTCACGCCCACGTTGCATTTGCTCTCGTCATAACCACCGCCGCCATACTCGTAGCCGGAAGTGGGTAGGTTCTCAGGATTCTTCGGTCGAAACTCCCAGCGTGGCGCAAGAACCTGTTCCATGAGCAAGCTGGCGGCAATAGCCTTCAGCGTGTCGTTGACAGCTTCGGATACCAACTCTTGAGTGGCATCCGGCTCCGCAATCAAATTAGTGAACCGGGCACGGGTCTTCCCCACGGCATCGCGAGTGACACGTCCGATGATTTGCACAATTTCCGTCAGGCTGGAGCGGTAGCCAACAGTCAAGGCGTGCTCACACCAAATCCAGTCGAAGCCCTCTTTCGCCATGCCCAACGCAATGATGATGTCCACGTGGTCGCGGTTGAACTTTTGAGCGGGGTCTTTCAATGCCGCCACCACTCGGTCCCGTTTCGCCGGGTCATCCTCAACGAGGTCGGCGATTCGCAGAACCTTGCCGCTTGGAATCTTCACAAGCTGGAAGCCTGTTGATGCGTCAGCACCCTGCCACTCACCCATCTCCCCGAGGATGTGCTCGACCTCCTTAATCTTGTCCTTCGTGCTCTCCCGTGAGTTCACATTGGGAATGTGAACAATCGTCTTCAGCGCCGGGTCAAGCACGCTCAGAATCTCTTCCGCGTAGGAACCGCTGTAGAAGTAGTAGCCGATGTCGAGTTGCTTCAGGTACTCGTACCCGTTCAACTGCTCATAGTAGGTGTAAGTCACGGTCTCAAATTTGCTCTCGTCCACCGGGTCGAGGATGGCCTCGGCATCGCCACGGAAGTAGGAGCCTGTCATGGCGACGATGTGAACACGGTTCCGGGCGATGAACTCGGCGAGATACTTGCCGAGGATGTTCCCCTCGTTGGCGGCGACATGGTGGAACTCATCCACGGCAATGAGGCGGCCATCGAACTTCTCTACGCCATATTGTTCAACGGCGAAGCGGAAGGTAGCATGGGTGCAGACCAGAATCTTGTCTGTGCTCTCAAGGAACTTGCCCACGGCTTTGACCTTACCGCCGTTGTCGCCGCTGCCGGGGGCGTTGCACAGGTTCCACTTGGGCTCAACATGCCAGTCCGCCCAAAAGCCGAACTTGGAGAGCGGCTCATCGTTGAAGCTGGCACCGATGGAACGTTCCGGCACCACGACGATGGCTTGCTTGATGCCCTGATGCTCCAGCTTGTCGAGCGCAACAAACATCAGGGCACGGCTCTTGCCCGACGCTGGCGGAGACTTGAGTATCAGGTACTGCTCTCCACGCTTTTCGTAGACGCGCTCCTGCATCGGTCTCATGCCGAAGGCATTTGCCCTCGTTGAGGAGCCGGTTCGAGCGTAGGTAACGGATACAGTGGGTATCGTCTTCGCCTCGGTCGTCATTATCTTTCTCCTGCAACACTTGCCAGTGCGGCCTTGAGAACTTGAAAGCATAGTTTTGCAGTGTGTTCGTCAGGGTTAAAGCCTGACACCATCTGCTCGTATGGATGAATGTAATTGCGGAAGTCCCTAAGCCCATGGCTGAACTTCTTCACGTCAGGTTTCAACAAATCAATCTCGCACGCAACGTCAATGAACTGGGCAAGGCTCCACTCATGAAACTTCTTCACGCTGCCGTCGCCAGCTTTTGGACTTGCTGCGGCTCGGTTAAAACGGGCTGGTTCCTTCTGTGCAGCACCAAGCAAGACGGCTTCAAGTACGCTCCCGCAAAGGAATATCACTGAAAGATACGCACGGGCTCCCAATGCTTTCCGGGCCTCTGAGAGGCGACTTTCGATGATTGGAACTACTTGTGATTCAATCGGCAGCTTGTGGACGTTTGGAACTGAGAACTCGTGATTCAGGAACTCATCCACTGTCTGAGGTTGCTTTACTGGCTGCGGCTTGCCAGACAACCGAGAGACGATGCTCCGCGACTTCTCCAGTAGGGCTGCATCCGCCGCCACGTTCTTGAGGTCACAGTCTGCCTCGTATGAATCGAACATCTCAGACAGAACCTTAGCCACCAAAGCATCCGGTTCAGACTCCCAAAAGGCACGCATCTTTTTCGCTTTGGATGTGCCGTAGGTCTGGTACTTAGGGCTGTGAATGCTGACTCCAAAACGTTTGAAGAACTCGCCGTATGTAGGGTCGGAATAGTCAAGGACGTAGCCACCTTGCATCCCAAGCAGCTTCTCCAGATAACGTTTCTCAATGTCCGTGAGGCTGCTCATGCGGTCACCTTCGCCTTTGTCATTTTGGTGTACAGGTCGAACAGCTTCTCCAGCCGCTCAGTATCGTTCTTGAACCGGCGACCGATGTAGATACGCTCCAAAACCTCATCGTTGCGTTCATGTGCATGACGCAAGTCCTCTGGCATGTTCTCTGGCTCGTAGAGGTCGGCAATCGTCGCCGGGAAGTGCGCCTCCCGAGCCAGCAGGATGTCTTCAGCACAGCGCGTGAGGTCAGCCTTGTTCTTCTCCGTCAATGTCGGAAGGGGGAACGTGTTGTACCCTAGCACGTTGGAGTAGCTTATTCGCTCCTCAAGTTTTCCGCAAACAGTCTCTGCCCAAACTCGGTGCATCCGTGAAGAGCACAACGCGAGTACATACGTGTCAGCATCATAGATTGCAAACAGTTTATTTGTGGCAATGCTGGAACTAAGAATCATGCCGCAAGGGATGTACTCTCGCTTTTCAGAAGAAACCTCTGGCACAACGATTGCCTTCTTGCCATAGTCCTGAACCTGAATAAACCGATGCGCACTACAGGCGCGTTTACGAGTAGACTCTGCGCTACTCGTGAGACGAGCGTGCTTTACACCTTCAATCCGTCGCTCTATATCAGCAATGCGTCGGGCTTGTTCAACCTGCTCATCTTCAATCCAGAGGCAGTATCTATCAACCCCATCAATCAGTTCTTTCGACCCATACAGCTTGCGCACGAAGGGTGCGGACGAAGGCTCGCGCTCCAGCAAATCTCTCATTTCAGAAGGCGAAAGAATCAAATTCCCACCATCCGTAGGCTGATTCCCCTTCACCATGTGCGGAAGCGACGATATTGATTCACCATGCCGAGGAATAAATATGTCCGCAAATTCAAGAAGGTAAGGGTTTATCCTAGAAACTTCTTTTTTCGTTTGTTCAAAGTAGATATATTTGCGACTCGAATCAGGTTGATGTATGCCGACAACAACGCAAGTTACGCCAGCATTCTTGGTCGCCAGATTACTCCACTTGAATGACGACTGGGCAAAGAAAATCTCGACTCGGTTCGCGAGCAGTGAGGCCCACAAAAGATATACCTGTTCACCTTGGCAAATCGAGTTCGTTGTCACAAATGCTGCACCACCACTAGTAGACCGGCAATATAATGCGGCCAGCCAGAACCAACATGCTATGTAGTCAAGATTTTTATATTTGACAGCAGTCAATTGAAAAATATGAGCCACATCCGACTTCTGCAATTTGGATTGTTTAGAGCTACCGATATAGGGCGGGTTTCCGCAAATGTACGTCTCGCCCCCCTCATTCTCGAAGTCAATTTGTGCTTGTTCCAAAGGCGTACTGAAGAGGTCATCCGCTTGCATCTTCACGCCTGTCCCAGTCCGAGGACAAATGTTCAACCAGTCCAGCCGCAGCGCATTGCCACAGGTAATCCAGTTCTGCCGGTCGAGCGGCAAGAACTCGGCCAAAGCCAGCTTGTGTCCACGATAGAGCACATCGCACTGGTACTCGGCGATGACCAGCGCAAGACGTGCGACCTCAGCCGGGAAGTCACGAATCTCGATGCCACGGAAATTTGTCTTGGGGATTACAGAGCGCCTTTCCAACTCCCCTCGACGCTTGTTGATGTCCGCTTCGATGGCACGCATCTCCTTGTAGGCGATGACAAGAAAATTTCCAGAACCGCAAGCCGGGTCAAAGACGCGGATGCGTGCCATGCGGTTCCTCAGGTTCAGGAGCATACGCGGATTGTCGCCAGCCTCTTCCAGCTTTGTCCTCAGGTCATCGAGGAAGAGCGGGTTGAGTACCTTGAGAATGTTCGGTACGCTGGTGTAGTGCATCCCGAGTTGGCGGCGGTCATCGTCGTCGGCATCCTCGGCGACGGCCTGAATCATCGAGCCGAAGATGTCAGGGTTGATTTTTTGCCAGTCCAGATTGCCGATGTGCAGCAGGTAGGACCGTGCAATTTTGCTGAAGCGTGGTACTTCAAGGTTGCCGGAGAAGAGTCCGCCATTGACGTAAGGGAAACCGTCCGCCCATCGTGGCAGTTTGGCACTGCCACGCTCTTCGATTTTTGTGTTCATGGCGCGGAACAGTGTGCTGATGACTTCGTGGGTGTTGGATGAGTCCCTGTCGCTCATCTGCGTAATGGTGTCGGTGAAGAGCCCGGAGCCGTAGAAGATGCCGGTGTCCTCGGCAAAGAAGCAGAAGATGAGCCGAGCCATGAAGTGGTTCATGTCGTGGCGGCGTTCCCCGGTCTCCCAGTCCGGGTTGTCCTTCCGCAGTTCAACATAGAGCCGATTCAGGCGGCTGGTGGCACGGATGTCGAAGGAGTTCTCCGCGATTTGCCGGACCGTGGAGATACCCGCCAGAGCCAGAAAGAAGCCGAAGTGGTCAGGGAAATCCTTGTAGGCACAGGCGACCGTCTCGCCGTTGGTCAACTCCTCAGCCTCAAAATCCACGCCATCGGTCGCCAGAATGAACTTTGCCTTGGCTTTGGCGGTGGCGGGGCTCTCTCGCAGCCGGGTCAGCGTCCCGGTGACCTCCCCGGCGTTGCAGGTCGCAATGTGGATGTTGTTGGTCTGGAGCACGCCGCCGAGGTCGGATTTGTTGGACGCACCGGCCCGGAGACGCTTGATTGTCGTCTCCTTGTTGCCAAAGGCTTCGAGGAAGGCGTAGGGGAAGTTCTCCGGGTTAAACGGCTGCTCTGCCAGCAGCGATACTGCCTCTTCAATCTCAACGGCGTTCAACGGTACATCCCTCCCGGCTCAACTGCCAGAGCCAGCTATGGCTTCCATCCGAGGTCAGCCAAATGGCAGCACAGGGATAAATGTCAGGCAAGAAAAGGCTTATACAAAACGATACGCCCTCAGCGCCCCCGGCGAGGTCATCGCATCCCTTTCATTTTGGAATTCTCGGCGTACGGTGTGCAAGTTGGCCGAACTACACGGTTTGGTAGAGCCGTTTGCTCTGCGCTTGACCTTGAAAGCGTCTTCGTGGTCGGCCTCTGGCCTCACGGGCGACCACAATGTCGCCGGATTCGGCCACCTGCCCGGCGAAATCCTCCCCTACTGCGGCTGTGGGACGAAGGAGGCGACTAGGGCAGGATGAAGTTCTTGAACTTAGGAGCGTCCGCCCACATTCCCCCGGCTAGTACAACTAGCCTCACACGTTGCACCCGTCCGGTGCTAGTTCTCAAAAGCGACTACCGGAAATGAATCAAGCTTGGCTGAATTGCAGGGAATACAAGCGACTTGCCCATTTTTGACTGTTGTCTTTCCACCTTTTGACCATGGCTTGATGTGGTCAGCCGCCCAGTTGTCCCACTCGCATTTCTGGCCTTGGCATCTGATGGCGATTTTGCAAAGCCCTTCATCGCGGCGATAGATTGCCAGTCTTTGCTCATACGAGAAGAGCCGTTGGTCGTCCTTCAACTCCACATCGGGCACGGCCTCAAAGAATTTTCGTAATAGAAACACATGACGCGAAGAGAGGGAATCCTCCGAATCCGTGCTGTGGCTTGTCTTCTCGTGGTACTTCAGTATCTCGTTGTCTGCCTCTCCCTCGGGAAGCTTGTCTTGCTCACGCCGGAAAGTTTCAAACGTGATGAACCATTTTGCCAAATCAGATGCTCTGTCTTTGATGACGTAGGTTTCGAGTAGCTGCGATGCTACCCCATACAGCGAGATTAGGTTGAACCGCTCAAGCTCGGGGGTTTTGGTTGGAAACGCCGAATAGAGAAAATCAAGAACCCTGCGGCACTTCTTCGCCTTGGCACAGTTCGTGTCAAAAGCCTTGTTTATTTCGTACATCCTGTTGAGGTCTGCATTTTTGACGTTGCACGGGCCGCCATTGAGTTCGAGCAAGACCATCTGCGCGGCTACTTGGTCATATACGTAGCGGCTGTTCGTAAAACCACACACAGAGAAAATGGAATGTGACGCAAGCGATTTCACAAAGTCTCGCATATTGCCGGGCATGGCATTGCGTTTTTCCTGAGCCTTGAGCGAGGTACCGTTCTGAAGGCGCAAGAACATCTCGCGGGTTTCTTCCTCGTCTGCATCATCCATGACAACCACATCAAGGTTATATGTGTCCCACTTGATTCGGAGGTCATAAGGCAGGTCTTGGTACTTCAATCCCGCAACAGGGTTGCCGTCGATTTCGTCGGCTTCCTTGGGCAATCCGTATGTTCCGTTACAGAACTCCCAAATAGCCCGAATCCTCTGCTGACCATCAACGACATCAAATTTTACCGGCTTCTTGCTGACCTGTCGCCAGTAAAATTTGGGAACGTCATAGCCGCGTAAGATACTGTCCACCAGCAACTGTTTCTGTGCGGAACTCCAAACGGCCGGACGCTGATAGTCAGGGTTCGTGTTGATTGCAGCCCGAATTCCAAACATACTGCTAATCGGCCATGCCTTCTTGCTCATGTCCATCTGCTTGTTGTCCTCACTATCACTTTTCAGCGATTCTCCACAGGTTGTCCTGTCAGCGTTGGTTCATTTGGTTTTCGCAGACCGGAAATTTAGGTTTGCCCACATGTCGATTGTCGCTTCGTATGACAAAGACTGCGCTTGGCAGAAAATGCTCAGGGTGGGAATGTCGAGACGCTCATCCGCCAGCTTATCCGAGCAATCGCTTTGCAGCTCTGCGAACGGCCCCCTCGCTGGTCTTTCCTGTTTCTTGACGCATCGTTGCCAGCTTCGCGTTAGGAGAAAACTCAGGAATTGGTTTTGATAGATTCTTGTTCAGAGTATCCCCTCGCTTTTGGCGAATCTCACCAGCCTTTGGAGGTTTCTTATCACGGAAACGATTGTCCAGTCCCGGTTCTTTCATACGCCATCCCTCTTTCATCTGTACAGAGTTCAGTGCCTGTTCAAGTCACGCGCATGATATTCGCGTTAGCACGCCCGATTATCACTTCAGAAGAGCATTCAAAACTGCAATCACCTTCTCTGCATTTGCAAGTGTCTCCTGTACCTCGACGCCGTTGGAGTCAAGTGCATCTAGATTGCGGAAGAGCCACTCCGCTGGCGCAAAGTGATTGAACTCGGGTACCTCTGGTGGCATTAACCGGAAATACGCCTCGGCCTTTTTGACAAGCCGGGTTGTGCTCGGGTCAGCGTCGATGAGTTTCTGAGTAGTGAGTTCGTTTGCTCCAGCGAGACTGAAGGAGTGGTTCAATAGTGTGCCATACAGAGCAGGGTTGAACACATCTTCTATATCAGCTTCTTCGATGCCTAGTACAGTGGCAAAGCTGAGTAGTCGCTCACCCTCCATCACCTTGTTCTGGCGAAGCGACTCGAACTTCTTGCGGTCGGCCTTCGAGTAATCGCTGATTACCGCGATGTCAAGTTTCTGCCCTGAAAATAGCGCGACAAATGGCTGAATCTTGTCAATTCCACCGGCAGGACAAATCGTCCAGCGATGGTCGAGCCCCGGCCTCCCTTGGCGCTTGAGTGCAGAAGACCACGCCTGAAGGTAAAGAATGTCACCCGGACCTTCGACCAAAAGGGTGTGCTTACCAACAAACAAGGTTTGGGTCATTTCGTAACCGAGTGCGCCTTGAAGGGGGAATAAAGTGTCTCGGTCAGTAACGAGCGCGTCAGTACGCACCTTTGTGCCCTCTGAAACCCAATGTCCGGGTTTCGACTGGAAGATTTTATCCTCAACAATTCGCACAGAAGGGAGGTCGTCAGGTGGAACCATGAAGGGCGAATGCGTAGTGAATATCACCTGATGCTCCGGAGCAAGCTTCTCTGTGAAGTAACGCAGCAGGTCGGCTTGCGCCTTTCCGTGGAGCGTTAACCCCGGCTCGTCCAAAAGCAATAGTAGATTCTCGTCAACTTTCCGTACCTGCGAGAATTTCACCAAGAATGAAAAGAACCAAACAAACCCTGCGCTTCGTTCCGAGAACGGTACGGTCACCTTATGGAGACTATTCCTCACCCGCGCTCGGGCTATAGTGCCTTGATTGAATGGTGCGGGGTCATTTGCCTCAGCTTTGGTCACCCTTACGTCAATTTCAAGATGGGGATTCTGCGTCCAGTATTCCAACAATTGCTCTGTTATCCGATTTGAAGCAGCTTCGCACCTTGCGTTAAGACCCTCGTACGTCGTTGCGGAGTTTATTTCTTGCAGCGATGTTCCCGCATATTCGAGAAAGTCCAAAAACACACGCTCACCTGACTCGATTGGTGGTTGCTGTTGCCCCTGCCGACGCGCTTCATAAGTATCAAGTCGAATCTGACCACCCATACGGTCATAGTGCGATGAGTATAAAAATTTGGGAAGCAAGGGTTTAAGTATCTTCAATACAGCGCCTGAGATGGTCTTGTCTGAATAGTTATTTACTCGCTCCAAGAGCCTTTGTTGCTTTTGAGACTTTTCAGAAATGGCTTCTAACTTTGCAATTAACTCCTTCGAATCAGACGCATCTTCAATCGGGAGCCGCTCTTCATCGTCCAGCTTCTCAGCATGGATTAGATTCTGCACGGCCTTTTTGAAATCTACATGAAGTTTCCACTGAGGCTCAGAGTCTCCGTAGCGGCGATAGATAGTGACCAAGTTGTCTATCAACGCATCCCTGCCGACGACTCCAGCAATGGCTTCTTGTTCTTCTTCAGATAGAAGCCACTCGGTCGTGATGACCGTTGCCTCGCCCCCCTTATGTTTGGTTACATAGTCCGTGAGCCAGCGCCGAGGGTAGTCGCGTTCCTTATCGTACTGAATAGGTGTCGATGGATGGGGGTTGAGACCGGCAATAGCTTGTTCGAGCGCGGTTTTTCCGGCTTCGTTCTTGCCGACAAGGCATAGCACCTGACCGACCGTGAATTCACCTGAATCTTCAACGCTTCGAAAATTCGTAATCCGGGCCTTTTGCAGTTTCATCTTCAAAGTCCTCCCCGAATATGTGGCCACATTCGCCACCGTATTGTCAGATTCAACAGATGCTGCTAGCCTCGATTCATACGACCGTACGCTTTTCACTGGGGCACAAAAGTCGCACCACGTTGCCACGGGAAAGGCGGAGCTGAAACTTAGCTGGTGTTTCTGTCGTGAAATCCAAATTCTGGTTAAGTTTACACCCGTCCCATTCGCAGTCTCTCGGAGTGGGGTGAACTGGCTGTTGCCCCATCCTCCAAATGCCCTCTTTGCTGGTGCAAAAACCATCAGCGGGAGTTCATGACCTCTTGACCACCCATCCGCCCATGCCGGTCGCCCGACCGCGCCTCGGGGCTCCTGACGCCGACAGCGGGGAGGGGTAGGTTTTTGGGATTTTTGCCTCAAAAGTGAGCCCGACCGGCGTGAGCGTGGGCGGCGGCGGTCGGGAACCGGGGCTCCGGTATCGGCATCAGCGGCTGACCACAGGGGGCCACGACAACCGGCGTACGGGTACCCCGACAACCTGCACGCCGCCGTCAGACTGAGCGGGAGAGACCTCACAATATCGGATGCCGTCCCCTTTTTTGCACCCTCTGGCAATCAGTCCTCTTCGAGGAAGTTCTCCAGCGCTGGAATCTCGGGACACTCCTCGATGACCTGACGCAGGGGTTCAATCAGGCTGGCGAAGACCTCGGCACCCCGGCGACTGATGGGATGCAGCGAGGGGTCGCCTTTCAGTGTTGCAACGTACTTATAGGCAAGCGTGCCGTTCTCCACCCGTTGAATCTCATACACAGAATCCTCGTCCGGTAGGCGGTGAATCTCTTCCTTTGTGCCATCCTCCAACCGCACACGCCCTTCACGGTACGGATTGAAGTCACGCTCGAAGCCGCACTCGCCATCACGCCGCCCCAATAGGGCGACGTAGCGAAGTCCCTTGCAGGGGAGACGCAGTTCGTGAAACAGACCCTGTTCACTCATGGTTCGCCTCCCCCTCAGTTGCTTCACTTCGAACTGCGACCGATGCTGGCTCTTCTTTCTCCCAGCGTTCCTGCACGGCGGCGTGAACCTTCGCCATCAGAGCATCACGCTCTCGCAGAAGGCGAACTTGTTCCACCAGTAAACTGTGCAGACGCTCCAGTTCGCTGTTCAAACTGCGATGGAGCCGACGCTGGAATAACAAATCCTCAAGAACAAACGTTGGTATCGTCTTCTCACTCGTTTCCATGGCTGGCCTCCGCTGTGACCGACTTCGGGCGCGGCCCGACCGGCCTTGTGATGCCGAGACTCCCGGCGATTCGCTGCACCGTGGCGACTGAAATCGAGTTCGCCTCGGCAATCATCTGATATGTCCGCGACTCATCCTGAAGTTCAGCCTTCACGGCGGAATAGATTTCGTCCCTGACCCGACGTGCTGCCTCAAGCAATTTGGATTTTCCATTTGTCATTGAATTCCTCTCCAGAGCTACTTATTCTTCGCTCATAGCTCTCATCAATGAACTAGGTAGTTGTCGAAAGCGACCAACCTGCGGGAATTTCGTGAGCCAGCTATTGGAAGGGCGCGACCCGGCAGTACCCGACCCACCAGTGGGGAGCGGCGAGTGCGTTTACACGCACCGTCAGTGCCGCACGTAATATTGCCCGACACCCGTAACCCCGAAACCTCGGGCGGCTCTGGGGCCGCGGACAGAGAGCGGCAGGGAGGGGGCGGCGGGGTTTGGGGTGGGTTCCCCATGCACAAGACGGGAATCGAGGCTCGGCACTGTAAACGGGAAACGGGAACTCCACACTCGACGCTGAAGCGGGATGCACAGATACTGACACGGGAACTCAGCGCATCAATTTAATACACCGGAGTCTTTGGCTTTTGCATTTGTCTTTCCGTGTGTAGGCGCGAAGCGCCTGACTGATTCATGACCGATTCCTTGACAGATTCATGACCGATTCCGTGCGGTACCAACTTTGTTTCAACGATATACGCCTTTGCAACTTCACCACCTAGTGCAGCCACTTCTCAAATCGTGCAGCCATTTCACAACTCGTGCAAATACTTCACCTGTGCAGCTATTTCACTTGCGAACTGGCTTCACCACGACATGTCGGGTTGTTGGTTGCACCCCGCAATAGCTAATTATCGAAAATTCGAATGTCAGTGAATTGAAAGCCTGACTTTCTGACTCTTCATTGTCCGCACACAAAGGACACAGAGGAGAAAATGCAAAAAGACACAAAGCAAACCATACTCGATTACCTCAAGGCTCACCCATCTGAAGGGTATTTGTCCGTGGCCCTAAAGATAGGAGTGAGCCAGTCAACCGTGGCTCGTATAGCCCTTGCTGCTGGCATCCGCCGCAAGGGCGTCCAACCCGACTTGTCCAAGCTGGATGAGCGCCAACAGTAAGGACGGCAACCATGGCACATACTCACACAGAGATTCTCTTTGACATTCCTGCTTTCCAGATTTCGGATGACAAGACGCAGGACGTTCTAACGTTTACCCGTGCGGACAGAGACGTGCTTTACGTGCTGGCCTATCGTGCCCGTTCAGCGGAGCAAGAAAAAACGAATAAAGCATGGCCGGGGTATGGTGAAATCGCCAAACGTGCCTTCGTCAGTCGCAGACAAGTTATGTATTCGATAGCAAAACTGGCACGAATGCAGATTATTACTATCGACAAGCGTGATGATGGGGGCTCCAACGAATATACGCTCAACGTTGACCGCATGACAGAACTCGCTACGCTGAAACAGCCGAAGAGTGAGAAGGGCCGCAAGAGCGGAACCGTCACCTACAAGGGCAAGACATACCCCAAGCGCGAGAAGTCCCCAGCACTTCCGCCACCAGACGACACACTCGACGAATTCGATAAGGAGAAACAATGAAGAAGACAAATGAAGAACAGAACTTACGGTTGATGGCGGAGGCGATACCAATCCTCCACTATGCGACCGAGACCTACTATGACCGCGAATGCGAGGCCGCCAAAAACATCGAAGACCTTATCGCTCGAATCAAACAGGTGCTCGATGAGGCTGGCATCCCGTATTTGCCGAATTCTGGCGCTTACAATCCATGGTACGACCCCGACACCGACCCCTACGCCGAGCCAAAGCAATGTGAAGATTCTGGATGGATACTGCTATGAACGAACTTGAAGAACTCGATAGCCTCGATGAGATGAACGACGACCCGTTGGAGGCCCTCGCCGCGGCCATGACGAACGGAACGCTCAAACCTGCTCCGCAGCCGCCTAGATGGGTCACGGTTCACAATCCCTGCGATACCGTCAGGATGAACGCAAAGCAGCGGGATGCTGTTCTCTTTGGCGATGAACCATGCCCTGCGTGTGGTGGCACTGGCTCCGTGACGGTCACAAAGCAACTCGGTGACGGTGGCATCACCCGCGAATTCAGTGAGAAGTGCCGCCACGTGTACAAGTACCTCGTAAAGCGTCGGTACATTGAAATGCTGCTCCCTCCTCGCTATCAACGGGTCAATCTGGCAACGATTGAACCTTCAGAGAAGTCAAAGATGAGCGTAGACCGCCAAGCGAACATCATTGAGCACCTGAAGGCAAACGCGGCATCCGGTTTCCTTTTCTATGGGGCACCCGGCACCAGCAAGACGACCCTTGCAGCAGCCCTCATCCGGGCCGCTTTGGAGCGGAACTGGGAGACAACCATCTACAGTCCAAACATGGGCTACGTTTTTTACGAAAAGGAAGACTTCTGGATTCACTATGTGAATTGGGACGCCTACATTCAGTCGCTGCTCGACTACCAGAACCACGCCGACCGCGAGGATGACAACCCCGCCTTGTCAGACCTCATTCGCCGCAATGCGAAGAGGGGCCGGAAGTCCACCATCGCCATTGAGGAAATTGATAAATCTCGGCTCACTGAATTCAAAGCCAACAAGCTTTTCGACCTCGTATGTGCGGTCGATGAAACGCAATCGCAACTCATCATCACGACAAACCACACCAGTGAGGACTCATTCAAACGCTGGCTTTACGGCACGGACAACCCCAGCATCAAAATCGCCGGTGAAGCAACGTGGCGACGGATTGAGGCCAACTGTAAACCGATAAACTGCAAGAGTGCGAGTGCCTAGCTCACCATACCGGCTATTCGGCTCCTGCGATTCCATCGCCCGATGGAATCGCGAGGCCGTGGGTAAGCCCGGTCGAACTTGGCGATGATGCAGGAGATGAGCGGTCGATTACAAACCCGGCCACGAAGAATCGGTTACCGTACTCTGAGGAGGACCAGAGTACGGTACCACGTCTTCCTGAACACGTGGGCCGGCTCAAACTCGTACGCCGACCCAGCACGAGTTCTCGGCATTGGGCTCAGTGCAAGGCGTAATGTTCAAATGTGCCTGAACCCGCACCGCCACACCGGCAATGGTCAGCGTTATCGTCATGCCTAAACGCTCCACACGATTGCCTCGACCTCGGCGGCGGAAAGCCGCTTACGTTCAATCAGTGCCTTGGCGACATCCTCAATCTGTGATTGGATGTGCTCCATGCTGAGAAGCTGCTCAGTGTGGATTTGGAGCAGCTTCATGTACGCATCCAGTTCTCTCTCCGACCCGACAAAGTGACACATCAAGCTTGCTGCATCGCGGCGGTCCTTGGCCCCGCCGTCACGGGAGCGAGGAAAGAATCTGCGCTGCCCAGTATACCCTGCAAGACAAATAATTGCGTGCTTCTCTGCCCTGACTCGCTGCATATCCGTACCTTCAGATTCAGAGCAGCCACGGAAAGGCTTGCGTGTGTAACACTGGCCGAGCGAATCCTTGTCGCGCTCGATGCTGATTCCCCTCTTGCGTAATCCAATACCTAACTCGATGGCCGTAACCGCGTGACTTGCCTCGTGATAAGCGGTCGCGATTTGCCCTGATGTTGCCATGATAATCTCCAATACCTCGGCGGCGGTCTCACAAGCCCACTACTTCATTTTCAATACTCAGATGTCAGGATTTCCGAACACGTAGACCGGCTCATACCTGTACACCAAACCTGCACGGGCACCCGGTATAGCGCTCAACGCAAGTCGCAGCGTCTCGATGTACCGCATACCCGCATGAGGCATCAAGCTGCTTTCAGCAGCGGCATCGAGGGTTCTGACAGCGGTACACCGAGTCTCTTAAGTTCCGCCTTAGACTCTATTGTCCGCAGCTTTCGCCATGCCGCACGTTCTTTAGCAAGTTGTTTTTCCTCTGGAGTCTGCCCCCGCCACGAGGATTTGTACTCGCAAGTTTGCGGTTCGGTGAAGGGGATAATCCATTTGCAGAGCACAATCTTTTTCGGAACATTCTCCCGAGTAAACGGGTTGCCATGCAGACCACCTGTCAGACCTATGCCGACATGGTTTTTTGCGGTCCCTGTCGTTTCACCCACCCGTGTCCAATTGTCCGCTGTATAGAGTCCCCCCACTCGTTGCGTATACTCGTCAACCACTCCGTATTCTATGAAGGTTTCAAAGCCGAAGGGCGTCACACCGTACAGACCCTCCCAGTCTTTGACAACTTCCTTTCGCCACAGAGAGACAATTCTGGATGCCAGATTATGCTCGTGCAACTCAAGCCTGAACAGGGTGTTGTCGATGATTCCGTTGATGACCTTCTCTCGATTCTCTTTGGTTATGTGGAAAAAATCATCCCGCACCCCAGTGGCGTAGACAGCGGAACCACCACTGATAGCCCCAATATTTTTCCAGCCTTCGTAGGTCTCATACCAAATGAGATAGTGAATCTGCTGACCGTGATGTCCCCGAACCTCACCCACAGCCTTTGATTTATCCGTTCGACCATCGGAGGTCATCTTACGGACGTAATGGTTTTTCTCAAAGACCTTAATGTCCTTGGAGCTACAGAATTGAAGAAGAAGTCGATTCATTGTGCGTCAAGCCTTTCATCGAAGAATGTCTTCTGGTTATCGGAAATGAATGTTCGGAAATGATGCGTACCTTGGTTGTCACTGTTTCGGTCACATCAAGTTGACTAGACCAGCAAACTTCTTCCCGGCAGATACCACTTCAGCGTACTCGGCATACTTAGACCACTTGGCTTTGCCATCGACAACCTGTTGGAGTGCGATGCTTATGCTGTTCAGCCGTTTCACGTAGCAGCGCAGTTCCTCTCGGTCCCTTTCCTCGTAAGAGACCACTGGAGTTTGAGTCGGAGGGGTAGGCTCTGGCTCGGATAGAGGCGGGAAGTCATCCTCCGCAGAGGAGGGGTCTTCATCAGAACTGACATTTCTGCTGTTTGCTTGTGCAGTAGATTCAGCTTCGACTTTGACTCCGCATGATGTCGTCTCACTCGGGCGGTTGTCCGGGTTGGGCTTGGGTAACCGAGTTCCAATGGATTCTTCGTATTTCGCAATCCAGCGGTAGGCCGTCATACGGACGATACCAAGACGGTCGCAAAACTCTTCAAAGGTCTCGGACTTTGTAACCCTAGTTACAAGGTCAGTACGGCGTCCTTGTGCGGAATGCTTCTCCCGGTACTCATACATCGCCTTTCCAAACTGGAGACCGCGTTTCTCTCTTTGTCCCTCAGCTACCTGCAAGACCTTCCAGAGAAGCATGATGTTCTGCTCTTCTATTGTCTCGTTGTGAGTTTCGGTAGTTGATTCCATACATGACTTCCTTGTCGAGGGTGTCGCCTCGCACTTTGAGTTCTGTACTTGATGAAGTACAGTACGGTACTTAGGATGGTCATCCTCCGTACCCATGCACTCAATACTGCGTTTTTGGTCATGCTTCGCCATCGTCATTGAGTTGACAGGAAGTCCTCCCGAGCGAACATCTTCAATTGAGAGAGGATTCGTCGCCATTATTCGCCACCTTTCTTCCAATCAATGTGGCGCATCGTGGCTTGGCACACGATTGCCAAACTGCCGCCGGACTTATCTGCTGTTTCCGCCCCTGCATGGGTTACGGGGTAACGGCTGGGCTCGAAATTGAGTTGAACTTGTGCTGCCTCAGCCCCTGTGACTATATCTTTGCGGTAGTACCCCTTTGCTGTTGAATGCGGTTCACCCTTTGGCTTTAAGCGAATGGTTGTTGGTTCAACCCCAAAGAGTTTGAGCATAGATGCCAACGAGATTTCCGTTATTCCCGCGCCCTCGTATGAGCGCCACGGTGAAGTAGGAATCTCACGCAGACCTCTGACCAATTCAACTGAGGCGATGCGGTCATGGGCTCCGACCACGGTGAGCGCGTCCCTCACCAAGCGTTCCGTGTACTCCAGCTTTCGCATCTTTTCCTCCTCACCGCGAAGGTCGCCGAGGCGACGAATTGGGCGGGTTTTGAAGGTTGCAATGTCGATGGCGGACTTTGACAGTTCGGGAATCCGTTCGGGCGCAATGACCTGACAGATGGCAAAGAGAGGCTTCCAGATTTCCTTGTCACGGCCCTGCTGCAAAAAGTCCAAACTCTGCGGGTAGAGTTCGTGGTAGTTCAAATAGGCGTGCCGGATGTCGTCTAGGTATTCGGGGAGAGTATCCTCCAGTTCCTTAACGATGGCGCGACCTTCCTCCTTGGCTACTTGATGAACAAACTCCCTGCGCTGCCCTCCTTCCTGCATACGACGCATCTCGATGGTGATGCAGCGGTCACGAAGGGAACTGTACACATCACCAATCTGCGCCATCACTTTTGGGCAGAAGATGGAAAACTCGGCGTTTTCGCCACCAATCTTACGGAGCACTGTCGCCCCACGGCGGTAACCACTATTCAGAATCGGGCGAAAAGGAGATGAGGGGCTTTGAAGTTTTTCAGCCTCATCTATCAGGATGACCCTCGCCATCGTTTCGATTTCGGTGTAGAGGGCCGCCCGAGTAATGTCTCCGTCCAACAAAATCGCCTTCGCAGCCCCAGCCAAAAACAAGAGAAGTTCCAACACTCTGGTCTTCCCGGAGCCTTGTGTCGCCGCACTAATCAGCAGGTAGGGTACTTCGTCAAAACAGACATCCCAGCAATGTTCCAGTAGCACAAAGAGTGCCAGCGGCAAGAATGGCTGGTCATTGGGAAAGCTGAGGTAAGACCGAAGGTATGCCTCGATTGTGTCGAGCGGAACAACCTTCGGCTGTGGGTTTTGGTCTGTGGATGGGGTGGCGACAAACTGAAGAAGTTTGGCGGATTCTGCCGCCACCCCGTAACCCTGTTCGCCATCGTTTGGCGTTATCTTTGGTGCATTCTCGATTGACATTTCTGGTCTTTCCTTTCTGAGGCGCACTTCAAGCGACGTGCATTTCCGTGCGCGTTGAGGGTCGTGTGCCCCGGTTATTGAGTTGTGTAGGTTGGCTGGTTGCTACGCTGCCTGAGATGTTTCAGCAGGTTCAGTCGATGCCTCTTGCTTCCCGAACGGATAGACTAGTTGAGCCCCGGTGACTCCGGTGTTACGTCAGGCACAAACTTGAAGCCGTGATGCCACACAGGAGGCTTATGCGCGGTGGCGAGTGTAAGACCCTCGTGGCAGACGAACATCACGGTGTGGTGGGGTTTCGCCTTCCCCGCCTCCAGCAACGCCAAGGCAATCTCCTCAGCGGTCTCGCGTGCTGTCGCCATGGTGGGTTCCTCATCCAGAGGCAGGAGGAGTGTCCTCGCTCCCTTGACGGACAAGTTGCCGTTGGGCAGCTTGGTTACCTTGCCCTGCGTCAGGTCACTGATGTTGGCAAACTTCCGACCGATTCCACGACCTACTTCGAGTTCGATTGTAAAATCACAAAGCTTCATATCTTCGATGGGTTCCATGCGGTAATTCATACTACCCTCCTAACGATGTTGGTTATGGGGGCGGTCTCCGCCGCCCGAGCGGTTACTTCATGAACAAAGTGTTGATGGTCTGCGTGGTTGATGATGCGTTGGTGTTGTGAAAGGCGGAGACGCCTTGCGATGTTTAGTCGGTGTACCGGGCGATGGCGGCAATATCTGCTTGCGTGAACCTGCCGCTGCGGTAGATGTAACGACCGAGGGCTTCGAACTGGGTGTTCGCAATAAGACCCGCAACATCGTCGCCAGAGCTGTGGTGATACCAGACCAGCCAATTGGTAGCGACGTAAGAGATAACTGCTGCTGCTGCCTCGGGGCGAAGTGTGACGGTCGCACCGTTGAGCGACTTGAGCGTCAGCACTATGGCGGTGGCGAGTCCCACGAATTCAATGAGGGGTGCAGCCCCGCCCGGAATCGTGCCGACCGTGAATGTGGTGCCAGTTGGCAACCCATCAACTTGGGAGCCGATGATGTTCTCGACCTGTCCCCGGAAGGTCGAGCCTCCCTGCTTTTGCGCCCTACGGACGCTGGGTGGTGTGAAATCGAGAAAGACTGTTTCGTTTGCCATTACTGCCTCCTTGTCATGCTTGGTTCGGACACCGTTTCGGGTGCCGGGTTGATTTTTGAGACAAAGCATCCCCGATGGTCTAGCGACAGCCCTTTGTGGAGGCCGTCCCCAGCCCGATAGTTTCTGCGCTGGTTCAGTTGTTTACTGCTGTGTGCGTCCTGCCTGTGTCGAGACCTCACGAACGCTCAACGCCGCTTCTGACTTCTCCTAGAATCTTCCGAATCATCTGAAATTGCATTTCTGCTGATTCGTGAAGCTGACAAAAGCGGCGTGACTCATCGCAACCCCAATCGTGACGCATTAAAATGACACAGGCGTGAGTCCGTTGATTACGACGAAGGCTATGCCCCCGGACGAGAGGGAGTGCATCATCGGTGAAAGCCGACAAATGGCATTCTTTGTAGAAGGGGAGAGAGTCAGACAAAAGCCAAAATCGAAGGGGAAAGACCAATATTATGCTCGAAGAGGTACGTAGATTATCGTCATTCCGTAGCCGCTGGCAGTGTGCCCACGCGCACGAAGGCCTGTTGCGTCAGGGGTGCCGAGCGCAAGCCGGAAGCCTCCGCATCAGGTTGATACGGGGTATGCGACCGGCAGAGGTAGTAGCTTTCTTCGCCGCTCGTGCTAGGCTTTCTCGAAGCAGAGGCTATCGTTGAGTAAACTGTCTTACCGGCCTTTTCCAATTCTCTTTTTAGTTCGAATCCTCTGAGCCTTTGCCTTTGCAGCTTCTGAAATGGTCGTGGTACCTTGTGGAGTCAATCTCGACGGTTTGGCTCCGTGGGCAACTGCCTCTGCCTTCTTCGCTTGCACCACGGCCACACGTCTTTTGGAACGTTCGACCTCAGCAACTTCTTTGCAGTAATCAGAACAGTATGTCTTTCGAGATGGAGTCACGATGAAGTAGGGGTGCTTGCAATCTGCGATTCCACATCTCCTAAGTTTGTGTGTGTTCCGCTCTAGCCACTCCAGCGCCCTCTCAGTCTTGATTACCCACTCCGTAAGGCCGGGTTTGCTTCCCCCTTCACCGCGTGCGTTCCGGGTGAAGTGCTGCAACCCTCGTGTTTCAAGACGGATTCGTACCGCAGCAACCTGCGGATTGTCTTCAGCGATTGCTCTATGCCAAACGACGCGAAGCATATAACGGAGAATTTCCTCATAGGCTTGCCGACTGTCCTCGGAAGGAATAATCAGAGGCACACTCTGGTTTTGCCAGCACGGCAATTCCATTTCATCACGCAACCATTGGACGCCACTCCTGAGGCCTCCCTTCGAGAAATCAGGGAACCAGTCTTTGAATCGCTGACTCTCCGTTCCTCGGCCACAGACCACGGCCTGTAGGAAATCCATTCGAGCCTTTACCGATGGCGTTCCTCGTTTCCCGGCCATATTGGCTTTCGCTTGACTCTTGCCATCCGTTTTGAATCCAACACGGCCTTTGGTCGTCAGAAGAGAATCCAGTTCATCTTCCTCCGTTTTCGTTTGAGTCTTTCCAGCCATTTCCACCCCTGTGTAACGTGCCGTACCTATCACTCAACACGAATAGCCTACGAAGGCCCATGATGCAACCCGTTTCATTGGGCTTGTACCATGGCAGTCACCATTTTCCTCAGTGTGCCGCTATTCCGCGCTCCAACAGGGGATTTGACGAGTCACGCCGCTTTTGCCGCCCTCTTGATATGGCATTTTGTACGGGAGTCATTCAACACCGGCATCATGGGGTTGGGAGTTTACAGATTGAGCAGTGCTGCATGAGGGAGACTGCTCAATGCCCGGTCAGTGATGCGTAGCGTAGCCGCTGGCACTGGGCGAAGCTTCGATGAGACGGGCAGTATCAAGGCAGCAGTGGGAATGCCCAACTCGCAATCGGAAAGAAACAGAGTATTGGTAGTGGAAGAGAAGAGATTGGATACTGTACATGAGTCAGCCATTCAACATTATCGCGAAGTTGGAAAGCATCGACAAAATGTTGACCGTCGATGAGGTCGCGGTGTTGCTTGGCTTGTCGAAGTTCACCATCTATCGGATGGCCCAGAAACGGCAGATTCCGTGCTTGATGCTCGGTGGGACACGGAAGTTCGACCCTTCAACACTCATCGTCTGGCTCTGCAAAAAGGAGCCACAGCTTGCAGTCGCTGCTCGTCAACTTAAGTTGACTGCATGAGAAGCCGGGGCCATGGCTTCGGTTTCAGGACTCTTTGTCTGCTCTTACATATAACCAGCGAGTGACGAGTTCTCGATTTTATCTCTAAGGTCGTCCAGCCGCAGAGATTTCAGATATTTTTCGGTCGTACTGATATTTTTATGCCCAAGCATGATTTGAAGGCTGCGAATGTCAAGTCCGCTCTGTAGCAGTTGAGTCGCGAATGTGTGCCGCCACTTGTGCAAATACCAGTTCGCACAACGGGGGTATGCCTTGCACGTATATTCAACTTGTTCCTTCTTGGCCTTCCCCTTCTTTGCACTGAATGTTCCCTTGCATCTACCGCAATTCAACCCGGCCCGGAGTGCAATGACTTTGCAGTGTTCAAGCATGTGTGCATTCTGCTCGTCTCCTCCGTAGTTTGGCCGTGTTGGATGCGGCGGGGTAGGAAAGACAAGATTTGAGTTGCTCTCTCTTTGGCGAGTCTTGAGAGCATCAATCAGGGCACGGGGCACAGGGACGCTCCGCACTTCGTAGTTTTTCGGTGAGAATCCGGGCTTCGGATTGACACCAATCTTCCCGCCACGCCAATCAATATCTGCCCACGTTAGCGTTGAGACTTCGCGGCTGCGGAATCCTGTACAAAGAAAAACTTGGAAGAGTAGACGCTCGTCAGCATTGCAAGTAGCGAAGAACTGCTTCAATTCTTCGGGTTGGTAGATTTCGACCCTTTTTTCGACGGGCTTCGGCCAGTCGCCCTTTCGGAGGTCAACAGACGCTCCCGCCGCTCTCATCGCTTGAAGCATGACGATAACACGCTTGTTGATTGTCTTCTGGTTGAGGCCCGCAGCCCTGCCCACTTCGAAAAGCAACATCGCATCCGAACGGTCAAGACGAAAGACAAGGTTCTTTTTGCAGTGGGAGCGGAACCATTTCAGGTCACGCTCATACGCGGTGAGAGTTGCCGCCCCCTTTGTTGCCTTTACGTCGCGCAGATAGTTGGCAATCGCGGTGTCTATGGTTCTGGTGCCTAGTTCGGACTCGTTTTCCGGCTCTTCGGGTTGCTCGACTGTGCCGGAGAGAATACCGGACTGGAGATGCCAAGCGTCGAGCGCCTCCCTCGGCGTAGTCCCGCACGGGTTCTGCTTACGCTTTCCATCCTCTCGCCAATCGAGGTAGAAGGTGCCACCCTTAGAGTTGGTGGGTTCCCCGGCGATGATGACAAAGCGCGGGTCGGGTTTTCCATCCTTGCCCCGCCCAACAGGAACGAATTGCCATTTGCCGCCAATTCGCCGATACTGTTTGAGGTTGACCGTTTGGCTGTGCGTACTAGCCATACTATCCACGCCCCTCTCCTAGCCGTGTTGCCGGGAACCACTCAAGGGGCGATTTTAGCAGAAATGGATAGTAAAATGGATAGTACGAGAACAGAATCAACCTAAATAGTTGATAATAAAGGGCGGGAGTAGTTCAGTGGCAGAACGTCAGCTTCCCAAGCTGAATGTCGCCGGTTCGATCCCGGTCTCCCGCTCCAATCCTCTTGCACGGCCCGCGGCCTTTACAGATTCTCCTGGACTTTCAGCACAAAGCAGGTAACGGTCTTTTCGCCGGCCACTAGCATCTGATGGGGCACGCCTGCCGGAACGTGGGCCACGTCGCCCGCCCGCAACTCCTGCCGCACGCCGCCCTCGACCGAGGCGCCGCGCATCTCTCCCGGCCCAGTCGACCGGGCGCCAGAGATTGTGCCGCCGGTGACCAGCGTTGCCCGTCCCTCCAGCACATAAAACAGATCGGCAAAGTTCTCATGCAGTTCGGCCTGGCCGTCGCGGCTGCGAAACGAGAGCATGGCCGCGTGTTGCGGATACTCCTTCAGCGTTTCGCTGGCCTGTCCGTCGCCATGACGGGCCAACTGGCGCAGGTAAGCCGCCCGCTCCAGCAGGATGGCCGGAGACCAGTGATCCAAACGCCCGGCTGGATTCTCGCGGCGCGCCGGTGCGGCGGGCGGCGGAACAACTTCCTTCTCCGCCGGCAGCAGTTCCTTCAGAATTTCCCTCGATAAGCGGTCCATGTCTGCCTCCCAGTTTACGGCCAGATGCCGGCGAGCGCATGGCAGAGCAAGGCCGAGCAGAGAAACGCCCTCTGGACGGAAGACTCGCCTTCCCGGAGGAGTGCGCCGGGGCGTGCGGATCTTCATTCTCGGTGCGGCTGCAAAATCGTACAGGCTGTCGATTCATCCAGTATCGCCGGGCAAGACCGTCGCTCATCCCCAAAGCCGTCTCGGATAATAACCGCCTTCGGTCAAGCGACGTATGCTTTCGACGGCACGCGAGTGGTCCTCGCGATAGGTAAGGCCAAACCACGAGTCGCCGCAGCGCAGGACTCTGACCCGCGCCTGGCCGGAGACAAGCAGCTCATTCACCGTGTTGGGAATGTAGCATTCCGCATCCAGGTCCGCGCCACTCAATTGGAGGAACTTCTGAAAGCGCTCGCGCAGTTGGCCGAAGACCTGGGGAGTGAATCCCCACATGTTCATGGATACGATCTCGTCGCCCGCCAGCCTCGTCTCCTGACCAGCCGCGTCGGTGTTCATTACATGCCCGCCATCGCGTTCGATGCTTTTCAATTCAACAATGCTCTCCAGATAGCCGTTGCGATCCACCTGACACACGCCGCGCGCCACCGCGCCGAATTCGGTGAGGGTATTGCGCAGGACGAATCCGGCCATGGCATACTCCATCGTCCCGGACTGCAAGTGATGCGCCATCGCGCGGTAGCTCTCGGCGCCATAGAAGTCGTCGGCATTGATGACGGCAAAGGGCTCATGAATGGCCCCGGCGGCCATGAGAATGGCGTGCGTTGTGCCCCACGGCTTGGTGCGGCCAGCCGGCGCCTGGAATCCCGCGGGCAGCTTGGCGAGTTCCTGAAAGACGTATTCCACCGCAACGTGCTTCGCAATCCGCGCGCCGACGATCTCCTTGATCCGCTGTTCGAGGTCTCTGCGAATCACAAAGACGACCTTGCCGAATCCCGCGCGGCGGGCGTCAAAAACGGAAAAGTCCAGGATGCTTTCGCCGCCGGGGCCGACCGGCTCGATGAGTTTCAGTCCGCCGAAACGGCTGCCCATGCCGGCAGCCAGGATGAGAAGTGTTGGGGAGAGCATCGGATTCATCCTTTCCTCGGGTTCGGGCCGGCACAATTGCTGCCGGCAGGCAGTCGGGCGGCAACGCTTCAAACCGTGGCAAGAGAAGAGCCATGCGCCGCTTGCATCCGCGGCACAACCATCTTGCGGCTTCGCAGCTGCCGCCTCAAGCGATTTCCATGCAATTTGCAGGTACGGGGAGCCAGTCTGAAGGTCGGAATGCGAACGGAATGCTCGGCCTGAACAGCGGTTTCCATGGCGAGAAACCCCTTGTGCAACAAAGCGTGGAACGGAACTCAACCAGGGGCGCGCGCCGTCCGCTCGTTTTGCACGGCGGAAGTGTACCACTCCCCAAGAAGAATGGGGAACATTTCACTGGGCCCGTGCGGCGGTTCCCACCCCGAAGTCATGTTCGTCGAGTACGGCGCTTCCGCAACGTCCGAGTCTTTTCCAGGCAACGAGTTCCCCTCAAACAGGCGCACTGCCCAATTCCGCCAGTTCCCGCGCCCGGTTGAAGACGGCCAGAAACATGGGCCGCGTGAGCTTGCCGGTGTTGGTGTTCTGCAGCGACGGATGATAGCTGGCCATCAGGGTAAGACCGCCGGGCAGCGGATACTCCGCGGCGTGGCGAAAGGGGAAGGCGGCGCGCGAGGAGATGTGACCGGCGCGCAGTCGATGGTTCAGAAAGCCGTCAAAGGCGATCTTGCCCAGACAAACGACGACGCGCAGATGATTGAGCAGGCGCATCTCCTCGTCCAGCCAGGGCGCGCAGGTACGCAGTTCCTCGGGCGTGGGCTTGTTGGCCGGCGGCGCGCAACGAACCACTGAGTTGATCCACACGCCGTTGAGCTTCATGCCGTCGTCGCGCGAAATCGCTTTCGGCTGCGAGGCTAAACCCGCGTCATAGAGAACGGGATAGAGGAAATCTCCGGAGCCGTCGCCGGTGAAGGGCCTGCCGGTGCGGTTGGAGCCGTGCGCTCCCGGCGCCAGGCCCAGCACCAGAATGCGCGCCTGCGGATCGCCAAAGGAAGGCACCGGTTTGCCCCAGTACTCCCAGTCCGCATAGGCGCGGCGGCGCACCTGCGCAACCCCGGCGCAATAGGCGCGCAGGCGCGGGCAGCGATCGCAGGCCACGATGCGGGCGTTCAAGTCTTCCAGGGAGCGGGGGGAAGCAGCCATACCCGCATTCTAGAGCGAAACCAGAGTCGCTATGCACCAGTTGAGGGTATTCGAGGTGGCTTCTTCTTGAGGAAGAAGCCACTCGGCGACCTGCCTCCAGGTACAGCCACTCTGGTTTCGCTATCGCTGCGTGGCGCGAGCGCCGCCGATGCGACCGCAGCCCGGCTTGGCGTAGAATGGCTCCGCGGCTGGAATACGCTTTCTTGCGGCGGGGAATACCCTTCCCGCGCCTGAGCCGGTTCCGGAGAATTCAATTGCACTTCAAGGGATGGATTGAGATGAAGCTACTTGTTCGCGCACTTGCCATGCTGCCCTTTATTCTGCCGGTTTTGATGGTGGTGGTCGGCCACGCCCAGGCCGTAACCGAGATCGGCGGGCAAAAGATCGTCACCCTCACCCGCACCGCCGTGAGCAAAACCAGGCCCGAGTTCACCAGCGTGACTCTGGCGCCGGGACGCGGCATGGAGATCCTGCAGATCACCGCCAACTTCCCCGGCAAGGGCAACGTGGACGTGCTCGCCTCGCCCGATCTGGCCGGCGCCAAAAAGATGCTGGACGTGGACGATGACGACTTTGGCGATCTGGGTTACCGGCTGGGCGCGGCCTTCCTGGTTCCCTACCCCAACCGGATTCGGGGCAAGCTCTCGACCGACGGCAAAACCCTGACCACCGAGTGGGAGGGCCACACGATCACCCTGCCGGCCAACAACATCGGCAAGAATCCGGACGCCGAGCGCCACGCGATGCACGGGCTTATTCTCAAGGCGAAGACCGAGGATGTGCATGTCCGGCAGATTCCCGGCGGCGAGCAGGTGACAGGCCTCATCCACGCCGGCGACTTCGGCGGCCACTGGCTGTCGAAGACCGACCTGGCCATCTATGTGACCCTGACCGCCGACGACGTGGATGTGAGCATCGTGGCGACCAACGCGGGCGGCGAAGCCGAGCCGATCGCGATTGCCTGGCACCCCTACTTCAATCTGCCCTCCGGCGACCGCACCCAGGTGCGGCTCCACGTGCCGGCCTCCACCGTAGCCGAGGTGGACAACTACGACAACGTCTTCCCCACCGGCAAGATTCTGCCCGTGGAGGGAACGCGGTTCGACCTGCGCGCATCCGGCGGCAAGGCGCTGGGAGATACGTTCTTCGACGACAACTGGAGCCATATCGACTGGAAGAACCGCGCCGCCAGCGTCCAGATCGTCGACCCGGCCGCCCACTACGGGGTCATCGTCGAAGGGCTGTCGCCGGAGATCAAGGCCATCCAGGTCTATGCGCCGCCCACCAAGAACTTCGTGGCCGTCGAGCACCAGTACAACTTTGGCGACCCCTTCGGCAAGGAGTGGGGCAAGACCGACACCGGCATGGTGACGCTGAAGCCCGGAGAGAGCACCAAGTGGCATGTGCGGGTGAAGGTGTTTGTGCCGTAAACGCAGCCCCGACGGATAGAGACGATGGCACAGCTTCACGGATTCTGTGCCACCGTGAGGCTTTCCGAAATGGCCATTGATTCTACTTAGGTTAAGTTCGTTTTCACAGTTTCACAGGCAAAAATACGCACTTTTTTTTCGTTTCCCCACCCCCCAAAGAGTGGGGAAACGGAGTCCGAGGCTCGGGTAGGGCGATCTTTTCCCTGATTCGCAGTCCGGCAGGGCAGGGTGTCTTCTCCGCTTTGTTCCCTTATTCAATTGTGCACTTGCCGAGGGTCATTATCGGCAACGAACGCAGCAATTATCTGTGACGAATGCAAGCAAAAGTGGCAGCTCCCCAAAGTCCCAAGAATGGGCCCTGGGGAACCGCCTCGGCTGCTGGCTTCGGCGCACCAAACTCCGCTCAAAATGACCGCTCGACTTTGAAATTGAATTCGCGGAGAGAGCGCAAGGAAAAACCCTAACAGCCTGTGGTGAAAGCCCGTTTCGCAGAAGAACTTCCGTCGAGGGCTAAAGCCCACCCATTTTATTCTGCGTCTTGCGGCACGACTAAAGTCGTGCCCTTTCAAAACACGAGATCTGCGATGGGTTCAGTTGCGGCTGAAGTCGTGCCCTTTCAAAGCGTCGACTTCATCAGAGGTTCCCTAATCGGTGGGAAGTAGAATCTCCGTGATCAAACGCTCTTCCGGCGTCGTGCGAGCATCGTTTGCATAGTTCTCAATGCACCAGTCGCAACGCAGCATCAGGTCGCTCCGCGACGCGATCTCGAAGACCCGGCGCACGGCTTGCGGCAGATCGGAATACGGCCCGGTCAGCACGAACCGGCTATACCTTCCGCCACCGAACCTCTCGTACTCCAGCCCCGCCGGCAGCTCCACCGGCTCGGCCGCCAGCGAGTATCCGGCGCGATAGCGATTCGGCCCCATCTGGAAAAGGCTCAGGCGCCCGGTGATCCGGTTGTGTTTCGCCAGCGCCGGCGCCAGCCCGTGCGCCATCTCCCAGGCCTGCGGAGCGGCCTTCATCGGCGGCCCGGCCTTCTCCACAAACACAAAATGCGTCTCCGGCCATGTCGTCGTCTCGGGTTCTTCCGTCAGCTCCATGCTGCCTCCTGTCCTGCCGGTTGATTCTGAATGCGACGGGCGCCCCAGGTCCGGGGCCCCCACGGGCAGGTCTTCGTCCGTGGGGTGGAGGTCCCGATGTTGGGAGCTGGGAAAGAACGAGCCCCTTGCGTTGATCCTCCCGCGCGGCTCACGGCCGGTCCCTGTTCTCCGCCGCCAGCATCGCCAGCAGCATCCGCTTGGAGCGGCTGCGCAGGGCGCAGCTTTCGTCCCGCCGCGCCAGCTCCAGCAGCGCCATCGCCTCGTCGCGCAGGGCCGGCTCGGCCACGGCCAGCAGCGCGAAGGCCTCCAGCGCCATCGCGCGGACGGCAATCCGCTCGTCTTCGATCATCGCCCGCACCGGCGCCGCCAGCCGCCTGCGCTGCGCGGTTGTCGAGGCGTTCAGCGCCGCGGCCAGAGCCACATACCCGCGCGCCTGCCACTGCTCCAGCGGCAGCTCGGCAATCAGGTCGATCAGCACGTCGGCATACTGGCGCAGAATTCCCGGTTCCCGCGCGCTCACCCGCCGCGCCAGATCGGTGGCGCAGCGGCGGGCGTAGGCATTCTCCGAGAGCACCTCCGCCATCAGGTCGCGCAGCGCGGCCCGCCGCGGCGGCGCCTGGCTCAGCAACTCCCGCGTCGCCGCCACGCCGTCGGCATCCTTCCAACTGCGCGGAACGATCATCGATTCTCCTCGCGCCGCCAGTATATCCCGCCGATCAACAGCCAAACTCACCCCGCCGGCCTCTCCGGCGCCGGCAGCGCGGCCAGATACCGCCGCGCAAACTCGCCGCGATACTCCTCCACCAGTTCCTTCACCCGTTCCGGCCTCTGCGAGCGCACCATCAGCCCGGCCTGATGGCGCTTCTTCATCCGCTGCACAATCTCCGGCGCATCGAAGGCCGAAGTATCCGGCTCCGCGGTCTGCGCCAGGCACAGCACGCTGCCCGCGTACAGTTCGAACCAAGCGGACGGCGCATAGCTCTCGCCGCGCAGGTTGGCCACCTCCAGCCGCGCCCACTCCCGCCACAGATTCACCCCGCTGGCCTGCTCCACCAGCTCGGCGATGAACGCGCCGCCCACCCGCGCCGCAATCTCCAGAAAATACCATCGCCCATCGGCGTGCGCCCGGATGTACTCGGCGTGGGTCACGCCGCGCACCATGCCCAGCGACGGCGCCAGCCCGGCGTTCAGCGCCGTCAGCTCCATCCACTCCCGGCTCCCCCGGTCCACGGTGCGCGCGGTAAACACTCCGCCCTCGTGCGTCGCCTGCAGCGGCGGCCGCCCATACTGGTGCACCAGTGAAAACAGCACCTCGCACTCGCTCACAATCGAATCCACGTGAAAAATGTCGCCGGGAACGAACTGCTCCAGCAGAAAATGGCTCTGCCGGTCGCCCAGGGAATCGAGCAGGCGCCACAACTGCTCCGGCTCCTCGATCCTGCGGATGCCCAGCGCCGAGGCCTCCCAGCGCGGCTTCAGCAGCCATGGCCCCGGCGCCCGCTCCATGTACTCCCGCACTTCGTCGTAGTTCAGCACCCGGCAGAACTCCGGAACCGGAAAGCCGGACTCCCGCGCGCTCACCCGCATCGCCAGCTTGTCCCGGTAGTAGCCCGCCGTCGTGATCCCCATGCCGGGAATCCGCATGTGCTCGCGGATGTGCGCCGCCGTTCCCAGGTCGAACTCGTCCAGCGCCACGATCCGGTCGAAGCGCCGCCCCCGCGCCATCCAGCAAACGGTGTTGAGGATTTGCTCCAGGCTCAGCCCCGAGGGCATGGTCGCCACTTCCTCCACCGCCTCCCGGGGCCAGGCCGCGTCGCGCAGCTTGTCCAGCGTCAGCAGCGTGGGCTTCACGCCCATCTCCGCGCACTGGCGCAAAAAATCGTGCCCCTTCTCGAAGCTGGCAAGGCAAAGAAACCGCTCGATCCCGTCGCCCATCGACCCCTCGCTTGACGGATTGCCCCTTCCCGCGGATCGCACTCCGCGCCACGCACGCCCTGGGAAGATGCCTATGGCTTGGACGCTGGATGCGGATAGTTCTACCATAGACGCTGCAACCGCAACCGGCCGGCCATTTCCAGAATTGGAGCCAGGGAATCCTTACCATGCTTTCCGCAAATGAAATCGTCCGCATTCAGGACCGGCAAACCCGCGCCTGGCACCCGCCGCAAACCTCGGACCGGGCCGCCCCTGAGGGCGAAATCGAAGCATTTCGAGCGCAACCCCACTCCCCCGCGGACGCCTGGCTCCGCCTCGTCGCCCGCCAGCATCGCGCCAACTTCGACCTCTGGCACATCGAAGACGAGGCCCGCGCTCCCGGCGCCGCCGACGCGCAGTTGGCCGACGTCAAACGGCGCATCGATCGCACCAACCAGATCCGCAACGACCTGGCCGAGGAGATCGACCGCGCCCTGCTCGCCTGGCTCGAAACCGGCGGCCTGCCCAGTCCCGACGCCCCGCTCCACTCCGAGTCGCCCGGCCTCATCGTCGACCGGCTCTCCATCCTGTCCTTGAAGATCTACCACACCCGCGAAGAGACCCTCCGCGCCGATGCGCTCCCCGACCACGCCGCCCGCAACCGCGAGCGTCTCGCCATCCTCGAAGAGCAACGCTCCGACCTCGCCGCCTGCCTCGACCGCCTCTGGCGCGAGACCCTCGACGGTACCCGCCGCTTCAAACTCTACCGCCAGTTGAAGATGTACAACGACCCCGCTCTCAACCCCGCCATCTATCGCAAACTCGCCCCCCAACCCGCGCCCTAACTCCGGCTTTGCCGGCTGCCCATTGACGTAACTCGGGGTTCTGCGTATAAAGAGGGCCTGAGCAGCGTGTCTCCCATAGTCGTATCCTCCGCCGGCGACAATCCGGCGCAACGGAAGTGTCGGGGACGCGCGCATTCGGGAAAGCCATGATGCACGAGGAAAAATCGGCGGCGGACGGCCGCAAGAAATCACCCCCGACGGCTGCCAAAGCCGCCGGCCATTCCACGTCGAGCACGGGACCCGTTTTCCAGCATTTCCAGTCGGCCGTGCTCCTGCTGCAACAAGGCAAATACGACAAGGCCCTGGCGGCCTTTGAAAAGCTGCTCCCCGCCGCGCCGGCCCAGATCAGGGATCGCTGCCGGATGTATATCAGCACCTGCCAGCGGCAGTTGGAAAGGCCCAAGCTCGCCTTCTCCACGCCCGAGGAGCACTACGACTACGCCGTCTCGCAGTTGAATACCGGCTACTACGAGGAAGCTCGCGAGCAGTTCAACAGCATCCTGGCTACCCACCCCGAGGCCGACTATGCCTTCTACGGGCTGGCCTTGCTCGACTCGATCACCGGCCGGCCTCAGGATTGCCTGGGAAATATGGCCAGAGCCATCGAACTCAACCCGAAAAACCGGCTCCAGGCCCGCGCCGACAGCGACTTCCAAAGCATGGTGGACGACCCTCGCTTTACCGAGTTGCTGTATCCTGAGATTCCATAAGGCCTTTTGTGAACTCTGGCAATCTCGCGAACACCGTGCCGTCGAACCCGGACCCATTCTTGTCCTCGCCCGCCCCTCTTGTAGCTTCGGCCTCTGCCGGTCTGCGCGTGGTCGCGATCGGCGGCGGCACCGGTCTCTCCACGCTGCTGCGCGGCTTGCGCCGTCACGTCGTATCGCCCGGCCAGGCCGCCATGCCCAGCCCGGCCGCCAGCCTCATCTCCGACTTGGCCGCCGTCGTCACCGTCACCGACGATGGCGGTTCCTCGGGCCGCCTGCGCAAGGGCTTCAACATGCTCCCTCCCGGCGACCTGCGCAACTGCATGGTGGCCCTCAGCGAGGAAGAGGACCTGCTCGCCCGGCTCTTCTCCCATCGCTTCAGCAAGGGAGAATCCCTCAAGGGGCACAACTTCGGCAACCTCTTCGTCGCCGCGCTCACGGAGATCACCGGCGACTTTGCCCAGGCCATCCAACTGGCCTCCAAGATTCTCGCCACCCGCGGCCGCATCTATCCCGTCACCACCGCAAACGCTACCCTGGTCGCGCGCATGGACGACGGCTCCCTGGTCCGCGGCGAAACCAAGATCACCGCCAGCCACCGCCGCATCGTCGAGCTCATGCTCGACCCGCCAAACGCCGCCCCCCTGCCCGAGACCCTCGACGCCATCGAGCGCGCCGACCTCATTACCGTGGGGCCCGGCTCGCTTTACACCTCCCTCATCACCAATCTTCTGGTCCAGGGCATTCCCGCGGCGCTCGCCCAGGCCCGCGGCGTCCGCGTCTATATCTGCAACCTCATGACCCAGGCCAACGAGAGCCTCAACCTCACCGCCTCGGAACACATCGAGCGCATCTACGAGCACACCCGCGCCCCCATCTTCGACTACGCCCTGGTCAACACCGCGCCCATTTCGCCCGCCACCCTGGCCCGCTACGCCGCACAGGGCGCCGCGCCGATCGTCCCCGACATCGCGCGCATCGAGGCCCTCGGCGTGCGCTGCATCGCCGGAGACTTCGCCAGCGAAGAGAGCGTCGTCCGCCACGCCCCCTGCCGCGTCACCGATATGCTCCTGACCCTGGGACGCAACGCGGTGGCCGAACGGGCCTGACTGATCCCCAACCAGGCAGTTCTGGCAACAAATCCCCGGCACTCGCATGAGCGCGGACTGGTGTCCATTGTGTTGCCATCCAAGTGGGATTGAGATTCACCGGGCGCCCATCGATATGCGGATTCTCGGACGCAGAAAGATGCTCCCCCTCCCTGCCTCCCTTGCAGAGAATGACCCCTCACAGGCGCACAATAGCAAATAGAAGCAAGAGCTTAGGCTAACTCGCTGACCGGATGACTCGTTTCCCTGCAAGCTCCAAAATAAACTTTGCACCTTCATTTGCCTGTGAAACGGTGTAACTTCGCTAGCCGTCCACTGCCCACTGTTCACTGCCTGCTGTCCTCCTCGTCCTCACCCCTCCACCGTCCGCTTCAACTGCCCGCAGGCGGCGAAGATATCCCGTCCGCGCGGCCTCCGCACATAGGCGGGAATTCCCTCGCCGGCCAGGATGCCGCGAAACCTCTCCACGGCCTCGGGTCGCGGCATCGCGTACTCGATGCCGGGTCCAGGATTCCAGGCGATCAGGTTCACCTTCACCGGCAATCCGGTCCGGCGCAGCAGCCGGGCGACCTCCTGCGCGTGCTCCGGCCGGTCGGTCACCCCGCCTAGCAGAACATATTCGAAGGTAATCCGCTCGCGCGTCCGCAGCCCTACCTGCCGCACCGCCGCCATCACCGCCTCGATGGGCCACTTGCGGCTGATGGGCATGATCTCGCCCCGCACCAGGTCGTTGGGCGCATTCAGGCTGATCGCCAGCTTGGGCCGCACCGCCGCCGGCTCCTGCGCAAACCGCTCGATCCCCGGCACGATCCCCGAGGTCGAGACCGTCATCCGCTGCGGGCTCAACCCCACTTCTTCCACCAGCAGCCGCACCGCCGCCATGAAGTTGTCGTAGTTCAGGAACGGCTCGCCCATGCCCATGAAAACCAGGTTCACGCGATCGCTGCCCACCTCCACGCCCTGCCGCTCGAAGACCGCAACCACCTGTCCGGCAATCTCGCCGGCGCTCAGGCTCCGCTGCAGGCCCAGCCGCGCCGTCAGGCAGAACTGGCAGTTCACCGCGCAGCCGATCTGGCTGGAAACGCAGATCGTCGCCCGCTCCCAGCTCTTCTCCGGCCGGCCTTTCAGCTCCGGCTCGCTTCCCTCCGCTTCGCTCCCGTCGCCGCTTTCCCCGCCGTCGCCCTCCGGCATCCAGACGGTCTCGACCGTCTCCACCCCAGCGACGATGGACCTGCCGCCGGGGACCCCAGTTTGGGCATCCTGGCCTGGGCACTGCACCAGATACCGCTCCGTTCCGTCCGACGACTGAAAAACCTGCGCAATCCGTGGCCGGCCCACCGCGCACCCCTCGTCATTGAGCCGCCGGCGCAGCGATTTGGGCAAGGTCGTGATGTCATCCAGATCCGCAACCCGTTGACGATACAGCGCTTCGGCCAACTGGCGGCCGCGCCAGGCCGGTTCCCCAGCCTCTGCCATCCGCGCCGCCAGCGCCGCCGCATCCAGGCCAAAAAAAAGGGTTCGGCTCACGCCTGCACGCTTTCCGGCATCCAATGGAACGAGTTGGTTTGTGTTTTCTGTCACGGCTCGGCTCAGCATAGAGCATTTTGCCCTCTCATGCAGCCGTCGGGACCGTAGCCGGGGTGAAATCGGAGCTTCTGTTCGCGGCAGGCCGCGCGGGCTGTGGGATGTCCTCAAGCCCCGTTAGCCTACAATCGAGCTTGAACCGATGACCATGACCACCGAAAGAAACCTTCGCCGCACCGTATTGCCCAATGGCCTGATCGTGCTGACCGAGCGCATGGAACACCTGCGTTCGGTGGCCATGGGCGTATGGATCAAGTCCGGCTCCCGCTGCGAGCCCGCCGAAACCTGCGGCATCTCCCACTTTGTCGAACACATGCTCTTCAAGGGCACTCGCTCCCGCTCCGCCCAGCTCATTGCCCGCGAAATGGACTCCATCGGCGGCAACCTCGACGCCTTCACCGGCAAAGAGACCATCTGCTTCAACGTCAAGTCGCTGGCCGAACACGTTCCTCTCGCCCTCGACGTTTTGACCGACCTGGTCCTCAATCCCGTTTTCGCCGCTCCCGACATCGAGCGCGAGCGCGGCGTCATCCTCGAGGAAATCAAGATCGACGAAGACAACCCCGACGTCCTGGTCCACGAGATCTTCACCCAGAGCTTCTGGAAAGACCATCCGCTGGGCAAGCCCATCCTGGGAACCACCAAGACGGTGGCCAGTCTCGACCAGAAAAGCCTCTTCGACTATCACGGCGACCGCTTTCACGGCGGCAACATCGTATTCTCCGCGGCCGGCAATCTGGACCACGACCGCTTCGCCCAGGCCGTGGCCGACAAATTCTCCCCCTTGGCCGGCGGTGAAACGCTCCACGAGCTGCCCGCGCCCGAGGCCAATCCCCGCATCGTCCTCAAAAACAAGAAATCCCTCGAACAGGTGCAGATCTGTCTCGGCGTGCCCGCCCCGCCCATCACCGACGACAACCGCTACGCCACGCTCATCCTCAACACCGTGCTCGGCGGCGGCATGAGTTCCCGGCTCTTCCAGACCATCCGCGAAGAGCGCGGCATGGTCTATTCCATCTACTCCGACCTGAGCCCCTACCGCGACACCGGAACCCTCCTGGTCTACGCCGGCACCTCCGCCGGCAAGACCCTCGAAGTGGTGGATCTGATCCTGGCCGAATTCGGCAAACTCAAGCAGAGCCCGCTCGCCCCGGAAGAACTCACCCGCGCCAAGGACCAGCTCAAGGGCAACATCCTGCTCGGCCTGGAGAGTTCCAACTCGCGCATGGCCAACCTGGCCCGTCAGGAGATGTACTTCCACCAGTTTTTCACCGTGGACGAGATTATCGCCCGCATCGACGCCGTCGCGCCCTCCGAGGTCCAGGCCATGGCCCAGCGCCTCTTTGACCCCGAGCGCATCGCCGTTACCCTCCTCGGCCGCCTGGATGGCGTCAAGCTCGGCCGCGCCAGGCTGGTGTGTTGAGGGCCACGGACAGCCGTCAGCTTTCACCCTTCACCTTCGGTTGCCGGTGATCGCCGGCAACTGCAGGTTGCATCGTTGGCCTGGCAAGCTGGAATAGCCTTGCTTACGTCGGCCGAACGCACAAACAAGACAAACTGACCGCTGAAAGCTGATCGCTGATAACTCTGCTGGACATTTCAGAAATCTGTCTTATACTCATTCACATGACTCAGTCGCTCCATGCCGCCAGGCATCTTATCTGTACCCCCTGTTGTCGCTAATGCGACCCTCTCTCCGCGACTGAAAATCCACTCTGCATCGGCACTTTAGCGGGATAGCTGTTTGTGGTTCTGCAACCGCAGGCGCACATACCGCTCTCGCCCTTTCCTGTCCCAACGGGATTGTTCGGTCGCATGGTTTTTCCTTGTTCCTCATCCCGTTTGCAAGAAGGAGAAAGCAATGATGCGTGTCTTTGCGTCATCGTTCCAATCGCCAGTGCTCAAAAGCCGGTGGGCAACGCTCATCCTGTTCCTCGTCCTTCCCTTTGCCGCTCGCAGTGCACAGGCCCAGAGCCTGGGCTATGAAGGTCCCACGGGCGTCTTCGTCACTCCGCTGGCTTCCACCGCGGCCTCCCCGGCCAAGGGCCTGGGCCAGCCCTCGGTCGCCTATCACTTCCTGGCCGCCGGCCCGATCGTCGGCGACTTCAGCACCGTCTCCATCACCGAAGGCTTCGCCAAGCGCTTCGAGTTCGGCTACACCCATGAGATTCACAACGAGGACGGCGGCAGCAACTCCCGGCTCGCACCGGCCCTTACTCCGCTGTGGAACTCCGGCTTCGACATCGTGCATGGCAAGGTGAACCTCATTCCTGACAGCTACAAGAAGCAGAAGTGGATTCCGGCGATCTCCGTGGGCGGAATCTACCGCTCCGGCGACAACATCGGCGTCAACATCAACAATCTCGCTACGAATTTGATCAAAGGGGATGGCATCACTCCCATTCCAGGCAATCAGAAGACCGCCAACGGCGATGTCTACGTGGTAGCCACCAAACTCTTCACGCAGATCAAGAATCTTCCCATCCTGGCAAGCGCCGGCCTCCGCGGCACCAACGCATCGCTGTGGGGCCTGGGCGGCAACTCTCCCGGATTCGAGGGCAAGGCCTTCGGCTCCGCGGCCTTTGTCGTCAAGGGGCCCTACAAGAGCACCATCATACCCGCCTTCGAAATCGCCGAGCAGCCCCAGCACATCTCCTTGGCTACGCCCACCAATACCCTGGGCTCAGCGAGGGCGGCCACGCTCTTCGATATTCCCACCACCGAGGTTTACGCCGTCCGCATGGTGCCCCTGGCCAAGCGCAAGCTGAACGTGGACGCCGGCGTTCTGCACGCGGGCGGCTACATCGACAACCCGCTGCTGAACGAGGTCATCTCCGACAACTTCAGCGCTCCCACGGCTGCCGGCAAGGTCAACCTGAACATTCGCGCCCGCGTCGCCTTCGGCGTCTCTTACGGCTTCTGAGACCGTTGCCTGTTGACAGTGGTCAGTTGCCAGTGTTCAGGGACCACTGACCACTGGCAACTGCCTTTTTGAGCGTCCCATTTCCCTTCCGCGTCCGTACGTTGTAGCATTTTCACGAACGGGCCGGGGCCTTCCCGGCCGCTCCACGAGGCGCTGGAATCAAATGAACCGCACGTTTTCGCTTTGCCGCGGCCGCCGCGGCGCGCACCGCTCGGCCCTGGCCAACGGCTTTACGCTGATGGAACTGCTCATCGTCATCGCCATCATCCTCATCCTCATGCTCATGGCCATCCCCACCATCGGCAGCTTGAAGAAGAAGGCCAATGAGACCTCGGCGATCAACTCCATGCAGACCATCGCCAAGGCGGAGATTCAGTACGAGTCCAGCTACCCCGCCAACGGCTACGCCTGCACGCTTTCGTCTCTGGGCGGCGACCCGAGCGCCGGAGCTCCCTCGCCCACGGGCGCGCAAATCCTTCAGGCCGACCTCGCCTCGGGCTACAAGTCCGGCTACGTCTTCACCCTCAACAACTGCACCAAGGTGACCATCGGCGGCACCGACCGCTTCACCGGCTACACCATCACGGCCGTTCCGCAAACCGTGGGCAAAACCGGCGACCGCGGCTTCTGCAGCGACCAGTTCGGAACCATCAAGTACGACACGGCCGGCGGCACCAACTGCACCCAGGCCCTGCAATGACCATGGGCGCACTTCTGCGGCGCGGCGGCTTGTTTCTGGCCGCCGCGCTCCTCTCCACCGGCCTCTACGCGCAAAAACCTTCGCCCTCCGCGCAGGAGCTGGCGCAGCGCGTCGACCGCCATTACAACCAGTTGCACTCGCTCAAAGCCGGCTTTTCCGAGAGCTATGAAGGCCTGGGGCTGCGCCGCACCGAAAGCGGAACCCTCCTTCTTCTGAAGCCCGGCCGCATGAGGTGGGAGTACAACTCCCCCGCCGGCAAGCTCTTCCTCCTCGACGGCAAATACGCCTGGTTCTACTCCCGCGGCGACCCGCAGGTGCAGCGCATCCCCGCCAGGCAGCTCGACGACCTGCGTTCGCCGCTGCGCTTTCTGCTCGGCCACACGGAACTCGAAAAGGAATTGAACAACCTCAAGCTGGCGCCCGCCGCCAACGGCCGCTTCATTCTCACCGGCCAGCCCAAAGGCCAGGAAAGAAGAGTCGCCCGGCTCACCCTCACCGTGACCGCCGACGGCGCCATCGCCGGCATCGAGATCGAGGAAGCCGACGGCGCGCTCACCCGCTTCACCTTCACCGCCGAGCAGCCCAACGCGCCCGTCCCCGCCGACACCTTCCGCTTCACCCCGCCCGCCGGCGTCCCCGTGGTCGACGCGCTGCCGCCGGTGTAAGGCGAGGGAGTAGGGAATAGGGAGTAGGGAGTAGGGAGTAGGCGTTTAGGTTGCGGGAATGCCAATGCAGCGTCCCCGGCAAGAACCCCTACTCCCTGCCTCACTCGTACCGCAGCGCCTCGATGGGGTCCAGATTGGCGGCGCGGATGGCTGGAATCATGCCGCTCACCAGCCCGGTAATGGCCAGAATCACGGTGGCCACAATCACTGAAGCCGGCGAAATCAGCAGTTGAATGTCCGCGGCCTCGGCATTCTTGGCCAGGGCGCTGTAAAACGGAATGCGCCCCACCACCAGCGAAACCACATAAGCCAGCGCGATGCCGCTCATGCCGCCCACGCCGGTGATGGCCAGCGCCTCGGCCAGAAATTGCAGCAGGATGTGGTGCCGGCGCGCGCCCAGCGCCTTTTCGATGCCGATTTCGCGCGTGCGCTGCTGCACCGCCACCAGCATGATGTTCATCAGCCCGATGCCCGCAATGCCCAGCGTCAAGGCGCCCACCATCGAAAGCAGCACCTGCAGCGCGATCGACAGGATGTGGAACTGGGCCAGTTGCGTCAGCAGATTGGCCACGTAGACCGCGTTATGGTCCGAGGGCCTGAAGTGATGCGCCGCGCCTAGTGTCTCGCGCAGGCTCTTCTCGGCCAGTTCGTTATTGCCGCGATAGTTGAACCAGATGCCGCTCAGGTACTTCGTGTCCTTCAGGTCGCTCATGGTGTTGAAGGGCACATAGATCTGCCGGTTGCGGTCGTCGTTGTCGCCCTCCTGCATCTTGGGGCTGAGCACGCCCACAATCGTAAACAGCACGCCGTTCAGCCGGATGGTCTCGCCCAGCGCCCAACCGCCGCTGAAGAGCTTGGTCTTGGCCTCCGAGCCGATCACGCAGACATGCGCCCGCTGCTGGTCCTCGGCGCCGTTGAAGAACCGGCCCTGATCGGGGCCCAGCTTCCAGATATCCTGGAAGACCGGACGTACCCCGTTCACGGTCCAGGTATACGTGTGCAGATCGTTCTGCACTGCAACGTCCTTCCACACCACCGGCGAGATATGAAAGATGCCGGGAACGGCGTTGGAGACGCGGTCAATATCGTCAAGCGTGAAGCGCACCCACACGCCCGCCTTGTCTCCGCCCGCCTGCTGGCTGGTGCGGCCCGGGAAAACCCCGATGATGTTGGTTCCCCACTCCGCGAAGATGGCCTCGATGGCGCGGCTGAACCCGGCGCCGTAGGCCAGCAGCAGCACCACCGTGGCAATGCCCCAGGCCATGCCGATCATGGTGATGGCCGTGCGGCGGCGGTTATAGACCATCGCCTCCCAGGCCTGCCCCAGAATGTCTCTCAGCATGACTTCAGCTCCTGGCTGCTAGTTCCCAGCTTCTAGCTACTAGCTTCTAGCTACTAGCTGCTAGCTTCTAGCTATTCCGTTCCGCAGGCAGCTTTGGTGGTAAGCAAAGCTGTGAATATGTCCACGAACAGCTAGAGGCTAAAAGCTAATAGCTAGAAGCTGTTTGTTCTACTCTCTCCGCAACGCCTCGATGGGGTCCATCTCCGCCGCCTTGCTGGCCGGATAAAGCCCCGCGGCCACGCCGCACAGCACCAGCGATCCCAGCGCCAGCGCGGCCGACCACGGCACCAGCCGCGGCGGGTCCCAGCCGGGCATCTTGCCGGTAAGAAAATGCTGCAAAACCCACATGAAGCCCGCCGAGGCCGCAATCCCCACCAGCCCGCTGATGCCGGTCAGGAGCAAACCTTCCCAGAAAAACTGCGCCAGGATGCTGCTCTTGGTGGCGCCGATCGCCTTCAGCACGCCAATCTCGCGCGTCCGCTCGGTCACTGAAACCAGCATGATGTTGATGATGCCCACCGCGCCCAGCCCCAGCGTCACAATCCCCACCCCGCCCAGAAAGACGTCCATGGCGTTGAAGATCGCCCCCACCATATGCTCTTCCTCGATGGTGTCCCACTCTTCGAAGGCGTCTTTCAGGTTGGGGTCGAAGCCGTGCCGCTCGCCAATCACGCGATGAACCGCGGGAACGGCCGCCGTCGTGTCGCCTTTGGTCGCCGGCTGATACTGGATCGAGCTCAGCGCGTCCCGGGCCACGTTTTCGCCCTTCATCGCAAAGAGCTCCTGCATGGTGGTCAGCGGAACGTAGACCTTCTGATTGTCGCCGTCGTTGTTGCCGCGGCTGATGTTCTGCACCCGGCCCACCACGGTAAAGCGGATGTCGTTGATGGTGATCGTCTCGCCCAGCATCGGCCGGCCGGGAAACAACAGCGTCGCGCTCTTCGATCCCAGCACCGCCACGCGGCGCCGCTCGGACAGGTCGCGGTCGTCGAGAAAGCGGCCCTCGGCCAGGGGAATAAAACGGATGGCGGAGTAATTCGGCTCCACCCCAATCACCCCTCCGGAGGTGTTGGCGTAGGCGCTCACCTCGTAGAGATCGTAGCGGCTCAGCAGCGCGGTAACCCCGCGCAACTGCGGCAGCGCCCGCAGCGCCGCCTCGTCGCCCAGCGTGAACTGGTAGGGCCGCATCCCGGTGTGCTGGTTGGCCAGCGCCGGAATCGTGCCGTTCCACATCATCACCACATCGTTGCCGAAGGTGGCCAACTGGCGATGCTGCCCGCTGCGGAAGCCTTCGCCCAGGCCCACCAGCACCAGCAGCGAACCCACCCCCCAGGCAATCCCGAACATGGTCAGGAAACTGCGCAGCTTGTTCGCCAGGATGGCGCGAAAGACCTGGCCGAGTGTGTCGGAAAAACTCTGCATATCGTTTCGACGCCGGGGGAGGGCGCTCGGTGAGGGATACGCGGCTTATGCCGTTTCAGTTCCCCAGGCAGGCGACTCCTCTGCCGTGGATGAACTCCCGCGCATGGCGCAGCTTAGTTCCCGCTTGTTCTGGCCGGAACCAGTTGCAGCGGCTCGCTCAGCGTGAACAGCATCGCCGTGCCCGCCTCCAGCGTGGCCTGCGGATGGCTGATCAGCAGGTGCGCCGTCACCACGCCCGCTCCGATCAGGCTGCCGGTCAAGGCGCCCGCCGGGCCGCCCAGGATCGCGCCGGTGGTCGCGCCCGCGCCCACCGCGCCGCCATACTCGATTCCGTCGCGCTTCAGCCGCGAGTCCGGCGTAATGGCGCCTTCTGACCCGACGCGCGTGCGCGAGCCGGGCGTTCCCGTAACCTCGGCATGGAGCCGGTAACGCGTGCCGTCGGGCAGAATCACCGTCTCTGGCCGCAGGCGCATCGAGCCGTGACCGCCTGTGTGGCCGCTCGATACCTCCACCACCCGGCCGTCGATCTCCGCTCCGGCCGGAATCAGCACCTGGCCGCCCTCCAGCACGTCCGAGGCCACGCGGCTGCGAAAGTCTTCGCCCTTCTCGGTGTACGCGGTCGAAAGCCGCCGCAACAGCCGGACGCGAATCGTCGTGCCCTCGGGAATTTCACCGGAACGTGGCGCTTGCGGATGAACAATGTCGCCGTCCGGATCGGCAGCATAGGCGCGATCGGAGAGCCCAGGCTCTTCGGATGGAACGGGTTGGGCGGGAGCGGGCTGCGCGCCATCCACCACTCCCTCGTCCATCCCGTCGGCCCTATCGCTCGCCGCGGAATCGGCCGAAGCGGACGGCGGCGCCGCCGGCGCCGGTGCCAGCGGCTTTCCCGCCGGCGGCTTGGCTTGCGGCGGCGCGCTGGTCACAATCTGGTCGTCCGGGGGCGGATTCGACGTTCCCTGATAGGGGCTCGGCTGGCTCGCCTGCTGCGCACCCAGAGCGACAGTGGCTGCAATAAACAGAACGCTTACGAGAATCGGCCGTTTCATCCAAATCTCCATCTTCGGGCTCTCCTTTTCGCGGTCAAATATCTCGCTCTTTACTCAAACCCCGCCGCTCTGCGAGAGTTTCGCGGCCACGCCCGCTTTCCGCGCCCGCGCCCACTCACCCAAGCTAAGGCTAGCGCGGATCGGCCTCGCTCGCGGCGCCCTCCGCCGGCCAGGTGCCGCGCGCGGCACGAATCAGCAAAGGCAACCCTTCCCGCGGCTTGCGGCGCAAAAGCCGCGCTGTGACCGCTGCCACACGGACCGCCGCCCCCCAATTTGCTAGAATCCGTAAGGTACATCCCTGTTTTTTGCGCTGTATGGACCGTATGGAAAGGATATCCACAGAGTGCAGGAGCTTCTGAACACGATTCAAAGCGCCGCCGGAGAACCTCTTGCCGTGGATCGCCGTCCCCAACTGAATGACCGGCTGCAACATCGCATTGCGAGGACCGATATGACTGAAATTGTTGCCATCCGTGCGCGCGAGGTTCTGGATTCGCGTGGCAATCCCACCGTTGAAGCGGACGTAATTCTGGAAAGCGGGGCCATGGGCCGCGCAATCGTGCCTTCTGGCGCCTCCACCGGCGAACACGAGGCCGTGGAACTGCGCGACGGCGACAAATCCCATTTTCTCGGCAAGGGCGTTCTCCAGGCCGTCGAGAATGTGGAAACCGTCATCGCGCCCGAACTCGAAGGCATGGACGCCCTCAACCAGCGCCTGCTCGACAAAACCATGATCGACTTGGACGGCACGCCCAACAAGGCCAAACTCGGCGCCAACGCCATCCTCGCCGTCTCCATGGCCGCTACCCGCGCCGTGGCCCAGACGCTGGAAATTCCCCTCTACCGCTATCTCGGCGGCGTCAACGCCAGCATCCTCCCCACCCCCATGCTCAACGTCCTCAACGGCGGAGCCCATGCCGACAGCAACGTGGACTTCCAGGAGTTCATGATTATGCCGGTGGGCGCCGAGCGCTTCTCCGAGGCACTCCGTTGGGCCGCCGAAACCTTCCACTCCCTCAAGGGCGTGCTCAAGAAGAAGGGCTACAACACCGCCGTCGGCGACGAGGGCGGCTTTGCCCCTTCGCTCAAGTCCAACGACGAAGCCGTCGAGCTGATTCTCGAAGCCATCACCGCGGCTGGCTACAAGCCCGGCGAGCAGATCTCGATCGCCCTCGATCCCGCCTCCAGCGAGTTCTACGACAAGGAAAAGGGCAAGTACATCTTCAAGAAGAGCGACAAGCGTGAGCTGTCGAGCGAGCAGATGGTCGACTTCTACGACAACTGGAGCCGCCAGTATCCCATCGTCAGCCTCGAAGACGGCCTGGCCGAGGACGACTGGGCGGGCTGGAAGATTCTCACCGACAAGCTGGGCAGCCGCATCCAGTTGGTCGGCGACGATATCTTCGTCACCAACGTCAAGCGCCTCCAGCGCGGCATCGACGAGGGCGTGGGCAACTCCATCCTCATCAAGGTCAACCAGATCGGCACTGTCACCGAGACTCTGGAAGCCATCGACCTGGGCCGCCGTTACGGCTATACCTCAGTCATCAGCCACCGTTCCGGCGAAACCGAAGACACCTTCATCGCCGACCTGGCCGTGGCTACCGGCGTGGGCCAGATCAAGACCGGCTCCGCCAGCCGCACCGACCGCATCGCCAAATACAACCAGTTGCTCCGCATCGAAGAGGAACTCGGCTCCGGCGCGGTCTTCCTCGGCCTGGAAAGCCTCAACTACAACGGATAACCGCACTCCCGCATCGCCTAAAGCAAAGGGAGGAAGCCACAGCTTCCTCCCTTTTGCTTTCCTGGCTGTCACTCTGAGAGCTTGTGACGCAAGCCACTCCCCGCCGAACCCCGGCAGTTTATCCTGAAAGAGAGTTCTTCGATCCAAACTGAGGTGTTTTCTACGTGTCCATCTACAAGCGTCCCCTCGTTCTGACCATCCTCGATGGATGGGGCTATCGTGCCGAAACCGCGAACAACGCCATTGCGCTGGCCCGCAAGCCCACCTACGACAAGCTGCTGCGCGAGTATCCCAACACGCTCATCCAGGCCTCCGACCACTTTGTCGGCCTGCCCGACGGGCAGATGGGCAATAGCGAAGTCGGACACCTGAACATCGGCGCCGGCCGCATCGTGCAGATGGACATCACCCGCATCGACGCTCAGATCGCCTCGGGCGAGTTCGCCAAAAATCCGCCCGTCGCCATGGCCATGAAGCGCGCCCGCGAGGCTGGCCGCCAACTCCATCTCTTCGGCCTCTGTTCCGACGGCGGCGTGCACTCGCAACTCGAGCATCTCTACGCCCTGCTGCGCACCGCGCGCGAATACGGCCTCACGCGGGTCTTCGTCCACGCCTTCATGGACGGCCGCGACACGCCGCCCACCTCCGGCGCGGGCTACATCGCCCAGCTCGAACAGAAGATGCGCGAGTACGGCGTGGGCAAGGTGGCCACGGTCAGCGGCCGCTACTATGCCATGGACCGCGACAAGCGCTGGGAGCGCGAGCGCAAGGCCTTCGACGCCATGGTCCCCGGCAAGGCCGAGGGCGGCGCATACCCCAATGCCGCGGCGCGTCTCACCGAGTGCTACAACAACGGCGTCACCGACGAATTCATCGTTCCCTTTGTCGTGGTGGACGCCGCGGGCAAGCCCGTCGCGCAGATTCGCGACGAGGACGTCTGCATCAATTTCAACTTCCGCTCCGACCGCGCCCGCGAAATCACCCGCGTGCTCACCCGCGAAAGCGGCCTGAACAAGCAGGGCGGCCGCGACCTGGACGGATGGGAAGCGCTCGACCAGACGATCCCCCGCTCCGAGATTCCCAAGAATCTCTACTACCTGTGCATGACGCAGTACGACAAGCTCTACGAGCTGCCCATCGTCATGCCGCCGGAGTCGCTCGATAACATCCTGGCCAACGTGCTGGCCAAGCACCAGTTGCGCAACCTGCGCGTGGCCGAGACCGAAAAGTTCGCCCACGTCACCTACTTCTTCAACGGCGGCATCGAGACCCCCTTCGCCGGAGAGGAACGCGTGCTGATTCCCTCCCTGAAGGTGGCCACCTACGATCTGGCGCCGGAGATGAAGGCCGAGGCCATCGGCGATGCCATCGTCAAAGCCATCAATGACGCCAGCTTCGACCTGATCGTCTCCAACTTCGCCAACGCCGACATGGTGGGACACTCCGGCAAGCTGGAGCCCACCATCAAGGCCATCGAAGCCATCGACGCCCAGTTGGGCCGCATCTACAAGGCCATCCGGGAAAAGAACGGCAGTTGGCTTATCACCGCCGACCACGGCAACGCCGAGCAGATGGTGGACCTGGTCACCGGCGCTCCGCACACCGCGCACACCACCAATCCCGTGCCGCTCATCTACGTCGCCGAGGAAGCCCACAAGTACCGTCTCCGCGCCGACGGCTCGCTGCGCGACATCTCGCCCACCCTGCTCGCCATTCTCGACCTCGACGAGCCCAAGCAGATGACCGGCGGCGACCTCCGCGTTCCGTTGCTCAAGTAGTCCGATCCGCGCAACCAAGGCGAAGCCCCAGCGGCTTCGCCTTTTCCTTGCCCGTTTTCCCCATCCCGCCGATCTCCCACCCCAGGCACTACACTGAAAACGATATGACGCAAAGCCCGATCCCCACTCCTCCCATCGCCCGCAAGCAGCACACCCAGACCGTTTTGCACGGCACGACCCTGGTCGACGACTACGCCTGGCTGCGCGAAAAGCAGAATCCCGAGGTCGCCGCCTATCTTGAGGCCGAAAACGCCTACGCCCAGGCCGTGATGGCTCCCCTCGATGGCCTGCGCGACCAGCTTTACCGCGAGATGCTCTCGCACGTAAAGCAGACCGACATCTCGGTCCCTTACCGCGAAGGCGGCTGGTGGTACTACACCCGCACCGAGGAGGGCCGGCAATACGCGATCCACTGCCGCAAGCTCGCCACATCGTCCGACCCGAATGAAGACACGCCCGAGCAGGTCATTCTCGATGGCAACCTCCTGGCCGAGGGCCATCCCTTCTTCTCCATCGGCGCCACCGACATCGCCGCCGACGGCCGCTGGCTGGCTTACACCACAGACACCACGGGCTTCCGCCAGTACACCCTGCACATCAAAAACCTGGCCACCGGCATCACCCTCGCGGAAGAGGTCGAGCGCGTCGGCTCCGTCGTCTGGGCCGCCGACAACCAAACCCTCTTCTACACCGTCGAGGATGAGGCGCAGAAGCGCCAGTACCAGCTTTGGCGGCACATCTGCGGCGCGCGGGCAACCGAGGACGCGCTCGTCTATCAGGACGACGACGAGCGCTTCAACCTCGGCGCGGGCCGCACCCGCGATGGCAAATTCCTGGTCATGGAGTCGGCCAGCCACATCACCACCGAGTCGTGGGTGCTGCCCGCCGCCGAACCCAAGGGAAAATTCACTCTCATCTGCCCGCGCGAAGACGATCACGAGTACTCCATCGACCACCGCAACGGCCTCTGGTTCATCCGCACCAACGACCGCGGACGCAACTTCCGCCTGGTCACCGCGCCCGTCGCTACGCCCGGCCGCGAGCACTGGACGGAGGTCATCCCGCACCGCGACGCCGTAATGCTCGAGGACGTCGAACTCTTCGCCGGCTTCTATGTGGCCTGCGAGCGTGAAGACGGCCTGCCCCGGCTGCGCATTGCCCGCTTTGCCGGCGACGGTCCTGAGTCCGCGCCCGCCGGCGAAATCGCCTTCCCCGAGCCGGCCTACAGCGCCCATCCCCACATCAATCGCGTCTTCTCCACGCCCGCCTTCCGCTACGCCTACCAGTCCCTCGTCACGCCCAGTTCGGTCTACGAGTACGACGTGGCCACGGGCGCTTCCACGCTGCTCAAGCAGCTTGAGATTCCCGGCGGCTTCGACCGCTCGCTCTATGCCAGCGAGCGCGTCCACGCCACCGCGCCCGACGGCGTGCGGGTGCCGGTCTCGCTCGTCTATCGCATCGACAAGCGCCAGCCAGGAACGAATCCCCTCTACGTCTATGGCTACGGCTCCTATGGCTACGCGCTGCCGCTCGGGTTCAGCCCCAACCGGCTCAGCCTGCTCGATCGCGGCGTGGTCATGGCCTATGCCCACATCCGCGGCGGCAGCGATCTGGGCGAGCCCTGGCACGACGCCGGCAAGATGCTCCTCAAGCGCAACACCTTCACCGACTTCGTCGCCGCCGTCGAGCACCTGGTCTCGGCGGGCTACGGCGATCCGGCCAAGGTGGCCATCGAGGGCGGCTCCGCCGGCGGCCTGCTGATGGGCGCGGTCGTCAATCTGCGCCCCGATCTCTTCCGCGCCGTCGTCTCCCACGTGCCGTTTGTCGACGTGATGAACACCATGCTCGACGCCTCGCTGCCGCTCACCGTTCCCGAGTACGAGGAGTGGGGCAATCCCAACGAAGAAACCTACTTCCGCTACATGCTCAGTTATTCTCCCTATGACAACCTGAAGGCCGTGAGTTATCCGTCGATGTTAGTCAAGACCTCGCTCCACGACAGCCAGGTCATGTACTGGGAGCCGGCTAAATACGTCGCCAAGCTCCGCACCCTCAAGACGGATAACAACCCGCTGCTCCTGGTGACCAACATGCAGGCCGGCCACGGCGGCTCCAGCGGCCGTTACGACTATCTCAAGGAGATCGCCCTCGACTACGCCTTCCTGCTCCGCGAGCTGGGACTCGTGTGATAGAGTGGCCTCGTTATCCATACGGGGGTTCCATGCGTAAGCTGTGGATGAAAGCCCTGCTTCTCGCGCTGACCACAAGTTTTGCCGCCGCGCAACAGGCCGGTACTTCTACACCTCTTCTTGATGCGCTTTCTCCGCCCGACCGCGTGAAGGTCTATGCGGTTGGTCCCGGAGTGACCGCCCCGGAGCTGCTTCCGCTCCAACTGCCTCCATTCGGCACAGACAAGTGCGGCCAGCATGTGGATGGCACGGCTGAGCTCTCCCTTCTTGTGGATACCATGGGCCGGGCGCGCAACGTCATGTTTCTTCACCCGCTCGGCACGGACCTTGACAGGTTTGCGCTCCGCATTGCCCTCGCGGATCGATTCAAACCTGGAATTCGCGATGGCGCTCCGGTCGTCGTCGGGCAATCTTTGGAAGTGAGCATCAAGACCTGCGTGAGGGAGACCGAGGACAGTACAGGCGCAAAGACCCAACTGTTGCATTTGAGAGCGCAGCCCGAGCAGGAGCTCGGAGACCTCGCGCAAGCCCCAAAGGAAACCGTTCTCGCGCCGCTGACCGCCATTCCCCCGGATCCACTGGGCAAAGACTTTCCCCACTACCACGTTGGAGACGGAGTCACGGCTCCTGTTCCTCTGAATCACGTCGAAGCGGAGTTCTCGGATGATGCAAGGCGCGCACATTACTCTGGAAAATGCCTCATCTCCATGATTGTCGATGCAAACGGCATGCCGCAAAACGCGTGGGTGATAAGGCCCCTCGACCATGGGTTGAGCGAGCAGGCCATCAAGGCAGTGAATAAATACCGGTTCAAACCCGCCATGAAAGACGGCGAACCCATACCGGTCGTAATCACCGTCGAGATGAGCTTCATGTTCACCAATTAAGCTGATGGCCGCGTGGTCGCGATTCGACATCGAATACTACCGTTGTAGATCGAAAACTCCGCAGGAAGCCGGGGTCCCCACGGAAAGGTCCTCGTCCGTGGGGTCGAAGGTGGGGCTCCCGTGCGCGACGGCAAAGCCATCTCACGATAGACTGCGAATAAGGAACCCCTCGTGAGCGCCCCCGAAGAACCCATACACGAAGACACAGCCAAGGCCCTCGGCGCCGCGGCGCCGCGCGTCTACAGCGGCTCCTCCCATGCCTGGCGCGCGCTGCGCCATCGCAACTTCCGCCTCTTCTTCGGCGGGCAGAGCATCTCCCTCATCGGCACCTGGATGACGCGCGTGGCCACCGGCTGGCTCGTCTACCGCCTCACCGGATCGGCGCTGCTGCTGGGCACGGTCAGCTTTGCCGGCCAGATTCCCACCTTTCTGCTGGCGCCCTTTGCCGGCGTATGGGTTGACCGCCTCGACCGCCGGCAGGTGCTGGTCTGGACGCAGGCGCTCTCCATGATCCAGTCCCTGGCGCTGGCCGGCCTCACCCTCTCCGGCCACATCACCATTCACTGGATTCTCGCCCTCAGCGTGATGCAGGGCGCCATCAATGCCTTCGATATGCCCGGCCGCCAGGCCTTCATGGTCAAGATGGTCGAGGACCGCGGCGACCTCTCCAACGCCATCGCCATCAACTCGTCCATGGTCAACATGGCGCGCCTGGTGGGCCCGTCGCTGGCCGGCATGTTGATCGCGGTTTCCAGCGAGGGCTGGTGCTTTCTCATCGACGGCATCAGTTATCTGGCCGTCATTGCCTCGCTGCTCATGATGCGCCTGAACGCGCCCGTGGTGAAGCGCATGGCCACCTCCACGCTGCACGAGTTGAAGGTCGGCTGGACCTATGTCTCCGGGTTCCTGCCCATCCGCACCATCCTGCTGCTCTTTGCCGTGCTCAGCCTCATGGGCATGCCCTTCGTGGTGCTCATGCCCATCTTCGCGGCCCGCGTGCTCCACGGCGGCCCGCACACGCTGGGCTTCCTCATGGGCGCCATGGGCGTGGGCGCGCTCATCTCGGCGCTCGCGCTGGCCGCGCGCAAAAGCGTGCTGGGGCTGGTGCGCATGATTCCCGTCGCCGCCGCCGTCTTTGGCCTGGGACTGATCGGCTTCGGCTTCTCGCGCTTCTTCTGGCTCTCGATGGTCATGGTGCTGATCGCGGGCATGGGCATGATGCAGGGCATGGCCGGCAGCAACACCGTCATCCAGACCATCGTCCCCGAAGACAAGCGCGGCCGCGTGATGAGCTACTATACGATGGCCTTCGTGGGCATGGCGCCCTTTGGCAGCCTGCTCGCCGGGACCATGGCCCATGCCATCGGCGCGCCCTGGACGGTGATCCTCAACGGATCGGCCGTCCTGCTGGGCGCGGCATGGTTCGCCACCCGCTTGCCGGCGGTGCGGCGCGAGATTCGCCCCATCTATCGCCAGATGGGCATCCTGCCGGCGGAGGAGGAGATTCAATCGTGAGCGATCTCAAACTCGATCCCAAGCACACCGCCATCGTCGTCGTCGATCTGCAAAAAGGCATCGCCGGAATGCCCGGAGGCGCGCCCCATCTGCGCACAAAGGTTGTGGCCAACAGCGCGCTTCTGCTGGCCGCGGCTCGCCGCGCGGGTGCGCAGCCCGTCCTGGTCCATGTGGGCGGCGCGCCCGATGGAGCGGACCGCCTGCATCCAAACTCCGACCAGCAGATGCGGGTCGGCGGACCGATACCGCCCGACTGGAGCGAACTGGTTCCCGAACTCCACCGCCAGCCAAACGACATTGTGATTTTCAAGCGCCAGTGGGGCGCTTTTTACGGCACCGACCTCGACCTGCAACTGCGCCGCCGCGGCCTCACCGCGATCGTTCTCTGCGGCATCGCCACTGAGTTCGGCGTGGAGAGCACGGCGCGCGATGCCTATGAGCGCGGCTACGAATTGCTCTTTGCCGCGGACGCCATGACCGGCCTGCACGCGGAGAGCCACGCCAACGCCATCGAGCGCATCTTTCCCCGCATGGGCCGCGTGCGCTCGACGGAGGAGATTGTCGCGGCGTTACAGGCGTGAAGAAGGCGGAATGGAATCCCAGGTCCCAAAAGCGGGACCTGGGGCACCCCGATTCAGGGTCTTTGGCACTGGGGTTCCGGGCCACCCGCCTGCGGTAGGTAGTGTCCAGCTTTTTTCGCACTTTTGATCTTCCTTGTTACTTAGGCAGGTTGTTGGGGTGAGGTTGTTTGCCTCAGGCCCCCATGGGGGCCTGAGGCAAAATGGTTCAGGCGATGGCCCGAAC
>Ga0326727_10003064_pt1 | contig 54632 bp, 36 predicted proteins | sample MB2enrmetagenome_FD_207643 | JGI IMG/M metagenome (GOLD analysis project Ga0326727, IMG submission 207643) | Lab enriched peat soil microbial communities from McLean, Ithaca, NY, United States - MB29MY | ecosystem: Environmental > Terrestrial > Soil > Wetlands > Peat | place: USA: New York...
TTGCCTCGACCGGCTCTCTAACCGCCTCACGAAGGTCACCGCTGAAACGCGCAAACTCCGCACATCCTGAAAATGGGCAGAGATTGGCCGGTTATGTCGAGTATTCGCGCGGTGGATCGAGGAAACCGGCGTAGAGTTGGCCGCCTTGCGCTTCCTGGGCCTCCCTTATCGTCTGGGTAGCGCGGACCTCCGGTTTTGGGGTTTGCGGCTCTGAAACAGATAGGCGATTCGCAACCAGCAAGAAAGAGAACGAACCCAAAATCAAAAATAAGCCGATGCGATGAAACATGAGTCCTCCTGCGAAAGCCACAGCCGGCTTTTATGTTCCTGCGTCTGAATGATGCCTACGTGCAGGTCTCGAGTATTATGCCGCAGAAACGCAATCCCGTGGCGCTCGAGCACACGCCCGTCCTGGCAAGCAAGGCGCTCGGTCAGGCTCAGGCCGTGCTGACCTGCGCACACAACACGCCCTTTGGCGACACTGTGGACGCTGAGGATGACGTCCAACCCCTGGTCCTCTCGATGTTCGCTGACGCCTCGCGAGCCGTGCGATTGTTCACGGGACTGGTGGCAGTCTCGGAGGTCGACAAGGAGCGTTTGCGCCGTGGCGCGAGCACGAACATTAATGGCTTCAAACCAGGCATGGCTAAAGAGAAAGCAGCAAGTGCTCCGGAACTATCCGAAACGCATTCGCCAGGCCGTTGCTGCGCTCAATACGAAAGGGCCCTGAATCATACCTCGGGTCGCCGTAGCCCGGCGTCCGCAAAACTCAGACCTCGCCACGGCGCGCGGCCGCGGCGATCTTCTCCGCGGCGCGAAAGGCCAGCGCTTGAATAGTCATGGTAGGTTGTCCGCGCCCGGAGGTTACAAAGCTGCTTCCGTCGCAGAGAAACAGATTGGGGACATCGTGCGTGCGGTGTTGAGCGTTCACCACGGAGGTTTTTGGGTCGTTCCCCATGCGGCAGGTTCCCAGCAGATGCACGGCCTCGGTCTGCTCTTCGACGGGCCGCATCCAAACTTTGCGGGCCTTGGCGGCGTCCATAAGTTCCAGCGCGCGGTCGCAAAAGTAGCGCACGGTTTCGAGATCGTCAGGATGATCTTTGTAAGTCATGCACAGGGCAGGCAGGCCCCAGGCGTCTTTCAGCTCGGGATCGAGCGAGATACTGTTGGCTTCGAGGGGCAGGGAGGCGGCGTGGCTGGCCACGATCATGGTGCGCGAGAACGACTCGAGCCAGCTTTTGTAGGCCGTGCCCCAGCGCGGTGCATCGCTCGGCAGTGCCCCGAGCGCGAAACCAATGGGCGTGGTTCCGAATCGCGCGTCGATGCCGCCGCCACCGTAAAATCCCAGCTTGGGATCCAATTCATAAAAATCGTGGAGCACGCGCGTCACCGCTACGCTTTTGTATTCGTTGAGCGGCTCATCGAAGGTGGCGAAAACTTCGTGATAGCCGTTGATCATCAGGTACTTTCCCACCAGGCCGCTCGAGTTCGCCAGCCCCTGCGGAAAACGCGGTGAACTCGAGAGCAGCAGCAGGCGCGCCGTCTCCGCGCCATTGGCGCTCAGGATGACCGCGCGCGCCTTCTGAAATTGCGCCTGGCGCCGGGCATCGAAATACGCAACGCCCGTGGCCCGGCCTTGCTGGTTGATTTCCACGCGATGCACGTAGCTCCCGCTGCGAATTTCGCAACGCCCGGTCCGCTGCGCCACGGGAATAACGCTTGCCAGCGAGCTGGATTTCGCTCCGACCTCGCAGCCGAAAGCTTCGCAGCGCCCGCAATGGATGCACCCCGCCCGCCCTCGATACGGCTGGGAGAGAATCGCCATCGGGGCAGGAAAGGGATGCCAACCCAGCTTCCGGGCGGCGCGCTCGAAGATGACGCCCGAAGATTTTACGGGCATGGGTGGCACGGGATAAGGTTTGGATCTGGGCGGATCGAACGGGCTCGAGCCTGCCAGACCGGAGACGCCGACTTCCCACTCGACCTTCGTGTAATAGGGCTCCATCTCCGCATAGGTCAGCGGCCAGTCCGCGAAGCCTGTGCCGGGAATTCCACCCCGCCGGCTGCGCTCCACAAAATCGATTTCGTGAAATCGCCAGAAGTTTCCCGTGAAGTGCACGGAGCCGCCACCGACGAGGCGGCCATAAATCACCCCCGCGTGCGGGCGCGCTTTGTCTTGGGGAGTTTTTCGGAACGTCTGCGGTTGTTGCCGTGGATCGTTGGTCAGTTGGTTTTCGAGAAATACCTTGATTTCATCGTGCGAAAATTCATTGGGCGAAATCCACGGCCCTTGCTCGAGCACCACCACCTTGAAACCTGCTGTCGAAAGTTCTTTGGCCAGCACTCCTCCCGCTGCGCCGGAACCGACAATGGCGAAGTCAACCTCCTCCGACGGTTTGTAAGTGACCTGGGGATTCATACGTCTCAGGGGCGGCGCTCGTGGCCGCCCTTGGGCGACCACAAGGGTCGCCCCTACAATTTACGACCCCGAGTGATCACGGTCGTAATACCCAAAGGGCGGAGCAAAGGTTGGGCTGTCATCGAACCCAATAAGCTTCCATCCGACTTTGCCGCGATTGCCGCCGCGCGCGGGAACCGTCAGAAACCCCATGATCGTGTCCTCGCGGATCAACTCGAAAATGAGCTGCCCCTCGAGCGCCTTCAGCACGGCGTCCTGCTGGCTGGGCGTGGCTTGGGAAAATCTGGACGTGTTGGGGAACATCTCGCGCGTCTTGGCCTGCAACACCGGTAACCCCTTCGCGTAGTCGTCTCTTTGGCCGGCGGCAAAAGTGGCCAAAGCGCGATCGATGAAGTAAATCACTCCGGCTTCACGCGCGCCCGGGGTGCCATCGGAAGGGATGATGCGGCCGGCTGCGGCTTCAATTTCAGCCGCCTCCTCGGCGCTCAGCACCTCGAGTTTGGCCGGCGGAACTCGGTCGCGCATGTGCGCGGCGTGTTCGGCTGCCGCCATGATGGCGGGCCAGTGCAGCGCTGCCCACGCCCCGCCCGCACCTCGCAGCCCGGAAAGCAGGAATGCGCGCCGGTTTGGGTCGTTGCCCGAATTCGCGTTCATGGGCTTTGCTTCTTCCGATTGTAGGCCCGAGCAAGAATAGTATACACCCTCCGCCAGGGTATTGTAGCGGCGAGTTTATCTCGCCAGATGGTAGTGGTGTAATTTGCACGACTCAGTCGCGCTAGGCCACACGTCATTCCTGCGAAGGCGGGAATCCAGTACGTATGGCGCTCAGTTCCGAAGGTTTGCGGAGTGGATTCCCGCCTTCGCAGGAATGACGTGTGGCCTGGGACGCCCGCATTGTTCAAATGACACCAGTACCCGCCAGATGGCGGTCTTGCTTTTCCGGCACACCTTTCTTGGAACTAGCGTTTTGAATTCTGAATTTGGAATCTGGCATTGCGGCTGTGCCGCGTTGCCTGATTTTTGCCTCGAAATGCACCCTTTTTTGACTTCGTTCGCCATGTTTGGAGCGCAAAAAGGAGTTCGTTTTCGAGAGGTTGTTTCAGGTAGCTCCTTGTTTTTCAACCCTCTCCCCAAGAAAATGTGAAAAAATCACGTTTTGGCAGGGTGTTGGGGCAACCCTTGTGGTTGCCCCAGGGCGGCCACAAGGGCCGCCCCTACAGCGTGATTTTTTCACACCTTCCAAGGGAGAGGGCTATGATTTCGACTTCCCCCCGGTGTCCAGCCAAAGATATGGGTAACGCTCAGCCCATGGGGAGAGGGCTGGCGCAGCCTACTCCGGCGCTAGGCGGTTTAGCGGCCAAACCTATAGGTGAAGTTCAGGCTGGCGTAGGAAGGAATACGCACTCCAACCACCTCAGCAATGGGGTTGTCGGGGACCGGTAAAGGGCCCACATAGCCGGGTCGATAGTCGGTAGCGAAGTTTTCCGTGGTTTGCCCCGTATAGCCGCGGGCAAGCATCATGTTGAGGCCGAGGTTGATCCTTCCCTCGAGAAATGGGCGCGCCAGAGCCAGCCGGAACTCTTTGTTCGGCCGACCGACGCAGTAGGAGGTGAGGTCGTTAGGGTTGCTCTCGTCGCATCCATTCCCAACCACCTTCCGTCCCACGTACTCGAATTCGCCCTTCGCCTGCAAATGATAGGGCAGCTTTTGATACGTCCAGGAGAGATCGCCGATCAATCTCGGAGCTTCCGGCGTAATCTGACCTGTGTCGAGATCGCGCGCATCCGCCTGCTCGAAGGTAGCCTGAAGCGCTCCATAGTTAAAGCGCCGGCGCAGAGTAAGCGCCAGATAGCGAATGCGGCCCGGCCCCAGATCGAACTGCAATCCCGTGTCCGGATCGATTTTGCCGTACTCGGCGGTTTGCGTCTCGTGTCCCAGGGTCAGCTTCAGATCCGTCTTGTGGAAGGTCTTGCCGGCCACCAACTGGTAGGAGCGTGCCGTCTCGACTGGGTCCACGGCTGCCGGGGCTCCGGTCGGCGTGTTCTGTCCCGTGGCGGAGCCCGTTCGGGGATCTTCCGTGAAGAACGATTTGCCGTAGCTCAACGCGACCTGAGGCACGTACCAGGAATCCTGCGGGAAGAATGTTATGGTCGCTTTGGGCGAATTCAGCCCCACCAACCTGCTCCAAGAATTCGCGGGAGTCAGCAGGTCCTGGTTGTCGATGCTGATCTCGTCGCGCCGCCAACCCAGGTAGTAGCGAAAGCAGCGGCTTAATTCGCCCTCGCCTGCCACGTAAGGCGTCAGGGGAGAGATGGTCACGTTGTTTCCGTCCACCTTGATGAAAGGTCCGTAGTAGGCGGGATTGGCGGGGTTGAAGAAATTGTAATGGTCCAGATCGTCGCGCCGGGGCGCCTCGCGCTCGTAGTCCGTCCCGGCCAGCAGCGTAAGCTTCTTCGAGAGCATCCTCTTATAAGCCGCACTGCCCCCGGCTACGGTGCGAAACTCGCTTTGCCGGATCAGGCCGTCCCCAAAGTCGGAGAATAGAGAAAGGTTGTAGGTTCGGAACAAGCCCGAGAGCTGAAGTTCCTGGTTTTGGCCCAGCCTCCACACATCGTTCAGCGCCACGAGCGCCGTGTGCGTCTGGTCCTTCTGCCTTGGATCAACCGTGTCCGGATACTCCGTCCAGCCGGCGCCCGCATCGACGGAATTGAATCCGAAAATCGGCCTCAGTCCCGCCACGTAGGAAAAGCCGTAGTACCCGATTCCGAGGAGCGTCAGGGTATGAGCGCCGGCGTAAAACACCCGGCCGCCGTTGAGCTTGAACTGCTTGCGATGCTCGAGCCGGTCCAAGAATCCATTGCCGAATGAACCCTCAGCCGCGATCCAAGAATGTTGGGAAGGACTCAGGCCCGCCGTGCCTGTGATGTCCCGGTCGTCTCCCGTCAGGCTGAAGAACGGATCGAGATGGGAGCGGAGGGAGTAGGTGGTGGCCAGGTTCAAGGCGTGATTGCCCTCGCGCACGTTGAACGCGCCGCCATCCACCTGAACGCTTTCGATCACATCCGCAATATATATGTTCGGATCGGTGTAGCCGTTGCCGTGCGCATTCGCTGACAGGTTGTTGGGCAAGAGGTAGGATCCCACTTGAATGAACTGGGCGATCGGCTCGCCGTGATCGCCCGCCACCCCCGGCGCAAAATATTGCGGCGCCTTGATGCCGCTCGACGCCGTTTCAACTGGGTAGCCGGGAATCGAAATGGGCGCGCCGGGACGCCCCGGATTTGCATCCAGCAAGTCCTCGCTCGAGAAAACCTTCACGGCGGGATCCGGCGACTGGACATCGACATTCTTCACGTCAGCCGTCACGGTAACCGTCTCCACCCGCGCGGCGAGGCGAGCAAACTGAAGGCTTACGGCCAGCGACGCGCGATCACCCACGTGCAACGTCTTCTCTACTTCGTCGAATCCCGCCGCAGACGCGCTGATTTCGTAATCTCCCTGCGATACAGAAGGAAAAGCAAACCGGCCGTCGGGATCGCTGGCCGCCTCGGCGATTTTCGCACCGGAAGCGGCCGTCAGCCGGAGCTTGGCGCCGGCCACCGCTGCGCCTTGCGGATCGGTCAATCGGCCGGAGATCCGCCCATCGGCCGCCCAGGCCGACGCCAGGAGGGCAAAACAGATCGATAGGAGCGCCAAGGTTTTCAGATTCACGAGACTCCGACGTCGGGTGTTACGACTGTAGAAAAGGTGTTACCCAGCGGGAATGGTAACACGAATTAGGAAAGTGTGCCACGCAATATTTTCTGAAACAGTAGCAACCAGGTGCGCGACATAAAAGTTGGGTTTTGGGATTCTGGGTTCCCGCCTTCGCGGGAATGACGCGTGGATCTTAGTAGTGGGTGGCGCAGGAGGGCACTGTAGCGTGGGTCGGAGCGCCGGGAGACGTCCTCAGGGCGCTTCCCAATCGAGGGCGTAGATCTCATGAATGCTGGCGTCGCGCACGAACAGCGGAGATTCGTCCGGGGCGAAGCCCCGTAAGTGTCCTGTCTCAGCTTATTCTTTACAGCAACCACCCCGTGGCCCCCTCCTTACCAAGAAGGTGTGAAAAAATCGCGTTTTGGCAGGGCGTTGTAGGGGCAACCCTTGTGGTTGCCCCTAGGCGGCCACAAGGGCCGCCCCTACAGCGCGATTCTTTCACACCTTCCAAGGAGGGGAGCCAACCCGTGAATTCCCCTCCTCTCTGAGGAGGGGGCCAGGGGGTGGTGCGCGAATCTATCGTCGATAACTAAAAAGGGGGGCAGGCGTCTGGTCAGTTCTGCCAGGTGACGTTCACGGATCCGGTACCGGCCGCCGGCACGGTGTAGGTGTGATTGGCGCCGCCTTCCCAGGTCACGTTGCCGTTCTGGTCGATCTTGATGAACTTGAACTGAATGGCCTGACCCGCCGGCATCGAGGCGTTGATGAACCAGGTGGGGTAATTCGGGTTGAGCAGGGGGCCGATGGCGCCGTCCCAAGTCGTACTCCAGTTTCCCAGTTCCACCGTGCTGCCGGTCAGAAAGACGTTCTGGCCCCAGGACGTTGTAGCGTTGTACACCGTGAAGGTGACGGGGACGAGGTTTGCGGTGAGCACGGTGAACGGGATGGCATTGGCTAGGTTCCCGCTCGCAGTCTTAAGCTGCGCCTGATAGACCCCGCCCGGCACGTTGGGCACGGTAAAGTTCGCGGCCGAATCGCTCCAGGAAGTGATGGTCGCCGCCGTCGAGCCGAAGAGGACGCTTCCCGCCGTGCTTCCGAATCCCTTGCCCGCAATGGTGACGATGGAGCCCGGCTGGCCCAGGATGGGACCGATGGAGCCCACCTCGGGCGCGCTCGCGGCGCTCGCGACCTGCCAGACCGCAACGGAGTGTGGCGGCAGATTGAACTGTTCCACCGGATCGGAGCCGCCTGACCCCGAGTCGACCGTGATTCTCAACCCGCCCAGCAGGCCGCTTAGATAATCCGAATAGGCGCCCGGAGGAAGCGCGGTATAGAGGCCGCCGATGGCATAACTCGTGGCGTCGTTCTTGTTGATGGCGATCAGTGCGGTGTCGCTGAAGAACTGCCGCTCGAAGATATAAACGTCGCTGTTGATCCAGCGCTGGCGGTACGTGCCGTAGGCGAGGGCGTCGTTGTTCTGGCGGAGAGCGGCGAGCTTCTGAATCAACTGATAAGCGGTGGTGCTCTGGTTGAACGACGACATCCAGACTCTATTGTAGGGATCGCCGCCGCCGCCCGTGTCGTTGTGCAGATACTGTTCGTCTCCGTAGTAGATGATGGGGATTCCCCGGCACGTCAGTACAAAGGCCAGGGCCTCGTTCAGCCGGTTGGTGTTGTTGTTGAAACTGAGGAGGCGTGGCAGGTCGTGGTTATCCACGAAGGTGACGAGGTCGTTGGGCGAGGCAAAATTCGAGTTTTCGGCGCCCAGGGTGCCGTCAATTTCCTGGAAGCTGCTATTGTTGCCGAAAACGTCGCGGACGGCGTTGGCCACTCCATAGTCCAGCAGCGACATGCCGCTCTTGTTGGCAAACTTGTAGGCGTCGTGATAGAGCGGGTCCCCGGTCGTGAATCCGTACCACTCGCCGAAGATGAAGCTGGGAGCGTGGGTGAAAATCGAGTTCACCAGGCTGTACTCCCAGCCCCAGGTGACGTGCTTCACGGCATCCAAGCGGAAGGCGTCCGCGCCGTGTTGCTGCAATTGCGCGGCCGCTGACTTGAGATAGGCATCGACGGCAGTGTTTTCCTGGTTCAGGTCGCAGAGACCCTCTAACGTGCCGTACTGCAACTGGTAGCGGTCATTGAAATCGCCAATGGCCGGGTTGTGATGGAAGTACCGGTTGGGATCGTTGTTGCAGGCGGCGAGGAAGTTGCCGGTGTCATACAGCGAGCCGTACTCTCCTGCGCCGGCCGGGTTGCTGTCGTTGGCGGCGAGGTCCACGATGATGTCGATACCCGCAGCATGCGCCGCCGCGACCAGGCTGTCAAACGCAGCCCAGGTGTTGTGGATGTCGCCAAAGTGCTCTTCGATCCGCTTGAAGTCATGGGTGGAGTAGCCGTGGTAGGGCGCCGTGGGATTGCCGTTGCTGTCGGGAATGCTGACGTTGATGTTGTCGAGCGGCGGGGAAATCCAGATGGCGGTGACGCCCATGGCGCTCATGTAGTTGATTTGCTGCTGGATGCCGGCCAGATCGCCGCCCCAGTAGAGTTGCCAGTTGGTCTTTGTCGGGTCGAAGAGTCCGGCACTCTGAGGTGGATTGTCGTTCGAGGCGTCGCCGTTCACAAAGCGGTCAGTCACTATCTGATAGATGACGCGCTTCTTGAAGTCCTGCGCCTGACCGCTCGGCGTCAGGCTAGCCAAGACAACCACCATCGCCCAGAGGATGTACGACTTTCTAATCCCGAGGGTCTTCATCGGGTGCATTTTGAAAAGAGAATTGCGCGGTTGCATGCTGCTCCTCTCTCCGGCAGCGCTACTCGCCTCCGAAGTGACGAGTGGGCTGCGCCAACCAGGACAACTTCAGGTTCTTGCCCAAAAACGGCTGATCGGAAACACCGCTGCGGCCGCAACCCTGGGTCCACAGGGGAGGCCAGGGAAGGTCTTCCGCACCTTTCGAGCAGGACGGGGTAAGCGAAGACCATGGGGAATCATCAGCCTTTCTCCATAAGATGCCGCCGGGACCCATGCCGGCGTGCAGCGCCAGTTGAAAATCAAAGGGGGCGCCGGCCTCGAATTCCGGGCCGCTCCAAGTTTGGCCGTATCCGCCGGACTGGGGCAGGAGGCGCACGGTGAGTCGTGGAGGGCAACCTTCAAAACCGACCCAAATGGTAGGAGCGGTTTCGATATCGTCCCAGCCGCAGAGCAAAGTCTGAGCAGGCGTTGCTCCGCCGGCGTCCTGCGGGATTCCCGAAAAGCGCCACAGGGAGAGCCGTTCACAGCGTCTGGAGCTTCTGTCGTCCCAGGCAGGGCGCAACACATCCTGAGTTTGCGCTTTCTCGATGGACCGCCAGCCATCGGACGGAGGGAGCAACAGGGGCCAACCGAGCCACTCGCGGCATCTCCCCTGAGTATCCAAAACCTGATAGCGAACTCCCTGTGAATCAATGGCCATCTGCACGGCGTGCAGGTATTCCGTGGAGCCCGGCATAAACCCGCCTGGTCCGAACACGGTGCCCGCCCCGCCGGAGGTGATCTGCAGCACTCCCTGGTGTACCTGCACGTCGAACGCGATGATATGGCTGCAAAGGTAAGCGATCACCTCATGCCGGACCAGAACTTTCCAGAAAGCCTCGCCTTCCTGTGGAACTACTCGCCAAACGGGATAACGATCGTAACCGTTAACGGCATGAATGGGGAAGTGCGCGGCGACGAATTTGAAAGCCGCCTCCTCATGCTCACTCAATACGCGATCCAGCCACACGCTTTCCACGTGCCCGTCCCCACCCAGGCCGGAATACGATGTGTTGGCGCAGACCAGCAACAGGTCTCCCTGACGAACGTAGTACGATAGACCCTCCTGCCCGCGCGGGCCGTTGCGGGGGATACCGGGGAAGACCTGCTGGAAGACTCGTTCCGATTCGCCATCGTGCGTGTTGTGGTTGCTCGTCGTGTTAAAAAGTGGAACGTCGAGCCAAGCCATTTCAGACTTGAGCCAATAATTCCATTGGGCGCGCAGGGAGGCATAGTCCTGAGTAAGACCTGAGATGTTATCGCCCGCAAAACAGATGAACTCCGGCCGGGGCTTCAGTCTCTCGACCGTATTGTTGACGGCGGCGAAGTTTTTCTCATTCTGTGTTCCCGGCTGGCCCGAGCAGCAATCGGCATAAAGAACGAATTGATGGCCTTTTTCGCCACGTGGAACCAGCGCGCTGATCGGACTCCGGTCCCGAGCGCCTAATTCCAAGGCGCCCGTAAACAGCGGAACAACCGCTGCCGCGCCGGTTTCCTTCAATAGTTCGCGACGATTTATGGCTCTGCCGGTAGAATGAGTCCGCTTCCTCAAGCCCACCTCCCAGATTTACCCACTTGTCGCGTAGCCGCCCAAGTGTGAGCAGCATACCACAGCATCTCAGGATAGCCCGAAGGCCGGATGTCCGGCAGGGTAATATGCTTGCGCAGTTATTGCCCCGACCATTAGCGGTTGAATCCCTCGTAACCAGCAACGCCGCCAAGGCGCGACAAGGCGCATATTACAGGCCGTGAGCCCGCACCCGGAAAACGTCATTTACGCCAACAGAGCTACAAACCTTTTTCACCGATCTCGAAAGCTTTGAGGACTGCTTGGGCTTTATGGAGGCATTCCTGGTACTCACGCGCGGGAACGGAATCGGCGACAATGCCGGCCCCTGCTTGCAGGTAGGCGCGCTTGCCTTTGATGAGCACCGTGCGGATAACGATGCAGGAGTTGAGATTGCCGGAAAAGTCGAGGTACAGGACCGCGCCGCCGTAGAGCCCACGGCGTGTGGGTTCGAGCTCGTCGATGATTTCCATGGCGCGGACCTTGGGCGCGCCGGTGAGCGTGCCTGCGGGAAAACAGGCCGCGAGCGCCGAATAACTATCCGCGTCCGGGCGCAGCCGGCCACGAATCGAGGAGACCAGGTGCATCACGTGGGAGTAACGCTCGACGAACATGATCTCCTTGGGGCGCACGCTCGAAAACTCGCACACGCGCCCGATGTCGTTGCGGCCCAAGTCCACCAGCATGATGTGTTCGGCGCGCTCCTTCTCATCGGCGCGTAGCTCTTCCTCGAGCCGCTTGTCCTCGTCCTCGGTTTTGCCTCGCGGGCGCGTTCCGGCGATGGGCCGGTACTCGACCTCGCCGCCGGAAACCTTCACAAGCATTTCGGGCGAAGAGCCGAGAATGGTCGAATCACCCATGCGCAGGTAATACATGTAAGGAGAAGGGTTCACCACCCGCAGGGCGCGGTAGATCTCGAACGGGGGAACGCGCACGGGCGCCTCGAGGCGTTGCGACATCACCACCTGGAAGATGTCGCCGGCGCGGATGTATTCCTTCGAGCGCTCGACCATGCTTTCGTAGCGCCGCCGGGTCATGTTGTGACGCACGCGCCAGGGGCCACGCGGCGGGCGGCGGCGCGGCAACTGGAGCGGGCGGCGCAGCAGGCTCTCCATACGCTCGAGTTGGCGCACGGCGGCTTCGTACTTGGCGCGCAACGTGCCTGCGCCTTCCTCCGTAAGAACATTGGCAATCAGGAAGAGCCGGTGCTGGACGTGGTCGAAGGCAACGAGATTCGAAAAGTACATGAAGGCCGCATCATCCAGGTCGACGTCCGTTTCGACGCGGGCGGGAAGACGCTCCAGCCTGCGCACCGCTTCGTAGGCAAGAAAGCCCACCGCGCCGGCGGTGAACGGCGGCAGGCCGGGCAGCGTGACGGAGCGGTACCGCGCGCCCGCCTGACGCAGGCATTCGAAGATGTCGCCGGTCTCCTCCGTGCGGTGCGAGCCCTGAACAATGGTGACGCGATCGCCCCGCGAGGAAATCACCTGAAACGGGTCGATGCCGAAAAAGGTGTAGCGTCCCACTCGCTCGCCGCCTTCCACGCTCTCCAGCAAGAAGCTGTAGCGCTGCGCCTGGCTTGACGCGAGCGAGGTCTCAGGGGAAAGTCTCAGAAAGGCAGAGACCGGGCTCAGCAGGTCCGCGACAATCGTCCTGTAAACAGGCAAAACGTTTCCCCGGCGGGACAGGCGCTGGAATTCGGCGAAAGTTGGTTGAATGTCAGGCATACGGAATTCAGGATTCAGGAGTCAGGAGTCAGAAGACTGATGACTAACTCACCGAGCGATCCAGGACTTGCCGGGCGGCCTGCTCCATCAAAGCGCGCGGGGCAGTAAGCCCGGTCCAGATTTCAAATTGACGCGCGCCTTGCGCCACCAGCATTTCGAGGCCGGCAATCGTGATCAAACCCCGCCCCCTGGCTTCTGTGATGAAGCGGGTGGCGAGCGGGTAATAGACCATGTCGAAAACCACACGAGCGCGCAAACGGGACAAGTCGAGCGGCGACTCATCCGAGTGGGGGTACATGCCGACGGGAGTAGCATTAATCACCGCATCTACTTCCAGCCCCTCCGCGCCTGGCCAGGAGACGGCATCTCCCTCGACCGCGCGCGCCAAGCTCCGACCCATCTCCTCGCGGCGCGCGGCGACAATGACTCTCGCGCCCTCGGCGCGCAAGGCGTAGGCAGCGGCGCGGGCCGCTCCTCCCGCGCCCAGAATCAGCATGCGGCTGCCGGACAGTCTCAATCGCTTGGTGAGCACTTCGACCACCGCCGCGGCGTCGGTATTCCAGCCCATCCATTGGCCGCGCTGGACAGCAACCGTGTTACACGCCCCAATGCGCGTGGCGAGCGGATCGGCCCAATCGAGCGAACGGAGGATGGCACGCTTATAAGGCATGGTCACGGAGAAACCCGAAAAGCCTGCCCCACGTGCGAAAGCAAGGAAATCCGAGAGTTGATTGGTCTCGCAGGGCAGGAAGACGGCATTCACATGCTTGGCCTGAAAAGCCGCATTTTGTATGGCGGGCGAAAGGGAAATTGAAGCGTGCGAGCCGACCACGCCATAAAGCTGGGTCCGCTGGTTCAGCCGGTCCACGCGATAGCTGGAGCGCATGAGGTCCGCTGCAACCTGGCCGGGCGCCACCGCATGGTTTCCCGGGGAGGCGTAGGTGATTGCAGACCCCCAAAGAAGCGCTAACAAGCGTGAGGGAATGCCCGATGCTCCCATGGCAAGCGCTACCAGTTTCGGACTCTGGCGGTGATGGGCCTTGAGCAGTTGCCGGATTTGAAGGTTGTTGCGCAAATGCTGACCCTGCGTCGCCAGCTTGACCATGTCTACCGGAAGGCGAGCCAGTTGGCGATAAACTGCGCCCAAGGAGGGTGTCCGACGATAGTTGTGATAGGACGCGATCACTCGAGCCGGATGAAACTGCCGCAGCAGCGAGCCGCCCGCCTCCTTGATTGACTCGAGCTCGATGTCCACCCATTGGCAACCCGCGCGCACCGCAGCCACCAGCACCCCGGCTTGCGCCTCCACACTTCCTTTGAAGGCGCCACCTGCCTCCTCCCTCCGGCAGGTAGCGATTGTCTGCGGAACGTGCAAGCGCGCAAGCATTTGGCGCAGCGAGTCCTCGAGTTGGGTGAACTCCTGGAGGTGGTCCAGGCGCAACTCGTAGCCCACGCCCGCAACGCTCGAGCGGCCGGCTTGGGCTTCCAATGCCGCCAGACTGGGACCCGCCAACGTGACGAAGATCCGCGGTGCAGTGGGTTTAGACAAAAAAGTCCCCCAACGTCTGTGGGTTTCAACTAGTTGACTATAAAGAATTTGACCGAAGAAACGCAAGAATTTTGCGGCGCAGGCGGCCGCAATGCTGTAGGGGTAAGGTTTCCACTACCCTCCGGTGAGTCATCTGTTATAGTCAGAAAGAGCCGACCCCCGCTCTCGTGCGGCCGGCGCTCCGAACGGGTCTAAGGCAGAAAGTGCCGACCTGAAGGTCGGGGCTCCCCATAAGTTCTGACACTATGGATGATTCCCAACACACCTCCGCTCCACTGAATGCGCATAGCAAACTTCAGCCGTTCCTCGTCCCCTTGGTTCTGGCCGCGCTCACTTTTCCCGCCTTTGCTCAAATCAGCCTCGATGACCAGCTTCGGACGGTTGTTTGGCCACCCTACCAGGACGAGACCGTGCGGCTAATGCGCGAGTACTTGCGCATCAACACTTCGAATCCGCCCGGGAATGAACTGGCTGCGGCCGAATTCTTCCATCGTCTTTTCGAGCAGGCTGGGATTCAAAACACGATCTATCCCTACACACCCGGCCGAGCTGATATCTACGGGGTGATTAAAGGCGATGGAACACTTAGGCCGCTGATCTTGATGAACCACATGGATGTGGTGCAGGCCGACCCCAGCAACTGGCGCCTGCCGCCTTTTTCCGGCGATATATTGAACGGGGAGATGTACGGGCGCGGCGCAGAGGATATGAAAGACGAGGGCTTGCTTCAGGCAATGGTGATGGTAATCGCAGCCCGGCAACACCTGAGCCTGAAGCGCGACCTGATTTTCCTCGCCACTGCGGACGAAGAAGTTGACGACACGGGCAGCCGCTGGATTCTGGAGAATCATCCGGGATTGGTGCGCGGCGCGGAATACCTGATTACGGAGGGCGGCTCAAACTTGATTATGGAGGGCCGCGGCACCGTTTACGAGGTAGGCGTGGGGGAGAAGGCGCCCTACTGGCTTCGCCTCACGGCCACGGGTCGAGGCGGCCACGGGTCCATTCCCATTGCGGAGTCAGCGCCGAACCGGCTGGTCAAGGGGTTGGCGCGAGTGGTGGACTGGCAACCGCCCATCCGTTTGTTGCCCTTCGTGGAACAGTACTTCAGCGTGATCGCAGGGCTCGAATCGGAACCGCGAGCCGGGCAGTTCCGGAACATCCGAAAAGCGCTTCAGGATCCCGCTTTTGCCCGAAGCATCAGCCGCGATGAAGAGTACAATTTTCTGCTGCGGGATACGGTTTCGCTCACGGTGCTCCAGGGCGCGTCGCAGACCAACGTGATTCCCGATGCCGCCTACGCCGAGCTCGATGTGCGGCTGCTTCCGGACGAGGATCCCAAGTTGTTTCTCGACCAGCTCCGAAGCGTCCTGGCGGATGATTCCATCCGCATTACCTCCGCCAACCTCTTCAAGCCTCCAAATTCCTCCTCCGCGGATACGAGCCTTTACCGGCTGATCGAGCAGGTGGTGCACCAATACAATCCGCAGGCGATTGTTGCGCCCGCCTTGGGCGGCGGGTACACCGAGAGCCAGATGTACCGCCCGCTGGGAATTACATGCTACGGGTTCAACACCCTCGAAGTGACGCCGGAGGTGGATGCCACCGAGCACGCGGCCAATGAGCGTGTGCCCGTTGAACAGCTTCGGCGAGGGGTGAAGATGCTCTATGAACTTGTGGCACGGGCGGCGAATCAGTAGCCGAGATGAAGCGAGAGTATCCAGATCGTCCCATCGTAGGCGTGGGCGGAGTGGTTGTTCATCGCCGGCGCGCCCTCCTCATTCGCCGTGGCTGTGAGCCGTTGAAGGGCCAGTGGTCCATTCCCGGAGGCATGCTCGAACTGGGTGAAGAATTGGCCGAAGGGGTGCGACGTGAGCTGAAGGAAGAGACTGGGCTGGATGTCGAACCGCTCGAAATCGTGGCGGCGTTCGATCGCATCACGCGGGAAGGAGAGCGCGTCAAATACCACTACGTGATCGTGGACTACGTTTGCCGGCTGAAGGGCGGACGGCTCGCCCCCGCCTCCGACGTCACGGACGCCCGCTGGGTGCGCCGCGAAGAGATGCCGCAGTATAACCTTACAGAGATGGCGACTACGGTTATCCTGAAGTCGTTCGAGTTCTTTGAGAGAAACAAGGCGCGTGCGGAACCGACCCCTCACCCGTCCCGCTCCGGCTGGTGAAAGCGCCGGTCGCGGCCCACCCTCTCCCCAGGGGAGAGGGCTATGATTTCGACTTCGCCGCTGGTTCCCAGCCAAAGATGTGGGACACGATCAGCCCCGCGGGAGAGGGTTGTGATTCCAACTTCGGCAGCCCTGCTGTTCGGCGAAAGATGTGGGACGTGCTCAGCCCCACGGGAGAACTTTTGACTGTCGACTCTCGACTCTCAACTTCTCGACTCCTGACTCTCGACTTCTCGGCTCCTAAACGAAAAGCCCCTGGCCGTGCGCTGACCGCATGACCAGGGGCCCGGGATACTGATTGGGTTTGGCTTTTCTCCCCAGCTTATTCCGGGGAGAGGCGCCGCACAGCGCCCTTGCCACTAACCCTCTGTCGCTAGCGAGAGGTTCCCACAAGTGGGCACGTGCTTGACGCCTTAAGCCTCAGCACCCTCGCTAAGGTTACTTTCTATCGACATGGATCACCTCCTTTCTAGCGTTACCGTGATAATAAAATCCGGTTGAATTCGAGTCAAGAAAAAAACGCACAAGCCGGTGCGATGGGAACGCATTTTTTGCGAAGGCGGTCACAGCGGGGCGGTGCGGGTCTCAGTCTTCCGGGTTTACATCAGCCGCCATTCCTTCTCGGGCCAGCCGGCTTTCCCGATGAGCGGCACAAACTGGCAGGCGTCGAGGACGTGCGTCTTCACTTCTCCTGCCTGTTTGACCTTGAGGAGAAGGTCCTGGTGATAGAGGTCTCCCACAGGAATGACCAAGCGGCCTTCTTCTGCCAATTGCTCGAGCAAGGCGGGCGGCACAATCGGCGCGGCGGCGGTGACGACAATGATGTCATAAGGCGCTGCCGGCGGATAGCCCTCGCTTCCGTCACCGACAATGACCTCCACGCCGTCGTACCCGAGGCGTGCCAGGCGCTCGCGTGCCGATGACCCGAGCACGGCATTACGTTCCATGGTGTAAACTCGTGCGCCAAGGTAAGCCAGGATGGCTGCCTGATACCCGCTCCCGGTCCCGACCTCGAGCGCCTTGGCGCCTGGCTGCACGCCGGTTGCTTCAGTCATGGCGGCGACAATATAGGGTTGGGAGATGGTCTCCGCTTCGCCCAGCGGCAAAGGCCGATCGTCGTACGCAGCTTTCACCAAAGGCGACGGGACAAACTCATGACGCGGTACACGGAACATGGCATCCAGAACCCTTTCGTCGCGGATGCCTCGACGTCGTAGTTGGATCTCGACCATCCACCGGCGCTCTTCTTCAAATGGCAATGGCTCACTCATTTTGCAAAGACACCGCGCAGGGGGTCGGGCCCGGAGAGAGAACCCGGGCGGGATACCTTGCCGCTGGACAATCAGGTTGCCTTAATCATCTCTCTACGGTTTGCGCCCGTCCAGAGTTTTTTTTGGCGCCCCGGTCCGGGTGTCTCGCCCGCTGTAGGGGCGGCCCTGGCGCCTGCCCGAGGGCAAACGCGAGGGTTGCCCTTCCAACAAAGTGTGAGAAAATCTCTTTGTAGGGGTGGCCCTGGTGGCCGCCAAAGGGCAACCACAGGGGTTGTCTCTGCAACTGTGCCAGCGGTGAAATGATGAACCGCGAAAAATACTCCCGTCAGATTCTATTTCCTCCCATCGGTTCCGATGGACAGAAGAAGCTCTTCGAGTCCAGAGCGGTGATCTTGGGCTGCGGAGCGCTGGGGACTGCCCAGGCCAACGCGCTTGTGCGCGCGGGCGTAGGAACGCTGCGCATTGTGGACCGCGACTTTGTCGAAGAATCGAATCTTCAGCGCCAGATTCTCTACGACGAGGCGGACGCCCGGGAGCGCCTGCCGAAAGCCATCGCCGCGGCGCGCAAGCTGAAGCAAGTGAATTCCGAGATCGAAGTCGAGGGCGTGGTTGAAGACGTGGACAACAGGAACATCGAAAAACTGGTTAGCGGTTTCGAGGTGGTCCTGGACGGCACGGACAACTTCGAGGCGCGCTACCTGCTGAACGATGTCTCAGTGAAACTCGCTCTTCCCTGGGTCTATGGCGCCGCGGTGGCCAGCTATGGCATGACCATGACCATCCTTCCCGGCAGCACCGCCTGCCTGGCCTGCCTTTTCCCGAGTCCGCCTGAGGGAGCGCATGATACCTGCGACACGGTGGGCGTAATCAGCCCGGCAATTTCCTGGGTGGCGTCTATCCAAGTAACCGAAGCGCTGAAAATCCTTCTGGGCCGGCGCCAGGAACTCCACGGAGCCATGCTCGCTTACGACATCTGGAAGAACCAACTCCAGGAAGTCAGGCCCCGCAGAGACCCTCAGTGTCGAGTTTGCGGCGCCAAGGAGTTTGCTTACCTCACGAGGACCGTGGCGACGCACACCAGCCTTTGCGGGCGCGATTCCGTGCAGATCCACGCTACGGCGTCGCGCCGGCTGGACCTTGCGCAGTTGAAAGCTCGCCTGGAACAGTTTGGCCGAGTGCGCGCCAACGAGTTCCTGCTCATTTTCACAGTCGACGCCTACGAATTGACCGTCTTCCCCGATGGCCGTGCCATCGTGAAAGGCACGCACGAGCCGGCAGTGGCTCGAAGCGTTTACGCGAAGTACGTCGGGGCGTAGTCGCCTAGGTTTTTGCGACTCGACCGCAGCAGCTAGTCGCCTGGGGCCGCAGAGGGGGCTGGGTATTCCGGGAGCTTTGACTTTTCAGTATCCTGGCGCTTCACTTCCAGCTCGTCGAACAAGATGGAAGGGGTCACGATGCTGTGCGGAATATTCAACAGGCGGCTCTCGATCTTCGGATCGCTGCCGGCAGCGATAAGGTCATTGCGCAGCGCTCGCGCATCCAGGTCGCCGAACACCGCCCCGCGAACCAGTTCCTGGTGGCCGTCTTTGACCCATACCTTGTAAAGCAGCCGAGGGGCGTGAGCTCCAGCCATGCTTTTGACGTAATAGCCGTACGGCAGATCCCGCTGTTGGCAAAGCTCGAGGAGTTTTTTCTTCAACTCTTCAGGGGTTACGGCCGCAGAGGAACTAACCAGCATATTCCCCAAACTGGGCCCGGGGGAGCTAACCGGCAGGCGGCCCCGCCCATGGCCGTTCGAGGAAGGGAAATCCAAAATGGGTTCGCGGCCCAGGAGATAGTTCACGAGTTTCCCGTTTTCGATGACCGGAACCCGCATCGCTCGCACTCCTTCGTCATCCACTTCATAGCTACCCAATAATGGCTTCCCATCAAACGAGGCCATGGTGGGATCATCGACCACGGAGAGAAAATCAGGGAGCACCCGGCTCTTATAGCTGGACGCAAACGCGCCCCTGGTGCGAACCGGCTGGCCCAAATTGGGCTTCCGTCCAAGGATGTTCTCGCCCACCAAGTCGGCAAAGACGGTGGAAGCCGCGTCGGCCGAGAACAGGACGGGTCCACGGTATTCTTCGTCGGCTACTGGCGCTGCGCGCAAGTCCTTCAAATCAGCTAACAGTTTTGTGGTGCGCGCGAGAAACTCCTCCGCACTGGGCAGTTCTTTGATATCGGATACGGCGTACTCGGCCCGGCGCTCCAGTTGCATGCCATCGGCCGCTTGCGTGCCGGCTGCGAAGGACACCTCATAGGAGGCTTGGCCGCTGCGAACCACCGTTCCTTCGGAGTTAACGAAGAACCGATTGGCGACCTGAAACTGCAAGGAGGAATCAATGGACTCGAGTTGCGAATCGGTCTTGTAGAGCGCCGTAGCGTCTTGCAAGTTTTTGAGCCAGCCCGTGGGATCTACCTCGAGCTTGACCGCCGGCCCGATAAATTGCACCGGCTCCGCGCGCGTGAAATCATCGACCGGATGCTCGATATTCAATTGCTTCAATTGTGCCTGCTTGGCCGCCAACGCCTCGCTGGCCGCCTTGTAGGCCTTGTCAGTCGCCAGCCACAGGTGGTGACGCAGCGCCAGTTCATCTTCGTCCAGGGGCACGTAATCCGTCACGCCCTCGCCCTGCCTGAAGTAGCTGTCCTGCTTGTAATCACCCACCCTGACGACTACGCGCACAAACCGGAGGTGCGCGCGAAGGTTGGTGCGCAGGGACCCAAAGGTCGCCTCCGCGATGTACCCATCCATGTCCACGACCCGATATTCGATATAGTAAGGCGCCGCCATCTGCTCCAACTTGAGTTCTGACTTGGAGCGTTCCAACTCCTTCTGCATCGCCCGCAGCACGGGATCGGCAGAGGGTGGCGCGGGAGTCGCGTGCGCCGTCCCGGTAGCGTCCCCCTGCCGCAAGACGGCGCGGGCGAGATGCCCGCGCGACAGCGGTCGAGACGCCCGCGCTACATCATTAGTTTGTGCAAGTGCGGAGGGACGAAAAACACCGGACCAAAACATCAAAACCCATGCCAGCCTTGTCAATTTAGAGCTCATCGGCCGCCTCCAATCTTCACGGCGTCCTTGGAGCCGCTCACCTCGAAGCCGGGTGGCGGCAGGATCGGCGGCCGGTCGAGAGAATGGGCGCGTTTCTGAACCTCGATGTCGGAGAACAGCATCGCCGGGGCTGCGGCTGAAACGGGCACGCTGCCGGATTCCGCGCCGCAGATGCCGTTGAATACTTCAGTCTTCTCGCCGGTCAGCAGAATGCGGCTCATGGCTGCCAAGGGTGTGCCGACGATATCTACGCCGCGCGTCAGTTCGTCCGGGCGGCCATCCGGGTAAACACGCCAGACAAGGATCGGCAAGACCATGAACGCCTGGGGCAAGGTGCGCTGCGTCAGCGTAAAGCCTCCTTCGATGTCCTCGAAGTAGAGCCCATACGGCTTGCCCTGTCTCTTCACCTCTTCGATCAACTTCTGGCGCAGCTCCGCGTCCTTGATGCTGCGTGAGGAAGTCACGATCAGGTTGCCTTGCCGCCCCGTGGGCATCAGACCCGGTTGCGCGCGGCCGTGTCCATTCGACTCGCTGAAGTTCTTGATGGGCATGCGCGACATCAAGAAACTCTTCAGCACTCCATCCTTGATGACTTCCACGCGCCGCGCGGGCACGCCTTCGTCGTCATACTCGTACCAGCCGGCCAGGTCCACGCCATTCAAAGCCCGCTGCGTTGGGTCGTCGATCACACTCAGAAAATCCGGCAGCACAGGCTGATTGAGCTTCTTAGTGAAGGTTTGACCTTCATTCTCTCCACGCTGGCGATGCCCTTCTAATCGATGTCCCAACACCTCATGGAAGAACACAGCGGCGGCGCGGCCGGAAAGCAGTGCTGGTCCATCGTAAGGCTCAGCCAGGGGGGCCGAACGCAGGGCCTTGAGATCCGCAGCCATCTTCTCGACGCGCGACGCTATTTCAGCGTCGGCGGGCAAGTGGCTGGCGGTCTCCGCCTGAAAGGTTTCCACCCGCATCAGGTCCATGCCGTCATCGGCCTGCGTCTCCGCCTCCATCGTCAGCCTGACCATGGCGCTGGGGGTGACCAGGCGAGTCCCCTCAGTCGAAATGAAGTGCCCGCGGGCCCTCTGTGCCATGACCATCACCGTGGAGCGATAAACGTGGGGGTATTTCGCGAACAACCCTGAAAAACGTCGCACCATCCCCTCGAGCGCGCGTTGGTCCTGGGTGGCCGCGAGGTCCTTATAATCTGTGTGGGTCTCCGAGGCCTCTTTCGAAAAATCCGGCGAGGTGTCTTCTTCTTTGGCGTTGACCTCAGTGTCGGTCTTTACCTTCAAATAGGTTTGCGAGGCCTTGCGGTACTCGCCGTAAGTCAACTGCCACAGCACATGGGAAATGGCAGCAGGGTCGTCGGCAAGTGGAATCGTCCCTGAACTGATGCCGGAGGGCCGGTTGTCCTCGTGGGTGTTGTCTAGCGCGGGAGAGCCGACTCGCACGATGACGTCGGCGTAGCGCGTGCGGGTATGCATGGAATTGACCACGCTGCCTTGACTGCCAACCGCCACCTCCATGCTCTCATCGTGAATCGCATAGCTCATGAAGTAGGGCGCCGGATCGAGCTTTCCCAACTCACTTTGAGCTCGCTGAAGTTCCTGCTGCATAGTGGTGAGCAGAACGTCTTTCGAGTTTGTCCCGGCGGCAGAGCCTGACCCGCCAAATGCGGCTCTCATCCATAGAGCGAGCAGAAAAGCAGTGCCAATTCCTTGAATAAGTCTCTTCATCCTGAGTTCTCCGTCCCCGTCATTTCCGAAGATCGGCCTAAAGGCGCGGCACTATTCTACTCCGTGTTCCGCGGCGCCGGAAAAAACTTAACTTCCGCTCTCCGAGGCGACAATTCGTGCCACCTTGTAGCTACCCAAACCGGTGACCGTCGCGTCACTCCCGCGTCTAACATCAAGGTTAGCCGTCCCGAACCGGGACGGAACTTTTCCGGCCCTTATCGCGTACTTGAGCTTAGACACCCCGGCGCGCGTCCGGGTTTGAGGTAGATCAATGGCAAATAACAATCATAAGAAACGGCGGCGTTGGATCATTGCGGGAGTTGTCTTAATAGTATTGATTGGATGCGGATTTGGCATCGCCGCAGCCTTGCGACCGAATCATCAGATTGATGCCTCCAAATTGGCCACAGTCGAACGAGGCGATTTGGCCCGCTCAGTGGTCGCCACAGGCAAAATTGAGCCGCTGGCGAAAGTGGACGTCAAATCGAAAGCCAGCGGAATCGTCGAGAAAATCTTCGCCGATTACGGCGACCATGTGAAGCAAGGCGAGGTGTTGGTGGAGCTGGACAAAGAGCAGTTGCGCTCCCACGTGGCTGAAGCCCGCGCCAACTTGCAAGCCGCAGAGGCTGCTGTGGAATCGGCGCAGGCGACTTTCGAGCGCAATGTGGTGGATGCACAGGGTCCCGACGTGCCTTTCCTGAAATCCACTGCCGAGCGCCAGCGGAAACTGGCGGCTGAAGGACTGGTTTCCTCCGCCGTGCAGGAGGACGCCGAAAAAGCCTATCAGCTCGCGCTCAACAAGCAGTTGTCAGCCCAGCGCAACGTGGCGGTGAGCCGCGCCGAGGTGGCCCGCGCCAAGGCTCAGGTGTCCCAAATGCAAGCGGCCCTCGATAATTCCGAGGAGGACTTGCGCAATTCCACGATCGTCAGCCCCATGGATGGATTGTTGCTGTCCCGAGACGTGGAAGTGGGCGACGCCGTCAGTTCGATTCTGATCCTGGGGTCCCAGGCGACCAACATCATGACGCTGGGAGACGTGAGCGAGGTTTACGTCAAAGGCAAAGTGGACGAAGCCGACATCAGCAAAGTCTACCTGGGTCAGCCCGCCCGCATCTCCGTCGAGTCACTCAAGGATAAGAAGTTCATGGGTAAAGTAACGAAGATCTCGCCGCTGGGAGTTGAGAAGGACAATGTTACGACCTTCGAGGTTCGTGTATCCATCCAGAACCCTACGGGCGAACTGAAAGCAAACATGAGCGCCAATGCGGAAATTATCCTCGAGGAGAAACATAAGGTGTTGATGGTACCTGAGGCGGCGGTGATTTACGACAAGGACCGCCACACCTTCCTCGAGACTCCCGATCCTGGGTCGAAGACCGGCCGGCGCAAACTCGCGGCGAAGCTGGGCATTTCCAATGGCGTGAAGACAGAACTGCTCGAGGGGCTGAAAGAAGGGCAGCGAGTGATACTTCAGTGACGAGTGACGAGTGACGAGCAGGAGTCAGGAGCCAGAAGCCAGGAGTCAGAGTGGAGAACAACTCAAATTGCAGTAGAAGCCAGGAGTCAGAAATGAGGATTCTCAGCCCTTGCTCTTGGGTCTGCTCCTCCACTAGGCCTCGTCGCCTCTGTATTCCGATTCCTGACTCCTGCTTCTACAATGCTGACACCGGAGAGGTGGTCCCGGTTTTGTTCTGGCTTCTGACTCCTGACTCCTGACTCCTGGTTTTGGCAATGGTTTTCCGCGATCTCATCTTCGACACTCTGCGCACCTTGTGGTCGCACAAGCTGCGGACCTTCCTCACCATGTTCGGCATTGCCTGGGGAATCATTTCCATCACGCTGATGATTGCCGCCGGCGAAGGCTTGCGCGTGGGCCAAATGAGGCAACAGGAGACCTTTGCCAAGGACCTGATGATCTTCTTCAATGGCCGGACCAGCATGCAAGTGGGCGGGCTGCGGGCCGGCCGCCAGGTGAGCTGGCAGGACGCGGACGCGCCCGCGGTGGCGCAGGAGGCTACGGCCTGCCGTTACGTCTTGCCCGAGCTCTCGCGGGATAGCTTAACCACACGCAGTCTCTACAACAATGCCTCGCCGGAGGTCACGGGTTCACTTGCTCCCTTTTCTGAGATTCGGTCGATCCGCGTCGCGGAGGGCCGGTTCTACGACTGGGGAGACAATGTCCAGGGGCGCCGTGTGGCCTTCCTGGGCAGCAATATTAAGAAGCAGCTCTTCTCCACCCGCGCTGCTGTCGGCGAAAGCATCTACATCGACAACTTGCCTTACACCGTGATCGGAGTCATGGAAAGCAAGGACCAGAACAGTTGCTACGACGGCTGGGACGTGGATAAAATCTTCATCCCCTTCGGCGCCATGCTGCGCGATTTCCCGAACAAACCTCCCCTGCTTCCCACTGCCCTCGATCACCTGTTGGTCGCTCCCCAGTCGCTGGAAGAACACGAAACCTGCAAGCGGCAAGTTCTCCGGGCGCTTGGGCGCATCCACAACTTCGACCCTAGCGACAAGGAAGCCGCTCCCATCTGGGATACGGTCGAAGAAGCCAAGGGCTTTCAGAAGATCATGGACAGCATGAAGCTCTTTCTGGGTGCGGTGGGCATCACCACACTGCTGCTGGGAGGAATCGGCGTGATGAACGTCATGCTGGTGGCGGTGCGCGAACGCACGCGCGAAATTGGCGTGCGCAAGGCAGTGGGGGCCAGCGCGCGGGCGATCTTGACCCAGTTCTTCCTCGAGGCGCTGATCATCGTACTGCTGAGCGGCGGCCTGGGCATGGGCATCGCCTACGGTCTTTGCGGGCTCGTCAATCTTATCCCCATGCCGCCCTTCTTTGCGGGTCTCTTGCCCACCTGGAAATCCGCCTTGATGTCCTTCGCCCTCTTGGGCACCATCTCCATCTTCTCGGCGCTTTACCCGGCGCGCCGAGCGGCCATGGTCGATCCCATTGATGCGCTACGGTATGAGCCGGGGGGCTAGTTGTCAGTCGTCAGTCGTCAGTTGTCAGTCTCGTACTGAGAACTGAGAACTGACAACTGAGAACTGAAAAGGAGGGGCCAGTTGCAGGATTTCAAAAAGCTCACAGTGTGGGAAAAAGGACATCGACTGACGCTGGCTGTATATAAAGCGACGGCGCGCTTTCCTAAGGACGAATTGTATGGACTAACAAGCCAGATCCGACGAGCGTCAGCGTCCATCCCAGCCAACATTGCGGAGGGCTGCGGGAGAACCGGAAGGGCTGAGTTGGGCCGATTTCTTCAAGTTGCGATGGGCTCGGCCAGCGAGCTTGAATACCACCTTCTTCTCGCCCATGACCTTGCGATATTGGGTGAGTCCGAGTTCAGGTTGCTGGAAAGCCAGGTGGTAGAGGTCAAGCGTATGCTGAGCGCTTTTATCGGCAAGCTGAGGACATTATAGGTGTCAGTCGTCAGTTATCAGTTCGACTTTTGCGAGACTCGGCGGGGAGCGTTCTTACTGAGAACTGATAACTGAGAACTGACAACTGAGGATTGAAAATGTTCCGTGAGATTTTCGTACAAGCCTGGTCCGCTCTTCGCCGCCAACCGCTGCGAAGTTTCCTCACTATGTTGGGGATCACGTGGGGTATAGCCGCAGTCGCTCTTCTTATCGCCTATGGGCGAGGCCTTCGTTCTGTGGTTGTCGCGTCCTTCGACGCCTTCGGTAAAGGTGCGGTGATTTGCTGGCCCCAACAGACCAGCGAGCAGGCGGGCGGCCAGCGGGCGGGCAAGCAGGTGGTGCTCGAAAAAGCGGACCTAGACGTGGTCCGCGAAAACGCCACGCTGGTCAAGACGGCTTGCCTGGAAACGGTGCGCTGGCTTCCCATCTCTTACGGCGACCGCTTGGCCAATACCGCCATTCGCGGGGTCTGTCCCGAATACGGAGAAATGCGGAACGAAGTGCCTACCGCCGGCCGCTGGATCAGCCCCGAGGATCTACTCGAGCGCCGGCGCGTGGTGTTTCTCGGCGCGCGCCTGCGGGAAAAGCTCTTCAGTGGGCAGCCTGCCGTAGGCGAAACGGTTCGTATCAGCGGCACCCGGTTCACCGTGATCGGGACCATGGACCGGAAGATTCAGGACAGCAATTACTTCACCAGCGACGACGAATCAGTCTGGATACCGTATTCCAGCGCTGGAGATATTTGGAACACTCGCTATGCCGCCGTGCTGGTCTTCGAGCCACTTGCTCCACGGTTCGAAAAGGAGGCCATGAGTCAGGTGCGCTCGGAGATCGCAAAGCGCCAGCGGTTTTCGCCCACGGACGAGCGCGCCATGATCATGTTCGGCCGGGAGCAGTTCCGGCCCATCATCGACGGCATCACCATCGGCTTCGAGGCCCTGTTCACCTTCGTGGGAGCGCTTACTCTTGGTATTGGCGGCGTGGGGCTCATGAACATCATGCTCGTGGCGGTGGAAGAACGGATTAGGGAGATTGGTTTGCGTCGCGCTCTGGGCGCCCGCCGCTGGCACATCCAGTTGCAGTTCCTGGCTGAGGCGCTGGTCATCACGGCCATTGGCGGGGTCATTGGTATCGGCCTCGCCTATGCCGCGTCCGCAGCCATCGGTCCCCTTCCTCTTTACGGCCCTCTCTACGAAGACACCTCCGGTAAAGGCGACATCCACCTTTACATCTCTCTTGGCACCGTCGCGGTTTCCACGGCCATCCTGGTGTTCGTGGGGCTCCTCAGCGGCCTTGCACCCGCCATCCGCGCCTCTCACCTCAATCCCGTCGAAGCCCTCCGCTACGAGTGAGCGGTTTCCATGCCACGATTGGGTGATTTCCCTTGAGGTATAGACCCGAATTCGTAAAATGGCTTGAATCTGTGGACCCGCTGACGTAAGATGCCGGGTTTCACAAGGCGGAAACACTGACTCTGAGTGCGGCGCGGAGAGACGCCGAAGGAGCACGTCATGGTGAGATGGGTGGGCAGAGTTTTCAAGGTGACTTTCCAAAAGAAGTTGCTGCTGACGGTATTCGCGATGAGTGTGGTGCTCAGCGCGGGGGCGGAAGAGCCACGCTACTTCGCCATCCGCCATGCGCGCATCGTGCCAGTATCGGGACCTGAGATCAAGAGCGGCACGGTAGTAATTGCCAAGGGCCTGATCGTGGCGGTGGGCGAGAACGCAGAAATCCCACCGGAAGCCTGGGTAATCGAAGGCAAGGGCCTGACGGTGTACCCCGGCTTCATCAACGCGCTGAGCGACCTCGGATTAGGCCCGCCCGCCCCGGCAGGACCCGGCGGTGGTGGCGGTGGCCCTGCAAGGGGTCAATTCCAGCCCGCGCAGCCGGCATCTCACGGCCCCGAGGATCGGCCGGCGAGCACGCCATGGACGAATGCGGCAGACGAACTTAAGCCTGACGACAAGCGTATTGAAACCTGGCGCAATGCCGGCTTCACCTCCACCCTGGCCGCTCCGATGGCCGGCATTTTTCCGGGCCAAGCCGCGGTGGTAAACCTCGCCGGGGAGCGGCCGAGCGCAATGGTGATCGCTGAGCCCAGCGCGCTGGTCATTACCCTCCAGCCGGTGCGCGGTTTTGGGAACTTCCCGGACTCGTTGATGGGCGTAATCTCCTACGTCCGCCAAGTCTTTCTGGATGCCAACTGGTACAGCCAATCGGAGTCCATTTACCACGCGCATCCGCAAGGGTTGGAGAGGCCCGCCTACGACCGGACGGAGATGGTTGTGAATGACGCGCTGGCCTCCGGGCGTCCGGTCCTGCTGCCCGGAAACACTGCGCAGGAAATGCACCGGGCGCTTATGCTGGCGGAGCGCCTGGGCGCGCATGCGATCATCTATGGCGCTCAGCAAGGCTATGAAGACGCGAGTGAGCTCGCGACCGCAAAGGTTCCGGTGCTGGTGAACCTGAAGTGGCCGGAGAGAGAAAAAGACGCCGACCCGGAAGCGGAGGAACCGCTGCGCTTGCTGCGTTTCCGCGATCGCGCCCCCTCATCCCCGGCCGCGCTCGAGAAGGCAGGAGTAAAGTTCGCGTTCTATTTCGAAGGGATCGGAGCTCCCAGGGACGCGCTAAAGAATGCGAAGAAGGCCATTGACGCGGGTCTGCCTGCCGATGCCGCCCTCCGCGCTTTCACTCTGAACGCAGCGGAGATCCTGGGTGTGGGTGACCGTTTAGGCTCCATCGAGCCCGGCAAGATCGCTAACTTGGTGGTGACCGACGGGGATCCATTCAATGAAAAGACCAAGGTGAAAATGACCTTTGTGGATGGTCGCCGCTACGAAGTGCGCGAGCCGGGACGACCCACGGCGCCACCCACCGTCAGGCTGGCCGGGAAGTGGAAAATCAGCCTGACAGGACCGCAAGGGGCCGAGGAGGCTACGGCGGACCTCAGCATGGCGCCTGATGGCACGCTCAGCGGATCGCTCACCGGCGTTTCCGGCTCGATGCTCGCCTCTATGGGCACGGTTTCGATCCGCGAGGGCTGGGTAAGCGGAAACCAGTTCAGCTTCACGCTCAGCCTGACTTTGGGAGGCAACCCGACCGACGTCATCTTCAGCGGCACAGTCGAAGGCGAGCAGATGAAGGGAACGGCCAGCGGGGGCGGCGTGTCGGCGGACTTTACAGGCTCGCGTCCCGGCAGCACGGCTCCGGCTGCAAATGCCGGCCAGGAGGTTGAGCAATGAAACGCGCATCTTGTTTGATCAGCGTGCTGGCCTTCCTGTCCGTTTGGGTCCTTGGGGCGAAGGCTGCGGATGTCACTTTAATCAAATCCGGCACCATCCTCACCGTCACGCAAGGGACGATTGAAAATGGCGACGTCCTGATCCGTGATGGCAAAATCGCGGAAGTGGGCAAGGGCTTAACGGCGCCCGAGGGAGCCAAGGTGATTGATGCCACGGGCCTGTTCGTAATGCCGGGCATCATCGACTGCCATTCGCACATCGCGGTGGCAGGAAGCGTCAATGAAGGCAGCGTCAGCGTCTCTTCGATGGTGAACATCGCCGACGTCTTGGACCCCGAGGACATCGACATCTATCGCGACCTGGCGGGCGGCGTCACCACGGCCAACATTCTGCACGGCAGCGCCAATGCCATCGGGGGCCAGACCATCGTGATCAAGCTGCGATGGGGAAAGCCGGCCAAAGACCTTCCCTTCGAGGGCGCGTTGCCGGGCATCAAGTTCGCGCTGGGAGAAAATCCTAAGCGCTCCGGCTTCTCGATTTCCGGCACATCGCCGCGCTATCCCTCGACGCGCATGGGCGTGATGGATGTATACCGCGAGGCGTTTTCGGAGGCGGTGGATTACAAGAAAGCCTGGGACGACTACAACCGCAAGAAGGCCCAGGGCGAAACGAACTTGATACCACCTCGGCGCGACCTGAAACTCGAGCCGCTTCTGGAGATACTCGAGGGCAAGCGGCTGGTGCACATCCACTGTTACCGCGAAGACGAGATATTGCAGATGATCCGCGTCGCTGAGGAGTTCCACTTCAAGATTGCCACCTTCCAGCACGTGCTCGAGGGCTACAAAGTGGCGGATGAAATCGCCAAAAGCGGCGCGGGCGGCTCCACATTTTCCGATTGGTGGGCTTACAAGGTGGAGGCCTACGACGCCATCCCGTACAATGCCGCCCTCATGACCGAACGCGGCATCGTGGTCTCGATCAATTCCGACAGCGGCGAGGAGGCCCGGCACCTCAACCAGGAAGCGGCCAAGAGCATGAAGTGGGGCGGGCTTTCGCACGATGAGGCGCTGAAGCTGGTGACCATAAACCCTGCCATCCAATTGCGCATCGCGGATCGCGTCGGCTCGATCGAGCCCGGCAAGGATGCGGATCTTGCCATTTACAACAAAGACCCGCTCAGCGTGTACGCAGTGCCTCAGAAAGTTCTGATCGATGGCCAGGTTTACTTCGACCGCCAGCAGGACATTGCACGCCGTCCCGCGCTGGAGAAGGAAAAGAAAGCGCTGCTCGAAAAACAAACGAAAGCGGCCGAGGCGGGGAGGAGGCCGCGGCGCCCGGGTGCAACTTCGGGCGCACCCGCGCCGGGAGCTGCGCCTCCTGGCGCGCCTCCGAAACCAACCGGAAAGCCGGGTGAGGTGAGCGCCAGCGTGGCATTCTAAGGGCACATGCGTGGGGAAGAAGCCTTGAAATAATCGCGTTTTGGCCCCGCATCGTAGGGGCACCCCTTGTGGGTGCCCAGGGGCGGCCACATGGGCCGCCCCTACAGCACAGAAGGAGAGCGACCGAGATGAGACTTCGACGGATACTGCCAGCCCTCGCGGCCACCGTGATGACCGTGCTGCTTGCCAAATCGTGGTTTCGCACCAACGCCATGCCCCAGGCCGCTGAACCAGCCCCTGTCTACGCCGTGCGTGGCGCAAAGGTATTCACGCTCAGCGGCCCGCCCATGGAAAACGCCACGGTGGTGATTCGCGACGGAAAGATCGCCGCGGTGGGGCAGAACGTGGACGCGCCCGGCGATGCCGAGGTCATTGACGCCAAGGGCCTGGAAGTTTATCCGGGCATCTTTGACTCCGCAACCACCCTCGGCCTGCGTGAAATCGAAGCCGTGCCTGCTTCGGTAGACACTAGCGACGTTGGGACCTATAACCCGCAACTAGTGGCCATGACGGCCGTCCATCCGGCCAGCGAGCTGATCCCAGTGGCGCGCGCGAGCGGCATCACGCACGCTCTTGCCGCACCTCTTGGCGGAGGCGGGGGCTTCCGTGGCGGAGGAGGCGGCGTGATTACGGGCCAGGCTTCGGCCATCAACCTGGCGGGCTGGTCGATTGAGGAGATGCTCATTCGCCGCTCCGTGGCGATGGTGGTGAACTGGCCCACGTTGCAGACCCGGTCATTTGACTTCAGCACTTTCAGCCTCCGGGAACGCCCCTTCACGGAAGTGAAGCAGGATTACGACAAGCGAATCTTCGAGCTGGCAGATTTGCTGGACCGCGCACGCCATTACGCCCAGGCCATGGAAAAAGGCTCGAGCCAGAACTACGATCGCGATCTGAAACTCGAAGCTCTCGTGCCCGTCGTGCAAGGCAAACTGCCGGTGCTCGTGGTGGCCGATCAGAAGCGCGCCATTCGCGATGCGGTGGAATTCTGTGACAAGCAGAAGCTGAGGATGATTCTGGGCGGCGGGTCTGAATCCTACAAGGTCAAAGAACTTCTGGCTTCGAAACACGTGCCGGTGATTCTCGGGCCCACGCAGTCTCTGCCGGAAGACGAAGACGCGCCCTACGATCAGTCCTACGCCACTCCCGGCCAACTGCGCGCGGCCGGCATCAAGATCGCCTTCGCGACTTTGGACGACTCGTCCTTCTCCCGCCGCCTGCCTTACCAAGCCGCCAATGCCGTTGCTTATGGACTCCCTTACGACGAGGCCCTGAAAGCCGTCACGCTGTATCCCGCCCAGATTCTCGGCCTCGCCGAGCAGCTTGGCACCATCGAGCCCGGAAAGATTGCAGATCTCATCGTCACGGATGGAGATCCGCTCGCCATCCCGACGCAGATTCGCTATCTGTTCATCAATGGCCGGTTGACTTCAACGGATAACAAACAGGTGAGGCTCTACGAACAGTACCGCAAGCGGCCCAGACCGTGAGGAGGCGTGAGGAAACTGCAAGCCGCCGATTGACTCGGATGAACGCTGATGAAAGCTGGTGGCTCGTCGGCGTTGATCTGCGCCGAACTGAGCGCGGTTGAACGTAGATGGAAGTTGGTGGCTTGTCTCGGTCGATTGAACCCGAAGCTCTCGTCTAATCTGCGTTGATCTGCGTTAATCTGCGGCAGAAAGTTGGCTCCTCGGCCAGGACTCGAACCTGGAACCCTTCGGTTAACAGTCTAACTGAGTTAGTCTATCTCGTTGATTTTGCGGCACGGTTGGCAACACTAAATCATTGAAAAACACCTTCGGAACGCTTAAGTTGTACCGATTTTGTACCTGCGAGAGGCTACAGTGTAGCGTACGGATATCCTAGCGTAAGAAAACCTCTACTCGGTGAAAACATTTGAGATCGCCGAGTCTTCGAGCTACGTTGCCCACCGTTTAGCTTTGTAGGTGGCGTCGCCCAGGGGGTATTGCTATACCGGTTTTCTCCACTGAGGCCACCCGGAATTTCCGGCAGCGTGGATCAGACTGTGGGTCTGATAGCGCGGCTGAAGTGGCCGGTGGCCACTGATTCGCTCGATCAATGCCTACGATCCCTCCGGTGTCATGTATTGTTTGTCCTGGAGCGTTGCCAGAAGGAATTGTATGCCAGCTATGTGAGTGGTTACGACTGCTTGGTCCTACGGAGTCAGGTGGCAGATAGACAACTGGCGAGGATCTGGCTCACGATTCTTGACCCCTCAGCCCGCGTTCCCGAGAGCCGGTCTCTAATCGCCGAACACGGTAAAACGATGGTGCTCCCGCGCAATTTTGGATTGGTCCCTTCGATGTCTCGGGTTATCCCACTTGGTCGGGAAATGCCCTAACGTGAGTCTTTGCAGCTGTACCAGTTTGAAATTGGCCAGTAGGCCGGGTTAGGGCTAAGCCACTGAAATTAATGGTCTGTCTGCAAGGATTCGAACCCCCGACCCACGGTTTAGGAAAATGGCTGCACTAAGGTAACTCATTGATTTTGCGGCACGGTTGGCGACCAAAAAGCACGCAAAACCACCTTCGGAACGCTCAAGTTGTACCGGTCTTGTACTCGTTTGGTTATCCGCTTGGAGAATGTAAGTCTCGCAATTTGGAGATAGTAATTTCAACCCCAGGTACGCAGATCCAGCGACTGACGAAGGAAGCATGTCTCATTGGTTTGTCAGCGTTAGGACTGTGGAACTGACAGGGTTCGAACCCGCGACCTCATGCGTGACAGCAATTCGGCTACTTTCCATATCTTCCATCCATTTCCATGTTTTCCATGGCTTTACACCAATTCGGGGCGTCTGCTTTCGCTCAAAAGAAGATCCCCTTTCGTATCAATTTCATCGACCGAATGGAAAGCCGACTCCGAAGCCTTCCCCTCACGATAGTCGGCATTCCGTTGATGCCCCAAATCGGGGACTGCAAATGGTGTGGCAAATCTAGAAAAGTTTCGGGCCCCAGGTGGCTCTCTGATGTTTCCGCCTAGGGGTTAGGACGTCAGATTCTCAATCTGAAAACCCGGGTTCGATTCCCGGTAGCGCTACCAAATCTTAGAGTTAGCAGATAATCCTAATAAATTGAAGTAATTAGGAGATGGTTAGAGCGATTCTATCCTGTCTATCGAGTTCTCTACAGTCTCCGTCTTCCCCTGTAAAAGTGGACACCAAATGGACACCATGAAAGGAGAAAAAAGCTCTTTGAGGAGGCGGGGCGTGTAGACTGATGACCCGCACCACTTTTATTTGATGGGGCGGTTCCTCAAAGTGAGCACGTCGTGCATCAGATAGGTTTTTTTCACGTTAAAAGCTTGAGTTGCTTGGAGTTGGCGGTTGACCCCCGGCATGTGGCGACCGAGCAGAGAGCACAATCTCAGCGCCACCAACGACACGCGTCACTGAATCGTGAGTTTGCCTTGATCCAGGCCGCGAAGAGTTCTTTCGTTATCCCGCAAGGTCTCAAGTATCACCTTTGCTTCGGCATCCTAATCGTAAATTTCTGCGGTGAATTCGGGATCTAAAGAATGTTGGCGTCCCTGGCGGGACTTCAACCCGCGTTACCGCCGTGAAAGGGCGATGTCCTACGTTGAGGGAAGTAAGAAAGCGGTGGTTAGGATGCTCGGAGCATCACGAGATCAGGGTAGAGTAGCCACTTCCTCGGTTTGCCGATATGGCCCGGGCAACCAGATTCAAACTGACCGCCGGGCAAGGAGGCTTATGAAGAAAAGTTACAGGCTTGTTCTGGAAGTCGATCTTGACGAGGCCGAGGAGCCGAATGCTGTCAGGGTGGCGCGTAGACATTTCCGCGGGACAGGCCCCGCCAGCACACCGGTGAATTGGAACTGCATTGCAGGAAAATGGCGAAGAATCTCTGCCAGAGAGTGGATACCGGAGGCGGAGATCGCAATCATGGAACTTGTTGACGCAAACGATTTGCTTGATGCGGCCGGTGTTGAGGTCACGAGTATCTCGTGCGTAGAGGTCAGGCCAGAGAAAACTGTTTTGGGTAAGCCGTCTAACTCAGAGCTCAAGCCTCCAATCCGAGGGGCGGCGACAATGCTGCGACCGAGTCCTTGTGTGAAGGCGCAGGATTCGGTTGGGCCCAGCCCAAGGACTCATCGGACGGCGAAAAACCCCGGGGTCTAACGCATTCGACAGGAAAAATAGTTTGACTTAATTAGCTCTAAGGAAAAGCAGCCTTGAGCCGGAAGAAGGCGGCTAAGGCCGCCAGAGGGAGGAGTATAGAGCTTCCATGAGACAGGAAGGAACGGTGAAGATTGGGAAAGAGTGGCTCAGTTTGCGGCAAGTGACTGAGTACACCGACGTCTCCGAGAGAACGGTCAGGGCTTTGATCCATGCGTCTGTCGATGCGCTGCCCGCTGTCCGTGTTGGGGCGAAGATACTGGTGAAACGGTCAGAATTGGATTCTTGGCTAGGAAGACACAGGGTGAGGCCTTTGGCGGCCATCGATCTTGATGTAATCGTGAGAGGTGCTTTGCAAGCGGTAGGCCATGGGCGTTAAAGTTCGGAAACCCGGAGGTTACACGTCTTGGTGCGTAGTCATTGACCATCAGGGCCAGCGCAAGACCATCGCGGTTGGAAGCCGCCCAGCCGCAGAGCGCGTGAGACGGGAGGTTGAGGCCAGGCTCGCACTAGGTGGCATGGCACTGCTTCAGCGGGAGACGCCAGACCAACCCACGCTTGCCACGTACGCCACGGAGTGGCTGAAAAACGTCGAACACGAGCGAAAGCCGAGCACGGCGGGGTTTTATGGCCAGTTTCTTTGGCTCTATGTCCTGCCCAGGTTCGGTGAGTCTCGGCTCGACGGCGTTGAACGGGAGGAGGTGGGCTAACGACCAGATCGTTAGATCAGACAGCATCTGACGGATCGGTAGTGCCTCTGTGCGCAGCTCCATGAGCTTCCTTCTTCATCGCCGGTTAAGCGTACATAGCTTTGGAAGCTTCATACCACGGCCCTAAGCGCGGAAAGTGTTTGTGATGAAGGGCTGCGTCAATCCTTATGCGCGGGTTTTTGGGAATCTGCTCTGTGCGCCTGGGCTGCTTACTTTTCTGTTTCGTCGCGAGCCATGTAAAGCCCCTTGGCAGCTTTGGCGTTGTTTGGGTCGAGGCGGAGGACCTCTTGGAGTTCTGCCGCGCCTTCCTTCCACCGTCCCAGCCGGCACAAAGCGAGTCCATAATTCAATCGGAGTACGACGTCCGAAGGGTCCAACTCAAGCGCAGCCCGATACTTTTCCATCGCTCCCCGAATGTCGCCCGCTTTCTCCAGCGCCATCCCGGCATCGTTCAGATCACCAATGATTTGGCCGGTGGCGGCCACTTTGTCCCTTGTTTGGATCAACTTGGACAGCCGGTCTTCAACGCGCTTAGCCTCGCCTTCTTGCCCGTCTCTCCGGAGGGCCAATGCGAGGTTGTATAGGATAGCGCGATCCTCGGGCTCGTGCTGCAAAGCCTTGTTAAAGCAGCCGATCGCTCTGTGCGGCTGACGGTTTTCCAGGTACTGGAGGCCCAACCGGTATTGAGCCTTTTCATCGTCCGGGTCCAGTGCAACTGCTCTCACCAGCGCTTGCTGCGCTCCCTCGGGGTCACCCCTAACCCGTCGAACTCCACCGAGATCAGACCAAGCCTGGGCGTAGTCAGGCCGCAACTTTACTGCGATCTCGAGCTCCGATGCCGCCTTCCCCATCTGCTTCTGCGCAATCCAGACTCTTGCCCGCAGATAATGGGAGTAGGCTGCCGGGTGGGTATCGCCTTGCAATTGGATGGCGCGGTCCAGATTTTCGCCCGCTGGCCCAAACTTGCCGGCCTGTGCCAGAAGCAGCGCGAGATTAACTCGAGCCTCGACCAGATTGGGATCGAGCTCGAGGGCTTTTTCAAAGGCTTCCCGCGCCGCCTTCATCTCGACGAAACGGCTTAGTGCCATACCGAGGCTGTTATACGCCCTGGGCGAGTCTGGCCTCAGGCGCACAGCCTCGGCCAATTGCTCTATAGATTCACTGCGCTTCCCCTGGAGGGCCAAAGTGGTTCCAAGGAGGATACGGGCATCGACATTGCGCGGATCCGCCGCGACGACGTCACGGAGCACAGCCACCGCTTCTCCCAGCCGACCCTTTGCGAGCAAATCCCGAGCATTTTCGATCGTAGCTTGGCCCCCGACAGCCAGACCCGCCCAGAGCAACACGATCAACAGACCCACAGCCTGCCTCGTCCACGCCGTTTGACCGTCCATCACATCCATGAAAAGGCACCGCCGCACCCACGCGTATGGTATCGTGTGCAAGTTTTTTGTGTCAATACCGCACGGCGCGCGCGGCGGGTTCGACCCCGGCGCGTATGCCTGGGCACAGATGGGAAGGAAAACTCCATTCCGTCGAGGTGGACCACTTCGGCGTTCAAGGCCAGATACCCGTAGGCTCATGGCGCGATACTCTGAACGAGCTGGGGCGACACCCTGACTGGCGGGCTTGCCTTGACATCGCACCGAAAGTCCTCGCCGTTGCTGTGAGTGCGTGACAAGGCAAGGATGGGGCGACGCCCGTTGCGGTAACACGCTTGTGACAGCTGGGCTGATGCGGAAGACGGACGTTCCCGCGCAGCGAGAACGACCTCTCTTGCAGATATCCGGAACAGGCGAGGAGGCGTCCGCCGTGCTCGTCGATAATCGAGGCCCCTAACCTCGGCTGTTCAATGCAGGAGGAGATGACCCCCGAACGATCACTATGGCGCGGCCCTGTGGGCTGAAGCTGCCAGGCTGGAGGGGACGATAGAGAGAGGATTGACAGCAACTCCTGGCGAAGGCGGATCATATGAGCTTGGGTTGGAAATCCCTCGATTCGGCATTCGAACACTGCGGTTTCGAAGACTAAGCATCCACGGTTCTTCCCATCGCAGTGAGGGCAGGCCCCCAAGCCAACTTAGGAATATGGGTTGAAGCCTCTTGAGGCATCAGGCAACTTAGTCACGCACAGTCAGCCCTCAACGCGCCCCAGGATTCAGCTTGCGAACGAGAACGCAACTGACATCCAATGGAACTCCGTCACGCACTTCGAGTTTGAGCAACACCTGGAAAAAACGAAAATGGGATTTTATTGCTGCGGCGACTACGGGCATTCGTTCCAAGAGCGCCATATCTGGTTCAGAAGTTACGAAATCGCCCGCCGATTGCGTACCTAGAGTGGTAATACCCGCAAGTACCAGCACGTAGTGCCCCTCGAAAACACCCGGAAGCAAGCTGATCAATCCATATTCAGTCTGGATCGCGCCCGTAGAATTGTCCAGTTGCATTCTGTAAGTCGCCGGCTGACCCGGAGGGGGATTTAAATCCTGAATAAAGGACCCGACCGGATATTGGTCCGGCGGAGGCGGCATAAATACAATTTCCTGCGAGACGGGCAGATCCTTTAGGATCTGATCCTCCTTGCCGCTGCCGAGAAAGATCACGTTATTGTTCTTGATGTCCTCGTAAGAAACAAGATGGTTTCGCTTGATCAAAAATGGTTCCCCGTGGGTGGTAAGAAATTGAACAATTCTAGCCGTTGCCATAACTTCGCCTGAACCGGTGTAACCATCGAAATAATAAAATGGTGACTCTTCTTGCCCGAATCCAAGATGAAGGCCTTGATTATCAGAGGTTGGAAGCCTGGTCCCCATTGTTAGGGAAGGGATTTGGGGCGAATCATAGCGGTAGAGATTTCCATGTCTGCTCACTAAAAAGCCTGGATTCGAATAAACGATCAACGGCGGACGGCTTGGCATTAGGAAAGGCTCCCATAACAATCGGAAGCACGAAGGCAGTGGGATCGAGGGCCGCAAATGGCGTACCACAAGCACCAATCCGCAAATCACAAAGGCGATAGCGATCCCCCAGCGCCAATCCACGTGCCATCCTCTTTCCCTCGAGACACCGACTTGTTGCGGCGAGTTCGCCGTTGTCGGCTGCACGTCCGGGGTTTTCCTAATGTACTCGGGGCTGTACTGGCCGCGGGGCATCACAATTCGGACCGAATCTCGTTGTCCCTCGGTCTTGTAATACTCCTCTAGCTTTTCCCTGAGGCGATGCATCTGGACGCGGACGATGTTGTCTACCTTCGGATCAAAATCGGATTTGCGGCTAAGCACTTCCGTGGCTAGGGTATATTCCTTAATGGGCTCGGCTGGTGAAGAAAGGCTCTTCTGGACAATGAACACAAGAGTTTGGCGAAGAGAAGAAGCGTGGGCAAATATCTTGCTACGTAGGATGGGCGTGAGCGCCGCAGAGACCTCATCCGGTGAAATATCGTGACGTTGTTTGGCTTGTTCTTGCTCGGCCATCGCAGCTGGCCTCGGTAACGGTTACGTTACTGTAACTTCGCACGGCAACATACACCAGATTCAACCTGAGGTCAACAGGCAATTTATGAACAGTATCACCGCCGTAGGCCCCCCGGGGAAGGTAACCCTGACTTTTACCCCAAGTTACTTTACTGGTAGCACTTGCCAGTTGAAAAGTGTCAGCAGCGTTGTGTTCGAGCAAATTGCGCGTGAGAAACCAAGATGGTTTGGGTGATCGACAAGATTGACGTGCATGCAAAGCGTTAGCAAAGCGCGAAAGAATTCTGCCCATAACCAGGAGAGTGCCTTGCGTCGGGTCTTGGGAACCCAGCATAGGAGGAATCAACAATGATAGCAGTGAAGCCAGGGACAAAAAAGTACTCTATTCATCTGTACATCTTAGCCGCCATATGTATGATTTCGACCCCCGCGGCTTACGGTCAAACGGCGACCGCTGAGATCGCGGGACGGATCATGGACTCAACGGGGGGTGTCATCCCCCAAGCCGGTGTGGACGTAATGAACGTTGCGACCAGGGTCACCCGTACAACGCAATCGGACGCGGCCGGCCGCTACGACATTCCGCTGTTGGAGCCCGGCGTCTACCAGCTTAAGGTGACGAAATCGGGATTCAAGGCCGTCGACATCCCGAACATCAAGCTTGACGTGAACCAAAGCCTGACGCAGGACGTTACGCTCGCGGTCGGTTCTTTAACGCAAACCGTCGAGGTAAAGGCAGAGGCTGATTTAATCCAGGCATCCACCTCCGAATTAGGCACGGTCGTGGGACAGAAAGCTGTAAACGAATTGCCACTCAACGGCCGCAACTTCAGCCAGCTTCTGACGATGGTTCCCGGCGTTTCGCCGATTAGCACTGCGCAAGGTGCTACGATCGGCGCCACGACTGACTTAGCCATTCAGGGCGTGCCCGGGAGTAGTTTCGCTTTACCCTCGGTCGCGGGGCAGTGGAGCCGCGGCAACCTCTATACGGTGGATGGCGTCAACGATACTGAGTTCTGTACTAGCCTGTACGTTATCCCGCCGATAGTGGACGCCATTGCGGAGTTTAAGGTGCAGATGCACAACGATAAGGCAGAATATGGCAGTGTTCTTGGTGGTGTGATTAGCGTAATTACAAAAGGAGGAACTAACAAACTCCATGGCAGCGCCTATGAGTTCGACCGCAACAACCGGTTCGATGCGCGGAATCCTTTCACGGACGAATTCCGGACATCGCCCGCGCCCTTCCGCCAGAACCAGTTCGGAGGCACGGTGGGTGGGCCCATCCTAATTCCTAGGTTGTACAATGGGCGAAACCGCACGTTTTTCTACTTCGCTTACGAAGGCTGGCGCTGGACGCAGGCTGCCCAGGCCCGATACTACGTGCCCACCGACGCGGAACTCTCCGGTGATTTCTCGCACTCTCTTATCAATCAGAACATCTATGACCCGGCGACCACGGGCCCCGATCCCAGCAACCCCAGCGAGTATCTACGCACCCAGTTTGTTGCTTCAGCCGATCCCAGCAGTCCCAATTACAACCCGGCTTGCACAAATGCTGCTGGCTGCCCGAACATCATCCCCACGGCCCGGATCGATCAGAAGATGGTGACTTTTGTCAAAACCTATTTCGACCGGCCGAATCTGGTGGGTGATCCGATACACAATGACCTCGTGTCGATCCCGAATACGGACAATGCTGACCAATACAATGGACGCATTGACGAACAGATCGGGACCAAGGACAACCTATTCTTCCGCTGGGGTGAGCTTGACAATGACCAGACAACGGCAACGTCAATCCTGCAGAGGGCGGGAGGGACTGTGCCCAATCGCCAGATCGCGGCAGGCTATAACCATGTTTTTACCCCAACGTTGATCGTGGAAGCCCGCGGTGGCACCACGAATCGGCCGTTCCATTCATTTACTAGTAACAGCGCAGGGATAGCCACGATGCAAGGGCTGGGGATGACCAGCCCTGGCGGTAGCACGGTTACCCTTTCCTCACCCTGGGGTGGTGCCGGACTCTTGACAGGCGGCATCGGTGGTCACGACACGCGGCACATCTCGGGCAATCTGATTTGGGTGCACGGGCGACATGAAACCAAGTACGGTGCGCAATACCTAGACCAAGGCAGCTTTGGTAGAAACGGACTCGGGGTAGGCCAATGGACCTTTACCAACGCGGTCACCGACAACCCGGAGCAAGCGGGAACAACTGGGGGGTCGTTGGCTTCGATGCTGCTGGGGCTGCCCGCGCAAGCGAACATAACCGCAACCACTCCACCCTCGGGCCAAGGTGTTGCCGACTGGTCGGCATTTGCGCAAGATGAGTGGAAGTTCCGCAGCAATGTCACGCTGACCTTTGGCTTGCGATTTGACCATAGGGGTTACTTCAGTGAGTATCCTGCCCTTTACCCAGTAGGCGGACCTGTCCCGGAAACCGGCGATTACTGGATTGGGATGAGCCAGATGCCGCTTGTCTGTGGCAATGGAGCCGTGGCGCCATGCCTGCCCGAACCGCTGTCCCAGATCCCCAACAGCGACCACATTAAGCTGTCACCCTTTGGGGCAGCTTGGGGGCCGAAGACAGAGTGGGACGACTGGGGGCCACGGGTAGGGGTTGCTTGGCGCCTGAATGGGAGGACAGTAGTCCGCAGTGGCTACGGCATTGTGTATGACCCGCTGATGGGCGTGTTGCAGGACTGGGAAGGCATTAAAGGGGAATGGCCGGCAGCAGCCGGGGGCTGGTCGCTTTTGAGCTATAACGGTTTAGGCCAAGCACTGACTACCATCGATGAGACTTATGGGAAAATAGGCCAAGCTCTTCCGGCGGCCGATCCCTGGGAGCAAGTAAATTGGTACTTCGACCCCTACCGCAAGGACGCTAGGTCACAGCAGTGGAATGTTGAGGTTCAGCGGCAGGCGACGGACAATTTGGCGCTCTCAATCGGCTATCTGGGGAGTTACTCGGATCGGCTGGATTCGACCGGCTTATGGGACACGGCCACGACGCCGGGGCCGGGGACTCCGGATCAGGTGCAAGCTCGGCGGCCATTCCCGTGGTGGCCTGGCACAAACTTTATGGGTACGAGCACCGGTAACGCCAACTACAATGCGTTGGAAATAAAACTTGAACGTCGGTTCACTCAGGGCCTCTACTATCTGGTGTCTTACACTTGGTCGAAGTCCATCGACACCGGAACCAGCGGCTGGTTTGATGCGGAGAACGGGGCTGGAGGCGGGTTGCAGAACTACTACGACCCGAACGGAAGCCGCAGCGTGTCGGCGTATGACATCCCGCACATGCTGTCGATGAGCGGTGTGTATGAGCTTCCATTTGGCAAAGGCAAGAAATACTTCAGCCAACACGGGGCGGCGAGTTGGCTCCTGGGCAACTGGCAGACGAATGCGATAGTGCAACTCAGGTCGGGACAGCCCTACACCATGTCCGTTAGCGGCGATGTAGCCAACATCGACAACACGGTTTCCTGGTACAACTACGCACGCCCGAACCTTGTGGGAAACCCGAGTTTGTCGAACCCTACAAGCGAGAACTATTTCAACAAGAGTGCCTTCTCGGTGCCCTCGTTCACTTACGGGAACGTGGGGCGGGACACGCTGCGATCGGCGCCGGTGTATATGGCGGACTTTTCCCTCTTCAAAAACTTCCCGGTGCGTGAGGGAATGAATCTCTCCTTCCGGGCGGAGTTCTTCAACATCTTCAACCTCCAGAACTACGCGGTACCGGACTCGCTTGTGGGCGACCCCGCGGAAGGCTTTGTCACCAGCACAGTGAACCCGTCGCGGCAGATCCAACTTGCTCTCCGGTTAACCTTCTAACGACTCATGCGCGGGGCTGCCCATCGGGCAGCCCCGCGTCCGAGTTTGATTAAGCCAGCTTGTGTGGCCAGTTAAGATGGACTCTCTTGCTCGCGGTGGTACGGGATCTTGGCCACCTCAGAGACGAAAAACTTGGGAGGAATGCCGGAATGAGTATCTCACGTCGTAATCTGCTGCGGAACGTGGCTGGTGGGACAGGCTTCGCGCTGGCGGGGTTGAAACCGCTTGGGGCTACAATGCCCTCAGTTCCCAGTAATGGCGACCCGTCCCGTGCCGGCGCAGAAGGACAGATCGGGCCTGATCCGATCTTTGAGAAGCCGGCGCCGATCACCCTGGCGGAACTGGCGCAGAGAAAAACCACGGGTGTCTCGGCAGTTGAGGTGAGCGATTACGCGCCTGCCGGTTACCAGGGGTCGCTTGAGCCCAGCCCTCCGCACGCCGATCACAACCCGAAAAAGGCGATTATGGTGGTTTGGGGGAATAAGTCCCACCGGTTGGTCTTCAGCCACGAAGCAAGCTATTGCCCCTGGATGGAACTGCCTAGCGGCGTCGGTCTGTGCAATCAGTTTTTCGAGGGGATGAACGGCTGGGCGGAGCTTTTCAACAGTAACGGCCGGAAGGAACGCAACAGCTTTGTCGACATCATCCAGAGCGGCCCGAAGCGGGTGTGGATGCGCTGGAACTACTTCTGCGTGAATAAGGATGACGACTCCCATCCTGCCCTGCGCGGCACGGAGGACTACGTCGCCTACCCGAATGGTCTGGTATGGCGCCGCCTCACCTACACGAGCTTAATGCCGGATAAGCCTGAGGGCTATAGTTGGCAGCCCATCGATTACTTTGCACCTGCCCCGCCCGGAACCGACTGGAAGGATCTCTTCCCGCAGGACGAAGAACATGGCGATTACCATGTCGGCACGGTGCTGGCGGCATATTCGGACCAGCGCTACGACAAGTACTGGGACGACAATGGCAAGGCGCGGCGAAATGGTGATGCGCAGTTGCTGCTGGATATCTCTCATTCACCGGGTTTGGCCATCATTCTGCCGGTGAAGGCTGGTTCCTTGTTCACAATCTTAGGGTCGTCCAGCGGCTTCCCCTCGGAGAAAAGCCAGGTGGTGGACCATTCCTTTGACGACACAGGTGGTTGGGGATGGGGTGCGGGACGTTGGGACCACTGGCCGATTGGCTGGCTGAATTCTCAGGGACATGACCGCGAGCCCGGCTCTCCCTATCCGTACTCTTTCGGTCCATTCTCGCACTACATCGTCAATAAACCGATACACGATGTGAAGACAGATTTTCCCCCCGAGGTGGCTGACATGGAACTCAATCGTTGGAGCGAGCGCCACGTGTACTACACGCTGGCGGGGGTGGGCCAGGACTTCGAATCCATCCGACGTCTGGCGCGTCGATGGCTGGACGAGGGCGCTAACTGCGCAAAGCCGGAAAGCATCGCAAGCTTATAGTGAGGGAAGGCCTCCGAGCAAACCAGTGGGGGAGTGCGGGACAGATTGTGAAATGGAAGTCCTGATCACACTGTTCACCAGAATACTGGAGGGGCACGATGATAATCGATGGCCGTCGCCGCCGAGGACAAATCCCAAGTATGACGAGCAAAACGGGGATGGCTTCACCTCGAGCACTCGTCAGGAAGTTGCTATTCTGTGTTCTACCGGCATTCCTTCTAGTTCTTACCGTCCTCAAGCAATGAGTTTCTGATCGACGACATAACGGTGGGCTATGGATAAATCTGAGAGAAAAAAGACGAGGCGACAGTTCTTACAGGATTCAGCTGCTGCAACGCTTCAGGGCGGTCTCTGGCATGGGTTACTGTCTGCCCACTCGGATGCCAGGGGAGGACAAGTTGATGCTCGGGAGGCCGCCAGTATGCCAGATGCAAAATCCTTCCGAGTCGCGACAGGCGAGTACATTCTGAATTTTGAGAAGGGCATGAATTACATCGCCATTTCTCGCAAGGAAGAACAAAGTAGCAAGGAATACTTGGCCCTACGTCCCGGAGGGGGTGATCCTGCCCTGCAGGTTCTCAATTCGGCCAACATCAAGACCCTTACCTTATTGGAAAACGAGGCCGCCGAGAGAGTGGAAATCAGGGGGGATCTGAACTGGTGCCATTACCAAGTCGTGCTTCTGATCCCCCACGGCACACCGGGAATGCTGAATAGCCGAATTGAGGTTGAGGCTACCCGCGAGGTTGGAGTCGAGGAAGGATTGTTCGCAGGCCGATTTTCAGAGCTAGCCTACACTGAGGAATGGAACAGCACGTCGCCCGAGAGAGACTGGGCCAGCATTTACCGGGATTACCTGATCTATTACTTTAACGGGACGCCCGGGGCCGACGCCGTTCTGAGCATTCAGCGTAACTCGGGTGCTCTCCAAGACAGGAACCAATTCATCTACTTCGGGGACCCCCTCGTATTGAAGGCTACGCTGCTTTACTACGAGGATTTTACTTCGCTGAATCCGTTTTTCAAGGTTACGGGCACACGTATCCGAGACACAGTCCGCCAGCCACCAGGGTGCCTGAGAGTGCCGCTGACCTGCTGCTTTCCAAACCCACCAGCAGATTTTGGCTTTGACATCCCGGGCATCAAGAAACCGTTGAAGCAGGGCGACCGCCTGCTGGTGGCCAACTCTTTCATACACCTGGCCCCTGGTGCTCCAGACATCCACGAAACTACCAAGTACTGTGCGCAATTCACCCAGAGTGTAGCGGCCATCTACCCTTATCTGGCGAAACCGACGGTAAAATTCATCGACTGGCCGGCGATTACGGAACAGGGCCTCGCAGACATGGCGGCCTGTGAGAAGAAAGTCGGGCGACAACACGTTGTCGAACCACAGACGATCCTCAATTCCTGTCGACGCTACGCTGAGCGATTCGGATCGCAAAGGGCGAGGCAACTGGTGGAGGACGAAGAGAGTTTGTGGGCGAATTCGAAAATGCGGCTTCCCTTCGGCGACGCTTGGCAATACCTATTTCCCTTAGTGATGGCAGGGGATTACGCCGAGGAATTCGGTTCGCCAGCGGCAAAGCGGTCATGCCTGGAAGCGGCGGATGACGTTGTGGAAGCCGGCCGTCGGCTACACTACGTGTTCCCGCTACGCATCAATGCCGATTTCAGCAAACCACCTGGCGTCCACTACGAGTACGATTGCACCGGGTCTTACCTGTATTTGATGCTGCTCTATCATCGGCTCACGGGTAAGGCTGAATACCTTGAGGAAGCTCGGGGCGCCGCGGACCGGCTGCTGGGAATGGGTTTTGAGTTTCCCTATGAATTCACGACTACAGCTCTGGCCCCGGTGGCCCTTCTTCGGCTTTACAAGCTGACAGGAGACCCACGCTACTTAGAAGGGGCAGTGATCCCGATTGCTGTGATCCTGCGCCACTCTTGGCTTTTCAATCCGGATTATCAGGAATACCAGGGGCGCACGATCTTTTTGTTGACCGAATCCATGCCGGCTGGATATTCCAACGGCTGGGAGGAGGCTACTTTGACCCATTTCCTGAATAACTTCCTGGTGGAGGGGGATGCCCTCCTCTCGGGGCCTGTGCGGGAGGTGACTGCTGAACTACTCCGCTGGAAGGGAGTGTCGGAAGGCGACGCTCTACCTACCCTGCTGCCCGATCCCTCAATCATTTATGCAGGCATCCCTCGCGAGTGGTTCATTCCGGTCAATCGAGCCTGGAATATTCCACTGGAAGGTTTCGGCTATATGGAGGGGGATGACGGTGGGCTGTCGAGCCCGCCGGGACGAGTGAGCCAGCCGCCGTATTGCTTTGGCATGCTGCCCGAAGCAACCCTACTGCTTTTTCACCCGCTGGATGGGCAAGTGACCCTTTACGTCGAGGCGCCGATAAGGCTTGAGAAGCGAGACCCGACCACATTTCAGTTCGAGACCCTTGCGGGGCAAGAGCCATTCCGGGCCGCTCTGCAAGGGGAGCCGGAGCGCTTAGATGGGGCTAGTGTGCGGGGTAGAAGCATCGGCCGTGCGGAGTCCAGCAACGAGGTCAGTTTGAAGAAGGATCCCGCTAACAGCCGCCTATGGTTCGCGGTGAACCCGCGCGTGCAGTATACGATCAGTCTGGGCACATCCTAGCCGGAATGGCAAGGCGTATGGGTTCTGTGCCGCAGAGGAGGTCGGGCCTAGCGTACAACCTCTGCCCCGATCAGCTGAATTTGTCACAATTGGTCCACCCAATCTTGTGCAACAGCGTTTAGAGTGTGCGAAGATGACGACTCTCTGGTCTTGCGTTCTTACGAAGCTCAAGGCTTTGAATCTCAAGCCCGAATCCCCTTGGCACAAAGCTTTCGCCAGGCCTGGAGGAACCTAATCAAGGAACAACCTGAAACCTTGCCGGTGTCATCGGCCAGGTCTTTGGATTTCGGCTTGAAACCTTGGGAGATCGCCACCCTTAAGGCACGCAGATAGGCAAGATGAGGAAAAGTCAATGTCCTTCCTCCCTGTGGGAAAAAAGGATCTCACACCATGAATCGTCGAGAATTTATGGGGAACACTGTAGCCGTGGGCGCGACGGCCGCTTTGGGATTAGGCTCGAGCGTACAGTCTCATGCGGAAGTGTCAGCTCCGAATTGGTATCGGGATGTGACACGAAAGATACACTTTGATATGCACACGCCAGCCCAGATTGAGAATGTGGGTCGTGACTTCGACCCCCAGGCATTTGCGCGGGCTTTGAAGGAGAGCGGGGCCGAGGCAGTTTCTTACTTCTCCCGTTGCTCCCACGGTTGGTCATACTACCCAACCCGTGTCGGGCTCCCTCATCCTCATCTCACGCGAGATGTTTTTGGCGATGGTGTGAAAGCGCTGAAACGCGAGGGCCTGCGGGTGATCGCTTACTACGCCATCGACAACATTCCGGCCCCTATGGGCGAGCGTCACCCCGAATGGTGCCGTAGCGGCCCCCACGGGGCGACGCGACCGGAGGCTGGTTCGGGGTGTCTAGCATGCCCTATTGGCGCGTTCCCCGAACAAATGCTGATCCCGCAGTTTCGCGAGATCGCCTCTACCTATCCCGTTGACGGGTTTTTCCTGGACGGTGTCTATAGCTTTTTCCATCACCCGTGCTATTGCGAACGCTGCCGACAAGCCTTTGGGGGTCCGATTCCGTATCTGCCAGATGACCCTGCCTGGCGGGCCTTTCGTCATTTCCAGGTGCGGCGGATATGGGACGTTTTCGACAGGGCAGCGGCAGAAGTCGCGCGGGTTCGTCCCGGCTGTGTGATGGGGATCAACTGGATGGCCTCAACTTGGTATTCAGTGCCCCCTCCAGGCTCTATTGGATATCTCACTGGGGATCCCCCCGTCGCCAATCTCGCCTTCGAGACAGCGTATCAACTTGCGGCCTGGGCTTGGCGCGACAAGCCGGCTGACGTGATGAACCAACGCATGTTGCATAGCTGGGGCGACTTCACGTGCCGCACTCCGGAAAACATCGAGACGGAATTTGCTACTGCCCTCGCAGCAGGCGGGAAGCTGTTTGTCGGCGACCTGCTTCAACCCGTTAACGTCAGGCCTGATCCGGAGGTCATGCGTCTGTTTCGGATCTGCTTCGACTTTTGCGCGCCGCGGGAGGCAATTGCAAAAGGGACGCAAGCAGTTTCCGATGTGGCCATCTTGTCGAGCCCGGAAACACTGCGGTGTCGCGGGGGCGAGTGGACTACGGACGAGAATCCACTGAAAGGCGCTTACCTGGCCTTGGTGGAAGATGGCCTGACAACGGATATCCTCTTCGATGCGGATTTGGAGAATCATCTGGGAAAGTATCGTGCGCTGGTCATTCCCGAACAGGCATTCATCGGCCGAAAGGCTACGGAGGCAATCCGGAGATTCGTAGAGGGCGGTGGGGGATTAATTGTGACAGGCTGTCTGCCTCAGGCCGTAGATCCCGAGGAACCCACTTCAGCCGCCGATCAAAGCACATTTCAGGAGATGACTGGCTTGGCCGCCGAAGGCGAGCACGCATTCGACGTAGCTTACCTGGAGTTGCGGGGGACTGAGGCAGAAGATTTCTGGCGCGACAAGGACAGCTTTCGGCCAGCGATCCCTGTCTCGGGAAAGCCAGCGAGGGTCCGTGCCTCAAAAGCGGGAGTGCTCGCGCCCCTCACGGCTCCGGGGATAGCGTTTCAAGCCTCTCCTCCTGGAGAGAGGCTGGATTCACCGGCATTAACCGCCCATCGCTACGGCAAAGGCCACGTGTTATTCTGCGCGCTTGGGATCGCCGCCGAGGTGTGGAAACGAGGCAATCCCGGTGCCAAGTACGTTCTCCAGAAGATGGTGCGACGAGTGGTTGTGAACCCAATGGTCGAACGGATTGGTCCCCCGTCAGTTCAGGTTTATTACTCCAAGGACGACAAGAGGTCTACCATTCACCTAGTCGCGTATCAGCCGGACCGCCGCGTCCATCCTCCTCAGATCATCGAATCGCCTCCGCCGATCGGCGGGGTACAAATAAAGCTTCGCGAAGCGCGGCAGCCCAAGGTCGTGCGGATAGAACCCGGGGGAGTGCCTGTCGAGTATCGCCGTGACAGTCAATGGCTTTTGGTGGTTGTGCCCCCTTTCAGTGTGCACACGGCGGTCGTTTTCGAATGGAGTTAGATCGCCCTCAAGGGTTGCTTTTGCGACAGGCAGATGCCATTCCAATGTGTGGTGAGGTGTTGTGACCTCAAACCGGCGAGATTGAAAGATGCCAACCGAGCGCCTGTGACAAAGAACTTGAACGAAATCGACCGCAGGAGATTTCTGGAGTTCGGAAGGCTGACCCTGGCCGGGCTAGCTTCAAGAGTTGTGTGTGCCCAACGTCCCGGGGCCGCCGACAGGCAGGCGGGGGCGAGGGCACCTATACGTTTCGAGAACCGGCAGGCGCGATCAAGGGTGGATTTCATACTCGATAACGGCACTACCCCGGACAAACCCATCATCGATTCTGTTCTGGGTGGAGTCGCAGTGTTTGATTACGACAATGACGGCTTCCTAGATATCTTCTTCACGAATGGAGCTCGGATTCCCAGCCTGGAGAAAGACGGCCCCCTTTTTTTCAATCGGCTCTATAGGAACAATCGAGATGGAACCTTCACTGACGTGAGCGAGCGAGCCGGCGTCCTCGGTGCTGGATATTCGATGGGCGTCGCCGCCGCCGATTATGACAACGACGGCTGGACTGACCTGTACGTGACGGGCATCAACCGGAATTTTCTTTACCACAACAATGGCGACGGGACCTTCACCGATGTTACCGAGCGAGCTGGCGTGCCGGGTGCCGATGCGAATGGAAACAAGCTATGGTCGGTGGGGGCAGCTTGGCTCGACTATGACAATGATGGACACCTGGATCTCTTCGTCGCGAACTACCTGGACTGGAGCTGGGCACGCTCGAAGGTATGCGGTGAAGAAGGGAGGCGCCTGTCCTGTTCGCCGCTCATGTATGGTGGGCAACCCAACGTCCTGTATCACAATAACGGCGATGGGACGTTCTCGGATGTGTCCGGACCCAGCGGGATTGGCCAGTATATCGGGAAGGGGATGGGACTGGCGGTCGCCGACTATGACGGCGACGGTTTCACAGATATATTCGTTGGCAACGACGACATGGGGAACTTTCTATTTAAGAATCTTGGCGGGCAGCGCTTCACTGAAGTGGCGATCGTTGCGGGCGTTGCTTACACCGAGGATGGCCTTCCCATCTCGAATATGGGAGTGGATTTTCGCGATTTGAACGACGACGGGTGGCCCGACTTGGTGATTTCATCCTTGGAAGGAGACATCTTTCAACTCTACTTGAACACAGGCCAGGAGTTCTTCGTCCCTTCCAGCTTCCAGGCTGGGCTTGGGTACACCACCCTCCAGATGAGTGGCTGGGGTGTGGGCGCCTACGACCTCGATAACGACGGCCATAAGGATGTGTTCATAGCTAATTCGCACGTTAGTGAAAACGCCGATTTCTACGGAAATAACCATTACAAGCAGCCGAATGCGGTTTTCTTGAACCGCGGCAACGCTCGCTTCCGCAACGTAACCGCAGAGGCTGGCCCAGCCATGCAAATCGCGGCCGCACACAGGGGGTGCGCGTTTGGAGACCTGAATAACGATGGCCGGATCGACGTCGTCGTTTCCGTTATCGGGGAACCAGCAGAGCTTCTTTATAACACCTCGCCGGGTGAGCATCACTGGATTCTGCTCCAAGCGGAAGGTACGAAGAGTAACCGAGACGGAATAGGCACAAAGATCAAGCTCACAGGCGAGTCTGGGAGGATCCAGTACAACCACGTTACAACGTCCGTGGGCTATGTGAGTTCGTCCGATAAGCGTGTCCATTTCGGATTGGGAGCAGATCGTCACGTCCGTGAGATTGAGCTTCGATGGCCGAGTGGCAACGCCCAGGTGGTGAGAGACGTGGCGGCCGATCAAATCCTCAAAGTAAGGGAAGAATAAGGTTTCGGCGAGGTTCCTTCAATGGGTGGGAAGCCAATCAGGACGGAGCGACTAAGATCGACACGGCTTCTCCCGATGTTGTGCTTTTGCCTCAGCGGTGCTGCCTGGGTTGTGGGTGCTGAGCCACAAGTTGCCAGATACGCGAATCCTTGCGAGGAAATTGAGGCACAACTTAGCTTTGCCCAAAAGGCGCTCGACCGAGGCCAGATTACTGAAGCAGAGCGGATCCTGACCCCTCTGGAGACTTCATACAGCGGTTGTAGTGAATTCCTCGTGAATCTGGCTCGCCTTCGCGCCTCGCAAAAAGACTTGATAACTGCACAGCAACTTTTCTCGCGGGCCAGCTTGTTGGCTCCCCAAGATGCCCGACCCTACTATTACCTCGCTCAGTTTCACTTTTCCCAGCAGCATTATCGACAGGCCGACTATTTCTCAGAGCGGGCGCTTGCTCTCGACCCTGCCTACCCAGCTGCGCTGATCCTGAGAGGCCAAATCCTGGCGATGAAACGCCAGACGGCGGCAGCTCGGGAATTGCTGGAAAAAGCCTGTAAACTTGACCCCGATGACCCCGAAGCCCACTTCCAACTCGGGGTCTTGTACGATAGCAGGCAGTTGCATTCGGAGGCCGTGGAGCAGTTCGAAAGGGTGATTTCCCTGCGCCCCCACGACCCTCGTGCTTACGATTACTTGGCTCTCAACCTGGAGTCCTTGGGTGAGCCCAAGAAGGCAGAAGGAAACTATCTGAAGGGACTGCAGGTAAACGATGGCCCGCTTTTCGACTTCTTTCTCGATTACAACTACGGCCGGTTCTTGATGAAAGGCAACCAGCTTGCAGATAGTAAGGTGTACTTGGACCGCGCTCTGCGTCTCGCCCCGCAAACTCGCGCCGTTTATTATGAGCATGGCAGGCTGAACCTGCGCCTGCAGAAATACAAGGAGGCTCACGTGGACGCCGAGCGCGCCCTAAGCCTTCCCGACCCGTCCGGAAATGTGCTAGACCTCCAGGTTTACTACTTACTTGCCACCATCTATACACGCCTAGGAAATACGGAGTTGGCGCAAAAGTACGCGGGGCTGTGCCGAACCAGTCGAGTTCCGACCCCAGCTCAAGGCCGAGGTGACCGTTGAGGCTTCATGATTCGCACTCCGTAATCCACGAAGGCATATCTCAAGCTAGTGATGGCGGCAAACCAAAAGAAACAGTATTTGCAGATTTGTGGGAATGAAACAGAACCAACGTTTTGTGGAGGACAAAATGCCGACCCTTAGTCTGCATTATTCATGAACGCGCCGCAGAACGCGGATTTGAGGCGTTTGGAGCCGGATGCTCGTGGCCTTGGAGGCCGGCCGGCCGCCGGAGGCGCATTTCCTCAGTTGCGGACCGGCTGGGGGCGAGAGTCGGGCTGATTCCTTCGACACTGCTGCCTGGGTCCAGCGCGGTGTCCAAGAGAGAAAGGATACGGGGAAAAGAGTTGAGGGGCTATCCGCTCAAGGCGCCCAAGGCCAGGGCGATTTGACGAAAGCTGGCGAAGAACGGAAACGAGACGGGAAGATGAATCACCACCCGGCGCACCGAAACCACCACCTGAGCGCCCAGTTTCAGCAGCCGTTCGCGCAAGGTCCACACCTGCGCCCGCGCGCATCCGGTCCGCGCCGCCCGCAGCCGCAGTTCCTGCATCAGAACGTAGGCAGCCGCCGTCATCAGTACCCGGAACTGGTTGGCCAGGAACTTCGAGCAGCTCGTGCGGTCGATCTCCAGGCCCTGGTGCAGTTCCTTGAGGCGGTTCTCGATTTCGCCCCGCGGGCAATAGACCTGTTCGTAAATCCAGCGTGGGCTCTGCGGCAGGTTGGTGATCAGGAAGCGGGGGTTGTCTTTGGGCTCCTTGCCCTCGGCTCGCACCACCTCGGCCTTGAAAATCACGCGCCGCTCCGACAGCCAACTCTCGGCGGCATAGCGGCCTTCCCCATAGAGGTGCTCGGTCTGGCCGCTCTCTTCCGAGAGTTTCCGCGCCTGTTGCATCGCGGGTTCGGCCAAACGGTTCAGCACCGCATTTTTGGCCATCGCCACCACATACTCCACACCCATCGCGTCCAGAAACGTCAGCAGGAGCGGGTCCGCAAATCCGCCGTCCAGTCGCACTCGCAGGCGCGCCTGGGGAAAGGCCCGCCGCAGCTTCTGCAGGATGCGCCAGAGGATGCCGATAGCCCCCACGCTCGCCACGGCATTGCCGGGCCGCAGCACCGCCGTGAACAGGTATTGCTCCTTTTCGTCGTTGAAGCTCATAAATCCCATCACCGGCAAATAGCACCAGGTGTCGTAGTGGCCATTGAAGAAAGTCAATTGCTGAGCCCCGTGGGTGGGATCGTCGGTGGGGTCCAGATCGAGGGTGATGCACCGGGCCCGGCCGTGCAGCCGGCGGCGATGGCGCTCCACGACCCGATCGGCCAGCGCCTCCGCCAGCCGGTAAAGCTGCTTACGGTCGGGGGCATTCTCAAAGCGCGAGAGCGTGGGCTGCGAAGCCAAGTCCGCGCCCTCGACCGGGTCGCGCCCCACCAGCAGCTTGTGCACCGGGTCGGCCGCCAGCCGCGAGGCGTCGTTGGCATCGGCATACCCACAGGCGAGGCCGTAAACGCGCTGGGCCAGCAACTCCTCCACTTCATGTTCGACCTTGCCCGGCTGCCGCGGATCAACCAGACAGGCGGCCAAGGCTTCGGTCAATCCCAGACGCCGGTCGGCAGCCTTGAGCAGGATCGCGCCACCGTCCGAGCTGCCCTGGCGCTGGTCAAACTGCCCCACCACCGGCTTCGAGAAAATATCTGGGAACAACAGACACTCTGTTGTGGTATCGTCAGTCAAGCGAAAGCCTCCTTTGGTCATTCAAACAACGTCTCGACAACGTGTTTGTACCATAGGAGGCTTTCCGTGTCTTTAGGAAACGTGAATTATGCGGGCTAGTTCGTTTATCGAGACCAATTCGCCCGACCCCAAATTGATGGGCAGGTCAATCAAGTCGTCGCAATGCATAATCATGTCGATGCCTTTGACGCAACTGCCGTTATCCATGAAGCTGCGAGTGGCCGTGCCATCGCCCCAGATGATGATCTGGTTGCATCCCTTGTCCTTGGCTTCGATCACTTTGCGCGCGATCGCCGCCGGGGCCTTTTCCTGGCCGCCGTCCCAGGTTCCGAAGGGCCCATACACATTGTCGAAGCGAGCAATAAAGGTCTTCATACCGCGCTCGGCCCAATACTCCTGGCAGACCAATTCGGAAAAGCGCTTCTCCCATCCGTGGCCGCGCTCGGCCATCGCGGGGTAGGCGTCCGACTCTTTGAGGGAGCAAACGTTTGGATCTTTCTGCAAGTCCGTGTTGTAGGCGCAAGAGGAAGAAGAGCAGAAATACCGTTCCGCGCCGGGGCGATTTGCCGCTTCAATTAAGTTGGTGTTGATCAGGACGCTGCGCAAGCACTCAATCCTGAAGCGCTCAATGAATCCCATACGGCCCATATCGGCAGCCAATTTATAGAGTTCCCGCGCGCCTTCACAGGCACGAACACAGTTTTGCTGTTCGCTCAAATCCAGACACAGGCTGTCGACGCCCGGCACACGCTGGTACCACTCAAACAGCGGCTTCCTTCGATCACTCGGATGCGCGTGAACCTGCGCTCCTTGAAATATTGCGTAAGGGCCCCCCCCGATGAGTCCGCCCGCTCCCGCGACGACAATCAAACGGTTTCTGCCAGGCTCTTTGTGGTCCTTGCCCAACGATGACTGTTCCACGCCCCTACTCCTCATGAAGCAGAATTCGTTGCTCGCTCCACGCC
>Ga0326727_10003065_pt1 | contig 54594 bp, 54 predicted proteins | sample MB2enrmetagenome_FD_207643 | JGI IMG/M metagenome (GOLD analysis project Ga0326727, IMG submission 207643) | Lab enriched peat soil microbial communities from McLean, Ithaca, NY, United States - MB29MY | ecosystem: Environmental > Terrestrial > Soil > Wetlands > Peat | place: USA: New York...
AGACACCCTGCCAGTCCTTCTCCTGTCGGAGGTAGGACCTCTGCTTCGGCTACGGCACTTTAAAGGGTAAAGTTACCGGGTGGATTTTAACCACCTAGATTGTGTGACTGTGAGGCGCACCAAAAAAGAGCACCTTTTCCGATGCTCTTTACCTGAAACATATTAGTTACTAATTTCAATTTGTTTACCTTTAACAGCTTCTTGCTGTTTCTTGGGCAGTGTTATGAAAAGAAGACCATTTTCAAATTTAGCATTCACATTGTCAACTTCTACATTAGAAATAGCAAACGACCTGACCATAGCACTATAACTTCTCTCTTTACGGATATAATTGTCTTTCTCCTCATCTGTTTGCTCATTTTTCCGGACCGATATTGTCAGTCGATCATCATCAACTTGAATGTCAACTTCTTCTTTCTTAATCCCGGGAAGTTCCGCTTCAATGACAAATTCTTTTTCGTTCTCTTTGATATCTACTTTCATTTGAGAACTGTTTTTATAGAAGGAAGGGAAAAACTTATCATTTAAAAAATTTTCCAGGACACCCTCAATGTCAAACAAATCATTGTGTTTTTGAATTCCAAAACGCCTTTTTGCAAATGGTACTAAGTCCACCATAACATACACCTCCGTTAATTTTACATCAGTTAGTTATTGATATTCTAAGTAACTCATTAATCCGCCAGAGCATTAGTAACCCCTCCCCAGTTACTACCGTCATCCGACCTTGATCTATTTGTACCACATGTAACAAATAAGTTTCAAGTCTCAGCCTTGATCTTCTTGGCCCTATAAAATTGTTAATAAGCCCTAATCCTAAGTTATCACATTATTGCTTGTTATTTCATTAATTTGGATCTTCTTCATTAAGTTTTCAGTTTACGAAAGGATTAACCTTTCTATCCATTTTTTGAGTTATTTGCGATGACGCAACCTTCAACAGGATTTCGACAACCTACGGCGAATTATTATTATAGCTTAAGTTAACCGATACCCAGAACCTCTTCGAGGAGATTTTCACTTTGAACGATGACTATTTTGATTTAAGGAGGAAACTGTTATGAAGAGCAAAATCGCTCAAGCAATTAAGAGTAAATATTTCCCGGTTGCTGTTCTTTGGTCAGATGAAAAACCTGAAGGTGCGATTCAATTTAAAGAAGGAAAAAGAGGCTGTGTTGCTTCAGTATTATTTCAAGCAGCTAAGGGCCACACTGCTGTATTCGATGAAAAAACCACCGGATGCAACGGCGGGGCTGTCGGACTGGGTTTTAAAGATTTCGAACTTGGTTATATTGAATACTTCCTTTCCACCGGATCACCCGAACGTAACATTCCAGGGGAATATCACCGAAAAAATCCTGAAATGGCTAAAGGCTTTACACAACAACTTCCCCACATTCAGATCCCTACAAAATATGTCGTTTTCAAGCCATTAGATCAAGTAAATGAAGATGAACGTCCGCAATGCATCGTTTTCTTTGTTAATCCAGATCAACTATCGGCCCTTGTTATGTTTGCTAATTATGATAAGCCCACGAAAGATAATGCCATTCTTTACTCAGCTGCCGGGTGCCATCAAACTATTCTCGAAGTGATCGCCCAAAATTACACAGATTCCCCCAAGGCCATCGTCGGACTAACGGACATTTCCGCTAGACGCTTTGTAGATAAAGATTTATTAACTTTTAGTCTCCCCTTCAAACGCTTTGTTGAACTGGAAGCGGAAGTAGAGGAGAGCTTTCTAAGCAAAGAGGAATGGGGCAACCTGCGGGATCGGTGAGTATTTTCATTATGCCATAACCATACCTCCACCAACACGAAAGAATTTGTTTTGATACACTGGACATTTCATAGAAAAGAGGAGCAATAAGCTCCTCTTTTCTATGAAAGATTATCCTTTATAATCTGTAAGTGTGGCAGTGACAGATTGCAAAGCTCCATCTACCGCTTGAATAGTACTTAGAATTTGTTGCTTATTTTCAGGTTCTCCCGCATTTCTAAGTGCATTGTTTAAACATTTTTTGGCATTTTGAAGATGCGTCGTCACATCTACAATATGTTGTTTGGCATTTTTGGTGTCCATTTATTCATTCCTCCTCACTTAGGATTTTTATATACAACGTATAGCGTTTGTTATTTAGCATAAAAAAATACCACTCCTTTTAAAGCCGCCGGATGTACCCTTAGATAGGATTACAGCCATAAATAAGTATCATCTTAAAGATTGCAAAGGCCGCCTTACTTCATAGAGGCGGCCTTGTTACTCGTTTGTCCGCGTCGTAACTGAATAAATCGAAATTCAAAAATATTTTAAATATTAGGAAGGATTTTCTTTTTCAACGTCGAATCTCAAATATGAGGAAGTGATCGCTCGCCAGTCCTCGGGGGGCACTTCTGCACTATAGCGGTGGCGACCGTTCCCTCTGAGTTGCCGATTACTCCAGAAATCATACCAACAAGCAAATGCAAGAGGGGGGCCAGTATCCAAATTAAGCGGGCGATTTAAATTTTATAAAGGAGTGGTTTTAATGATGAATTGGAATGATAATTTAGCAGTTGGGGTTAATTCAATTGATAATCAACATAAGGAACTTTTTTTCAAGATCAACGATTTACTAGTTGCTATGAAAAGCGGCAATGGTAACAATGAAATTTTTAAAATGTTAAATTTCCTTGAAAATTATGTTACTAAACACTTTAATGACGAAGAATCTATTCAAAGGAAAAATAACTATCCTGGGTATAATATTCAACACGAACAACATGAGGCATTTAAGAAAGAACTTACTGATTTAAGAAAGTCAGTAGAAACTCATGGAGTATCTGCAGTATATGTTATCTCTATTCAAAAGAAAATCTCTGATTGGTGGTACAATCACATAACAAAACTAGATAAAGAATTGGGAAATTACTTGGCCGCTAATTATCCCTCCCGATAAAGTTCGTTCTGCATAATTATAAAATAAAGTCAACCCATCTTAAAAAGATGGGTTGACTTTTGTTGAAGAGAGGGACTCTTTTGGTACTCTTTTTTTATCAAGCCAATATACTAATTTAAATGGAGCCAATACAGCAGTAATGCATGTGCAATGTATCTTAAGTACGCTCCGGAAATTGTATTTTTGGGGGGATAACCTTGGGTACCTTAAAACGTATTTCTAAAGTCTTTGAATCAGCAAAAAGAATCTCTTTCGACGACTCCTCTAGGATTATTTTAATGAGTGATGTCCATAGGGGAGATGGAAGTTGGGCTGATGATTTTTCTAAGAACGAAAACCTATATTTTGCTGCCTTAACCTATTATTATAATGAAAATTATACTTATATAGAGCTTGGCGATGGTGACGAGCTTTGGAAGAATAGAAAACTTTCCGATATTTTACCCATACATAGTGAAGTATTTTTGCTTCTTGCAAAATTTTTTAATGAAGATAGGCTATATTTCATTTTCGGAAACCATGATATGGTCAAAAGCAAAGATAACTTTGCTCCAAACAACTTATACCAGTATTTTGATGAGCAAAGTAAACAGCACATTCCCTTATTCGAAAATATAGAGCTCCATGAAGGGTTAGTTTTATGGCATAAGATAACAGATCAAAGAATTCTCTTGATCCATGGTCATCAAGCAAGCTTCTTAGATTATAAAATGTGGCGATATAGAAGATTCCTAGTTAGATATTTATGGAAGCATCTTGAGTTATTCGGCGTTAATGACCCAACAAGTACCGCTAAAAATTATACCAAAAAGGATTCTATAGAAAGAAAACTTACTGAGTGGGTTTCGCGGGAAAAACATATGCTTATTGCCGGCCATACCCATCGCCCTATGTTTCCTGAAGTGGGTAAACCCTTATATTTCAACGATGGAAGTTGTATCCATCCTCGCTCCATAACAGGAATTGAAATTGCAGACGGTAATATTGCACTCGTTAAATGGAATATCAAAACTAAGCGTGATGGTGCACTATTTATTGGCAAAGAAATACTGGCAGGCCCAAGCAAATTGAAAGATTATTTTCATCAAAGCGGGCTTTGAGTTTACTAAACACCCGCTCATACCTGATGAAAACTTTGCTGAAGAACATTCTCCATTGCTTTATCAACTTCTCTATAAACTTTTGCAATAGGAATATTATTTTCTTTGGCAATCCGTTTGCAGTGTTCATACTCTGCTTTGTATTTAATAGGCTCTCCTTCATAATAGGAGTTCTTGATCGTTACATCGCCATACTTGGTTTTGACTGTTAGGAATTCCCTACTGAGCATAATTTTCTCGACCTTAAACTTTCTGATCCCAATAGACGTGGTTTCTCTAAAAACGACATCCAATACTTCTTTTTCCTTTTTGGGGCTCACTAGTATACTTAGCTTTATTGCTGGTCTTCCTTTTTTCATGATGATAGGTGTCTTATATACGTCTAAGGCCCCCGTTTCAAAAAGCCTTTCTTCTATATAGCTATAGAATTCCGGATTCATGTCATCTATATTTGTTTCGAGAATATATTGAACTTCAATTTCTTTACTGCTTTCGACCTCTCCTAAATATACTCTTAAAACATTTGGGATTTCTAAATCCCTATTTCCCAGTCCATATCCTATCTTCTGTACTGTAAACTCCGTCTTGTCCGTAAATTCTTCGACACTTGCCGCCAAAATTGCTGCGCCCGTGGGAGTGGTGGTTTCAAAGGATACAATACCCGACTTAATGGGTATACCGTTTAAAATTTCAACCGTAGCTGGGGCAGGAACAGGTATCAGACCATGATCACACTTTACAAACCCCCCTCCTACTTGAACAGAAGACGCCATGATTTTATCCACATTCAAGTAATCAAAGGCGATCGCCGCCCCTACTATATCGATAATAGAATCTATGGCACCGACTTCATGAAAATGCACCTCATAGATGGACTTTCCATGAACTTTAGCCTCTGCCTGGGCCACTTTCATGAACATATCCAAGCTCGACTTTTTCACCCTGTCATTCAAACTGCTTCCATCAATTATATTTTCAATGTCTGTCAGATGCCTGTGCTGATGCGCGCCATGATGATGACTATTATCTCTATTGACTAAGATTACATCCACTTTCGTTCCGGTTATGCCTTTTTTTGTATCTTTCCTGATTTTCAACTCATACTCGGAATCCAATTGAAGCTTGGCAAGCTCTGTGATCAGATATTCTTCATTCACTCCCAAGTCTAGCATTGCCCCTAAATTCATATCGCCGCTGATCCCACTAAAGCAATCATAATATATAATCTTCATTTTTATCTCTCCATAAATTTTTTTCCCAGAGCAAATCCCTCTACAAAAATACCCAAAGCTTTTTAAGCTAGTCTCATTGTATAGGTTAAAGTGCGCTCTAAGTCAATACCAAGACAATACATATTGATTAGAGTACGTTTCAAGCTATATACTTATGATAAGAAAATAGCGATTTTCATGATAATTTGTGCCTAACGGGGCATGGGGGTTTGTAGAGAACAACTGTTTTTCAGAGCGTGCGCTGATTGCTGGTCAATTAGCAAGGAATATAAAAACCATTCCTAAATTAAATACCTGTTGACAGTCTACACTCTAACATATAAATATGCGTGCCAAACTTTCCGGTTATGTTCGTAATATGAAGCCCATACTTGTATATATTTTCATCGTTGATACTCCATATAATCGTTCCTGAGACAGATTTATACAACGTTTCCTCCAATACTATATCGAAGTCAAGTATTGCCCCTTCCTTAAATACTTCTGTGGTAGAGATGCACAACCCTTCACTTGAAATATTCACAACCTGAATCTCTAGCTGAGGCTCATATTTAATTATTTTTCCTTCTGAAATACATTTCGAACATTGAATTATCACATCGAATATTAATCGATCACTTTTTCTGCGAGTTTCAACACTGTCATTCATTTACGCTTTTCGCCCCCCACAGTTCATAACTAAAAAACCCCCACTTAGGAAGGTCTATGATACAGGAGTGTCATCTGCCGCTGCAATTTGCTGATATGCTTTTTCTACATTTTGCTTGAGATTTTCATACTCCTGGCATTTTTCCTCTAATAAAGAAAATTCGACTGTGTCTTTAAGATAATTAATGCTGTATTTTTTTATTTTTTGGGTATAAATAACTTGAGCATTTTTTATAATACTTACTGAATTACTATTAATAAAAGAAATCTCTTTTAACAATAGTATTTTATAATCCTCATCCACCTCATTCTTTACATTATACTTAATCAATGCACGGTCTGGGACTGGAATCATATTACTGAATTTTATGGTGCCCTTTAATTCGTCATTACCCGATTTATCCTTTACAACAATCCTCATAATAGGTATCACACTTTTGCGAATTTCTTTTTTACCGCCCATCATTATATAGTCTGATTCTTTTGGAGATGAAAGTGGAACAAAATATTTAAAATTGTTAATATGTAATACAGTTCCTAAATATTTTCTATCTTTCTTTCTGTCTCTTCTTCTTTCTTCCTCTTTATTCAAAAAGACTTTCCTGTCAAATTTACGCAAATAGTTTATATAATCATCTAAAACATGGTAGAGCTTTAATTTCTTCATGTTGGCTCCTACAAAAACAAGGGTAAAGATTAAAGTCTTTACCCTTGCCTTAATGATTTTACAGCATCCCATTATTTGGCAGGGATTCACCTGATTGCTTACAGCTTCTCATTTTTTGGTTGAGAATAACCTGATTTTACAGCATCCCGTTATTTGGCAGAGACTCGCCTGATTTTAGATACTATCGTCGTTCCAGCTAAAGTATAATACACTCCAGAAAACAAGTCAATCTTGAAAAGTTAATAAACTACTTTTCTAACTTCTTCAGCATACTAATCCTTTCTTAGCCAAACATCTGGACCCTGATTGAAATATCCTGCGTTTTAGATTAGTTTAAGACCTCCGCATTCCCTTTAATTATGGGGATTGTGAATGAAAATTTACTTCCTTTGCCAGGTTCGCTTTCTACCCATATTTTCCCTCCATGATGCTCTATTATCCGCTTACATATCGATAGTCCAAGGCCCGTTCCCTGGGGTTTATCGGTAAGTATCTCGCCCACCTGCCTAAAATTATCAAACACTCTTTCATAGTCTTCTTCTGCTATCCCAATCCCCGTATCTGTTACACTTACTGTTATTTCACTTCCGGTTCTGGTCACTGCACAAACCACAGATCCCTCAATAGTAAACTTAAGGGCATTTGAAATCAGATTTATTACAACTTGTATCAGCCTTTCCCTGTCACCCAGTACTTGAGGCAACCCTTCTTCAAAATCTTTTTTCAATTCAAGACCTTTATACTCAAATTGAATGCTCGTGGCGGAAATTGCCTTCTCAATTATTTCACTAAGGGAAACAGGACTCATCTGCCACTCGCATTTCCCCGCCTCTAATTGTGTTATTTCGAGTACATCGCTGATTAATGATGTTAACCTTTCGCCTTCCGTTATTATTATTGCTATATTCTCTTTTACCTGCCTGATGGCTTTACCAACTTTTAGATCATCAGCTACTGTGTGAGGAATAATCACATCGTTAAGCTTTTTATTGGTGATCTTAGCGAAGCCCACAACTGAGGTAAGTGGTGTCCTTAATTCATGTGATATTGACGATAAAAACTCAGATTTTAACTTATCCAACTCCTGAAGTTTTCTATTTGCCTCCAGCAATTTTTGCTCCCTATCCTTGCGATGCTCCATTTCTTGTTCGAGCGTATTGTTGTAAGCTTGTATTGTGTCCGCCATTTCGTTAAAACTTTTGCTTAACTCACCTATTTCATCGGAAGATAAAACCGGGCAACGGACATCCATTTTTTTATTCGCAAAATCTTTCACGGTCCGGGTCAACTTTTGAATAGGATTCAACATATTGTTCATGACAAATAAAATAATAACAATACCTATTATCAGCGATATACACAGCGAGAAAACAAATCCCAACCAGTGTTTATTGAGAGGCTTAGATATTTCACTCATGGGCTCAGCAATTCCAAAAGTCCATCCGCTGGCGTCAATTTTACTTAAGACAAAATACTTATCGATGCCATCATAATCCTTCATTTCAAAGATATTGTAATTGTTATCACGAATGTGCCTGTCAATCTCACCTAGTTTCCCGTCTGACACGTCTGCAACATTCTTGACTCCATTGCTGGTTGGTTGAAAATTCTTATTCGGATGAACAATAAAATCATTGTGGTTATCCAACAAAAACGCATAACTGTTTCCACCAATATTAATATTACTAACCAATTTAGTCAGGTCTTCCATGTCAATATCCGCAGCAAAAACTCCGACAAAATTACCGTTTCGCTTGACCGGGGTCGAAATAGTTATGACTATTTTTTTAGTAGCGACATCTTGGTACGGATATGAAAAATATAGGCCTCCTTTTCTTACCGCGCCTGTATACCATGGTCGATTTGTGCAATCAAAGTCTGCCGGGGGAACCCAGGTGGCATCTAACAATTTCCCATCAGGATAGCCAATATATACAAACAATAGATAAGGATATAAGGCCTTTTCGCTTTGCAAGAAGCTAACGGTTTCCTGCTGATCTAAATTTCCGGCTTTTTCGAAACTATCCGACATTCCTCTTACTATTGCAGCATGCAAGTTAAGCCAGCCACTCATTTTTTCAGCATTTTTTTGGGCGAATTCGGTCATCTTTTGAGTAGACTCACTGTACAGTGCGTTATATGATATTCTAAAGCTAACTAGTGAAACAATTAGAAGGCAGATAAAACATATGACACATACAGCTAAAACAAATCTATATTTCAGACTTTTTTTTAACATGATCGACACCCCACAACGCAATCTGCTCTAAGACGGTTCTCTAAACCCCGGAAGATCCAGGAAATAATTTTTTAAGTAATAATTAATTTATTAACTTTCGAATGTCGAAACTCTATTGCGCCCTGTTTCTTTAGCTTGATATAAGGCCTGATCCGCTTGCTTAATCAGGTCTGTGGGAGACGCATCCTCTCCAGGCTTGAAGCTACTGACTCCAATACTAATTGTAACGGTATCTTTGCATTTGGAAGCAACATGAGGAATCTGTAAATTTTCAATGGCCACCCGGATCTGCTCAGCTATTTCATATGCACCAACTGAATTGGTATTTGGTAATATAATCGAAAACTCTTCACCACCATAGCGAGTAAGGCAATCGCCCGGTCTCTTGAGGGTATTCTGAGCTGTCAAGGCGACCATACATAGGCAATCATCTCCTTGCAGATGCCCATAAGTATCGTTGTAAAGTTTAAAAAAATCAATGTCGATCATCAGTAACGACAAGGGATTCTTTTCTCGTTTGCTACGACTAAGTTCGTGGGTCAACACGTCGTCAAAATGACGACGGTTGCCAACACCCGTTAAGCCATCTCGCAAGGTAAGATTATACAAGGTTTCATTGGCCGCCTCCATTTGACGGGTAACTTCTAATAGTTCCAATTCCCTTGCTTTACGACAGTCTATTTCGTTCTTGAATTTTAAGGCAGATCGCACACGGGCTAACAATTCGATTCTATTCAAGGGTTTCGTAATATAATCTACGGCACCGGCAGCGAAAGCCAGCTGAAGTTCTTCTTTTTCAGTTTTCGATGTTACCATAATAATCGGGATATCAAGTGTGTCCTTATTCTGTTTGATCATATAACAAGCCTCGATCCCATCTACATCCGGCATTACGATATCCATTAGAATCAAATCAACTGCCTGTCTTCCGTTTTCGCACCTTTCATCAAGGACTTTAAAAGCTTCTGTAGCAGATTGGGCAAATAGAATATCTGTAAATCCACCAGATTCAAGGAGCACTTTGTTTAGGCGTCGACTTGACAAAGAGTCGTCTACGATTAGGATCGCCACAAGAGCACCTCACATTATAATTAATTGGTTTACTTAAGCTGCGGCGCAACAATTTGACCGCTGAAAATTCGCTGATCTACTATTTTTTCAAGCCCGTCATTCAACTGAAGGTTCTCGCCCTTAAAACGGACAAATTAACAGCCTAAAAAGAAGCAGAAACAGCAACAATCCGCACGAACGCTAAGTTTTTGGTATAATTAAGCTGCCAATCCAAATCTACCAAAAATAAAGTGTTGTCATGCGGAAACCCGTCAGAGAAATTGATACTGTGCTCCAGAAATCACGGTTATTCAATTAATACCATTATATGTGAAGTTATGGAGACGTTCAAGCAAAAAACGCGTTGCCCCTAATGAGTCAAGAGTTGCAAGGTACTTTGATCTACCAGTCCTAATGGAAATCTTAAATAAGCTAAGATCATTTATCAAATTCAGCATTTCTTCATAAGAGTATCCGTAAAAGGAGCATGCTGAAAAACTGCAATCTAGGATTTCAGATGTTTCCGGATTAATCAAAAGTATTATTGCTCGATTGTTTATGAATAAACGCTTATATAAGCATTCATTCTCTCCCATCAAAATCCCCCCTAAGCAAATCTGAGTATTTTCGAACAGTAAACCATTCCCACGTTCTGGCCGAAATTAGAAATAAGCGGTTTATATGTGTTTGATAATCACTATATTTTATTAGCAATATTAATACAGTAGCAAATTGCATAAATTCAAATGCCAAAAGCACAAGTTTCTGCATACCAAGAAAATGTTTTAGAAATAATACTAAGAATGAGAGAACCAGCATTTTCAACGCTGGTTCTCTCATTCTTAGTATGCTATGCCATGCCACCTGGTATCCTTTACTGAATTCATATCATTTCAGTCTTCACAATATTCATCATCGGTTGCAATACTTTCAAGACGACTTCCTTCACTCCAGCTCAAGTATCGTTTACACATTGCTTCTGAGGTTCCTCAATATTGCCCAATCCAACTAGATGCTCAAAACGGTCATCTGAAATGAAGTATGTTTCCAGTAACAGTTCTTGATATTTTTTCAAGAAGACAGCCTCCAACATCTGACTCGCAATTTTGACTGCTGGATCGGTAAAAGTTTTGCCTTCTTTTATCTCGATCATGCTTATGCGCAATTCTCTGATTTGCTTCATCAGTTTTTCAAGTTCAGTCACACATATCCTCTCCTAATTTGTTTTAGGATTAGTATGTCCACAAACTATTGAGTTCAGAACTCCAAGCATGAAATGGCATTGCCTATGAATCTTAAGTTTCTGTGTAGATTATACTATTCATTAGAAAAACAGGCTATGTAGTGTTAAAATAAGATTATAGAAATTGTCATCTAAAATTTAATTAGAGAGGTGAAAAAGGATGCTGCCTTCTGAGAATTCTTCCCGTTATTATCGCCCTTCCGTAATTGATTTAAGAAAGGTTAAAACGGTTTCTTTGACTCAAATAATGGGACTCTTGTCTTTCATGTTCCTGGCTATGGCCGCTGGGGCTTTACTGGTTCCTCAGACCTATTTTATGCTTGCGGTTATTTTGGAGTTTGTTTTACTGTTCACCATTCCTGTGGTAAACCGTCGTGCATTAACCCGCGGAGACGATCCCGCCGCTGGATTGACAGGAGGTTTGGCCCTAGCCTTTGCCGCCTGTGCCGGAGCCGTGCTTGGTCCTCTGGTTCAGCCACTGGCAGCAACTACTGCAGGAGATGCAGTACTTGGTCAAGCAGCACTGATGACATTTATGGTCTTTGCCGCCTTTGGTGTTTACGGGCTGATGACAAAGCATAATTTGAGCAGTATGGCTAAAGTTCTCTTCATTGGCTTATTAGTTCTGCTAGGGATTATGATTCTTTCTGTGTTCTTCAGCAGCTTTTTTAGCCCCTTCGGATTGCTGATTGGTATAGGCGGCGCAATTCTTTTCAGTTTGATGACAGCATTAGATTTTCAACGCGCTAAGTATGCTACAGCAGACAATGCCGTGATGGTGACCCTGAGAATTTTTTTGGATTTTGTCAATCTGTTCACATTTATTCTTGATATCTTTTTAATAGTTGGTGGCGGTGGTCGAAGGCGCTAGTCATATTTTTAGTCGGAATACTGTAGACCTAAAGAGTACTTAATCTTCCCAAAAGGTTAATGTGCTCTTTCTGTTTGTAACCTCCGATCACAGCAAAAGTTTTCGAACTTTGCTATTTTTTTAAATTTTCGTCCACTTCTCAACAATTGCATAGAATTTATCCGCATCAATTGGTTTTGAGAGGTAATCATCCATTCCGGATTTCAAACATTTTTCTCTGTCACCCTTTAAGGCGTGCGCAGTCATGGCAATAATCGGGGTGTATGTCCCTTTCTGGCTTTCTATCTGTCTAACTACTCTCGTTGCCTTATAGCCATCCAGGACCGGCAGCTGAACGTCCATCAATATGAGATTGAACTTTTGCTCACTGTAAGCATCAAGGGCTTCTTTGCCATTCTCAGCAAAAATAACCTGCCAGCCTTTTTTTCTGACGAAACTTTCCATCACCATTCGACTTATGGAATCATCCTCGACAATCAGTAACTTAAAAACATCTTCTTTGGCGCTGTCTTCTCTATTGATAACTCCCGTTAGGCCGGGGCTATATTCTGCATCAGATTTTTCTAATCTGCAAGTGAAGTAAAAACTGCTGCCTTCACCTGCGTTGCTTTCTGCCCATATCTCACCGTTCATATTTTCAACTAACCCTTTACAAATGGATAACCCGAGTCCTGTACCACCATATTGTCTGGTTGTCGAATTGTCTGCCTGACTAAAACTATTAAAAATAGTTTTCAAGTTATTCTGACTTAATCCAATGCCCGTATCCCGCACGACCCATTCTAGCTTTACTTCATTATTACTTTCCTCAAGCCTCCTGACAATTATGTCGATTTTGCCTTTCTGGGTAAACTTTATGGCATTACCAATCAGATTGGATAATACTTGCCTCAACTTGAACGAATCCCCCAATAACCGGCGCGGTACATTATCTTCAATAACCGTGCTCAAGTTAAACCCCTTATTTAGAACGGAAGGCTTAAACATAATTTCAATTTCATTGAGAAACTCTGTGAGATTGAAATTAAGCTTTTCAATTTTCAATTTCCCAGCTTCTATTTTCGAATAATCAAGGATATCATTTATGACTTTCAAAAGTGAATCTGATGAAGTCTTAGAAACTTTAATATATTCCGTCTGCTCCTTGGTTAAATCTGTCATCAGCAATAGTTGTAGCATACCCATGACTCCATTCAAAGGTGTCCTGATTTCATGCGACATATTGGCCAAAAATTGACTTTTTGCCGTGTTAGCGGCTTCAGCTTGTTCCTTCGCCCTTAACAGTTCTTGTTCTGAGAGCTTGCGTTCCGTTATGTCCATAGCAGCAGTCATTGCGATCTTGCGTCCATCGTAATTCTTACCAATACAGGATGTATCAAATTGCCAAGTCCTCAGTTGCCCATCTTTTGTCTTAATCTGGTATTCAAAATTATTTTTAGGAATATCCGGGTCGTACGTCTTATTTATTTCGGCTAGGGCCTTTGCTTTATCCGGTCCATAAGCTTTGGTTGTCCAATCAAGAATCGTGGGTATTTCTTGAAGGGTATACCCCGTTATTTCTGTCCAAACACGACTAACCTCTAATACTTCCCCATCTTCTGCTTGCAGCATAATAGGAATTGGGGCATTATCTATGGCATTGCGGAATTGACTCTCGCTTTCTTTTAGAATTACCTCCGCTTTCTGTCGTTCGAAAATCTCTTCCTCTAATGATGAATTGATCTCTTCAAGCTGATAAGTACGCTTTCTCACTCTTTCTTCCAGTTCGATATTCAATTTCTGAATTTCAGTTTGAATTTCTTGTCGGTTGGCAATCTCTAATTCAAGCATCGCATTGACTTCTTCTAACTCTGCATTCGCTTCTTCAAGTTCCGCATTAGTTTTCTTTAGATTCTCAAAATGCACAATGTTAGACAAAGCCAATCCGCAGACATTAGAAATTTCTATGGCAAAATTTATATACTTCTCCATAAATTGAGGAAACAGGAAATCGCTGATCTCTATCAGCCCATAAAACGTTTTACCCTGCTTAATTTTCATATAAAGTATATTTTCTTCTTCTAAGTATAAATGGTCTTTTTCTATCGTAAGTAGCAAGTCCGCTCTCTCATCAGCTAAATTAAATTCTTCCGTGCTATTCCAGTATTGAAATTTCTGCGCTCCCAAAACAACAATAAATATTTGCTCTATCTTCCCCATAACATCTTGTTGATTAGTACAAACAGCAATCTTGTCAATTAAATCGAGGATTGACGAAAATTCAGCGGATTGTAATTCCATTTCAGCAATTTCTTTACTTTGTTTTTTATATTTAAATTCATAGATTATACTCTTTAGGCATGTCCGAAGATATTCTAGGTTGGAAGCTATGCTTACATATGGTATTTCCAAATATTGCGATAATTCATCGAGTTTTTTTCCCGCTTCAGGATCTATCCCCGTATCAAAAAAGACTAATTCCTGGCAACGATCCTGATAAAAGTCCCTCGCGGCAGCTCGGTCGAACCCCGCAGTTGCGATACGTTCTCTCCAATTATTTAGCCATGCTAAACTAACGATATAGCCACCTCTTGTGAGGATATAATTAATAACTTCCTCATTGGCAAGATATGAGCAGCAAGAGTTCGAAGAATGTATTCCAAACGATAAACCTTCCGGAAGTAGGCTTAAAATATCACACTGCTTGCTGCAGAATATCACTCCTGCTTCCTTGTGAGCGAGGCTTTGTTGCAGTAGTAGCTCTGCAACTTCAGCTTTTTTCACATGATCTTCACACAGGCAAGGGAATGGTTTGATTACAACATCATCAAACTCTTCATTTTCAACAACACTTTTAAATTCTTGCGCATAGTTTTCACAGACATAAATTTCCACGCCTACACCCACTTTAAAGGATATGTTCCAAAGCGTTGTACGGTTTCAGATATTTCAAATAGAACATCCTCCGGTACTTGCCATGGTATCTCACCGTGATTATCCGATAAAATCAAACCGCCGCCTCTCCCAGCCTTAGCAATAACATTTTTTATTTCAGCTTCGACTTTTTGAGAGTTCCAATTTACCATTTCAAGAGCATTTAGGTTGCCGATCAGGCATATCTTGTTTTGCGCAGCTTTTTTTATTTCTTCCAAATCATCTTTTGCACTGAATCCTATTCCTGCGACCCCTGTGCTGATAATTTCCTCAATAACCGGTAAGGCAATCCCTGAGGCAAGGTGGATTGCTGTTGAACCTTTTATATTGGCTAAGGTTTGTTTGTCGACATTATAGCCGGCAGACATATACTTTTCTTTTTCAAGTATCGTAGGTGAGGCCAATGGGTTGGAATAGCAAATAGCGGTGGCCCCCGCTTCAAGCTGAGCATTTGCCCACATAATACAGAACTTCTTATTGATCAGCATAAGTTCTTCAAAATAATCCTGTCTAAAGTATAAGACTTCCAAATACTTTTCAAATCCCAACTGCATAATCGGAAGTGCAAAGGGAGATATAACAACTCCGATAATCGGAGTACTATCCCCCACACGTTCCTTCAGCATTTTAGTTACATCTAAAATCTGGCGCAAGCATTTACTATCTTCAATTTTGGGAACTTCAAGCTTTCTAATATCTTCAATCGATTTTATCAAAGGCTCTCCGGAATTCGGCGGACCCTCGTCAAGAAAAATGACCTCACCACCAAAGGCCTCAACTTCAATTGCTGAGTAGAAAAAGGGAAAGACACAATCATTATTATATTTATCTTTCATTCTAAGTTGCGCAGTTACAACATTCTCAGGCTTTGAAAAGTATTCCTTGACGGATATTTGCAGTTCTCTGGCTCCGTAATGAGTTAATGATAAAAATAAAGGCACTCTGTCTGGTTCACTGTGACTCATAGCTATCATTGTACGCTCATTCGAATTCATGCTTTTCTCCTTTCAGCACATATTCGATTGTGTTTACGACATTTGAAGCGGTTTTTCCATCTGCATCAGCACCAACGGTTTTCCACAAATTACTGTCCAATCTAAAAGGCGCTCCGCCCACAATTATTTTTGTCGACACTCCCTCGGCGATCAATTTTTCTTTAACTTTTTTTACTTTCAGAGCTGATGGAAGCATTAGCGTTGAAATTAGTAATATCTCTATTCCATTTGCTATGGTTTCCTGAACTAATTTTTCAACACTTAGGCCCTGCCCAAAGTCTAATACTTTATAACCTGCCGCTCTCAATACAGCATCAACGATTCTTTTACCAAGTGCATGATAATCCTGTAAGACTGCAATCGCCATTTTCGGAACTTCTTTTGGAATGGCGTCAAACTTAGGTAAATATTGCTCAATCAAATTCTCACAAATAACACTGCTCATGTAAACTTGCGATAAAGATACAGAGCCTTTTTCCCATTTATCACCGATTCTTTCCAGTGAGTGAATTGCTACATTTTCCAGGATGTCAATATTGTCAGTTTGGAGATAGCATTTTTCAAATATCTCTGCAGCTTTAACTCGATTAATTTTAAGCAAGGCACTCTCAAATTCTGCAATTAAGGATTCTAAATTGCTCATTTACTTTTCCTCTCAAGCTTATATTCTTCAGAATATCCTTATAAACTTCAGAATAAATATGGTATCAGCACATATCCACTCACATCAAAGCTATAAAAATCGAAGATAGCTACTGAACAGAATTCAACGCTTTGATAACCTCTTCTAGAATTCAACATTTTTTATTTATTTCCTCCTGAATGATAGAAAAAATTACTCCAAGATAAGGCAAAAAAAATTAGATATAGTGAATAAGGTTATGGAAATGCAAATATCACATATTTTTCGACACGCCACGACATGATAACAAATTTGTTGCTACCGTCACAATTCACGCCATATGCTATCTAAGAATTATTCAAAAGCGAGTTACCAGGCTATGACATCCGTCTCTTCTGCGCATAAAACTTTCTCTATAAACGTCCTGACAATCTCTGCATCAAACTGAGTACCTGAATTAATTTTCAATTCTTGGATAGCTTCACTTTTAGTCAAGGCAGCTTTGTAAGGGAAATCATTTGTCATTGCATCATAGGCGTCAGCTATACTTAATATTCTGGTCTGCAGTGGTATTTGTGAATCCTTTAAGTTTCTGGGGTAGCCCTTTCCATCCAATCTTTCATGATGAGATAATACGAATTCTGCTATATGGGCAAACTCATTCACAGATCTCAAGATTTGATAGCCAATTTCAGGGTGTCGTTTAATCTCAACCCATTCATATTGATCAAGTTTTCCCGGTTTATTTAAAATGTTCTCATGTATTCCTATTGTGCCAATGTCATGCAATAACCCCAGTAATTTAAGTTCACCAACCACATCCGAACTCAGTTCCAGGGCAGTACCAATATCTATACAGAGCTTACTTACTCTTTCACAATGTTGTTGTGCTCTTGTATTTTTTTCGTACAAACTCTTAGTTATTAGTTTCATTGTCTTGCTTTTCATACTTGTGCTTTCAAATAGTTTTTTACGGTACATATTATCCTCAGCCTGTACGAATATATTATTAATATCTTCATTGATAACGTTCTTTGTAGCCCATCCAAAGGAAACCGATAAGATCGTCCTATCAGTCTTTTCTTTTTCTATGGAGAACTTGATCCTGCGGATTATTTTTTCGGCTTGAGGCGAATCTGTTTCAGGAAAAACGAGTACAAATTCATCTCCACCAATTCTGGCAATAATGTCATCTGCCCGAGATTCCTGTTTAATGATTGTAGCTAATTTCTTTAAAAGTTCATCTCCGGCTAGATGACCAAAGGCATCATTTGTAAGTTTTAAACCATTCACATCTGCCATAACCAGAGTTATAGGCAGATTCCTTTTTGTATCTAACCGCTTTAACTCTTCTTCATAATATCTTCGATTGTAGAGTCCTGTAAGTTGATCATGATAACTGAGATAAAGAACTTCTCTTTCTGATTTCTTTCTTTCCTCAATATTTCGGCTTACACCTACAATTTCTATCTCCCCAACCGAATTGTAGCGATACTTAGCCGATATTTCGACCCAAACAATATTCCCATTTTTACAGCGCTGTTGAATCTCTTGGATATAATACTTGGGCTCATCAGAATTCAGTAAAAATTCGTTCATATTTCTCAGTGAAAACTCCTTCACAATTACTAACGATTCAGGAGTTAACGCTTCTTCTAAAGGTTGATTCATTGCTTCTTCTGCCGTAAACCCTCTTAAATAGTAGACAGAGGGACTGATATACGTAAATTTATTTCGGCTCAAATTCAATACCCAAATTACATCGGAGGCATTCTCCGTTAAAAGTCGATATTTTTCCTCACTGATTTTCAGGGCGTCTTCGGCCTTCTTGCGTTCTGTAATATCTTGAACGTTGACAGCACGATACAATACTTTACCCGAGTCATCTTTGATTGCCGTCGCATCAATAAACACAGGAAAAGTAGACCCATCTTTACGGATGTGTAAAGACTCGAAAATATAGTGACCCGTTTCGTTAATGGTACGGAATACCTCAGGTAGCTCTCCTCGGACTTCTGGGGCGAACACCTCGGCAATGGCTGTTGAATTCAATTCCTCAACCGTATATCCATGCATTTGGGCAAAAGCAGGATTCATCAATTCGAACTTCGTTCCTTCAGTATTTGAAGCAACAACCCCCCACTGGGCGTGTTTAAATATGTTCGCCCATTTCTGTAAATCTTGATTCGCTTGCTTGCGTCTACTAATGTCACGAAGAATAAATATCAGTTTCGCCGGTTGTCCCTCCGCATCGCGAATGAACGTGCCGTTCAGTTCCAGATCAAAGGAACTCCCGTCCGTACGAAGACCACGGTATTCACTGGGCCCAGACAAGGCACCTTGAGACCTGAGGGCAATATTAAACGCTGCGCGATCCTGATCATTGAGAACGAAGAAATCCGTGAGCAAATGTCCAAGTATCTCTTTTTCTACATTGAACCCAAACATCGTCAAGGCCACCGGCGAAGCCATTTGGATGCGTCCCGCCAGATCCGTGATCATGATGGTGTCCGGAGAGGCGTTGAGAATCGATCGATACAGTTCCTCACTCTCTCTAAGCGCTTCCTCAGCTTTCTTGCGTTTTGTTATATCCCGATTATTAGCACGATAACCTAAATACGTGCCTTTTGTATCCACTACCGGTATGCAGATGCGCTCTATCCAGACTATCCTTCCATCTTTATTCCTGATACGAAATTGTTCAGAATGTACTCCTATTTCAAAGCTAACGTCATGACGATGATTTAACCAAATTACTTTATCTTCATCAATAACTATTGCAGTAAAAAGAGCTTCATTTTCCACAAATTCATCCACTGTGTAGCCAGAAATTCTCTTACATGCCGGAGAAACGTACTTGAGTTTACCTTCCCCATCCTCCCAAGTCTCCCAATCATAAGCGTAGTCCGCTATAGTTCGATAATTAAATTCTGCCTTAGCGATTTCTTCATTAGCCAGAATTAGTTTGCGTCGTTCCTCTTCAACAACCTCATTTTTGATCAATATTCTAAATAAAGCCAGGATCACCAAAAACAGGGTCAATACCTCTACACTCGCCTGCACTGTGCGCCCAAGCGCGTCATTACCCCACATTTTTGCGGGATAATCCATCGCAAACACCGCCACAACTTTGCCTGTTTCGACATCTTTCATCGGAACAAGAACACTGACCCGTGTTGTTCCCAACCTATCAGTGTTAGGGGGAGTGATGATAGACTTTCCATCTTCAAACGGCTCTGCATAAACCTTACCGGCTTCATACTCCTGTCCCGGCGGCGAATAGATCTTTGAACCAACCGGCTCAGAATCGGCCATGAAATAGAGCCGACCATCTTTTTGTACATATATATAAGCAAACCGAATAGTTTGGTTAATACTCACCAAGTTCTGCAGGCTGCTCTTTATTTGCTTGTACTGAATCATTTCAATATTTTTAGGGCTGGGATTCTCCAGCGAGACTATTGCTTTCATCATAAATGAAGTCTCTGCCGTTCTGGCGATCCTCAAGGCATCATCAGAAACTGATTGATATGCTGAGATCCAACTATAACGTATATATAGTAAACCCAAAACTCCTAACATCACTGACAACAGCACAAGCATTTGCTTCTTTTCCGCCACTGTAAATAAGTTCAGCAAAGATTCCCTTTTTATTCTCAAAACAAATTACACCTCCCCGAAACTATCCAGCTTCCATGTTCAAGATGCTGATACTGATGTATGGCATCCGCATCATTATTGAAGGTTTCCTTAGAGCTTATTCGTTGTTTCACTTTCTTTACCAGATCAATTCCGTCACCATGTTTACATCGTTGGTAGTTATTTCCACATCCTTTAGAGCCCAATAAGAAACCTAGTTTAAATTATAAACTAGGCAGTTCGCTACTTATTCCGCATGTATCAAGCGCCTAAATCAAATGCATGATTCAACATTTCCCTGCTGTGATTGTAAAATTGAACATACCAAATTCAGTCTTCACTTTTAACTTACCATTGTATCAATATAGCACACCAGATCTGCATAATTTGTCATAATTTGCGATAACATGTACTTTTTTCACTATTGTGCCCCAGCCAAGGATCTCATCACCACAAAACGACTTTCCAGACTACAAACACGGTTCTAGGAGAAAGTATGAGGGGTTTAGGTAATTATCATAAATTAGTAGGAATGACAATTAACAAATTAAACTGAAGAAGCCTTCCTACTGAGATTGCTTTGTTAGGGGATCTGTTCTTTTTAACAATTCCACAAATTTATTTAACCATTCTGCTTTCAAGCCGCGTTCAGATATATATACACCTGTGAGAATTAAGAGACCGCCTGCCACTGCTAAGCTTGTAACCTTTTCATTAAGTATGAGAATTGATGTGATCATGGAAATCAGCGGAACCAGATAAATATAATTGCTGGCCTTTATTGTACCAATTATCCCAACAGATTTGTTCCAAGCAACAAAACACAGTGCTGAAGCAACCAAGCCGAGAAAGCCAATATTCAAAACCTGCTGAAGGCTGATTATATTCTTGGGTATAAAATCTGCACCGTCCAAAATCATAATCGGAATCACGGTTAGCAGTCCATAAAAAAACGTCTTTCTGGTTACAAAAATCGGATTATAACTATGGTCTAACTTTTTCAATAAAACTGAATAAAAAGCCCATGCTAATGGCGCCATCAGGGCAAGAATATCTCCCAGGGGATTCAATTTTAATACAACTTGAGCATTAAAAATGACCATGGCTGTTCCAGCAATGGCGACTAAAAAACCTCCGAAATGCCTTTTGTTAAACTTTTCATCCGTTGTAAAAAGATGTGACACAATTGCCGTTAAAATAGGTACTGTCCCCGATAGCAGTCCCACGTTAGTAGCTAAGGTGAATTGCAAAGCCGTATTTTCCAACAGAAAATATAATGAGACGCCGGTTAGCCCCAAGCCAAAAAACAATAATTCTTCTTTCGGCCCTTTTAGCTTGTGAGTCCTTGGATAAAGCAGAAATAGCACGAAATAGCCGATAAGAAAGCGATAGAACAGTATTTCCACTGGGGTCAAATCTCCAAGTAAAACTTTAGTAGAAACAAAAGTGGTTCCCCAGATAGTTACTGTAAGCAACGTAATCAAGTGCCCGTACAACGTTCTTCCTCTCATTTGCTGACCTCCTAACCGTTTTGGTTCTATTGTACGACCTAAATGAGCAAAAATATAGAAAAAAATTATTCCGTTGCCCACTTACGTTCAACCAATCGCTTCGATATTGCAAGCTTCAATTAAAAAACCGCCTGAACTTTACGTTTCATGCGGTTTTCTCAAGACATTGTTTTTTCTCTTGATCATATCATCATATCATCAAGGATAATCTTGTCATAATATATATAGAAAGCAAGTTCCTTCCGGAACCTGCCAATAATTCATACTATCTCTTCAACGAACCATTCACTATCGCCGTATTTGATAAAATAATGACCGTCCCGTTCGATCAAGTTTTTACACAACTCACAATAGGAGGAATGAGACAATTTGGTATCACAATGCCAAAACAAAGAGATGTAAGGGATATTGTTTTTTATAACCATATTGCCCAGAGGCAAGGGAAATTTTCGGTCATCATAAAGCTGTATCATAAGCTGACCAACCTGCTCGGTTACCGATTGAACGAAAAAAGGAGCGTCCTCCACCCTTACAGGGTAAAATTGATTCTGCCAATCAATGTGATATTTATCAGGACCATCTTTTTTAAGATGAGAAGCAAATAACTTAATAATTTCTTTTCTAATCATAAGCACGCCATCGGCGTACCATAGTCCATTCTTATCAATAAATAATTCGGGAGCGCTTAAATTATCCACGCTGTTGCCTCCTTGCATGTAAATTGTAATATTTTTTTCATTTAAGACCTGCTCCTCTATTATAGGAAAGAGTCCCTTAGAAACGAGCAAAGTAACGTACTGAAGAAGATATCTAAGCAGGGTTTATCGACTGGTTTAATAATAATCAAATCCTCCCCTTTTAATAATATTTCTCTGTCCTCAAAAATAAATTCCCTACACTTTTTCCCCCTAATCCATTATCTTGCAATGATTTGTTATTACTCTTAAGTATAATCATGCGCCCAGTTTAGCAAGATGGCCAGGTAACCTATAGACCCGTTTAACTTAAGGACTTTTCTATACATCTACTTAGTTTAATGAAAAATACCTTATTAAGGTTATGCGAAAAGAAGACCTTAATAAGGCATTTTTAGATAATACTTACAACGGAGTTTCTTCAAATTTATTGGCAAGTAACTCCTGTTGGATTAGTTTTTCAGCTTTTTTGCCTTCTCAACAACTTCTTTGGCTTTATTTTCCACCTGATCTTTTGCTCCTTCAGCCTTTTTCTTAACTTCTTCAAACATATCCTCTGATTTATCTTTTAAGGTTATGGTTTTTTCCTTGACTTCTTCAAGCACATCCTCTGCCTTATCTTTTAAGGCACTAGCATTATCTTTGACCTCTCCGATTAGTTCATCAGCTCTATCTTTCAAATCCTCAGTTTTTTCCTTGATTTCATTAAATACTTTCCCCATCTTATCCTTCAAGCCACTCATAGAAAAACCCCCTTTAAATTAAATTCAATTCTAGATTTGTGTGATTTGTACTGTACTACACATAATATTCTCGTGCCATTTACTTCTACCATGGTTGCCAAGAGATTTTCAGCCTTGCGTTTGGCCAAATCAGATCTGGTGTCCACACCCGCAAATCCATTTGATTTTGGAAAGAAGAAATATTTACTTATTGAGAGTCGCTGAAATTGGTATTATCCCAGATAATCTTTTATTCTATATTCAATTTCTAATTCCTTCCTTAACCAGCCCATTTATATAATTTCCTTATGTTTGATTTTTCAAGACTTCTTCTGGACCGTTATTCCTTCCAAGTATTATATCTCCAAGCAGAATTGATTTGAACCCAACAATCAGTACGTTATTCCTTACAACTAAGGGTCTGATCATTGCTTTTGGATTAGTCGCAAGAAAACTGGCGACAGCCAATTCGTTCGATTCCTCAAGATCCTTCCCAAGATCCTTATAGGTTTTGCTCTTCTTGTTCAGCAAATCTCGAACACCGATTCCTCCTAATTTTGCCAATTCAAATAATTCGTCAACAGAGAGAGGGCCTTTTACAATATTTCGGTACTCAAACTTAACATTTTCTTGCAGAAGACCCGCTTCTGCTTTACGACAAGTTGTTCACTGAGGAAAACAATAAAATGTAAGCATTCTTCATCCTCCAAATCCAACATTTTTATCGTACGGCTCCTTTTAAAGTAGCCTCAAAATATTCTTCATATTAGAGTTGGATCAAACCAGCTTTTACTCTCTCGTCTGCTGGACACCTTTCCGCATATATTATTATAATAAATATTATGTGGAAAAGGTGGAAATGTAGTTATTGTTAAAGGAATGATGGGCTGAGGAAGGAAACCCCTTTCATTTCTCATTCTACACGTTACAAAATACTCCTCTTTATTTAGTAAATTTTATAAACCGGATACGCCCAAAACGCTCTGAGAGGTGCCTAGGTCATTGTAATACAAGAAAATATATAAAAGCACACTGTTTATGTCGGTAAGAGGTAAAAGCAAGATGATTGAAGAACAATTTAAGGAAAGATATAAAGCAGGAAATACTCCTTGGGATATTGGCAAACCTGATTTCAACCTTATTCAGACTGTTACAACGATGGACATAAAACCCTGTAATGTATTGCAAATCGGATGTGGAACCGGCAATAACTCCCTATGGCTTGCCTAGAAAAACTTTAATGTTATTGGCATTGATGCTTCAGAGATTGCTATTCAGAAAGTTTTAGAGAGAGCTTCAAAAGCCAATGTCAACTGTACCTTTATTGAGATTAACTTTCTTAAAAACAAAATTGAAGGCGCACCCTTTGACTTTGTGTTTGATAGAGGTTGTTTTCATGTATTTAATTCGGATCAAGATCGAAAAATCTTTGCTGAAAATGTATCAGCCCATTTAGAAAAAAACGGTCTATGGTTGAGTATTGTTGGCAATGCTGATGAACAACGTGATCACCCAGGTCCGCCGCAGCGTACCGCCAGAGATATTGTTAACTCAGTGGAACCCTACTTCGAAATTCTTTCGCTCGTTTCAAGTCATTTTGAATCAGACCGCCCGACTCCTCCTAGAGCCTGGGTCTGTCTAATGCGGAAAAGGCAATAGACAGAAGGGCGAGGGTTATAACGAATACGTATGATGTATGATTATTAGCCGCTTCAACTATCAACAGCCTTTAGGGCCCTTATTTCTGACAATCACAGTGGATATTTCCAGCCAAAATTTCTTTCCAATCACCAATGACATCGTGGGTCCAGCAATCGTCGGCACCTGCAGCCTCACGCATTACCAAGGCAAAAATATACGATATTTCTTGAACCGTGGCCCCCGCTTCGAGGGCTCCTTTAAAGTGCTTTAGCACACAAGGTTTTGAACGAGCCTTAATCGAAAGGGCAAAGCAAATGAATTGATAGGTCTTTTCATCAATCATTCGCTTTTCATTATACAAGGCATCCATCTCATCAAGCTTTTGTACGAACTCCGGAAAAAATTCTCCCAGCATTCTCATGGAAATTCACTCCTTTTCACATTACAAATATCACAAATTAGGCACACTCATATTACATCTCTTCTTGAAAATATCTTTTTACGTCAGGTTTACTTGGCACTTTTCCAGATAGTTTAACCTTTCCGTTAATCACCAAAGCGGGGGTAAGCATTACTCCATACTGAACGATTTTAGCAATTTCTTCTACCTTCTCAACATTAGCCTGAATACCTAATTCGGTGATTACCTCATTAACCAAATTATAAAGTGCAATGCATTTTTTGCAGCCAGTACCTAACACTTTAATGTCCATTTTTCTTCCTCCTTAATCATCTTCCTCAATCAGCGACTTAATTAGTGACTACCTAAAATTCAGAAGCAAATGCCCCCATATTCACTGAACCATAGCTATCCCTTGAATCCGTATCATAAACCGAGTAATAAAAGAAATACAGGACGAATGCAAGAACGCAATGAACGACTATGATCTAAGCAAATATCCCATTAAACAAATACCCTACGAAAATAATCGCCACCGTCATGATCCCTATGAAAATTCCGAGCATTTTAGGTTTTAAAACTTTGCGCAGTATAATCATTTCTGGCAGACTTAAGGCAGTCACAGCCATCATAAAAGCGAGTACTGTTCCCAAAGCCATCCCTTTTTCCATCAGCACATTAACAATGGGAATGATTCCTGCCGCATTTGAATAAAGAGGCACTCCGATCAACACAGCCAACGGAACAGCGAATAGATTATCCTTTCCGGCATATTTAACCAGGAAATCAGCAGGTGCATAACCATGCATTGCACCACCGATCGCTATCCCTATAATGACATACAGCCAAACCCTTTTCAAAATATCCACAACGTATTCCCAAGCATATTTTACCCTTTCCCTCCAAGTTAAAGCAGCCAATTCAGTTTCACCCATTTTTATGTTGTAGACATACTCCTCCACGAGATGTTCTAATTTGAGTTTTCCAATGACCAGTCCACCGACTATGGCGACAGAAACCCCAGTAACAATGTAAATCGCTGCAATCCGCCAGCCAAACATCCCCCAGAGCATGATCAGAGCCACCTCGTTCACCATTGGAGATGAGATTAGGAAAGAAAACGTCACTCCAAGAGGTACCCCGGATTCCACAAACCCAATAAAAACCGGCACAGCAGAACAGGAACAAAATGGGGTCACAATCCCTAGCAAAGCCGCCAAAATATTGCCGATAAACTCACGTTTATGGCTTAAAATTTTCTTTGTGCGTTCCGGCGGAAAAAAGCTACGGATTAATGAAACCAAAAAAATAATGGTAGCCAACATTAGGAAAATCTTGATAGTATCGTAAATGAAAAAGTTAACAGCAGCACCTAAATGGCTGTTCGGCAAAAGTCCAAACAACGTATACGCAATATAGTCTGCAAATCTTTGGAGCATAATTATCAGCCCTTTCAAAACTACTATTTTCTTACCGAACTCCTATAACTTCTAAAGATGTATAAGTATCTTCCCTCCTATTCGTTTATTAATAATTTCTAATATGATCATATTAGTATATTTTGAGCTATATTTCAATACCTTTTAAATTTTTTCTTACTTCTATTGATCTAAGATGGCTCCACCTGCCCTAACGACAACATATAGTGGCTTCTCTTGTCCTAATTAATCGCCATAGTATAATAATAATGGCCCCCACCGTTTCCGGCGAGCGCCAATTAAGGAGATATCAGTGTCAATACCCTCCCGAATATTCAGAATCATTTGATAGGTCAAATATACTTTATTGTGTTTATATAATATAATAATTCCATCAATTGTATAAATTATTAGAAAACTAGAAATTACAAACTAGAAGAATCCATCATATCTTTTTACCCTTTGAACCTCATTACGCGATGGCTTGTTGGGCCATTGTTTTAACACAATTTGACAATACAATCTCCTGATGCTAATGTTATGATATTTGAAGGAAGTGAGAAGCTGAAATTCTTAGTCCATCGGCTTCTCACTTCTCTATTAGTACGGATAACTTTTGGACAAGGGCTGAAATTTTTCATGATATAACGATGGGAACTAAAACCGCCAGGCTACCATACTATAGTTTATAATTTTTCGCCCTTTAAGTCGGGACTCAAATAAATATCCACGGCATGTCCAGTGTCTCTATGACAATCCAAACAAGATTGAGATTTCTTAATCGTTTCATAATGATTTACTTTAGATGTGTTTTTTAGTTTCATCGTACTAGGAAATGATTTATTATCACCCAAATGACATTCTATACAGTTTTGATCAGAAATAATTGCTCTAGTTGGAATAGTATAGTCACCACTAAAATGTTGTAATACGTAATTTAGGCCTCGCGCTTTGGCATGAAATTTTCCCAACTCTCCTCTAGGTTGATGGCATTCAAGACAATTTACTTCTTTATGCACCGAGGTCTGCCATGATGTAAAATATTTATTCACCTCATGACATGAACCACAAAACGGGGGACCCGACGTAGCATAATACCCAACTTGAAATAAAGCATATAAGCCTATAACCGCTATCCCAACTCCTAGCGTAATCTTTTTCCACATACATTGCTCTCCCTAATCTCTCTTCAAGATGTTTTAAATAGTATGTGGATTTTTAGCAGTTTTAATTAAAAAAGATTGTCAACGGAAGCTGTATATTATCCGCAGATATGATTGCCAGTTAGCTCGCCTTTATATTAAATTCTTTACGTATTATCCACTTTCTTACTTCTTCTGCTCCAATTATAATTGGTATGAAGGCTATATAAAACAGCCAGTAGGCCAAAGGAACCGGGTAGGTCTCAAATATCTTCTGCAAGAATGGTACATAGATTAGAGCAGCAGTTAAAACCAACTCAAAGATTACACTTACATTCAATAATTTATTTGTCAGCAAACCAATACTAAAGATTGACGCAACTTCAGTACGACAGGCAAATACGTTTGCCACCTGCATAATTACAATTCCCAAAAAGCTCATGGTAGCAGCTTTTTGGGAAAGTGGATTCGTGGCCTCTAAAATCTGCCCCCAATGCCATCCGCCAGAATACAGCACCCAGAAATAGCCCGATAGAACTGCGACTGTACTAATTAATCCGAGTAAAATATATCCTCTAAATAATACTGAAAAATTCAGAAGTTTTTCGTTCGGCGGTTTTGGCGGTCGATCCATAACACCCGGTTCAGGCAACTCCACACCAAGGGAGAGTGCTGGCAGCGTTTCGGTACCAATATCTATTGCTAAAATTTGCATTACAGTGATAGGAATCGGTATATTGAATAATGCAAACAGGATGTATGGTATGACCTCAGGCGTCAAATGAGCAAAAATATACGTCATAAATTTTCTAACGTTGTCATAAACTGCTCTTCCTTCTTCTATGGCATTGACGATGCTGGCAAAATTATCATTAGTCAATACCATCGTTGCAACTTCTCTCGCAATATCTGTACCGGACTTACCCATAGCAATGCCTATATCCGCCTTTTTAAGGGCTGGAGTATCATTGACTCCATCACCGGTAACAGCAACTACTTCACCCATTTCTTTAAGAGCTCCCACAATCCTCATCTTATGTTCAGGAGCAGTCCTTGCAAAAATAATTTCTTGGTTCTTCAACTCACATTTCAAATTTTCATCGGATAGTTTATCAAGGTCATTGCCTGCAATTATTTTGGGGTGAAGACTATTAATAATGCCTATTTTTCTTGCTATTGATTCAGCTGTTAACCCATAGTCTCCAGTAATCATTATAATTTTAATTCCAGCATTTTGAGCACTTTTTACTGCTTTTTCCACTTCAGGTCTTGGTGGATCCATCATCGCTGCAAGCCCCACAAAAATCATATTACTTTCAGTATTGTCTATTGTATAAGCTCTAATCGTACTATCTATTTTTTTATAAGCGATTGCCAGAACTCTTAACCCATCTTGGGCGAACTTATCGTTATGTTCAATAATTTTTTGTATTTCCTCTTGCCCTAAGTTCTTGATTTCATTTTTTCCATAGAAAATATCGCTGCAAACCGAAATAATCTCTTTGGGAGCACCCTTAGTAAATACGTAAGTATCCTCACCTAAATTATGCAGGGTACTCATTCTTTTTCGTCTTGAATCAAAAGGCAGCTCATAAATTAACGGAAATTCTCTCAAAACAGCTTCCTTAGTAAACCCAGCTTTTTCTGACAATACAACAAATGATCCTTCTGTTGGATCACCAATCACATTCCAGCAAGGATTACCATCAGACGGCCTTACGATACTGCTGTTATTGCAAAGCACCCCAATCTTTAAAATCAAGGACAATTCATCCGTTAGGTTTTTAGGGTCAATTTTATTCTCCCCTAAAAAAAAATCTCCCTTCGGCTCATATCCGATCCCACTTACCGTATAATGACTGATCGGTGTCCAAATCTCACTAATCGTCATTTCATTCTGAGTTAGTGTACCTGTTTTATCAGTACATATGATCGTTGCCCCACCAAGCGTCTCAACACTTGATAATTTTTTAACAAGTGCATTTCTTTTGGCCATTCTCTGTACACCTGCAGCTAAGGCCAAGGTCACTGTTGGAAGTAATCCCTCCGGGACGTTTGCCGTAATGATCCCTATGGCAAACATAAATATATCCGCTAACGATCTTCCCATGATTAATCCGAAAAGAAAGAAAAGTACTCCCATTATGAGCGAAAGATAGGTAATAAATTTCGCAACGTTTGTCAATTGTTTTTGTAAGGGACTTTGTTCTTGTTTGATGTTTTGGGTCAATGACGCGATTTTACCAAACTGTGTATTCATCCTTGTTGCATAAACAATTGCAAGGCCAGAGCCGGATGCAACATTGGTACCCATGAATACGATATTAGGTGCATCCAACAAGGTTATATCTCTTTCTAAAACAACATCCGAGCTTCTTCGAACAGGTTCGGATTCACCCGTTAAAGCAGCATTAATCGTCCTCATTTCAAATGCTTCGATAAGCCTGGCGTCAGCCGGTACATGGTCTCCTTCTTCCAGACTGATCAGGTCTCCGGGCACCAATTCTTTAGAAAGCATTTGCTCAAGATGCCCATCCCTAATTACTTTCACATATTGAGGAAGCAACTTTTTGAGGCTCTCTGTAGCCTTTTCAGCTTTAAACTCCTGCCAGAAACTAAATAACGCATTGATGATAATTACTAGAATGATGGTCCAACCAAGCTGAGGCATACGTCCAACAAATGATAATAGGCTGGCAATCCAAAGCAGTATGGCTAACAAATTGGTAAAGTTAGATAAAAACTTAGCTATAAGTGATGTTGTTTTTACTTCATTGATTTCATTATAACCATATTTCTGGATTCTCGTTTCAGCCTCATTATGGGTTAGCCCTTTGTCAGAAGTATTCAATTCCTTAAATATTTCATTTTCTGTTAATCTAAATATGTTTTCTTCCTGCAATGCAGTAGCCCTCTTATTCAAATCTACCCTCCTCTTGTAAGATAAATCATTATCACACTTGGGCCCAAGAACCAACCGTACAAATGTAACCCGCATTCATCGCTCTCTATATATTAGTTATCTTACACAACAAGTGTATATTATAGTTAAATCGACTACAATATTATTCTAAAATTTTTGTGCATTAAGCATTCTAAGCAAATCATTCAATGACATCCAACTTATCGAAGACACCTTGTAATGCATAGGTCGGAAAAACCCTGCTACTCTCAGTGTTAATCAAACCACTGATTTAATCCATAGTTTATTCCCAAAACATGATCACACATCCAACAACTTGTTAATGCTAAATAGTGTGTGAGTGTGTTATCCTTTATCATGTTGCCACAAAAAAATTATTGCTTTGGAGGTTAACATGATAAGGAAAATTATGACATTGATAATATTCGTCTTCATGGGAGTTTTATGTTTAATTCCTGTAGCAAATGCTTCTACAAATACTTCTCGTTTGGCTAAAGTTCGTCATGTTATAACTAAAGCCGAGAGTTATATTGGAACTCGATATGTTTGGGGCGGGACAAGCTATCGCGGTATTGATTGTTCTGGACTTACGATGAAAGCTTACAGAGCCGCAGGGATTCACCTCCCGAGAGTTAGTACCCGTCAGTATAAAGTAGGGACTTATGTTCCAACCCGACGCCTTCTACCCGGCGATTTGGTATTCTTTAGCATTCATGCACGTCATCATAGAGTATCGCACGTTGGAATATATCTCGGTCATAGGAAATTTATTAATGCCACCTGCCATAAAGGTGTAAAAATTTGCAGTTTTATCCGGTATTGGCTCAGAGCATATGTAGGGGCAAAGAGAGTTATAAGATAAAACAAATCGAAGGGCGGGTCAATTGACCCGCCCTTCGATTTAACAGAATAAAGAGTACCTGCCTTCTTAAGCCGATGCTCATAGGTTTACTATTGGTTAATGTTATTAGTGTACCATGACGTCCTTGGCACCATAGTTTCTCATCATTTTCGCTACTTCATCAGTTTTTTGCTCTTCAGTTTTCAAAACTATAACTGTATTTCCTTCTCTTATTTTAGTTTCATAAAAATCACTGCGTTCCTTTGGAATGCCATAGTCAAATAATGCTCCGGCAACACCGCCAGTCACTGCGCCACCTATGGCAGCGGCTAAAGGTCCCATAGCAACGATTGGTCCTATTCCTGGAATTGTAAGAGCTACGGCTCCTAAAGCTCCCAGAGCTCCACTGCCAAGACCTAATCCTGCTAATCCACCTATAATCCCACCTGTCGTAGTGCCATTCGATGAGCTCTGATTTCCTGAACTCATTCCATTGTCATTACTAACTTGACTGTCTTCTTTACCGGCATTCTCATTTCCTAGAATAGAAATCTCGTTATACCCCTTAGCTTTTAGTTCATTCACTGCTCGCCCTGCTTGATTACTGTCTTCGAAATAAGCTATAACTTTTTTACCCATTATCTTAACCTCCAAATATTATTTCCTAAATAATATTTACCTTTTATCAAGAAATTATTATGATAAATCTTTCCGAGACATTCAGATCTAATCTACTCTTAATTACACCCTATCCTGTCATTATATTTAATGCCATATTGAAAAAAATCATTCTTTCGTTCTTTTCCCTTGCTCTTGTTACTCCCCTCCATCTAATTTCTCAGGGATTTTATGGATATGAGATACATCACGCTTTGAATTTTCCGGAGTTGGTATCGGTGCTAATACTGGGAATTGGTCGTTATCCTGCTCTTTTTGCTTTTGCAGATCGCTCCCTCTAGGCGCACTATTCTTGGCTTTATCCGCATCTTTAGTGTTCGCTTGGTTGAGATCTTTTCCTTTATTTTTATCCTTAGGTTGCCCTTCATCTTTTTCAATTGCTGGATTATTCGGGTCCTTGACCTGAGAGGGTGACAATCCATCAGATATCGGTTTTCCCGTACCCTCTTTATTTGGTTGTTCTTTCGATCCCGCATCTTGTTTCGCCATATCTGGCGTTCGTGGCAATTCAGATTCATGACCCATCTTCTTCAACTGGATCTGCGCTTGAACTTGTGGGTTTTCAAGTAACCGAACCCGCTCTGAAGTATCTTTTAGTTTCTCTGGTTGTGTTACGACCCCTGCCTTTTGAGCAACCTGCCAAAGTGCATACTCCCCTATTGTCAAATCTCCTTTTTGTGCAAGCTCACTGTCCTGAGAAGTCAGGGGGAAGACCGCAACCTGCGGGGTAAATCCTTCTTTCTCAATTGTGCCAGTAACCCATGTGATAATTTGGTTTTCGTTAAGCTCTTTAGGCAACTGATCTGAGGTTTTATCTTTTATGGGAGAATACCCCACAACAATCCAATGTTGCCCAGAGTTAAGAAATTTTTGATTATAGGCTTGGGTAACAATTTGTTCTAAGACCTCATCAATTGGTTTGCCTGCTAGATCAATCTGTTTCAGCATGCGCTTAGCGTCATCATTCTGCGTTTGGAATTTCAAAAAACGCCCTTGGGCATCAATCGTAAATTGCAGGCTCGGATTAATATCGACCGAGAGTAAAGCTACTGCTGTTGGAGCTTGATACAGATTCCACCCCAAGATTGACGTTAAGACCAACAGGAATAGGGCAGCGACCCCAGCCCATACTCGTAACCCACTAAAATCCACTATCCCTGTTTGGATTTCAATTTCTTCGCCCACCTCAGCATTAAGTCGCCTATGGACTTGGCTAAAGGTGCCGTCCTTTCCTAACACAGTGTAACGTGATCCGGACTTCTCCAAAACCACGGCTTTCATTTTATTCATCCCTCCTCCCATTTTCCCTCGGGAGTACATATTCTCGTAAATAAATATAGTCATGTTGGTTCGCCATAAGTAAAGCGACCGCTAAAATATACTTTCGTCCCCGTTCTAAGACCTTGGGGTGAATCTGAGTTTTCAATCTTAAAGCTTGCATGGGGACTTTTCCAGTTCGTTCCGTTTGGGGCCATAGGTCAGTGTCAAAGGCTAATTCTCGAGCCGCACGGAGTAGGGTCTCACGGGAATCGCGATGTTTTGGAGAAACCGTAACTAAGTCTTGAAAGGTAAGCTTAAATGCTGCTAAAGCTTTGGCGAACTGTTGAATTTCCGCTGCCCGCTCCCAGCATTGTTCTTTCTCCTGAAATTCATCTAAACTAAGATGAATTTCGATTCCTCGTCCTATGTCTTCTTGGTCGAGAGAACTAGTCTGACGCAATTGCTGCTTGCGATAATAATCAATGAGTCGGCGTTTAATCAAAACCCGTGCATAAGCTAAAAACGGTACCCCTTTATCAGCAACAAACAGATCTATCGCTTCATTGAAGGCAATCAACGCCTCCGACAGTTCTTCATCTCGGCCCCATTCCAAAGAACGGAAACAGGCCTGGTTTGCTACATGGCGAATAAACGTCTGAGATTTGGTCAAAAAATCCTCTCGGGCTTTCGAGTCCTCTAAAAGCTGCCACGTCAATTGTTCTTCCCATTCCGGCATGCTTTTTTTCCTCCTACTATTATATACTAATACGATGAGCTTTCTATCTTTCAGGGGGGCTTTCACTCTAATACCTGCCAAATCACCTTTAATACAAAATGAGAAACGGTTTGGAGTTTCAACTTTCGGCTAAATATGTATTCATATATGAACTACACTACTCTTAAATTATTATGAAAGTATGAGCAACCTATCAAATTGTTATCAAGACCATTTATGTCTACCATATCAACCCTTAAGTTAATCGGCTAATATTTTAAAAAGTATCTTTTTACCTCATCCCACTCGCCAATATAAAAACAAAATGCGTTGGTGAGGTATATTGCCTCAGCCAACGCATCATCGTTTACTACCATAAACGGTTGCCCCCAATCCTCCAACACACCATTCAAAGCCGCCGAGTATGTTCTTAAAACAGTTTATTTTTGGCGAAAGGACTTCCGACGCGATAAGTTACTCACGCCAACTATTAGTTCCATATTGTTCCACATGTCCAGACCTAAGCATATTATGTACTATCTCTTAACAAAGGAGGAACTGCAAATGGCATTCGGTGGTGCTAATGGAGTTGCTTGTGGAACAGGCCCTGGCTTTGGTGCAGGAATCGCTGCAGTTGTTGTAATTATTCTTCTGCTTATCGCACTCGGAATCGTATTCTAATTGAGAAGGAGGAAATATTAATGTACGGAATGGGTTATGGTGGCGCATGTTGTCCGGCTCCTGTCGCTCCAACTACTGGGTATAGCTATGGTGGTGTCGGTGCAGGAGTTGGGGTAGGAATTATTGCTGTTGCTATTTTAATTCTGATCGCTTTAGGAGTTATTTTTTAGAAACTCATAAAATTCGCTATCAGTCAAGCTAGAATTTTACAATGTCGATAGACAGAAAGGAGTGTTTTTTATGTGGGGTCGGTGGGGCGGTTACGGTTATCGTCGCGGTTTCGGCTTTGGTTGGCCATTTTTCGGCTTTGGCCTTTTTCCTTGGTGGTGGTAATCTTTAGTTAAGCCATGCTCATTCAAGAGTTCGGGGATGATTATCGTGAATATATTGCAAATACTGGATGTCTTTTGCCAAAGCTTGTCAGAAAGGCGTCCCCATAGACCTCTAGTTAATAGCAAAGTTAGTGCGTAGATGATGTAGTAAAAGGCGTAGTCCGAAATGCCTAGAAAATGTCCTGTGATACCTCATCGTAAAACTAAGATAGGCAAAAAGCTAACAACACTTCCGTAGCCGATACTAACGGTCAAAGCCGTGGCACAAAGAAACGGCCACGGCTAAGATTTTACACTAATAAGTATAATAGAAGAGTGTATCCTCTAAAAAGTCAAATTTTCGCTTACTATTGTAGAACTCGAAGCAAGCTCTAATTCGAGCCTTGATATAGAAGTATAAGATCTTCTCATTCCAGTAATCCAAAAAAGACCCCCACCGTTACCAATTGATGAGGACCATTTTTAATGCTTTCTTTGCGTCTTATGCGATCATGGTATCATGACGACTTATTTATTAGTACTATGTTGTTTATTCGGCAACTTTTGGTCTGGGCTTCCTTTACCCTGATGCTTTTTATTCTTTTCGGTTTTCTCTTGATCTGCTTGTATTTTTTCTACGCTATCCATTAAACATACCTCCTCAATTTTCGAACCTTATGTTACTTTAACCATACGCCCTGGAAAACATGCATATTCTAAATAACACTTTTTGCATTCACTTATCAAGCTGTTTCCGAGAAGGCGAATCTGTCCAAAAAGACGCTGAAAAAGTAGTTACGATGACTAAGAACTTCTGAAAAATCAAATACTACATCTCATCAACGCATGAGGAGATGAGAATAGATGAAAAGGATCAAATTTAGTATCGCACTCATTACAATGTTTGGCCTATTATTAGGAACAGCCAGTATCGCAAGCGCTAAAACTACTTCCCCAGTACATCAGGCCAAAGCGTCGCGTACATCAGCTAAGAGTACGTCTAGCAAGGCAAATTCAGTCCATAAGACTGTCAAGCACACTACTAAACACATTACTAAGAATGCCTAAGTATCCAATACCCTCAGCAATGCTGGGGGCTTATTTATTTTGTTAATTCCGGCAGAAACCCCGCCCGACGTTATTATAGAACCTTAGTCAACATACTTGATGTCTCGCTGTACTGTAATATCGTCAAACTCACTTTCTGCCTGTCAATATCCATCCAATCTGTAGTGACCTGTTTCCCTTCCAATAATCCTGCATTCGCAAGTAATATGCAATCTGATTGTGGCATACAACATCTACCCCATTACTTTTTAATAACAAATACCGTTCTGGTCAATATCTTGCAACCATCTCCTTACCTTTCAGCAATTTGGAAAATATTTAGTTTGCATCTAACTAACTAACTATTAGTATACTGCTACCTCCGAAATAGCCAATAATAATCTCTAAACCCTTTGGGGCCCCTAATCAAGGCCAGATGGCGTATTTGACGTTCAGTTTTCATAACATTTTCTTCTATCAAAAAGAACGCCCGTTCTTAATGGATTAGACTCTCAATCCACTATTTTCTTCTGTGTCAGAGCGCAATATTGAAGGCCGGCTACGACAATCAATACAACTCCCGCCTCATAAATACTAGAATAGTCTGCAACACTCGCTACGATCCCAAACGCATACGAACCCATTGCCATTCCGCCATCCATGGTATTAAAGAATAAAGAGTTTGCTATTACAACCCGATGCCGCTCAACTGAATTAATGGTCTGCGCTTGAAATAATGGCGTGAGCGAACCATAGCCAAGGCCAATAGCTGCTCCCGCGATCAACAAAATTGCACTGGTGTGTGTTTGGCTTAGCAAAAACATCCCCACCGCAAAAAAGATTAGACTAGGATACACAATTAATTTCGGGCCAAATTGGTCCGCCCAACGTCCGGTAAATGGACGGGAAATCAGAATAGATACTGCATAAACAATAAAGAAATAACTAGCTGATTTTACCAAGCCTAATTCTTTGGCATACAATGCTAAAAAGGTTGAAACACCAGAATATGCAAAAGCTAAAATAAAAGTGGCCAAGGCAAAAGGTGCAGCTTTCTTTTCAAATAAATCGTTAAACGAAAATTTTATTTTCCCTAAGGGTGGTATACTTACTTCTTTTTTCGGGATTTTTATTTGCGTAGCAAGAACTATATTTACTGCAGAAATAATAATGCAAATAACAAAAGCAGCATGGTAAGCATTCATATTTGCTAGATTAAGCGCAATGAATGGGCCAAATACCATAGCCAGGCTCATGGCCATCGAGAAATAGCTTACCCCTTCTCCGAGCCTTGAACTCGGAATAACTTCAGCGCAAATAGTACTTTGTATCGTTGATATAATACCAAAAGTAATCCCATGGAAAATACGTAGAATGAGTAATGCCCAAATATTTGTTATAAATGGGTAAAGCATCGTAGCACCAAAGAAACCAATGGCCGAATATATTAAAATCCCTTTCAAGGAATATTTATTCACCCACTGCCCTACAAAAGGTCGAACAATAATACCTGCTAGGAAAAATAGTGTCACAACCAATCCAACTTTATCTGTGCCTGCATGAAGCGTGCCTACAAGATACAAAGGTAGGGCCGTAAGTAATATATAAAAGGCAAGAAACATTAAGAAGCTAATAACAGTTATACCAATGAAATTTTTGGTCCATAATCTTTTCTTATACAATTCTTAAACACCTCTCTATTGATTTCCAACAGTACTTGCTCATTATATCACTGCAAGCCATGCACATCTAATTGTCTTTTGCATGATATTGATGCATAATTGTGATGGCAATTATGCATCAGGGGGTTATTGTACATGGATTGGCATCAACTTAATTATTTTCAGACATTGGCTAGTATAAGTAACTTTACAAAGACTGCCGATGAATTAGCTCTTTCACAATCGGCACTGAGTCGGTCGATCTCTCGGCTTGAAGAGGAGCTGGGAGTTCCATTGTTCGAACGAAAAAGCCGGGGTGTGGTCTTAAACCGATACGGGGAAATTTTCCTAAAGCATGTAAATCAAGCTATGTCGGAAATAGCCGAAGCAAAGCAAGAAATTAACAATATGGTCGATCCTTTTCATGGAGCCATCGCACTTGCGTTTATTCAACCGCTCGGATCAAGTTTTATACCTGATTTGATTGGTGAATTTCAAAAAGAGACACCCGAAATACGATTTCAATTAACTCAAGATACCACTAAAATAATTCTGAGCAAGATAGAGTCAGCGGAAATTGACGTTGGCTTCTGCTCACCACAAGAATCCATCGAAAATCTAAGCACTTTCCCCATCCTGAACCAAGAGCTATTTTTAATTGTTCATAAAGACCACAGACTCGCAGGCACGGAGCAAGTTGATTTGTGTGAGGTCGCCAATGATCCATTTATTCTTTATAGACCTGAATCTGCACTACATGATGTAATTGAAGGGCTTTGTCATGATGCTGGGTTTCATCCAAAAATGTCCTTTGAAGCTTTTGAAGAAAGGACCGTTGCTGGACTTGTTGGAGCAAAGTTTGGCGTTGCACTAATCCCATTCATGCCAGGACTTGATATGCAGAAAATTTCACTTATTCGTGTCCGTGAACCTCAGTGTTTAATAGTCATTCAAATGGTTTGGCGAACAAATGGGTATATGTCTCCTGCCGCAACATATTTTAAGTCCTATGTTGAAAACACCATGCGTTTAACCGAATAAGTTGATTTCACTTTCAACGCTCTGCTTCGGTGGGATTGGAATCCCCCAACGAAATCCCGATGTTCAGATTTAGCTTAGCGAGTTCACTCACCAATTAAAAAGCAAAAAAGCCAGACCGTCCAAACGATCTGGCAAATAACTACAGTGGCCCCTCGCTATATCTAAGTTTTCTTGTTTCATTGATCATGTTGACCTGTTCCCGTGGACGTGCCCGTCTCTACGTGCGTGGACACCCCGCATCGGCTTGATAGAAAGCACTTTGAAACCCCGCATAGGCTCTATAGTCAAGATAGTTTTACCTAACCAGCGTTCTACCTTTTTCTGAATTAAAGTATCTCCCTCAGTTCAACCCATCTTAAACACCACTTCGACATGAGAATGGCAGTTTTCCACCCATCCAGGATAACAAACAGGGAAACTCGAAACGAGCACCATAGTAAATTGACGTGAGCGAGAGAAAAACGAACTTTAGTTTTTTAAACAAAACGCGCGCAGAAACCCCAAACGTGTAGGAATCTAAAACAGGCAAATCGGCTGTTAGGGAGGAATTTGGACAAAAGTGGAAAATTGAGTTTTAATGAACTTTACGTAGCGTTCTTTATAGAACTCAAACAAATACGTCTAACCGAAAACACCAAAAGGAGAAAGGTATAGCACATAGAAGGCGGCTAAGGCTTTAAAAACTCGTCCGAAGTATGTACGTGAATTATCGGTTGGCCTTACCCAATGTGGACTTAAAACTGATCAATGGAAGACGGAGTTTAAGGTTTATTAGGAGAAGGGTAAGCCATAGAAAGACAGGGGCTATCACTGCCATAACCGTAATTATTGGACTCTACCTAAGGACGTTACCAAAATATCTTTCATTCACTGGATATCATATTGCCAATCTTCACAGTATGAGCATAATCCGCAATTAAAGATTATCTGCCAGAACCTAAATCACCTTTAGTAACGAACCTATTTTCATATAACCCATCCCCATTTTATACTATTCGTCCATGACTAAACTGGTCTTATTTCCGCATTCATACTGCACTTTAAATCATAGAATATCTCCAAGTTTTTGATAAATGTTAGCGACAGGGTTATTTACAAATGGATTGACAGTACTGAGCTCACCAAAAATAAAGGCCGGTATGAAAAATTCCAAATTAAAATCCGCTTTCAATCAATGTCGGAGAATACAGAGATGGCAATATAAAAAGATTGAAGCCCTGGAGAACTATCTCACGGCTTCTCTTTTTTTCTTAAATACGCCTTGAGTCAGAAATTCATCCAATAGTCGATAGCCCTCTTTCACCTTTTCTAGATTGTGAATAAATTCCACCCCTACTGTGTTATCATTATCATCGCTAATTATATTCATTTACTTCTCCTCCCAAGACTCATTGGCGAACCCATAAACTCTATATTATTTAGGAAGGAAAGCTTTGCTCACGCGAAAATAATTTCCTTTTATAGGCTCCGAAAACTCTTGATGGCGGTATGGTACTACAGTACAAACCTTCCACCTTTTTGCGAAGTTTTAGCCCCTTTTTAGATTTTTTCTAAATACTTGGGCTTTTTTAACTAAAAATTTGGCCTCCGGTTCTACGGGCGTTGGGCACACGGCAGGCAAGAAAACCTGAATATAGATCGATGGGGGGTTAGTCCAATAATCCTTTTGTCTCACACCTGCCCGACCGCTATAAACTGTCACGACACAAGGCAACGTCGCGTGACATTGAGCCACCACAACCCAACAACTTCGCATACTTAAACGGGAACCCTTTCGGAGTTCTTGTCTAAGTATGCTAGGTATAAACCCGCGATAAATTGGGAATGATTACAAAATCTGATGTTTTATTCCAATTCCACCGCTACTTTGCATACATCGTCTCAAAATCTGCTTGGGCCTGTTTGAGCACACTGGAATCACTCATTAAAAGATCCAACTCATGATTCCGAGTAAACGCATCATAACTGCCATTGGCACTGCCCACGATAACAACGGAATCTGTGACAATCATCTTGGCATGGAGCACTTGGTTGCTCGGATAGAACTGTACTTGAACGCCTGCACTGCTCAAAGCTTTGGCCGCTTTGCTGTTAATTTGCTTCTCCATTCGTGTATCGAGTAGTACCTGTACATTCGCTCCGGCCTTGGCACGTTCGGCAAGTTTGTTGATAAGTTCGTGGTTGGACAACTCGAAGAAAGCTGCCTGAATAGTTTTTGCCTGATCCAGGTCTGTCAGTATTGCACTCAGAAGTGGCTTGCCGGAAAGAATATCCGGGCTTGAAATAGTCTCATCCGTTACCTCAGCAGGTAAAGATGCCCCCAATTGACGCCAATCTGCCTCGAATACACTTTGTGCTTCATTGGCAGTAGTACCTTCTTCGTATACGTCGGCGTCAGCATTTTCAACACTGCCCGTTCCCCAGTTCATCCCTCCGATCAGAACCTGACTATCATCAATCACGAGCATTTTCGCATGTTGGATGCCGCCCTTTTGGATAAGCGGAGAAGTGGCTACTTGAACCTTGACATGGTGTGCTTCAAGTTCAGGTATTGCTTTGGCAGTTTGCTTTTCGCTTCCATCGAGCAAAGCGAGCACAAGAATCCCGCTATCAGCCTTTTGCTCTAAAAGTGCAATCTCACGTAAATTGCCTAGCTCGTACATTTCTAACAAAACAGAGTGTTTAGCGGAGCTGATCATGTCGTCCGCTCGATCAAATATAGCCTGTCCTTCGAGAAGAGACGGCTGGACGGCTGACACCGGCTGTGAGGTCGTTGGAGAAACAGCCGATGACGCTGATGGTGAAGCAGGCGCTGCCGTTGTTGTCGAAACAGACGCTGACGTTGTCGGTCCTGATGAGGCACATCCGGCAATAAGAAGAACACACAATATTGGAGTAATCCAGCGGAAGGGGATGCGCATACCTCGAACAACTTCCTTTCTATCGAATTGTATACGAGTTGGCAATTGTGTTATCTCAGATTTCGAAATTGCTAACCGCCGGATTTCATTAGTTTTGCCCGCAACATTTTTTATATTTCTTTCCGCTTTCACAAGGGCAAGGGGGATACTCCGCTGTTTTTCTTGTTTTACTAAGCCATAACAAACGCGAGACCATTCCGGCGCTATATTTCACGATGCATCCTCCATTATTATACACTTTAATTGTGATAAAAAGTTGACTGTCGATTTTTCCTATACTATTTCCTCAGCGTAATATTCCATAATATCTCCAATAGAACACTCAAACAGCTTGCATTATAATTTTCCACATTCAGAACATTTATAAAACCATTTTCCTCCCTCTGTCCTAAATGTTTTCTCTTGAATTTTAGATAACCAGTAGTTCACTGTGGCCTCCTCATAATTCGTCATATTCATTCAATTCTTATACCTCCACGTGGTTTATTAATGTATGTCGTTTTACCTTTTACACTCCCCCCACTCTCTAATAGATTAAAACAAAATGCGTTGGCGAGTTATATTACCTCAGCCAACGCATTATCGCTTACAAATAACAACGGAAGTACCGTAATCAGGCTTGGAATCTGATTGCAGTGTTTCCGTTAACAGTGTCAATCAAGTTATTTCCTGCAATCTAAGAACATTTTTTCACCAAATTAACCACACTTTGGCCAATCCCCAGTTATGCATTCGCTACAACCCCCAACACCTATAAGCTTATTTTGGCACACAGGGCAACAAATAAGCTCACCATATCTGATAGGCTTATTTGTTGTATATTTATGTATTTACCTAAGACACCCTAATCCAGCAACATACCATTCAAGAAGCCGCCGGGTGTGCCTGGAGACTGGTTTAGGTACTCATAAATTATTTACATCATTTTCACTGTTAAAGGTGTATAATTACAGCGAAGTATATTCTAATTCTATTTAGAAGGGGGTCAAACTATGAGTGCGTTTATACAGCGGTTATTAAAAACGGCTAGAAAGTATACTGTTATGGACTATGTTCTTTTTAAAATCACTCTTGTTTCTTTCGGCATCCTTCTTGGGGCTTACTTTGCACGATTTTTCTTAAATTTTACATTTTTCCTATGGATTATTTTTATTGTTTCCTACCTTTGGATCATGTATAGAACTTTTATTAAGCATATGAATTAAATACTCACGGATTGACAACCTTCACGTAACGATTCAGAAGGCCACGATTTAGAATAAGTCTATCGTGGCCTTTTCTTATGTATATCGACAAGAGGGCACTCGTTGCTGCGAGCACAACGCCAAAGGGTACCCTTTTATTTATTAAAACTTAACAGTTATCTCATAATTTTCGGACACCAAATCCGCTTACATACCCTCAACGCCACTGGGTGCTCCATTTGCGAGTTCATTGATAGCATCAGAACCGTTGACCATCAGACTTCAAATGCCGATAAAAAAAGCCCCCACCGTTTCCGATGAAGGGACAAAAGAGGATTGGCGTCTCGTATTAATTATGGACAAGACATATTATATCTTGGGCTACAATTATTATGCGAAATAAAAAATCCCCTCAGTTTCTGATGGGATCAAAGTAGGGTGAATGGTTTTACGACGGTTGAAGGTGAATTCAGCCTAGTGGGTGTGAAAGTTTATTACTGATTTTTTGGGCAGCACAGGCTACATCCGCTATAATATGATCTTGTTCTGTAAGATTTTCCGATTCCATTTTTGTAACGAATTCATCGCGTAAGGAAACATAATAATGCGTCGGTAAACGGTTTAGGGCTTACGCCATAATATCAGCCCGACAAAGTTCGCAAGAGCAGGATATTGCGTTATTGCGTAGATAATCTTGTAGTGCTTGACGGACTAAAATTTCTGATTCCGATTCGATTCCATCGATCACGTAGATTCCAGTGACCCGTCACATAAAAATACGCAGTTGTTATGATAGACAGCCACCCCCGGTGGGATTCGCCCAGATACGTGAATCAGATTTTAACCACTTACAACTTCGTCAACTACTTAACTAAATGAATTGCTTGTTGCATAATATCATTTGTTAACTGGCGCAGTTTTTCAACTGAATTAGAAATGCCCATCGTTGCTTGAGCTTGATTTTCGGCTCCTGAAGATATTTCTTCTATGGCAACCGACATAGAACTGACCGACGTTTGAATTGCATTAAGTTTGTCGGTGACACCTTTAATAGCAGATTTCACATCTTCAGCCAATTTTTGAATCTCTTCAGCTACTACCGCAAAACCTCGCCCCGCTTCACCAGCTCTTGCTGCTTCTATACGAGCATTTAGTCCAAGAAGTTGAGTGTGTTTCGAGACACCTTGGATAAGCTCGATAGTCAACACCCTTTTATTTTGGTCCATACTCCGCCCCATCACACTTATGGGTTTAACAATATCGCCTACTTTTAAATTTAGTTTCAGTACCCCATGATCGCAACATAAATATTTTTCTGAATCTGTGACATATACCCCATAATCATCACCAAGTATACTTTTGATTGAAGGGGCTAACGTTAATGCTTTTTGTACGATCTCGTGCATATTTGACCTCTCACGTCCTTCACAAATAATGCTTCACAAAACATTCTACCCATTAAAAAACCTGGTTTATAAATAAAATTTATAAACCAGGCCGGTTGCGCTACTTATTCCACATGTATCAAGCGCCCAAATAAAACACATGCTTCACCATTTCCTTAGGTAAATTATATTATATTTGGTAAGAAATTCGGCCCAACCTTTACTACACTTCTATCAGTATAGCACAAGCACTATGCATAAATTGTCGTAATATAGTCTAATATTCAGATATTTCAGAGAGTATTTCTAAATCATTTTCATCAAAAAAAGTCCCAATGAAGAATAAGCCAGACCGTCCAAACGATCTGGCTTATAACTTCAGTTGACGACCTTACTTATATTTACGTACCCAAGTTTCCAGAGACAGTCATCTCGACATGATCTACCTCCGGGAACAAAAAAGGCCCGCCATGGAGGGCGCAAACTGAAAACGTTTTCCTTATTGGTAATATCAATACTACTCTTTGATGTTAGAGAGAATCCGGTATTATCTCTTGGAAATATTTTCCGATTGTATCTTCGATTATTGCCATAGTGATCGGTTTGCTAATATAATCATCCATACCTGCCTCAATACACTTTTCTCGATCACCTTCCATGGCATGGGCCGTCATCGCTATTACTGTAGTATTCTTATTAAATACACTTGCTTTCCGTATTTGATCCGTCGCTTCATATCCGTCCATCACGGGCATTTGACAGTCCATCAAAATGAGATCATATTTTTTAGTATTGCATATCTCGACTGCCTGTTTCCCATTGATAGCTAGTTCTACTGAATACCCAAGCTTTCTTAACATCACCATCTCCAACCTTTGATTTGCTAACATGTCTTCAACGAATAGATTGCATGGCAAGATTTTTTATGGCCCCACCGTAGCCACCCATCTCATGCCCCTTAATGTGAGTTAATACAATTACGCTGTCAGCATTAACGATATCTTTAGCCAGCTTCACTTTCTTAAAATGTTTTTTATTAATCTCTAATGTCATCTTTCTGAACACAATTATGACTGGTATTGCATGACTCACAACCAGTGGAGTAACCAATCTTTTTATCTCTCAAAAAAATCTTTTCTGTCTGGTGGCCTGCTTCGTTTGAACCAAGTATAAACTGGTCGCAATGCAGATCGGAATTTCCGCCTTTTCTCGGACTGGAGGAAAGTACCAATACCTTTTAGCCATAAAACTAATCCTCCGCTCTCTTTAGCTCTTTTTCCTTTTTAACAACTGCCTCTTCGTATACTTCGATCTTATAATTCAAGCGTTCTAGCGTTTTCTGCATATCTGCCATTTTTTGAAGTAGCTGATTACGCTGCTCGGCCAAAAGCTCTTTTCTAGCTCCAATGGTCGTATCACCCTGTTGGAACAACGATACATACTCAATTAACGTTTCAATTGGAAGGCCAGCATTTCTCATACATTTGATAAATTCAACCCACCTGCAATCCTCTTCCGTATAATTCCTAATTCCGCTTTTATTGCGGTTAACATGAGGAATTAGTCCGATACGTTCATAATAGCGAAGTGTATCCTGCGTAAGATCGTATTTTTCACTTACTTCTGTAATCGTCATATGAGATTACCTCCTCGTCTTGACAACCATATCACCTGGAGTTAACTTCTGATCAAGTAAATTGTTCTCAAACTCATTTTCTCCTCACTCTATTTTCCTTTTCTGGTGGGAAACTGGGGTATTACATCGAACATAGCTGATACATCTTTTAAATGCTCTGTTATCTTCAAATGCTGAGGGCAGGCTTTTTCACATTCCTTACAGCCGATGCAATCACTCGCCTTACCATGATTATTGGCCGTAAGGTTTATATAGTAGACAAACTGACTTGAGAAATTAGTTGTCGTGGTACGTTTGGCGCTGTTATACAAAGCAAAGTAATCCGGTATCGCAATCTTTTGGGGACAGCCTTTTTCGCAATATCTACAGGTTGTACAGGGAATTGCCGTATTTTCATTGATAATTTCGATCACTTGATTGATAATCTTGTACTCTTCTTCGTTCAGAGGTTGGAAGTCCGTCATATAGGAAGTATTATCAAGCACCTGTACCATTGTGTTCATTCCGCTTAGTACCATGAAGACCCCTTCCTGACTGGCCGCAAAGCGGATTGCCCAAGACGGAACAGAAGCCTCGGGATTGTATTCTTTCATTAACTTTTCTGCTTTTTCCGGAACTATTGCAAGAGTGCCCCCTTTACAGGGTTCCATAACTATAATTGGTTTGTTATGCTTTCTGGCTATTTCATAGCACCTTCTGGACTGAATACTTGGGTTTTCCCAGTCAATATAATTGATCTGTAGCTGCACAAAATCCAATTCAGGGTGAGCCGTTAAAATTTCATCCAGTAATTCTGGGGTATCATGGAAGGACATACCAAAGTTATTGATCTTACCTTCTTTCTTTTTATTGATCCCAAAACTAAAACTGTCAAATTCACACGCCTTCTTATAAGAAATAACGCCAATATTATGCAGCAGATAATAATCAAAATACTCCACACCGCATTTTTCCAACTGTTCACTAAAGACTTTTTCTTGATCCTCCACAGTTTTTATATCTCTCATAGGAAGCTTTGTGGCAAAGGCAAAATCATCTCGGTTATGCCTTTTTACAAGAGCTTCTCTCATGACGTCTTCACTCATATAGCTGTGATAAACATAAGCCGTATCAAAGTAACTAAATCCTTTCTCCAAAAAGGTATCTACCAGTTTGTTTAGCGTTTCTGTATCAAAGGAAGTCTGGTCATTTTTGTCCAAGAGTGGTAACCTCATACATCCAAAACCTAATTTTTTCATGTCAATTTTCCCCTCTCTAATGCTTTTTATAGTTTTTACTGGTTTGTTGCTAACATTATTTCAAAGCACTATACCTACGATATTTAGCAAGAGATCTATCTCGAGTCATAGTCTATCATCTGGAGTTAACACCAGGTCAAGTACTTTTTAATAGGAATACAATAAAATTTAACCGTACTCTTAATTAGAAAAGGAAAATTATGTGTCTCCTTTCTGTTCCGCCGGAACATATTACTAATTGTAAAACATCACTACACCCGGTAGATCGTCCGGGTGTAGTGATGTTAGCTCTGTGTGGGGTGGAAGCAAGGTAATTGTTTCTAGTAGCAGTAGCGTAGGGCTCAAAATTGATCTTTCGTTAAGTGCGCTTAGTCGAGACTACTGCACATTATACGAAGAATGCGACATAGCTAAAAAGCAGATTAGTAATACATTTAAAAATTTGAAATTGTTATCACGCAGTATGGGTAGAAATACTTCGCAGGGTATCCTGAAAGACTCACAGGTATAATTACTGGATCCGACCCACCTACCCTCATTGCCACTAAAATTCAAACCCGCTGGCAAATTTCGTATAGTTTGAGCAATCATGAACTGCTAAATCCCAGCTTTCTCAACCTGCACTGCCTGACCGCCTACATTCTGGGATACTGTTGAGTCTATATTAGTAAGGCTACCGCTATTAAAGGAATTCAGGCTCCGGGATTGACCGCCAACGATTATATTCCCTTGTATGTCTTTATTTTTGGGCTCAGAAAGGCCTCAACTTGCACAGTTATGTCGATCATTTTGTCCCGTCTTTTGGTCTGCAGATGTATCTCCTGAATCACGCTTGTTTCCCTTTATGGGCGAATGTACGCCCAACCCGCTGTTTGTTTTTTTACTATCTCACCAACACCAGAGGAAACGACAGTCACAAAATCAAATAATTCATCCTTCTGAATCCCTAAATTGCGCATAGCATTAGCACATGCGCTGAATGCAACCTGTTTTTCTACTAATTCTATAAGCATTGGTCTAGATTCGTCGGCACTTCTTGCAAGCACCTTGACAGCATCACCATTCGCTACCATTTCGATTTCCAGATTTTCGCCACCAAGGTCAGTAATCAAATTGCTAATATTATGCAGCACTAAACTAGCTTTAACCTGCTCATCAATATGAAATACTACTTTGTACTTGTCCATAAGTGTACCTCCCATAAAACGAAATTCGAAGGCCTTTTCCGACCCGGGCACCAGGTACCTAGGTCGGATGTTAGGCTTTCTTAACGATCTTTGTCCACTTTTCCACAATAGCATAGAATTTTTCTGCATCGATTGGTTTACCTAAGTAATCGTCCATCCCTGCTTCAATGCATTTCTCCCTATCGCCAACTAACGCGAATGCCGTCGTTGCAATAATAGGAGTATGTATATTAGTGGTTTTCTCCATCTCCCTAAAGATTCTAGTGGTCTCATAGCCACTTATATCTGGCATCTGGATATCCATTAATATGAAATCAAACGTCTCGGATTTCAATATATCCAAAGCTTGTTTGCCACTGGTTGCTGTTTTCAAGTTGATATTTTTACGTTCGCAGAGTTTTTTCATAACCATTCCACTTACATAATCGTCTTCAACAAGTAATCCATTTGAATGTGTTTTAGTCATTGAGGGAGCATCTTCCTTGATTGCTTTATTCGGCTCTTTTGAATCCGGTGTCCGCATGAAGATAGCATTAAATGAGAAATTGCTCCCGACCCCTAGCTGACTTTCCACGCTTATTTCTCCGTCCATCATATTGACAAGTTGTTTTGAAATCGCTAGACCCAGTCCCGTTCCTCCGTATTTCTTGGAAACTGAATCGTCCCCCTGTGTGAAATAGGTAAACAACTGTCCGATTTTATCGTCTGCTATACCAATTCCTGTATCTTTAATGGAGAAAACGAATTGTACTCTATCCTGAAAGACCTTCCCTTTAACTATGGACAATTCGATACTACCACGTTCCGTGAATTTGATTGCATTTCCCAATAAATTAATCAATATCTGTTTAAGCCTGCCTGGATCACCCATAAGATGATCTTTGATTTCTTTATCAATGTGAGTTTTGTACTCTATTCCTTTACGAACGACTAAGGGTTGAATTAGATTATCGACTTCCCTGCCCAAAATATTAATATCAAATTCTTCCTGACTCAATCTAACTTTTCCTGACTCAATTTTTGCCAAGTCAAGAATATCATTGATAATAGTTAACAGGTTATCGCCACTGTTTTTTATCATCGTTGCCATTTCTTTCTTCTCATCTTGAAGATCCATTACAAGCAATTGAGCCATACCGAGAATGCCATTCATGGGGGTTCTTATTTCATGAGACATATTGGCTAGAAATTGACTTTTTGCTTTATTTGCTGCCTCCGCTACCTCCTTCGCTTGGTTTAATGAATCCTCATATTCTTTTATTTCGGTTATATCATCGGCGACACCAATTCTTCGATTGATCGGTCCATTTTCGTCAATAATAGGAAATGTTCTTGTCCAAATCCATCGGATTTTTCCATCGGGTCTGATAATGCGATACCGCTCATTAACTAAATCTTTTAAAGTGGATTCTAGCAAATACGCTTGAATAACTCTTTCTTTATCGTCAGGATGTACAAAGTCAACAAATGAATAGAGGTCGTCATAAAAACTTTGGCATGTTCGACCCGTTACTTTTTCGTAGGCGGAATTAACATAAGTGATTTGATTATCCTGACGAATCCAAATAACTTCACCGAGACTTTCAGCGACATCTCTGAATTTCTCCTCGCTTTCTTTTAGTTTGATTTCACTAAGTTTCCGTTTTGTAATATCCTGTGCTACCCCATATCTTCGGAGCAACTTTTCACAAGTATCATACTTAACTTTTCCTTGAATCCATATTGTTTTATTATCCTGCCTGATTATTCTAAAGTCAAAATCACTTTCATTACAGTTTAAAGGCCCTTTCATTACAGTTAACATAATTTCTTTGTCATCTGGATGAATAATTTTCAGGAAACTATTAATTGTTGGTACAAATTCCTGTGGCTTATAGCCAAATATTCTAAACAGCTCATCAGACCAATGATATACTCCACTATTTACATCAAACTCCCAGTATCCTAAATGGGCAAATTCCTGTGCTTCTTGTAACCTTTCCTTATTTTTTCTTAATTCTTCTTCATTATTTTTTCTAATCGTAATATCTATAAAATTAGCGATAGTATACCCTTCTTTGGGACTATACAGAGTGATATCAAACCACTGGTTGGTTCCTTTTAGATACTGTTCAAAATGATTAGGCTTCTGAGATAAAGCTGTATTACCAATTGATTCTATAATATCTGGTATTAAGTTTTTAATATATGGTCCTCTCTCAGTTATTAATTTGCCAACCACATCTGTTCTTTGTAATCCTGTAATTCGTTCGTACGCCGGATTTACATCCAATACTCTATAATCAACAGGTTTTTTGTTTTCATCAAAAATTGGTTTATAATATACAAGTGCTGATGTAAGATTGTTGAATATCTGTTTATATCCACCTTCACTTTCTTTCAATGCTTCTTCAATTTGTTTCTTTTCTGTAATGTCACGTCCTACTGAATAAATTAGTTTTTCTGTCCAGTCAATTCTTATATTCCACGATATCCATTTATAAGTCTCATCTTTACATCGATATCTTAGTTCGAAACTTAAAAAGTCATTCTTTTCCTTGAGCAAGGTTTGCATTATATTGTTAAATGCAATCATGTCCTCAGGATGTATAATGGCATGAAGGGTTAACCCAATCATATCCTTGGTATTGTAACCCAAGACCTTCTCAAACGCAGGGTTTACATACCTGAATTGCTCATCTAAATCGGATATGCATAATAGTTCTAGGGTTAAATTAATCATTTTTTTATAGTTCTCTTTACTTAAATTTAAGTCATACAATTTAAAATGCCCCCTATTACGCTTCGTCCTATGACGCAGTTCCATAACAAGTGCTACTTTGTCATTAGACATTATTTTAGTTCATTCAACTAATCCAGACTAAGTGTACCAAGCCCCGTGAAAATTCCCTGCTAAAATAGTTTCCCTACTTTTCTCTTTATTTCCTCCCAGGATAGCATGAAAAATCCAAGAAAAAACAAAATGGCCAGACCATCCAAACATTCTGGCAAATGAGTTCACTTGGCGACCTTAGCAATATGCTTTCATTGATCATGTAGGTACCAGTGACCCGTTACATAAAGGTACGTACTGATTAAGAAAGGACGGACCACCCCGGCAGGGTTCGCTAACGGAGAATGCGAGGTAAGCTGGCAATTCAATTAAGTTTACTACGACTGACCTGCTTGTTGAAATCTTGCCTTATATACCTGTATTATTAAGGTATGGATAATAATCAGCGCAAAAACTGAAAACAAAACGCAAGCAAACCACGCAAGGAGAACTACTATCCGATTTCATCAATTAGTTTTTCAGTTTCACTCAGAGATTGCCCTGCTACTACATAACCACCGTTAGATTTTATAGCGACAGTGGCATAACGTAGCCCAGTCTGTGGTTGCCAAGTAACTCTTTCCTGTCCGTTCTTAGCCACAGAATCTAAAACACCTTTTGGATAGGTTGGTTTGCTGCTACTCATCACACCCGATGTAGCGAGTAGATTTTTATTTATGTCGAAAACCATAACGAATGGACTGAGGCTTTTGGATATGTCCACATTGTTGACAGGGACAGCTTGAGCGGCCTTCCCAGTAACATATTTGGTTATCCAAATCCCTGCTTTTAAATAAAATGGAATTTTACTGGGTGGATTGATAAAAGCCTTCATAAATGTAACCTCATTTCTAAAATCTAACTTGTCTTGATTATAAACAAAATACTAAGCGATGTCTGTGATTTTAGGCAAAACTCAGAGGAGGACCTGCCTCCGCTTCACATCTCTTTACCATAATTCGAGAAAATATGAGAGTAGTATCCAGACTTATGGAATACTCTTGAATTTTAACTCCTCTATTTCCTCTTCCCTCAACCCACTCTTTAACTCTAAAAATAATGCCCCGGTCTGAGAATTTCTCTCCTCTCAACCAACGCATTAAATATTGTTCACAGGCTCTCTTTTAGCCGACTACAGCAAAAATTACCAATCACCATTGCCAATATTAAAATCATATATATTCCCGCGCACGACCTCTACTTCAAAACCATCTAACCCAACCCCTATGAACATATTTCTTCGGATGTAACTGGTCCTATTAACCCTTTCACACAATTAACGCCTGAACTCTGATACCCGCGCCACAAACCACTTCTAGCTGTGTTTAATTTGCGGACAAGACACTGTCTCCAGGTGCGTGGGAGTCACTTCATTGTAAGTTTCTATAATAATTATCTTCTTGAGCGTTGTGACATTGGAGTATACGATTAGCGCACCTATATGAAACATCTGCAAAGTGGGCTCTTATTAATCCTGATCGGCTCCCGTTGCTTCTGCATTTATGTAGGTTATATTTTTGTTTTTCAACTGTTTTTATCATATCCCGGCACATTCCGGAGGATTTGGGGGTGTCGAGCATTCAACTCAAAACAAAGAGACTACCTTCAATTAAAAGATAGTCTCTTTGCTTGTTTGGCTGGTGATGACCTACTATTTCACGGGCTTTCGTTCAAATCTCCACACCTTATTTCAACAAAACTAATAGATTAATAGAAAAAAACCGCAAGTACAACTCAACTTTTCAATTTCTAAGATTGGTATTTTACCAGTAAAACTGTCCCCCATGTCCCCTATAATAGTTATTTCCCCCTTGGTCCGATGTTTCACTGGGTGTAACTGACGGCACTGTTATGTTTTGAGCCGTTCCAAAAGAATAACCCGCATCATTTATCGTTACAGTGTAAGTTTGCCCTACGCTTAACGCGCCACTAATTGTATAAGTAGCTCCTCCGTTTAATGTTGTCACTCCTGTAATCGTTACGGGATTTCCTAAACTATCAAGAAGAGTAAAGTTACTTGCGTTTAAACCATTCAGCGCTGAACTCAATGATACCGTAACTCCTGCCGTTGTGGGGTTGCTTACAGTAAATGTTTCAGTGATTGTACCATTTGGGACTGTGAAGCTCTGAGCAGTGCCGATAGTATAACCCGCATAATTTGCCATTACAGTGTAAGTTTGGCCTACACTCAACGCGGCACTAATTGTATAAGTCTCTCCTCCGTTTGAAGTTGTCACACCTGTTATAGGTACGGTATATCCCGAACTATTCAGAAGGTTAAAGTTGCTTGTAGCTAAACCATTCAGCGCAGAACTCAATTGTACTGTAACTCCCGTCGTCAATGGATTGCTTACAGTCAACGTTTCACTAGTCGTACCATTTGGGACTGTGAAGCTCTGAGCCGTGCCAATAGTATAACCCACATAATTTGCCGTTACAGTGTAAGTTTGGCCTACACTTAACGGGGCATCTATTGTATAAGTCGATCCTCCGTCTGAAGTAGTCACGCCTGTTATAGTTATGGGATAACCCGAACTATTGAGCAGGGTAAAGTTGCTTGTGTTTAAACCATTCAGCGCGGAACTCAATGATACCGTAACTCCTGCCGTTGTGGGGTTGCTTACAGTAAATGTTTCAGTGATTGTACCATTTGGGACTATGAAGCTCTGAGCCGTACCAATGGTATAACCCGCATAATTTGCCGTTACTGTATAAGTTTGGCCTACACTCAACGCAGCACTAATTGTATAAGTCTCTCCTCCGTTTGAAGTTGTCACACCTGTTATAGGTACGGTATATCCCGAACTATTCAGAAGGTTAAAGTTGCTTGTAGCTAAACCATTCAGCGCTGAACTCAATTGTACTGTAACTCCCGTCGTCAATGGGTTGCTTACAGTCAACGTTTCACTAGTCGTACCATTTGGGACTGTGAAGCTCTGAGCAGTGCCGATAGTATAACCCACATAATTTGCCGTTACTGTATAAGTTTGGCCTACACTCAACGCAGCACTAATTGTATAAGTCTCTCCTCCGTTTGAAGTTGTCACCCCTGTTATAGTTATGGGATAACCCGAACTATTGAGCAGGGTAAAGTTGCTTGTGTTTAAACCATTCAACGCTGAACTCAATCCCACTGTAACTCCCGTCGTCAAGGGATTGCTTACTGTAAGCGTTTCACTACTCGTACCATTCGGGACTGTGAAGCTCTGCGCCGTACCAATTGTATTGCCAGCATAATTTGCCGTTACAGTATAAGTTTGCCCTACACTTAACGGGGCATCTATTGTATAAGTCGATCCTCCGTCTGAAGTAGTCACGCCTGTTATAGTTATGGGATAACCCGAACTATTGAGCAGGGTAAAGTTGCTTGTGTTTAAACCATTCAG
>Ga0326727_10003068_pt1 | contig 54586 bp, 68 predicted proteins | sample MB2enrmetagenome_FD_207643 | JGI IMG/M metagenome (GOLD analysis project Ga0326727, IMG submission 207643) | Lab enriched peat soil microbial communities from McLean, Ithaca, NY, United States - MB29MY | ecosystem: Environmental > Terrestrial > Soil > Wetlands > Peat | place: USA: New York...
AATGAAAAAATGTGCGCTTTTTGTTAGCCCCATCAACCCAAAAAGTGTTACCTATGTACCCGAACGTTTGTTACCCTTCTCCCCGGTCCAAACACCCCAACGGGGGAGAGGGTTGGGGTGAGGGGGCATAAAGCTTTTCATTCTTTACGGGTGGACCAAAGGCCCATGAAGAACTGTTATAGATAATTTTTAGGACCGCCGCCCCGGGGGTCCCTCCTACCTATAGTCGCAGGCGCGGGCCCCTGGCTACCTTTTGATTTCCTGGACCAATAAATCAGAGTTTCGCGGAAGTCTTAATTTAGACCATGAACTTACCCCTGCCCGGAAAGGGAAAAAACTGGTGTTTTGCAGACAAAATAATATTAGAGTATAATTATATGGGTCCATTGGCGAAATGCCTCGGTCCCGGAACTATTTCAGAATATTACCGCCTGTTTCTTAGGAGAATTTGACCAGGTGAAAAATCTTGGTTTGTCAAAAAAAGGATCCGACCGGGGCTCGTTGAACCGGGGCGCCTTAGCGCTTTTCCTGCTCCTGGTATTGACCCTTCTGGTGCCCCGCCCCCTGCTGACGGCGGAGACGTCCTCGAGTTATGAAGCGCTGCGTCTGTTCACCGAGGCTCTCTTCGAAATTTCCCAAAAGTATGTCTTCCCCAAGAGCGAAGAGGATATGATTTATGGGGCCCTGCGCGGCATGATGGGCTACCTGGACCCTGACTCCTCGTTTCTCACCCCCAGTGAATATAAAAGTTACCTCGATGGCAAGGAGGCCCAGGCCGCCGAAGCCGGGGTGGAGGTGATTATTAAGGACAATCTCGCCACCCTGACTTCGGTCATCGATGGCGGACCCGCCGCTGCCGCCGGTTTGAAGGCAGGAGACCATGTCCTAAAGGTTAACGGCCAAATGGTGCGCAACCTGACCACCCAGGAGATGGCCCGCCGTTTCCGGGGCGCCCCCGGCACCGCTATCAAATTGCAGGTACTCCGTAACAGCGCTATTAAACCACTTGAGGTGACGGTGACCTTAGCGCCCCTGAGTGAAAACACCGTGACCTCCCGGGTGCTGCAAGATTCCTTTGGCTATGTGCGGCTGCGTTATTTTAATGAGGCCACCCCGAAAGAATTTAGTCTGGCCCTAAAAGTCCTGCAAAAGCAGAACCCGGCACTACGGGGCCTGATCCTGGACCTGCGCAATAACGCCCGGGGCTCCATGGAGGAGGCGGTGCGCACCGCCTCGATCATTCTGGGAGACAAGGAAATCGTCTCCGCCAGAGGCCGTTCCCCAGACAACCAGGAAACCTTCAGCGGCAAGGAGCGGGACCTGGTTTTGAAGGCTCCCTTGCCCGTGGTGGTCTTGATTGACCAGGGCACCGCCCGGGCGGCGGAGATCGTCGCCGCGGCCTTGCATGACCAATACCGGGCCACCCTGCTGGGGGCCAAGTCCCTGGGCCTTTGTGGCCTCACCAAAGCCATGCCCCTCCAGGATGGCTCCGCCCTGATAATGACCGTGGCCCAATGCTTTACTCCCGGCGGCCAAAAGATTCAGGGCAAGGGATTGGAACCCGAGGTCCAGGGCCAAACGCCGAAGGAAGCGGAGAAAAAGTCGCTATTAGAGCTGCCCCAGGCGGTCCCAGCCCCGGAGCAAGACCCCTGGGTGCTACAAGCCGTGGAAATCTTGACGAGCGGCAAAAAGACTTAGCGCCTCGCGAATTTGCAGAGAGACCATTTCTGTTGACAGGGCGATTTGCCTCCTGTCAGGCCTTGATTAATTGAGGCAATAAGGAAAAACCATGTTACGTAAGACCTGGCTTTTAGGCCTGTTGGCCTTGCTGATCGGGCTCATTTTTGGCGGTTCCCTGGCGCTGCGCGTCCTGGCGCAAGCCGGCCCGGGAACCGACGCCGCCGGTCTGGCCGCTTCGCAGGATTTTCCCGGCGCCGGCGCCAAACTGAAGGTTTTCGGTCAGGCCCTGGCTCTCATCGAGGATCAATACGTCGAACCCAAGACCACCAAGGATCTGATTTATGGCGCCATTCATGGGGCCACCGCCACCCTGGACCCCCATTCCTCCTTCATGACTCCGGAGGAGTTCAAAGAACTGCAAATCGAAACCAAGGGCAAATTCAGTGGCATCGGCATTGAAATCACCATGAAGGACCAGATTCTCACGGTGGTCTCGCCCATCGAAGGCACCCCCGCCTACCAGATGGGTTTGCAAGCCGGCGACGAGATCGTCAAAATCAATGGCACCTCCACCAAGGGCATCTCCTTGACGGATGCAGTGAAGATGATCCGCGGCCCCAAGGGCACCAAGGTGACCCTCACCGTTAACCGGGAGGGCTTCCAGCATCCCAAAGATTTTGCCATTACCCGGGAGATCATCCCCATCCACAGCGTCAAGGCCCGCATCGTGGAGGGCGGTATCGGCTATATCCGGCTGACCAATTTCCAGGACCAGACCGACGCCGACCTCGAGGGCTACTTAAAGAAGATGCAGCAACGGCTGGTGCCTTTCAAGGGCCTGATCCTGGACCTGCGCAATGATCCGGGAGGGCTGCTGGAGCAGGCGGTGCGGGTTTCCGATGAATTCCTCAAAGGTGTCCTTATCGTTTACACCGAGGGGCGCAACCGCCAGCAAACCGGCCGCTTCTATGCCACCTCCGGCGCCGACAAATTCCCCAACATTCCCATGGTGGTGCTTATCAACGAAGGCAGCGCCTCCGCCTCGGAGATCGTCGCCGGGGCCCTCAAGGACCAAAAACGGGCCGTGATTGTGGGCGTCAAGAGCTTTGGCAAAGGTTCGGTGCAAACCATCCTACCCCTGGATGATGGCTCGGCCCTGCGCCTCACCACCGCCCTGTATTTTACCCCCAGTGGGATCACCATCAACGAGAAGGGGATCGAGCCGGACGTGGTAGTGGATGAAAAACCGGTGCCCCACGACAAGTCGCTGCAGACTTTAAGGGACGAAGCCATAGACCGGCATATGCGCAAGGAAGGAATTACCGATAAACCGTGGACCCAGCCCATCACCGCGGCGGAACTGGAGAAAGACCCGCAGTTAAAAAAGGCGGTGGAGCTGCTCAACCAATGGCCGCCCAAGAGCCTGGCCCAGCGGCCCTAACCGGCCAGTTTTCGGTTTTCGGATTTCGGAAGAAAACAAATATCTTAAATAAGTTATGGGGGAATGAATAATCATTCCCCTTAAGTTTAGGAGAAGAGGGCGATTTTTACTTAAGTCGTTGTCTTGCCCGGTGACTTTTCGGTCTGGGTCCCCCTACCCTTTTAGTTTTTGCCTCTTATTTAATCTTTATATTCTAGGCTTATTCGACCGGCTTAGACCTGGCCCAAAATGTCTGCTGCTCCTCACCGGAAACCGGAAAACGAAAACCAAAAACCGCCGGTCCCGCCGGGGCTGCCTCTGGTCGCCCTCATCGGTCGGGCCAATGTGGGCAAGTCCACCCTGTTCAACCGCCTCACCCGCTCTTCCAAGGCTCTGGTGGCCGATATCCTCGGGGTAACCCGGGACCGCCATTACGGCAGACTTACCTTCGACGACCGGACTTTCCTCCTGGTGGACACCGGCGGCCTGGTGGGCGGCGAAGACGAAATGGGTTACCTGGTGCGCCGCCAGGCGGAGGAGGCCGTGGCCGAAGCCGACCTCATCCTCCTGGTAGGAGACGGCCGGGAAGGCCCCCAGGAAGACGACGCCCAGGTGGTGGATTTTCTGCGACGCACCGGCAAGACCGTGCTCCTGGCGGTGAACAAGATCGATCATCCGGGCCGGGAGGCCAACCTCGCCGATTTCTACCGCTTCGGACTGGACCCGGTTTACCCGGTCTCCGCCACCCATGGCCTGGGGCTCGGGGCCTTGCTGGAGGCCATCGTCGCCCACCTCCCCCCGGTGCCAGAAATGCCGACGCTGGCGGCGGGCATCCGGGTGGCGGTCCTGGGCCGGCCCAACGTGGGCAAGTCCTCATTCATTAATTATTTCCTGGGGGAGGAACGCTTGCTGGTGAGCGAAATCCCCGGCACCACCCGGGACGCCATTGACACCCCTTTCAGTCTTAATGGGGTAGATTACGTCCTGGTGGATACCGCCGGGCTGCGCCGCCCCAGCCAGGTGGGGCGGGAGGGCCTGGAGCGCCAGATGGTCCTCAAAACCATTAAGGCCCTGTCCCGGGCCGAAGTGGCGGTGCTGCTGCTGGACGCCCCGGAGGGCCTGACTCAACAGGACCGGCGCATCGCCGGGCTCATCGAGGACCAGTTTAAGGGTTGCCTCATTCTGTTGAACAAATGGGACCTGGTCCCCAAAGCGGAGCAGCAGCAGCTCTTGAGTCGGGTCCGGGATTCCCTGGAGTTCATGGCCTATGTCCCGGTGCTGCCGGTGTCGGTCAAGACGGGCTATAATCTATCCAAAGTCTTCCCCCTAATCAAGGATCTCCAGGATCAGAGTGGCCGCCGGGCCAGCACCCATGAACTCAACGAGCTGCTGCGGGAATTCACCTGCCGGGTGCCGCCGCCCCGATATCGCCAGCGGCCGGTGAAGTTCCTCTATTTGACCCAGGCGGAGGTCCACCCCCCCACCTTCATCGCCTTCGTCAACCAGCCGGCCGGCGTGCCCGACTCCTACCGCCGCTTCCTGATGAAGCAACTGCGAGAGCGCCTGGGCATCCCCCACGCCCCGGTCCGCCTGTTCCTCAAAGGCCGCCGACGTTGAGCCGGTCGCCGCTGAGAGAATGCCGCGACTTAATTAGGAATTTTTATATATCCTTAAATATTTTCTTGAAAATTTGCTTGACTCTAGAATGATTCTTTCAGAGTTTAATAACTTTTTTGGCTCGTTCCCAAGTTGCACCTGGGAACGAAAATGCTTGCAAGGCTCATGGCGATGGCCAAGGGTCTTTTCCAACAGCCCATTTGATTGTAGGGGCACGGCGTGCCGTGCCCACAAGCCTTTGGGCCTGGCTCGCCTGGTCATGGCACGCCATGCCCCTACAAAGAAATTATTTTTGGCAATCGCGATAAATTGGCAAAGAAAAGGGCGTTTCCAAGCTCAGCTTGGGAACGAAGAGGCTGGCATGGGGCAATGTGCCGCGGGAAGCAAACGCTTATAGAAAGACGGGAAGAGAAAAAAAAAGCGCTGGGAAAATTTAGAATGAGGGGCTGCCGAAAAAGGTTATTTAACCAGGCGCAGGGGGGGACTGCTTCCCGGATTGCGCTTCCGGCCATGGTTCCGGCCGCGCTTCAGGGCGTTTTTCACCCGGACCCCATTAATCAGGAAATAGGCGATCACCGCCCGCTCCCATTCGGGAGAGGCATCCCATTGTTCCATGCGAGTCTTGAAGTGATGGAGAAGGGCGCGGAGGTCGGTTTCTTCATAGGCCAGCACCCGGTCGGCCAGGCTTTCAATGGCTTCCGTTATCATAAGATCTCCCGCTTCCCTTCCGAAAGATTTTCCAGTCATGTGTTCTTGTATCATTTGAAGGAAAATACTGTCAAGGTAAAAATATCATGGGAAGATTTCTGAAAGTAATTTTTGTGGCCTTAACCAGCCAAGTCATCGATTAGCTTGGTCAGGCGGGCCGTTTCCAGGGCCAGAATTTCCTCGCCTTTCTCGGCAGTTGCCGCTCCCGGGTCCCCCCAGACCCCCCCGGGCCAACAGCGCCGCTTGTCCCGCACCAGCTCGTACTTCGGAAAGCCGGGCCATTCGGCGGCCGCCGTGCCCTTGACCAGGTGGGGATAGGCGGCCAGCATCACCGCGGTCTCTACTTCGCCGGCGTGGGAGTCTCCAGGGGTATTTAGCAGGTCCGGCCTAACCGCCAGCCCCTCCCGGAGCAGCTCCAGAATATTCACCACCGCCAGCCGGAGGTCGGCGAACTCCTCCAGCAGGGCCTCCCCCGCCTCCACGAGGGCGGCCATGTGGGTGCCGCCGACGTGCCCGCTAAGGAAAATGAGGCGCCGCAGGCCCTGGCGATAAAATTCCCGGCCCAGGTCGCGAATTAGCGCCCGCAGGGTGTCGCCACCGAGGCTGATAGTGCCCGGATGCTCTCGGGTGGAGCGGCAGAGGCCGTAAAAAATCGGGGCCGCTATGATGAGCGGGCGCATGGCCGCGGCCCGGCGGGCCACTTCGAGGGCATGCAGAATGTCGGTCCCCAGGGGCAGGTGCGGCCCGTGCTCCTCGATGGAGCCCACCGGCAGGAGCACCGTCTGGTGCCGATCCCGGGCGGCCTCGAATTCCGGCATGCTCAAGTATTCCCAGTGGGCCATGGTCTTGCCTCTGCTAACAATCTTGCCAGCCGCGCCAGGCTAAGTCCCGGCCTCGAGGAGACGCCGAAAAGAGTTGCGGGGATAATTATCGAAGGAAAATCCTTTGCAATAGCCGCAAATCTTGGGGATATAGCCCTTTTGAAAGGCTTTCCGAATTCGTTGCATAGGTTTGCCGTTCCAAATTGTCTCCAAAGACTCGTAATTGAGGTTGCCCAGGAAATAATTGGTAGAGCAGCACAAGCGGACCCTGCCGTCATTGCGGATCACTAATTGTCCGAACCAGGGAGCCAGACAGGAACCGGGATTTCTGAGCAGGGGAAACAATCTCTCGCCTGTCATAAAAACCGCGGCCTCATTAACCAGGCGCTTCAAGTTATAGGCCGCGTCCGCCCGGGAAGGCATAGTGCCGTATCTAATATTGACCCCCAATTGTGCGGCGAGTTCCTGATAGCGGGGAAATCGCTGATGAAAGATATTAATGACCTCCTTATTGAATTGTTCAAGATACCTGAAGGTGAAGTCCGGGGACATCCGCACCCCTTTGAGGGTTTGCCAGTTGGGGGTCAGGCGCATGAACCTGACGTTCTTGATGCCCAGATCGTGGACTAACTGCAAAAAGTCTTCAATTTCCTCCAGATTTTCCCGCATCACCAGAAAACTACACCAAAAGTCATGCCGATCGCCGGCGTCTTTGGCCTGATTGAGAAGGTAGGAGATATTTTCCCGGATCCGGTTAAAATCGTGCGCCATAAGTTTTTGATAGGTTTCCGGCTTACCGCAATGGATGGAAAAACGGATGGAAAGCCGGGTCCGCAACAACAAATCGGCAATCTTGCGGGTCAGAAAAAAAGCCGTGGTGTTCAGATGAAGGACAAGATTGTTCTCCACCGCGTGCTCCACAAAGTAATCCAGGTCGGAGAGCAGCGGTTCCCCCAGCCCGTGAATTGTCAGTACTTCCAGGTCATTAAAATAAGGTTCAATCTTTTTTAAAATTTCCGGCGAAATCTTCTCCGGTTTGGTCCGCCGGTAGAGGCACATGGCGCAGGAATAGGGGCAGCCCCTCACCGATTCCAGGTGAATCACGGCTGGATTGGCGGTCAGAAGAGGAGCCCGCTGCTCATATTCGGTCAGCAGGTTAGAAAAATCTCTTGACATCTGCGGCTGACTCCTGGGGCAAACCGCTAACGAGGGTCCAACCCAATCTATCCGGAATAATTTTCCTACATTTATTCTATATAAAGCAAAATTGCAAAAAACTCTTCAGGATTATGAATTATTTTTTATCAGGCCATTCCCAGCTATCTGTCAGGCGACTTGCCGATTTGTCCCAAGGCTTCATCGCCCTGAAGCCCTCCGAATCATAAAGGACCAGAAATAATTTTCATCTGGCGTGCAAAATTCCTTGACTTAAATTTCTCAAAGGGTAAAAATGTGCGCGGTTGTACCAAAAAGCACAAGGAGTCGGTCTTGGGAATCCCGCAAGCCTTGAGCGATTTCTCCTTTGTTCTGGTCTACCTGGTGGCGGCCGGACTTTTCGCCCTGGGTCCCATCATCCTGGCCCACCTGATTGCCCCCCGGAGTTATGGCGCCAGCCGGGACGCCATTTACGAATGCGGCATGCCCATCATCGGCAGCGCCTGGATCCAGGTGGCGGTGGTCTACTATCTGTTCGCCCTGCTGTTTCTGGCCTTTGACGTGGATGTGCTCTTTCTCTTCCCCGTGCTGCTGGCTTACGGCAAGGGCTACGCCTGGCTGGATTTCATAGAACTCATCATTTTTGTCGGCATCCTGTCCCTGATCCTGGTTTACGCCTGGTGCCGAGGAGTCTTCAATTGGAAACGAAAACAGGTGACCCCTTAATTAAGTTAGGGCGGCTGGAAAAATATCTCAACCTGGCCCGGGCTAATTCCCTGTGGCCCCTGACCTTCGGGTTGGCCTGCTGCGCTATTGAAATGATGTCGGCGGGCATGGCCAGGTTCGATATGGACCGCTTCGGGGCCGGGGTTTTTCGCCCCTCCCCCCGGCAGTGCGATCTGATGATCGTGGCCGGCACCATCTCCAAAAAGATGGGCCCCGCGGTGATTCGCCTTTACGAGCAGATGGCCGCCCCCAAATGGGTCATCGCCATGGGCAATTGCGCCATCTCCGGCGGGCCCTTCTATTATCCAGGTCAATATGCCATCATCCCCGGCGCAGACCTGATTATCCCGGTGGATGTTTACATCCCCGGCTGCCCCCCCCGGCCCGAAGCTCTCCTTGAAGGTATCCTTCAAGTGGAAGAGAAGATCACCAAACGTGGTCGTCTCAGGAAGTTCAGAGATGTTAAAGGATAAGCTTAAAAAGGCGCTGGCTCCCCTGGATCTTGCCCAGGTGGCCGACGGCGACTATGCCAAGACCGGCTATCACCTGGAGGTGGCCGCCCGGCCGGAGCAAATGCCGGCGGTGGCCCAGGCTATGCTATCTCAGGGCTGCTTCCTGGAATCCCTCACGGCCGTGGACTTGCGGGAATCCTTTACCCTGGTCTATCACTTTGCCAACTTCCACGAGCTCTGCCGCACCGTGGTGCACGCCTCCCTGGCTAAAGGGGCTGAGGCCCCCACCATTTCCCAGATTTACCCGGGAGCGGATTGGTATGAGCGCGAGGTTTACGACCTATTCGGCATCAGGTTCGCCGGCCATCCCAACCTCAAACGCATCCTGCTGCCGGAAGATGCTGATTTCCACCCGCTATTGAAAGATTTCGCAGCCGAGGCGGCCAATGATTGAGTTAGGCATAGAAGAAAAAACCTACACCCTTAACCTGGGTCCGCAGCATCCCAGCACCCACGGGGTCCTGCGGGTGCTCTTGGAGATGGAGGGGGAGTACATCACCAAGGCCGAGCCGGTCATCGGCTACGGGCACCGGGGCCACGAGCACATGGCCGAAAACCGCAACTACCATCAGTTCCTGCCTAATATGGCCCGGGTGGATTATCTCCACGCCCTGGCTTACAATCAGGGTTACTGTATGGCGGTGGAAAAGCTCCTCGGCATCACCGTGCCGGAGCGGGCCGAATACCTCCGGGTGATCCTGAGCGAATTCAACCGCATCTCCTCCCATCTGGTGTGGATCGGCGCCTATCTGCTGGACCTGGGGGCCTTCACCCCCATCCTCTACTGCTTCGATGACCGGGAAAATCTCCTGGACCTTCTGGACCGCATCACCGGCTCCCGCCTGACCTATTGCTTCTACCGTTTCGGCGGGGTGCCATTGGATCTTGACGACGAGTTCATCGCCGGGGCCCGGGCTTTTATCAAGCGCCTGAGGACCCGGTTTAAGGACTACAACAACCTGGTGACCAAAAACGTTATCTTCATCAACCGGACCAAGGGCGTGGGCCTCATTAGCCAAGAGCAGTGCCTCAAGTACGGGCTCACCGGCCCCATGGTCCGGGGCAGCGGCATCCCCTACGACATCCGCAAGAGCGAGCCCTACTCCGCCTATCCGGCCTTCGACTTCGAGATTCCTATCGGCGATAAAGGCGACATCATGGACCGCTATCTGGTGCGGCTTCGGGAGATGGAGCAGAGCCTGCGGATTATCGAACAAGCCCTGGACAAGCTGCCCAACGGCCCCATCATGGCGGAGAAGGTGCCAAAACGGGTGAAGCCGGCAGAGGGCGAGGTTTACCAGGCGGTGGAGACGGCCCGGGGCGAATTCGGCTGCTACATCGTCAGCCAGGGGGACGTCAAACCCTACCGGATCAAGCTGCGGGTCCCATCTTTCGGCAATCTCAGCATCTTGCCGGAACTGGCGGTGGATACCCTGGTGGCCGACCTGGTGGCCATCCTGGGCTCCGTGGACGTGGTGATCCCGGAAATTGACCGATAATCGCATTTAAGAGCGCAAATTATGGAACTGCTGGCGCAATTCTTGGGAACAGATGTCGGGCGGCTGATAGTCGGCCTCATCGGGGTTATGGCCCTGGTGGCGGTGAACGCCCTGTTTCTTATCTGGATGGAGCGCAAGGTTTCGGCCCATATGCAACTGCGCCTGGGGCCCATGGAAGTGGGATCGCACGGCTTCATCCAGACCGTTTGCGACGCCCTGAAACTCATGGGCAAGGAGCTGATAACCCCGGAAGAGGTGGACCGGCCCGTTTACCTGCTGGCGCCCATTGTGGTCTTCCTGCCAGTGTTCCTCGTCTTCCTGGTGGTCCCCTTCTCCCGCTCCATAATCATCAAGGACATGAATGTTGGGCTTCTCCTGATCCTGGCCTTTTCCACCATGGCGGTCCTGGCCATCCTGATGGCCGGATGGTCCTCCAACAACAAGTATTCGGTCCTGGGGGCGATTCGCTCCGTAGCCCAAAACGTGGCCTACGAAATTCCCCTGCTCATCACGGTGATGAGCATCATCCTGATGGTGGGCTCGTTCAGGCTCACGGATATCGTGGCGGCCCAAAGCTCCTACTGGTTCGTTCTGACGCAGCCCCTGGCCTTTATTCTTTATATTGTCTGCGCCACGGCGGAAACCAACCGAAACCCCTTCGACCTGCCGGAGGCGGAATCGGAACTGGTGGCTGGCTTCCACACCGAATATAGCGGCATGCGGTTTGCCATGTTCTTCTTGGCAGAATATACAAACATGTTCATCGTCTCGGCAGTGGCCTCGGTCCTTTTCCTGGGCGGCTGGCACGGTCCCTTCCTCCCCGGGGTGATCTGGTTTCTGCTGAAGGTCTACGCTGTCATCTTCCTGATGATGTGGTTCCGCTGGACCTTCCCCCGGGTGCGCTTTGACCAGTTGATCAGTTTTGCCTGGAAGATTTTGATTCCTTTGTCCTTTGCCAATCTGTTGATAACCGCCTTGGTTTTGAAACTCAGATGAGTGGTTGACCCAGAAATGATGACCTATTTCAAAGAGATTGCCTCAGGGTTCTGGAGCCTATTGGCCGGGATGGCAGTAACCATCCGTTATTTCGTCAAACCCGTAGTCACGGTCCAATACCCCCGCAAAAAGATTCAGATGAGCCCGGCATATCGGGGCTATCCCCAGCTAATTATCGACCCCGAGAGCAAAACCCACCGCTGTATTGCCTGCGAAATGTGCGCCCGCATGTGCCCCTCCCAGTTGATTACCGTGGAAGGCGCCAAGTTCCCGGGCGAAAAACAAAAAAGGGCCACCAAATACATCCACGAGCACCAGTATTGCAGTTTGTGCGGCCTGTGCACTGAGGTCTGCCCCACCTCGGCCCTGGAATATTCCAAGGAGTACCGCCTGGTGGGTTTTCGCCGGGAGGACGCGGTGCTTGATCATCTAATCCTGCTGGAAAAGCGCCAAAAGGCCGCCGGTCTTCCCCCTACTCCCATTCCGACGGCGGAGGAAATTGCCGCGGCCGCGGCGGCCGAGGCCAAGGAAAAAGAAGCCAAGGCGGCGGCTGCCGCAGCCGCTAAAAAGGCCGCTCCCGCCAAAGAGGTCAAAGAATGAACCTGTTGAGCGCTTACCTAAGCCCGGCGAACCTGACTAACGCCGCCTTTTTCCTGGTGGTGGCGCTCACTATCGGGGGCGCCTTGATTGCGGTGGGGGCCCGGAAAATCTTCCACAACGTCCTGGGGCTGGCCGTGGCCATGTTCGGCGTCGCCGGCCTGTTCGTCTATCTCAATAGCCCCTTTGTGGCCCTGATGCAGATCCTCATTTATGTGGGGGCCATTTGCATCGCCATCTGCTTTGCCATTATGCTCTCCGAGCCCCAGCACCTGCCCCGGCCGCCCCGGAATCCCCTGAAGAATATGGCGGCTCTGGTCGGCGGCCTGGCGGTCTTTATCTTTTTAGTGCTGCTGCTGAAGCGGACTACCTTTATCCCGGCCCCGGAACGCAGCGCCGACTGGTCCATCGTCACCTTGGGCCATTATCTGTTGACCAAGTATTCCTTGATTTTTGAAGTGATCTCCCTGCTCCTGCTGGTTGCGATGCTGGGGGCCATCGTCACGGCCCGGGGCGGTCGCGGCAAGGTCCAATGAGGTTTAGAAATGCTGATCTTTAATCAATTACAGACCTACCTTTATCTGGCTATCATCATTTTCGCCATCGGCCTTTACGGGGTGCTGGCCCGGCGCAATCTCATTGCGGTGCTCATCTCAGTGGAGCTAATCTTGAACTCCGCCAGCCTCAACTTTATGGCTTTCAATCGCTTCCTGGCCCCGACCCCGGCGGTGGGCCAGATCATTACCCTGTTCATCATGGCGGTGGCCGCGGCCGAAGCCGCCATCGCCCTGAGCATCATCATCGCGGTGTACCGGAAACTTAAAACCGTCAACATTGAACAAGCCACGGAGCTTAGAGGTTAATTATGGCGGCGTGCGATTTCATCTTTCAGGCTTGTTGTTTGATCATGCTCCTGCCTTTGCTGTCGTTCGGCCTTATTATGATCTTTACCTGGAGAAACCCGAAACTCTCCCTGGCCATCTCGCTCACCTGCATTACCATCCCAATGATCCTGGCCTGGACCCTGTTCTTCAAGCTGCAGGGCACCGTCTCCCTGGCCGAGCCAATTATCCGGCAGTTTAACTGGCTGGTGTCGGATACGGTCGTGGTGCCTTTCGGCTTCCTGCTGGACCCGGTGAGCCTCTTGATGCTGGTGATCGTGGGCACCATCACCTGGCTGATCCAGGTATACTCCATCGGTTACATGGCGGGGGACCCGGGCTTTGGCCGCTACTATGCCGAACTCTCTATCTTCGGCATGTCCATGCTGAGTCTGGTGTCGGCCAGTGGTATGCTCCAGTTATTCGTATCTTGGGAGCTGGTGGGCCTGTCCTCCTACCTCTTGATCGGTTTTTGGTATGAAAAATTCTCCGCCTCCGAAGCGGGCAAGAAGGCCTTCGTGGTCACCCGCTTCGGCGATATCGGCTTTTTCATGGGGTTGGTCTTCCTCACCTTCTTCATGCATGACCTCAGACTCCCCGGGCTGGGCATCTTTGACATCAATAGCGCCGTCCTGGCCCATAAATTGACCGGGCCGCAGATTACCCTCTGCGCCCTGTTGATCTTCTGCGGGGTTTCCGGCAAGAGCGCCCAGTTCCCCATCCACGTCTGGCTGCCGGACGCCATGGAAGGTCCCACCCCGGTTTCGGCCCTGCTGCACTCCGCCACCATGGTGGCTGCCGGCGTCTACCTCATGACCCGCATCTTCCCGCTATTTGCCGGGTCCGCCACCGCCATGACCTGGATCCTGTGCATCTCCACCATCACCCTGCTGCTCTCCTCCACCATCGGCATGGTGGCCAAGGACATCAAACAGGTTTGGGCCTATTCCACCGTCAGCCAATTGGGCTTTATGGCCATGGGCCTGTCCGCGGCCGGGCTGGCCGGCAGCACCATGTTTGCCGGCTACTATCATTTAACGACGCACGCTGGCTTCAAGGCCCTGCTCTTTCTCTGCGCCGGGGTGTTCATCCACCACTTCGGCACCAACGACTTTTTTGTCATGAGTAAAGATGGCGGCCGCAAGCTGCTCATTCCCATGGTTACGGTGACCATCGGCGCCCTGGCCCTCTCCGGAATTTTTCCATTCTCCGGCTTTTTCAGCAAGGAGGCCGTCCTGGGCCAGCTCTGGAGTCTTCCCAATAAAATCTGGGTGGGATTTGGCCTCTTCGGCGCTTTTTTGACGGCCTATTACACCTTCCGGGTGATCTTCGTCCTGCTGTTTCCCCGGCCGGATAACCACCCCGCCTGGAAGGAGTATTACCAAGAGGTGGCAGGCGGCCACGGCCACAGCCACGGCCATGACGAGTCTCACGGCGTGCCCTGGGTCATGGCCTTTCCGCTCATCGTGCTGGCCGGCTTTACCCTGGTCCTGGGATTCATGGAGGGGAGCCTAGAAAAGTTTCTCCTGGGTGAATCTCATCACCACGGGATAAACGTCACTCTCACGGTGCTGGCTGTGAGCTGCGCCCTGGGCGGCATCGGCCTGGCCTGGCTCGACTGGGGCGCCAAGGCGGCCGCCTGGCAAGGCTTTATCCGCAACTTTCCCCTGGTGGAAAAATTCTTTATCAAGAAATGGTACATGGACCACTTCTGGCGCTGGTTTCTCAACACCTTCATCTACCGCACCTTTTCCACGCTGTTTACCTTAAATGACCGCCGGGTGGTGGACGGCGCGGTGGATGCGGTGGCCTTCTCCACGGTCGGCGGCGGGCGTCTCCTGTCCTTCATCCAGACCGCTTTCTTGCAGTACAACCTGTTTTTCATGGTGGTGGTCCTGGCAGCCGTTGGGATCTACCTCCTGATGGGTCTCTGATATGACCGAACACCAGGCAACTTTTCCGGTTCTGAGTTGCATGCTGCTGGCGCCGCCGGCGGGCTTGCTGATCCTTATGTGCCTTAAGGAACACCAAAAATTCCTGATTCGGGCCGTCTCCCTGCTGGCTGCCGGTACCTCCCTGGCCATGTCCATCTATACCTTCGTGACCTATGACAAGAGCCTGGGAGGCCTGCAGTTTGTCGAGAAGTACGAATGGGTGAAGACCTTCGGCATCACCTACTTCGTGGGGGTGGAAGGCCTTAACGCCCCCTTGCTGCTGCTCACCGGCATCGTCATCTTCACCGGCGTCCTCACCATGTGGGAGCTGGAAGACCGCACCAGGGAATATTTCATCTGGCAGCTGGCCCTGGTGACCGGGGTCTTCGGGGTGTTCATGTCCTACGATGTTTTCATGTTTTTCCTGTTCTATGAGATCGCCGTAGTGCCCATGTACATCCTTATCCTCATCTGGGGCTCCACCCGGAAGGAATACGCCGCCATGAAGCTTACTCTCTACCTCATGGCCGGCAGCGGTCTCATCATCCCCGGCGTCCTGCTGCTTTATTCTTCTTCCGGTCTTAACACCTTTAACATGGTCGCTTTGCATGGGGCCCATTTTCCCCCCGGGGTGCAGAAGGTGGCCTTCATCATGCTGCTCCTGGGCTTTGGAGTCCTGGCGGCCTTCTGGCCCTTCCACACCTGGTCTCCGGTGGGCCACGTGGCCGCCCCCACCGCGGTGTCCATGCTCCACGCCGGCGTGCTTATGAAGCTCGGGTCGTTCGCCATCCTCCGGGTAGCCATGTACATCTGCCCGGAAGGCTTCCAATATTGGGCGCATTTCATGGGTCTGATGTCCACCTGCGGCATCGTCTACGGCGTCTTTGTGGGCCTGGCGCAAACCGACTTGAAATACGTCATCGGTTATTCCTCCGTATCTCATATGGGCATTGTGGTCCTGGGGCTTTCCACCGGAACGGTGGATGGCCTCAACGGCGCGGTCTTCCAGATGTTCGCCCACGGCATCATGACCGCCCTCTTCTTCTCGTCGGTGGGCTTTATTTACGACCGCACCCACACCCGGGATATCCTTGAGTTGGGCGGCTTCTCCAAGATCATGCCGGTGGCTTCGGCCTTTTTCATCACCGCGGCCCTGTGCGGCGCCGGGGTGCCGGGGATGGCCAGTTTCTGGGCCGAGCTTTTGGTCTTCATCGCCACCGTCAAGGTCTATCCGGTGAATGGCCTGCTGGCCATCGCCGCCCTGGTGGTGGGCGCCCTGTTCGCCTTTCGGGTGGTGCAAAACGCCTTCTATAATGAACCGAACCCCAAGTTCGTCCATTTCGAAGACGTCAGCCCCTTCCTGGGCCTGCCCCGGATGATCCTGATCGGCACCTTGGTCTTTTTCGGGTTCTTCCCACAACTTATGCTCGGCGTGATTAAATCTTCAGTAATCCCATTTCTCCAGGGAATGTAACCATGAACGTGAAACTTTTCGGACCGGAACTTTTTTATCTGGGCGCCGCCCTGGTCTTCTTTTGCCTCAGTTTAAGACATCAGCCGCAGCCCAAGGCCGACTATCGCATCGCCCTGGGTCTGGCGGCCCTCGGCCTGCTTTTCACCGCCTCCTGTCTTTTTCAGCAGGGCTTCCTGTTCTATAACGCTTACAAAGTGGACCTATTTAGCCAGATTTTCAAATTCGCCCTGGCCCTGGGCTTTTTCCTGGTCCTGACCATTTCCCATAACCTGGCCGCCATTGAGGAGCGCTACCAGGCCGAGTTCTACCTGTTCCTCAGCACCACCACTCTGGGCATGATGATGCTGGTCTCCGGGGTGGAGCTCCTCACTATCTATGTGGCCCTGGAGCTGTCCTCTTATTCCCTGTACATCCTGGTCCCTTTGCGCCGGGGCGACGGCATAGACGTGGAGGCGGGCATTAAGTACCTCTTCATCGGGGCGGTGTCGTCCGGCTTCATGCTCTTCGGTCTGAGTTACGTCTTCGGGGCCACCGGCACCACTTATCTGGCGGAGCTGTTGCCCAAGCTGGCGCACCTGACCCAGAGCCCCATCGGCCTTATCGGCCTGCTGCTGGCCATGGCCGGTTTCTTCTTTAAGCTGTCTGTCTTCCCCTTTCATTTCTGGGCCCCGGATGTTTACCAGGGCGCGGCCAATCAAGTGACCGCCTTTATCGCCACCGCGTCTAAGGCCGCGGCGGTGGCCCTTTTACTGCGCTTCGCCGCCCTGGGCGCCGGCTACGGCTACGGCTTCGCCCAGGCCCTGATGCTCCTCTCCATTGTCTCCATGACCCTGGGCAACCTGGTGGCCATCGTTCAGAAAGACATCAAGCGCATGCTGGCCTACTCCTCCATCGCCCACGCCGGTTATTTCCTCATGGGCATCCTGACTATGAAGGAAGCGGGCTACATCGGCGCCATCTACTACGCCCTGGCTTACCTGGTGATGAACTTCACCGTCTTTATGGTTATCTCGGAGGTAGCCACAGACGGCCGGGATTTGAAGATTACCGAGCTGGCCGGCCTTTACCGCCGCAGCCCGATTCTGAGCATGAATCTAATCCTCGGGATGTTTGCCCTGGCGGGGGTGCCGCCCTCCATCGGCTTCACCGGCAAACTGCTGCTTTTCACCTCCGCCATGAACTCCGGCTATTTCTGGCTGGTGTTGATCGGCGCGGTGAACGGCACCATTTCTCTGTATTACTATCTGCGGGTGCTCTACGCCGCGTATTTCAAGGATGACCCCAGCCTGGGTCCGGTAATCCTGAGCCTGCCCACCCGGCTGCTTAACCTCGGCCTGGCCGCTATCATCATCGGCTTCGGGATCTTCCCGGACCGGGTGGTGGAGCTGGCAAAGCTGGCGGTCAAGACGGTTTTATAAGTTTTTTGTTTTAGGCAAAAGAAAAGCCGCCGGTCCAAAAGAAGGCGGCTTTTGCATTTGACCGGGCGGGCCTCGGCGCCCGTCATCAGAGGGGCGGTTTGACCCGCCAGACCGAGGCAGTTTGAGCCTTATTCCCCCATTATTCTTAAGTTCAGATGAGCCACCCAGTCCCGCAGGTTTATCAAATCGATTTGGTAGGAGCGCAGCCAGCGATAGAGGGGCTTAGTGCTTACCTTGAGACGCCGGGACAGGGAAGAAATGTTGCCCCGTTCCTCGTTCAACAGCTCCATCAGGCGCCCGCGGCTGGGCCGGACCGGAATTGCCAGGTGGCTGGCGCGCCTGGCCGGGGTCTCAAGCGGGACAACCCTGGAGTTCAAGTGAATATCCTCCCAGGTGATGCGGTCGCCGCGATGCAATAGCACCGCCCGGTTGATGACATTCTTGAGTTCCCGGACATTGCCGGGCCAGCTATACCGCTGCAGGCGGTCCAAGGCGCCAGGGGTGAACCGCACCGGCAAATTAAGGCCATAGAGCCGGGCCGTCTCCCAGGCGAAATGCCGGGCCAGCAGGACTACGTCCCCCTCCCGCTCCCTCAGGGGAGGCAAAAAGATTTCCAGCACTGCCAAGCGATCATAAAGGTCCTTGCGGAAGAGGCCCTGTTCAATGAGGCGCGACATATCCTGATTGGTGGCGGACACCAAGCGGACGTCCACCTTTACCGCCTTATCCCCTCCCACCGGTTCGATCTCCCCCTGCTCCACTGCCCGCAGCAATTTGGCCTGGATCGATAGAGGCAAATCCCCTATTTCATCCAGGAACAGGGTGCCCCCGTTAGCCATCAGGAACTTCCCGGGCCGATAGTTGCGGGCGTCGGTGAAGGCGCCCCGCAAGTGGCCAAAAAGCTCACTGCCGGCCAGAGACTCGGTCAGGGGGTCGGAGGTTTAAATCTTCTTATCTTAAACAGAATTTGCTATGGATTGTAAGGGGTTGGCAATCGAGGGGTTGTCAGCCTTTTTGCTTTGGAGGGAAATGTTTACCATTTCTTTACCACAGGGGAGGTTATTGAGCAGATTTACCGAGTCTTTCAGGTGTTCTTGGGATAGGTGAGCATAGCGCATAGTCATAGCCAGGGACGCATGGCCCAAGAGTTCCTGAACTGCCTTTAAGCTGGCCCCCCGCATAACAAGCTGACTTCCGAAAGTGTGTCTGAGGTCGTGGAAGCGAAAATCTTCTATCCCGGCTCTGCGGCAAGCTGAGGCAAAAGACCGTGTTACTTCCAGAAAGCGCCGCCCCTGGGAATCGCAGAATACATAAGGGGATTTTAGCTGATTGTCCTGGCGCACTTCCCGGAAGACTTCGGCCAGTCGGTCATTAACAGGGATTTGCCGGGCCTTGCCGCTCTTGGTTTCCGTTAGGTAGATAAAGCCGTTCCTGATTTGTTCCCATTTCAGGGAAAGCAATTCACCCCGCCGCATACCGGTCAACAAGGCCGTCTCCACAATAGGGCGCAGATATGGGCTATGCGCCTTCAAATCATCACAGGCTTTTAGTAGGGCCTCAATTTCCGGCTCGGTAAGGAATCTCAACCTTTGGTTATTCTCTTTGAGCAAGAGCTTTTTGCCCTTTCTGAAGGGAGAAGTCTCCAATAGCCCCCACTCCACCGCCTTGCTTAGCATGTGCCCCAATATAGCCATGTCCCGGTTAACGCTGGCATCGGTTCGGGGCCGGTTCGCTTTGGTAGGGGTTGATTTGCGCCGGTTGCGGTAAGTCTCCAAATCGAGGTAAGTGATTTCAGACAGCCGCCGGTTGCCAAAAGTTTCCCGTAGCTCTCTGACCACATGGCTTTTAAAGTCCTTGAAAGACTTCTGAGTTTGAAAGTTTTCAACATATCGGTCTGCCAGTTCATTGAAGGTGACTTGGGTTTCCTTCTTCACGTCAAACACATCGTGATAACGCCCCTCCCGTTTGGCCGCCTGGACCTTCCCCAGGTAAGCCTCTGCGTCCGCCTTTTTGGGAAAGCACTTCATCACCCGTTTGCCTTGGGGATCGTAATAGTCAATCTGCCAGACGATCCCCTTCCGGTTACTTCGCTTCCTGATTACGGCCATGTTTATCCTCCTTTTCCATGCGATTTTCCAGGGCCTCTAAAGCCAGAGGAAGACAAAAAGGAATAGCGCGGGACCCGGTTTCCCAACGGCTGACGCTCTCCCGGAAAACCCCAAGGGTCCGGGCTAAAGCATCCTGGGATAGCCCCCACTTGCGCCGCCATTCCTTTAATTCCTGCCCTGTCATGACTATATTGTAATCATTGGTTCCAATTTGTCAAGGGGGGGGAAAGAAATTTTTTTGCCCTCTTTAATGGATACATTCTCCAATAGATTCCATCCCAACCTTGTGCTATGGTGATTTTGCGCGAATCTCATATTTTTAAACCCCAGACAGGAGGATATAATAATGAATGGTCAAATTGTTTATGTTTCATTCGTCCGCCTAATAAATTGGGATACAGCAACTCCATTATTAAATACCTGCAATCAAATTGTTAATAGTGGGGCAAGACAAATTCATCTTTTATTAAGTAGTCCTGGAGGCCAAATTGATCCAGGATTCTCCATATATAACCAACTTATCGGTTTGCCAATTGAACTCGTCACCCATAACATCGGAAGCATTGATTCAATGGCAAACATTATTTTCTTAGCTGGTACTAACCGTTTGGCATGTGGTAATGCTACCTTTTTATTTCACGGTATCCACTGGGGGTTTCCGGCTGCCATAGAGATTATGCGGCCAAAACTTTCCGAAATACTTACATCGTTACAAGCAGCAGAAAATAGAATGAGAGATTGCATTGTCAGTAAAACCTCTTTAACTGGTGATGAAGTTGATGCATTTTTCGCTGAGGGAGCAACAAAAGATGCTATCTTTGCTCATTCCAGGGGTATTATTCATGCAATTGAAGACGTTAATATTCCTGTAGGGACACAAATTGTCCAAGTTTAACTCTTAAAAATCCCTGGGGTTATCCCCATTAATTTATTAACTTGGGGAGTCATCCCGAGAAATTCTTCCGTGGATTTTTGGGGTGGCATATGTGCCCCTACTCGCTCTGATGGAATAAACACTATCTTTTGAATTAATTCGGCTTTATTTTTTATCTCCTTTTTCTTTCTTTTTCGGTTTTGATGGTCAACCAATTTGTCCTTGAGAAGTTTGCGCTTGGATTCGATTTCAAACACAATTCATACTCCTTACCGTTTGGTTTGTTTGAGCGGCACTCCCTCCCCACTATGGAAGACAGATAAACAGGCTCAATCACCGCCAGCAGCCCCTTTCAGGAAACCCCCGGCTTTGGGGTTTTGTATCCCACATGTCACGCTTTTAAATCCGGGTGAATAGTAAACCACAGGGGGGCAAAGAATCGCCTCTGGAAACCCGCATGAATACTGCCCCTAAATGCCCCAAAAGCGTGACACCAGAACCCTAACCACTTTTTGTCCGTTGCCTCCTTTTTCGGAGCCTGGCTTTTTGAGTCCGATTCAATTTCTGGCACTTGCCACAATAGCTTTGCCGCGGCGAAGTCGGCCTAAATTCTTCCCCGCAAAGGCAGGTCTTGTTGACGATGCGCTCCGGGCTCCCCTGCCAAAGCTCCTGCCATTCGAGTTGCAGGCCAGCCTCCCTAAAGGGCTTGTAGCCGATGACCGCCCTATCAAAATAGGGGCAGAACTTATCATCTTTCAGGACACAAGTATTTGGGCCGGGGTAACAATAATCTGCCTTGCCAGGCCCGGTGCTCCCGTAATTGGCGCAGGTTTTCTTGGCTATGATGAAGAACTTCTCCAAAAGGCCGGTCATGGCTCATTTTTCAATCAATCGGGCTCGGCTTCTTTTCCTTCTTTTTCATCTTTCCTAAATATTATCGGCATTGAAAAATGTATCGGCTCACCATTCGGGCCGCCCAGGTTCACGTCTTTCGGAAGCATCCTGGCCCCAAAGACGGTGTAAAACCAAGTGGGGTTTTGCCTTGCCGTCTCAAGAAGGCCCTTCCCTTCATCTTTCAGGGCGTTAAACACTCGCCAGACTTCGGCCCGCATGTCGCCGGTTATTTTGTTCGGAGTCCCCTTGGGCCGGCCCGTGGGATTGCCGGATTGCCCTTTTTTAAATTTTGGCATGGTCAACCTCCCTGAAAAAAACAACGAAAGAACAGAAGCTCTCCCACCGCATGACTGGTCATATTTTTAATTCAGCGACAATTTTCTTTGATAGTGGCACCTTTTGCCACAGATTCTATAAGGCTCGTTTATCCAATTCGGCTTGTTATTCATCATTGCATCAACGGATCGCCTCAATTGCGGATGGATATTGTTTTTGCCTTTAGCCTGGGCAACATTTATTATGTTGGCCCCCTCTCCCGCCCGGTTTCGCCTCTTTTCCCGGACCTGGGGGGGGGATAGCCCCGGACCGGCGTTTGCTTTCTAACCAGGCTTCCACCTCCTGGGGGTCGAATCTCACCACACCTTCAATCTTCAGGTGGGGGATCGCCCCCCGGCGCACCCATTGGTAAGCCGTAACCCTGGCAATCTTCAGAGCCGCCGCCAGTTCTTCCGGCGAGATCAAATCACCACTCGCCAGCAATTCCTTGAGGCTGGGCCGTTTCTGAGTCGGTTCAGGGTTAGTCATGGCTTCTTTCCACCTTCTAATAATCAATCAACCCCGCCAGGCTTTCGGGTAGGTCAACCTTCTCCTAGTCTTTCTCCTTGCTCTCCCCCAAATTCATCTCGAAAATTACAGTGACAGCGCCTTTATGTTCCTGCTCAACCCGGTCTTTGTATTTCTCAGGCCGATTCCCTTTCAAAAAAAACATCATCAAGGTGTCTGAATATTCCCGAATTGTCCCACATTCTTCACCTTGATAAAAAACCGGCCTTAAACAACCTTCTTCTGCTCGGCGTTTGCACTCAGCCTCCATTAAATCAAGAGCTTCTTCCTTGGCGTTTTCAAAATCTGTCTCAAAAACCTTATCTTCGTTTATCCAAACATAAACCTGTTGCCTTGAGATACCGATAAATCGAGCAGAAACGGTCACATTCCCAGATGTCTTGAAATGCTCAAGAAACTCCCTCTTTTTTTTAGGTGTCAAGATATTGACTGTGTGGTTTCCTTGACCTTTACCCATTTTTCCTCACCTTCCGCGCCTGCTTTTCCCTGCTTATCAGGCTGGCCCGCCTCCCGGCGCTTTCCGGGCCGCCTGGCACTTCGCCTTAAGCCATTCCCCTATTTCCACGGGGTTAAATCGGATGCACCTTTCAAGCTGCATATAGGGTATGAGTCCCCGCTTAACCCAGGCGTAAACCGTGCCCTGGGCCACCTTCAGGCCCCTGGCCAGTTCGTCGGGCCGGATGATTTCTCCCCGGTTTATCAGTTCTCGCAGGCTCATTGCCTTTGTCTTTCAGTTAGTTGCTATTAGAAATAGGTAAATACCGGTAAGGTAATTTACCTATGTATATAGCCACTATTCCACTATCTTAACTCACTGATATTGTTAATAAATATAGTGGACAAAACACCTTTACCGGTAACGAAACCATTTTCCCCGGAAAGCCCTGTCTTTACTGAATGAAATAGTGGTAAAATCGCATTTACCGGTAACGACATTGGATTTTTCCCGCCACTATTTTTATCTCGCTTTCCAAACAGTCGCTTCGTAAATTTTCTTCCTGGCATCCGCTGAATCAGGTGCGCATGAAATAGCTTTCCGTTCAACGGCCAATTTGATAAAGCTGCGGGCGCTCTTATCGTTGCAACCGGTAGCATCCATAATGGCTTGCTTTAATAGCTCCTGGCCCTCAACTCTCCCCCCAAGGGCTTCTAAAATTGCCTTAACTTTCTCAGGTGGACACAGCATATATTCCTCCGTTACATGGTGAAGAAAGTATTCATTCCGTTCTAAGAGAATCGGCTTGGGCTCCGGTCCGTTGCGCACTTTGATAAACTCAATCAGCTTCAAAGTCTTATGCTCATGTTTTTTGGGAGTAAGGGTTATCAAGGTGTCGGCCCAATCGCGAATTGAAGATGCTCCGCGGGTTCGGTGAGCGGTTACGCTGGTTTCCGTTGGCTTGCCGAAATGGTGCATAACTATAGAAGCGGTGCCGGTCCTACGGTTGATTTCGGTAAGGTTATCCAGGATAGTGCGCATTTGAACATTGTCGTTTTCGTTTACCCGATGCAGGCTTGTAAGTGGGTCATAAATAATAACTTCGGCTCCGCTCTCTTGGATGATTTCAATTATCTTAGCCCGGTCCTTTGGTCTCCCCATATCAACCCGCATAGTGAAGTCTGAGAAAGACAGATTGTCCGGGAAATTGGTTATCTCAAGACCTTGCAGCATATTTTTAAGCCGACATGCTTCTTGCGCTTCGGTATTTTCAAACTGGAAGATGAGCACCTTCCGGGCCGTGGGGATTTCCAGCCCCCAAAGTTCCCAGCCCATTGCCAGATGAATACCCAACTGCATTCCAATCAAAGATTTGCCTTCCCCGCTCTCGCCTGCAATGATAAGGCCGCCGCCCTTGGGAAGAATGCCTTTCGCAATAACTTCTTGCTTCCGTGGATACTCCTTCCTTAGTAGTATGCTGGCCGGGATCACCCGCCGCGGCCTTTGTTCCTCCACCAGCAGCCTAAAAGAATCAATCCCGTGGTCCCGGACGTACTCATTGAAATCAACTTTCTCTTTATCCACCGGCCTAGGCAGGGTGATGATGCAGGCTTCGATACCTTTGTTCATAAGGAACGAAAGGGTTTTCTGCGCTCCTTTCATTCCGGCTTGATTTTCTTCATTGTCCGGAATCAGGAAAACCCGCTTCCCCCGCACCAGGGAGAGCAGCTTCGGATGGTCCGAATTCTTAAATTGAACAGTTACCGGAGAAATTGAAGGTAATCCATACTGCAAGGCTGCCAGGCAATCAGTAACGCCTTCGGTCACATAAACAACATCCTTGCCTCTAATGGAATCTTCGCCATAAAAGAAGTCGTTCTTGATAAGCTCCGTGGTTGGCAATTTATCATATTTACTGTCTTTCCAAGTGGGTGTTTCGGGTGTCTGTCTGGCGATGAAATACTTTACTAAGCCATGATTCCAATATGGGAATATATATTGCCCTTGGAAAAAAGAATCATCGTATTCCCCTTTACCGAGTAGGCCAGTTTTCTTAATATCCGCCGAGTCATGCCCCTTGGCGCTCAAGTGCTTTTTAAGAGCATGTTTATCAAGAGGTGCATAACCGATTAGGTATTGCTGAATAATTTCATCAGACAGGCCGTAATGTTCTTTTAGGTAGGTTGAATCTTTAAGGTTGGCATGGAAAAACTTTGCGGCATCGGTAAGAATTTGATGAACCTTGCGAAGTTCGGCATAGTTACCCTCACTGTAACCATCACCCGAGATAAGGCCATTCTCTTTGGCCCAATAGACCGCATCCATGAAATCGCAATTTAGGGCGGCTTTGATAAGCTCAAATGAATCCCCTCCGATATGGCAATGGTAGCAAAAACAACTCTGCGTATCTTCATAAATGGTCCAGCAGCGTTTGTGTTTGCTTATATGCTTGGCCGGGCAGTTATCGCCCTGATACCCCCTACCACTTTGTTTCTCGGGAAGGCAGTTGAGGGCTTGGGCAACCTGGATAATGTCCGGTTTTACCAGGTCAGACATTGCCCACCCAGCCTATTGCAAACGAATTTCAATTGTGATACCATGGTTTCAAGCTCCAAAATTAACCTACGCCGCCCCTGGTCATGGTCCCCGCCGCCAGGGGTTCCGTTTCTTATTGCCTCGATTCCCCAGCCTCCCGCCGGGCCTCTGGGTCAACACGATAACTCTCCATAATTGCCAGGATTTCAGGCAAAAAGTACCTTACGGATTTTCCGATTTTATGGAAGGGGAAGCCGCGCCCCATGTACCGGTCGTTACGCAACGATTGAACAGCGCGGCCAATAATGACTGAAATTTCCTGTTCCGTCACGTAACAAGTTTTCTGTAAATCAGGGGGTAGATTAATCTGTGTCATGGTTCCGTCTCCTTTGGGCTGAAACTAAAAAAGGCCCACTCCCATTACTGGGTGTGAGCCTTTGCGATGCAGCCTTGACTTAAACTACAAGCCGGTGCTGCCGTGCCGTGACCCTATCTGGGGGTGAGCCTTGCAATCCGGCATTTTGCAGCCGGTTCAGCGGCGCTCCCGTTATGTAGCCAAATTTATCGCTAAAACCTCCGGGGCTCACCTAGCAAGTTATCCCTGCTCATACAGGAGTAACTCTTACGGGTGAACCCTGCCATATTCAGTTGTTAGGTTCCCAGGGTTGGCCTTAATGGCGAGCCCTATATTTCCCTCAATTATAATGATACTCTCATTTCCCTCAATGTCAAGGGTTTTCTTTTATACACCATTAACAACCCGCCATCCTGGGGGATGAATCCGGGGAAGGCGGCCAGGATTACCGCTAAAATCCGTTCAATCGTTAATTGGTGGCTTGCACACCTTGCAAGGCCGATACCCCTTTTCCTGTGCATCCTTAGCTGAAGTAAAGGTAACTAAGTTCTCCGGCTTTATCCTCTTTGCCGCTCTGCAAGTGGGGTAATGGTAGATGTTTGAGTTCTTAGACCCCACATACTTGTAATCCAGGGCGAGGGCTACCGCGACAGCCATGAACGCTACCACCAGGAAAATTGCCAAAAGTGACTTCTTGCTCTTAAACATCCTCCACCTCCATAATGTCAATAGGGTTATCGCCCTTCATACTTCTCAGAATGGGCCTTGTGCTTCTCCCAATTATCTAAATACTCCTTGGCAAGCTCTCTGGACTTTATGATTAGTATATTCTCAGCGTTTCTCTCCTCAGCGGCCTTGGTGAAGTTGAAACTGCCGGTGATCACCGTTTCCTGGTCAATGATCATAATCTTGTTATGGGCAATTGCATGGGCAGAATCGATATAGGTGGGGACGCCCATATGGGCGCTGAAATCCGCGGCGCTGTACTGATCTCCTCTCTGCGATTTGTCCAAGATAATCTCGGTGCGCACCCCCCGTTTATGAGCGTCCACAAGGGCCTTGGCTATCGGCTGGGAGGTAAAGGAGTAAGCCTGCACAAGAATTTCGTTCTTTGCCTTATCCAACTCTGACACAATCGCATCGGTGCATCCGCCATGGGGGCTGAAGAGGACTCTTGCTGGTACATTTTTCAGGATAATATCTTTTGACTGAGAGATCCCAGAGAGAACCAGTACTAGGGCGATTGCTATGGAGATGGAACGAAGTGCATTACGCATAGTAAAATCCCCACTTAAGTGTGGTTATTCAGTTTCAGCCTTTTTTAAATGCAGATTTTTTACAATGTCATCGCTGGAAATAGCAAATCCCACTCCCACATAGCCTTCTGACGGGGATAGCCTTAATGTTATCACCCCAACAACCTTACCTGATGCATCAATCAATGGGCCGCCACTATTACCAGGATTTACGGAAGCATCAGTTTGTATAAGGGTTAAAGATTTTCCTCTTCTTATTGCACTTATAATTCCCTTAGTAACAGAACGAGATAGGAGTATATCAACTGGGGTACCGATAGCATATACATCTTGGCCAACGGCAATATTATCTAACCAGGACAATGGTAGATATGGATAATCATCTCCTGGTAGTTTTAACAGTGCTAAATCATTTTCTGGAATTATCTTAACAACAGATGCTTCAATTTCCTTCCCATCTGGAAAGATTACCTTAACCGTGGTATTATTTTTAACTACATGATAATTCGATAGAGCATAGCCATGTGGGTTTATAAAGAATCCACTTCCGTGTCCTTTTGCAATCTTGATCGCAAAAACTGCCTTAGAAGCCTTTTGGATTGCATCTTTTGACCCTTCGATAGGGGGATTTTTACTTGAATAAGTGGCTGTAGCAGGGATTTCTACTTTTGCTTTTTTCGGAAGATTAATAGATTTTTCGATAGCTTCTATTAACCATGGTTGGGACAGTAAATCTCTAAAACAATTCCTTATTACCTCGGTAATAGTTGAAATACCACCTTCGATGGTCCCCGTTGAATAATTATTTGTCCTTGACTTATAAATTACTTTATTTAATTCATTATCAAATACTTCCCATTCATATTCTCTCAACAATTCAACTTTGTTACCAGCTTTAGGCAAATAAATTTTGCCCTCTTTTTTCAATGTGGTTGCTCCAATTAGATATCTTGGTATATAAGATGTAGAACTACCAAACACGCTCGACTGATCGTTAACTTTATAGCCAGCCTTGGATAATTCCTCTAATACTATTTTTTGACACATCTGTTGATTTCTTTCAGAATCTGTTTGATATTGTTCCAACCCCGGCTGACCCTCAGTTACGGTCAATTTTTTAATTCTAAACAAACCATCGTAAATTTCAACTATGGGAGTACCCAGAGTTACTCCAGAGCGAATTTTTGCAAAACCAAAAGGAGGAAAATTCTTTGAACTTACATTAATGGGTTGCGGCGTTTCACCAGGCTGATTTCCAGTAACCTGAGATTCGATAACCGGGAGAGAACTACTTGTAGTCGCACAGCTAGACATCCAAGCCATTAGAATAGAAAGGGCTAATATATTAAAAAATCTAAATAATTTCATAACACCTCCTCATCCTCCCTCGGCCTGGAGCCGGTCCGGGTTGTGGAAACAAAAAACCGAGCTGCACCCTCGGGGCATCCCGGCTATTTCGATATTTAGATTCATTGCACCCCTCCTGGCGATAGGGGCAGCTTTCCAGATTTCTTCCTTATTTCACAGTTGAGGTATGGATGTCAAGGGCGCCAGGGAGAATTTGACTTTCACAAGACTCTCCCCGCACCGAATCGGATTTTGCCTTTAGAAATTTTGGGCTCGGTCCCATATCCAGGGGGCTCTGCTTCTGCGACTAACTCGATAGATTTTTGAAAAAATTTCCGTGGCGGTCATATTGACCAGGGGGGGTATGGGACCCATCCCGGGTTTTGGCTTACGGGGCCGGAAAATATTTGGCCCAGGGCGGGGGCCGAGGAAGCGCCAATTAAATGGATGATGCAAATGCGTCTACGCATTTCTACGGGGCTTTTTGGTCATAGTCCATAGGAAAGGGTGCGTCCGGGAGGGTGTCCGGCAAAGGCCGGTGGATCAGACTGGCGGATAAACTCCTAATATTCTATTTCGTTGAGTAGAAAAAATCCATGCGCGTCGGAAACGGCTTTTCTTAATATTATTCTTAATAAATTCAATAGCCTCATCAACATCCCATTGAAAAGGACCCGGTTGGATATTATAATGAATTAATAGATCAATTGATAAATCTGTTTTATAAGTCTTCCTAAAGAATTTTTTAATGATTGTATTAATTATATAATCATTAAAATCAGATCCAAAATAAGTATCGAAGATAGGATGACCATAATTGACCATACTCCGGTAAATTTCAACATTATATTTATGCTTCCCTGAAAAAACATATTCTAATTGGTTTATTTCATCAGGTAAATTAGTAAGACATTTCAATAGCTTATTAATATTATCTTCTGAACAAAAGGGTTTTCTCGGAATCCTGTCTTCTGGAGAAATAAAAATTATTGCATTACGATATTTGTTGTAAAATTCATATTTAAAGGGTGATATTTCTAAATATTTTTTTAGATAATTTTTCAACCTTTTGGCTTCGTTATTTCTTTGTGCAATTAAATCATCTATTGCCTCGGTTACCTCAAAGGCAACCCAGGAGCCATCGGATATTTGGCACTTAACATCAGGTTCTGGAGGTTTCCTTTTTTCAATTGAAGTGGGAATAATTCCATAAGGACACAAGGGGGCGAATATACCAACCACAATGACCTCAGATAATGAATCTTTAGACATGATGGGAAATATTTACTGGTCCTTCGGACTACCAATTTGGGTCAATAAGGTCCTCATAAATTCTTCTTCATTAATTTCGTGAGATTCAAAGTTACCAAAGGGAACTTTGTGTAGCGTGATGTTTATTATGGTATATTCGGTTTGCGTCTCACTAAGTTCAAAAACATCAGTTTCGCTAAACAATCGTCTGAAATTAAATTTTCGAAAATTAGTATTCCAATCTCTACCAAAGGCAACCCGTATAATATATTGTCCCGGTGGCAGGCTTTTTTCCGTCCACTCGGCCTTACTATGAATATAAAAATTTCTTACAAGTTGTTCTTTACCAGTCAATCTTATAACCTGAATAAAGGCATCGGTGTCTGTTCCATTGTCTACAGTTAATGTTGAATGACCGCTCCTAATTACAGTCCGATAAGGAGATGAACCATTAGGTAAGCGTTTCGGATTTATTGGTTCGGTCGGCTCATTTGGCATGGATTTGTTTGGATTGTCCTCTATTGGTTCAACGGGTGTAACCGGAAAGGGAGAAGAATTTGTTTGAGGCTTTTCAGCCGGCGGCTTTAGGTTGGTTACCTTTGGAGACGATGGGATTGAGGTCTGCGTTGGTGAGGGGGGAGCAACGGAAGGGGATTCTATTTGAGGTTTGTGTTCAAACAATGCGAGAAAAAGAGTAGCTGTCCCTAAAATAACAACTGTTCCTATAAGTGAATATAGATGTTTCTGCCACCATGTTATTTTTGATGATTCTAATCTATCATGTGAGTCGCTGGGGGTTGCTTTATAAATTTTCTCCCCTTTTTGAAAATGGAAGGTATTTTTGCACGAAGGACATTTAACTCTAAGCATCCTGTCATTCTTGGGGACTTTTAATTTCTGACCACAGTTGTCACACGGCACAATGGAGACATCTATGGAATCTTGAGGTAAGTGTATAACTTTATTATATTTTTTTTCTGATTTTGCTGAATCTTTAATGGCTGATGAATAATCAGCTTCTTGAATATAGAATCGTTCATGGCAGTTTGGACATTCTAATAGCGGTTTCTTTGATTCTGTGGGTGCTACTGGAACCCAAAAGATACTGAAGTACTTCGTTGGGATTACCTCGAAAAATGTTCCCCTCACGCCACATTCAGGACACAATTTCGCTACCCTTAACCCACCTTCCTTTACATTGTACTTCCATTTGCTCCCCCAGCTAAAGAAATAGAACATATGCTACTCCATTTTTTATCTAATTAGACTGTCTATGGTATCTGGACCGCTCTTTTAAGTTTAAAATGAATAAACCTCTCAGCCCCGGCCCCCACATGGTCAATGGGTATGTCTTTAAGCTGGTCTTTTATGTCCATATTCATCCCACAGTTGGCTTAGCCTTGGTCAATCCTCCAGCCTAAGGGGTCTTGATATCCGAAAAAAACAACAAATCTATACATCGCCCATCTACTATAAACCTATTAGACCATTCATCTTCATTATTTACATACATCATATTATGAACCGATGATATTTGGGCAATTATTGCAACATATTCTCTGCGGTGCTTCTTTAATGCTTCAACTTGGTCAGGTGTAGCTTCAAGTTGTATTGAGACCCGCCTTCCATGTATTCGTCCATCAAATAATACATTATATTTATTATTTAATCTAACTATATCCATAACAAATGCTACCTTTATTAGGACAGGACACCCATCTTTAGGTGTCAATATGTCTTCTAAATCAATAGAGTATAGAAAATAAGAGAATATCTTATCTTCCCAACCATATATTGCATTATATTTTATTGCCATTTCAATAGCATCTTTATTAAATTGGTCCCACCGTTTTTCTTCTGCTTTATTTATATCAGCCTTATTTGGTCCCTCGTTGCACGAACTTACATAAATCACGAGACCAACAAATATGATAAAATACGATAATTTTCTTAGCATTATAGCCTCCAATTTATATCTATATCGTCCTGACTGAGATTGCCTTATGTATCGAATTTGCCCCTTACCGCGTCCCCCTTTCCCCCTCGTTTAAAACCAAGCAAATTCCGGCTACAACAATCGCCACTACAACCCATTGAATAAAGAGGCGTGTGATATCAGGTCGCATACTCCAATAAGAAGGGTCAGCTATATCGCCTTCGCTCTTAACAACCTGAACTGGAGAAGGAGGGTAGAATATAAACCCATAACCCGATGGCCTTTCAAGGCGTAAACCAGAGGCCGAAAATGTACATTTCCACGGTGGTATCAAACCCATAAGCAATATAATTCCCACACCAATTATAATAGTTGTCCTTTGTTTTTTATTCATTAGCATAACCTCCACCTCCTTATCTTAAGCCTGGATATGCTGTAACCTGTGGTGGTCTTGGCACAATACCCTCTGCCTTTGTGCCTTGTCTCCTTGGCCTTATAGCTCCACGGCCTCCTTGAGCTTATGGAGAGCCTCCTCCAGCTCCGGGAGAAGGTCTGGAGCCAGGGTGAGGCCTTTCTTGGTAGGCCTAAACTCATCATCGTCTGCCTTGTAAAAAACCCTGAGGTCTATGTATTGCTTGCCCTTAAACTCTGTGAGGGAGGCCCTCACCTCCTCCAGAGCATTTTTAGGGAAACTGTGGAGAGTCTGTGTCATGGTATGCCTCCTATATTGGTATGTCAAATAGCACTAAAATAACAACTCTCAACACTAAACCAATATAAAGTGCCTTAGTTATAATTATTATCTTGTCATCTTGCTTATATATATTTTTTACTAACGGATAGAATAGCAATGAAATAATAATTGGAATGATTGAAGCACCTATTGCTTGAAAGATAACACTCGCTATATCCGTGCCCACATTAGGTGGGACATAAGCTAATTTACTATACTCATGCCTAAGTAGAAAAAACTTATAAAGAATATGCAGTATAATAACAATAGTTAATTTAAGTTTCTTTGGTGTTGCCCTCATAGCAGAGGACCATGGCTTTAACCCGGCTTCTTTATTTCTCTTGATTTCCTCATCGGGATCTAACACAATAGCCTCAGGGTGCATCTGGTCTTCAGGAAGCTCTATCTTTTTTATTTCAACTACCTGAGGGGGGGCCTGAACATCCTTTTCCAGCCACTCACCGCAATGCTTACATTTAATGGCTTCATCCTGTATTTCCTCGGCGCAGAAGGGACATTTTTTCATTTTATGCCTTCTCCCTATATCTCGATAAACCCCTTATCCCTGGCCTTGAGCTGGTTGAGGTTATTAAAGCAAAAAGCCGAGCTGCACCCTCAGGGCAACCCGGCCATCTACGCAAAATCAGAATCATGGCTCCCCTCCTTACAGAGGGTACCTATTTCCAGTTACCTTTCTTATTTCACAATCGGGGGGAAGATGTCAAGAGTGCCAGGGAGAATTTGACTTTCGCAAGACTCTCCCGGCGGCAGATGGGGTTTTTCCTTTAGAATTTTTGGGCTCGGTCCCATATCCAGGGGGCTCTGCTTCTGCGACTAACTCGATAGATTTTTGAAAAAATCTCCGTGGCGGTCATATTGACCAGGGGGGCAGGAGTCCCAATCCCTGGGTTCGGTTTTCGTGGGCGGAAAATATGTGGGGCAAGGCGAGCTGATTGGCAGTATAGAGGCGGGGCCAATGGTCCGCCATTGACCCCGCAGACTTTTTCGTTTACCAAAAGTTTACCATTTATCCCTTGATAAGGGTGTTTTTAGGACGGTTTGATTATATTGATTATACACCCTTTTTCATTGTAAATTCAGCAAAGTGTGATTGTGCCTGGCTTTCATAAAAAACCCCTGACCAGAGACTCGGTCAGGCTGGCACAATTAATCACCTGGCACGATTGCCGCCGGTGATTCAAGGCACAGATGGCCCTGGCCACCAACTCTTTACCGGTGCCGGGCTCCCCCCGCAATAAGACGGGTAGGTCGGATTCGGCCAAGACGGCGAGCTGGTTAAGAATCTCCCGGAAATTCGCGGCCCGGGTGATGATAGCAATTAGAATCTGATCAGGGGAAGGATTCCGGATCTGTCCTGTGCCTGACACCATGCCATAATCACCTCCTTGTGCCCCACCATAAGCTATAGGTCCTGGAACGATCAGTTGGGTTGGCGCCACTCCATGGCAGGGACCTACGGAAATAATTTTTAGCATAAAATTGATTCAGCCAAATTTACCAGATTAATACATTAAAGAGAATACGGTCAAACTGCCTTTGTTTGTAGGTAATTAATCTAAACTTTATTATTATCTTCGTCAATAAAATAATATTTTATCGCCATTTTTCTCCAGCTAATATTTCCTCAATGCAGCGCCGCACTTCGGCATAGGGACTGGTGAGGGCCAACACCCGAAGTCGGCCCTTAAAACCTTGCTGCTCTACCCGGCTGCGGACCCCGGCCTGGACTGCCATAGCCCGCAACACCTCCTGCAACACCGCCGGGTCCGGATAATCCAGCAGGCGGGTCAAGGCTCCCCACTCTTCCGGGAGCCCATATTCTTCCAGGAATTTTTTGGCATAGGCGGCAAATTGCTTGGTGCCGTACTTGTCTTCCAACTTGCGCAAGGCCGTCTGGTACTCCGGCCGGGCTCTTTTGCCTTTAAACAGAGCTTCGGCCTGGGCCAGGGCATGCAACCGCAGCTTTTCTGCTTGTTTTTTGGGAATCCGGGGTTCCTTGGGACGGGGCCGTCCGCCGGACCGGTCTCGCCGCTGATCAATCTCCCGCCAACTGGGGCGTTCCCGTTCGTCATCATCCCATGGAGGCATTTTTAACCCTTTCTAGCCGTAGGGTACGACCGACGTACCGTATTTCGCCTCGAAAATACCGGTTCTGCAAGCGCGGTTGTCCGCTAAATGGGAGGCGGGGCGCCCTCTGCCTCCTTACATGAGCCAATTGGGATGCCGGGCGGTTACTTCCGCCAGATAATCCCAGATCCACTCCCGTAGGCCCGGGGCCAGATAAAACCTGGGCCATAGCAGGTTGTCCTCCGGTTTGACCACCCCTTCCGCCAGGGCCAGGCGATGCAGGGGCAGACCGGGGTGGATGCGGATGCCGACCTGCAGATTCACCATCTTTGGTTCATATTTCTCCAGAAAGGCGACGCTTTCCTGCACCGTCTCCCTGGTCTCGCCGGGGCCGCCCAGCAGGAGGAAGCAGGTAAAGGGCAGGTCGGCCTCCTGTAGCAGCTTCAGGGTGCGCTCCACCTGCTGGAGCCCAAAGCCTTTGCCCAGGACCCTGAGCACCAGCTCCGAGCCGCTTTCGTTCCCCACCTGCGCCATAGCGCCGCCCGCCGCTCGGATGAGCCGGAAGAGCTCCGGGTCCGGAAAGGCCGGGTTAATCAGGCAGAGCCAGGCCAGCGGTAGACGCAGGGCCGCAATGGCCCGACAGAGGCGCCGACCGAATTCCGGGGGGCAGTTAAAGATATTGTCCACAAAATGGAAGCGCCGCAGGCCCCACTTTTCATACCATCTCGCCAGCCAGGAGGCCACCTCCTCTGGCTCCCAGGCCCGAGTCGCTGCCCCCTCCAAAAATGGGGTGGTGCAATAGATACACCTCATGGGGCAGCCCCGGCGGCTCTGCACCGGGATCGCCCCTGGCAGCCCGGCGCTTCCCGGCGTCTCGTGATAAACTTGGGGGCTGAAATATTCCAGGGCCGGCCGAGGCAACCAGTCAAGGCGGCGAATAGGCTGGAGGGGGTTTTCTCTGAGCCCCTCGTCCTGACGCCACATCAGGCCCGGGACCTTCTCCCAACCCTGCTCAGGAAGGGCTTGTAAAAACCTGACAAAAGACTCTTCCCCCTCGCCCACGATCCCGAAATCGGCCCAGGTGAAGGCCATGAATTCATGGGGCGCCACGGAAAAGCCAGCCCCGCCCAGGACAATAGGGGCCGGGGTGGTCGCCTTCAGGCGGTCCACCAGCTCCTTAACCTGCGGAAAATAGACCTCAGTATTGCGGCTTTCCTGGTTATCGATGTTCCTGACCGAGATACCGACCACTTCCGGACGAAACTCTGCCACTGCCCGGTCCACCTCGGCCAAGGGATCTTCCAGGAACATAAAATCCAGGACCAGCACCTCATGTGCCGGTGCGACTGCCGCCACCACCGAGGCCAGGCCCAGGGGCAGGGGCAGAAAGACCAGGCGGCACTGATTGGGGGATATGAAAAGAATTCGCAAATTAATATCCGTTAAACTTGTGGGAGCGAGCTAAATTGCTTCTCTGCGAAAAAGTAATGGGTGAAAAAAGGGAAGGGGATAAAAGGGAGAGGGCTTTTCTAACTTTTCTCCCTTTAACCTTTTTCCCCTGCATCTGGCAGCCGCTCCCCATGATACCGATTTTGCGCCATTTTCAGTCCTTCCCGAATCAGGCAATCCACTGCGGTGGCGGCCTGCTCGATGAAGCGGGCCACATTTTCCGCTTCGTCCGCCGGGAAATGCGACAAAACATAATTCTCCGCAGGCATGCCCGCCGGCGGTCGGCCGAGGCCCAGCTTCACCCGGAGGAATTCTTCGGTGTGCAAGTGGGCGATGATGGAGAGGATGCCCCGGTGCCCCCCGGGGCCGCCGCGCTCTACGAGCTTAAGGCGCCAGAGGGGCACGTCCAGATCATCATGCACCACCACTAGATTTCCCGGCGAAAGCTTAAAGTAGGAGAGCAGCAGGGACACCGCCTGGCCGCTGAGGTTCATGTAGGTGGTGGGCTGGGCTAAGATCACGGTCTCCTCCCCTACCCTGCCCTGCCCCCAGACGGACTCCAGGCTTTTTTTACTCAGGGGAAGCCCCCACTGGTCGGAAAGATAGGCCACCACCTGCCAGCCCAGGTTGTGTCTGGTCCAGGCGTACTCCCGCCCGGGATTTCCCAAACCCACGATGAGGCGCATTTTGCTAGGCGGTCAGCTTTCAGCAACCAGTTTTTAGCTTGCCGTTAGCAGTTAGATGTTTCCGGGTTTCCTGCTCAGGTTTGCTGGTTACGGCAAACTGATCTTATCTAGAGCCCGAAGATTGGAAAAACAAGGATGAAACAGAAAATCACTTAAGACGGAGGTTGTCTTTAGCTGTCCATCGATATCTGACAGCTAACCGCTAAACAAATAAGGAACTCACCGAATCCTGGTTATGGATGCGTTTGATGGCCTCCCCCAAAAGCGGGGCTACGCTCAACACCCGGATCTTCTCCAGGGCCGCGGCGTCAGGGCTCAGGGCAATAGTGTCGGTCACGGCCAGGGTCTTAATCATGGACCCCCTAATGTTGCTGACGGCATTGCGGGACATGACCGGGTGGGTGACGCAGGCGTGAACCGCGCGCCCCCCGCGGCGCATCAGCAGTTCCGCCGCCATGACCACGGTAGAGCCGGCGACCACCATGTCGTCCAGGATGATGGCCTCCTTACCCCAGACGTTGCCGATCAGGGTCATGTCCTTGATGCCGGTCGCGTCCCGGCGCTTGTCAATGATGGCCAGAGAGGTGTTCAGGCGTTTGGCAAAGGCCCGGGCCCGCTCTACGCCGCCGGCGTCGGGTGAGACCACCACCATATCCGGCCCAAAACTTTCCCGGATATACTCGAGGGTCACCGGCGCGGCATAGAGATGATCCACCGGGATATTGAAAAACCCCTGGAGCTGGCCGGTGTGGAGGTCCATGGTAAGCATCCGGTTGGCCCCGGCCGTGGTAATGAGGTCCGCCACCAGCTTGGCGGAAATGGGGGTTCGGGGCGCGGTCTTGCGGTCCTGGCGGGCATAGGCGAAATAGGTCACCACCGCGGTGACGCAGCGGGCCGAAGCGCGCTTTAGCGCATCCATCATCACCAACAATTCTATCAGGTTCTCATTGCAGGGGATACAGGTAGGCTGGATGACGTAAACATCTTTGCCGCGGACGTTCTCATGAAATTCCACGGAGACCTCGCCGTCGGAGAACCGCCCCACCGCCGCCTCTCCCAAGGAGATGCCCAGATAGTTGCAGATTTTTTCAGCCAGGGGACGGTTGGCGTTGCCGGCGAAGATTTTCAGATCGTCCATACGAGACTCTCCCAGGTAGTATCGGTCTCCTGGCCGGTGAGTCCCTGGGCCACAGCCAGCCAACCTGGAAACGAACGGCGCAGGGCCCGAGCCGCCTCGACCGCCGCTTCCCAGGTGGGAAAAAGTCCAAAGATGGTGGGGCCACTCCCCGAGACGGATTGGGTGACCGCCCCCGCCTGCTTAACCTGCTCCAGCAGTTCGGCCAACTCCGGCAGGCGCCGGATGGCCACTTCGGCCAGATCGTTCCTGACCCAGCGCTCCGGATGCTCCGGGTCCCAGACCGGAGCGTCCGAATTACCTTTTATTCGGCCCAAATCCAGGTTTTCATAAACCCAGCGGGTGGAGAGAGGCACGCCTAGATTGAGCAGCAAGTAGTTATACGCCGGCAGGGCCAACGGCCTTAACTCGGCGCCGATTCCGCGGCCCACCGCCGGCCCGCGCCCCAGGAAAAACGGGACGTCTGCGCCTAGCTGGGCGGCCAAAGAGTGCAGCCGGGCCTGCTCCAAGGGGGCGCCATAAAGGTGATTCAACGCCTTCAGAGCCCCTGCCGCATCACTGGAGCCGCCCCCCAGGCCCGCAGCCACCGGGATTTTTTTGCGCAGCTCTAAATGGCCCTTTACTTCTATCCCCGCCGCCTTCTGAAAGGCCAGGGCCGCCCGGACCACCAGGTTATCCGGCCCCTGGGGCAGGTCCGGCCGGTCGCAAGTAAAACGGAGGTCATTCCTCCCCGGGGTCACGAACAATTCGTCCGCCAGGCTTAGGGGCTGCATCACGGTCACCAGCTCGTGGTAACCGTCGTGCCGCCGCCCCAACACCCGGAGATAGAGATTGACCTTGGCCGGGCACCGCTGCCGGATCGTTTCTCCCCGGGCAAAGGCCATCTGCCCTGGGGACGGTTTGCCCTGGAATTCTCCAAAAGCAGTCATAAAAGCAGACGGCCCGACGCCAGAGAATTTACCACAATAGCTGCAGAAAATCTAATTATTCCGGCTCTTGGGCAAATCATCAACCGTTAAGGTTCAGCCCACCTCCTTAATATAGGCCATACGCAGATCGTACAGGAGATGATCAAACAGGTTTTGCTCATCCAGCTCCAGGTTGTTTCGGGTTTTTTCCCGGAGCACCCCCAGAAGGTCGATGGTCTGTTTGGCCAGGAGCAGGTTCTTTTCGGTCTGGCCGGTGTTGGGGTCGGGCAGGGCTCCCAGGTTCATGAAAGCCGTGGAACTGAGGGAAAGGATGAGGGATGCGAAGGTGATTTCCGGCGCCGGGACCGCTCCGGCGGCGGCCTTCTGGGCCGCTTCCTGAAAGGCCTGCTTCTGGTCGGACTCGGTCTTCCGGGCCTCGGCCTTCTCTTCCTCACTCAACTGATGGAACCGCCGATCCTTGATGGTATAGCCTTTATCTTCGGTCTCAGACATGTCAACCTCCGCGTCAGATTTAAGGATCGGCTACAACTCCAACGGGATGGCTTCGGCCACATGCTCCAGGGCCCGCACATCCTTGAGGCATTCCGGAGTCAGCGGGGTGTCGGTGGTGAGCAGGATGATGTTCTGCCCCCGTTCCCTCTCCTGACCCACGGTCATCCGGGCGATATTGATGTTGTGCTTGCCGATGGTGGTGCCGATGGCGCCGATCACCCCAGGGCGGTCGGTATTATAAATATAGAGCATGTGTCCCTCGGGAACGGCCTCCAGCCGGAAGTTGTTGATGCGCACCAATCTGGGTTCATATTTGCCGAAGATAGTGCCGGCCACGGTATTCTCTTCCGTGTCAGCCCGCACCGTCAGGCGAATCAGGTTGGCGAAGTCTTCAGTAGAGGCCACCTTCTCTTCGCTGATGTGAATCCCCCGGGCCGCGGCCATGGACGGGGCATTGACGTAATTTACTTCATCGCGCAGGACCGGGTAGAGGAGGCCTTTGAGGAGCGAGTGGGTCAGGGGTTTGGTGTCCAGCCTGGAGACCTCGCCGATATAGGCGATGCTCACCGAAGAAATCGGCCCCTCACTAATCTGAGCCTGGAAAGCTCCCAGGGCCTCGGCCAAAGTGAGGTAGGGCTTCAGTTTGGCCATGGTCTCCTGGCTCACCGACGGGGCGTTCACTGCGTTTTTGATAGTGCCGTAGAGCAGCAACTCCACGATCTGCTCGCAGACCGCCACCGCCACGTTGGCCTGGGCCTCTTCCGTGGAGGCCCCCAGGTGCGGGGTGCAGATGACATTGGGCACCTGCCGCAACGGCCAATCCTCCGGCGGCGGCTCCGTTTCGTAGACATCCAGGGCGGCACCGGCCACCTTGCCTTCCTTCAGGGCCTCCAGCAGAGCTCCTTCGTCGATAAGGCCACCCCGGGCGCAGTTGATGATGCGCACGCCGGGCCTCATCTTCTTGAAGGCTTCCCGGTTTAGCAGGCGGGCGGTGTCCTTGGTCTTGGGGGTATGGAGGGTAATGAAGTCGGAGCGCGCAAAAAGATCGTCCAGGGAGACCAGTTCCACCCCCAAATTGGCGGCGACTTCCTTGGTAATGAAGGGGTCATAGGCCAGGACCCGCATCTTGAGGCCCAGGGCCCGTTCGGCCACCACAGTGCCGATCCGCCCCATGCCGATGATTCCCAGGGTCTTGTTGAACAGCTCAGACCCCTGGAACTTTTTTTTCTCCCATTTGCCTTCCCGCATGGACTGGGCCGCCTGAGGGGTGTTCCGGGCCAGGGCCATCATCAGAGATAGGGCGTGCTCCCCGGTGGTGATGGTGTTGCCCCCCGGGGTATTCATCACCACGACCCCCCGTTTACTGGCCGTCGGGATGTCCACGTTATCCAGGCCGGTGCCGGCCCGGCCCACCACCTTCAGGCGGTGGGCGGCGTCCAGGATTTCCGCCGTCACCTTGGTGGCGCTGCGGATTACCAGGGCGTCCACATCTTTGATGATTTCTTTGAGTTCCTCGGGTTTCAGGCCCGGCCGGTTCACCACCTCGATGTTGGGCTGGGCCTCTAAAACCGCCACTCCGGCGGGGTGCAAGTTATCGCTGATCAGGACCTTCATACTGCGGCCTCCTTGCTCAAGACCTCTTGGGCGGCCTTCAGGCCGACACCCGGCTGGACCTTAAAACCCAACTGATTAAGGACCTCTTCCAAGCCGCCGATGGTGCCCAGCAGGTCCACCGCGTCGATAAAGCCCATGTGGGCGATGCGGAAAATCTTGCCTTTGGCCTGGGCCTGGCCGCCGGCGATCCAGATGCCTTTTTTCCGCAGCTCGGCCACCACTTTCTGGCCGTCCACCGGGGACTCCACCGCGGTGACGACGTCGGAGGGGTATTCCTTGGCATAGAGCTGCAGACCCATGGCCTGCATGGCGGCCTTGGCGGCCAGAGAGAGCCGCCGGTTGTGGGCGAAGATCTTCTCCAGGCCCACCTGGCGGATCTTGGTGAGCACTTCCTGCAGGCCCAAAATAAAGGAAACCGCCGAGGTATAGGGCGTCTGGTTCTTTTGGGCTGATTTAACCGCCTTGGAAAAATCGAAATAATATTTCGGCAGCTTAGCAGTCTTGACGAACTCCCAGGCCTTGGGGGAGAGCGCCGCAAAGGCCAGCCCTGGCGGCAACATCATGGCTTTCTGCGAGCCGCCCACCAGGACGTCGATGCCCCATTCATCCATGGGCAAAGGATAACCGCCCAAGGCCGAAATGGCGTCCACCACCAGGATGGTGCCGGGCCTATTTTTGGTCAGCGCCGCCAGCTCTTTCACCGGGTGCGCCACCCCGGTGGAGGTTTCATTGGCCTGCACGAAGACCGCCTTGATGGCCGGGTTGGCGTCCAGCATCTGGGCGACCCGCTTGGGGTCCGCCGCCCGGCCCCATTCCACCGCCAGGCGCTCCACCTTGACCCCGTAAACGTTGCAGAGTTCGGTCCAGCGCTCGCCGAACTTACCGCCGTCCACCACCAGGGCCGTGTCGCCGGCGCTCAAGGTGTTAGCTACCGCGCCTTCCATGGCGCCGGTGCCGGTGGCGGAAAAGATCAGCACTTCCTGCTCCGTCTGGAACAGGTATTTCAAGTCTTCCCGCACCTTGCCCAGGATCTCCATGAACTGGGGGGCGCGGTGATGGATGATGGGCTGGGCCATGGCCAGCTGGGTTTCGGGGGCTACCGGAGTCGGACCGGGAGTCATGAGATACATTTTCATCTTAGATACCTAACCTTGTTCGGATATTTTGCGAAACTGCTTGGCGATTTTCTTGAATGTTAAAGTTTATTTACTTAGCCCCTCACTGTCAAGACTATCGGTAAGGAGATAGTGCAAAAAAGCACTAAACTAAGGCACCGAGATATTAGTCAGCTATAAACCTTTGGGGCAGGAAACCGCCGCGCCTCCCGCCTTTAGCATCATTGCATCTCTGGACTTCGAACCTCATCAGCTGCCGTCCATTCCAGGGGATAAATGCCGCGTTAGACCTAGCGCGGAAAGCTGGAATTCAGCCAATCCGCCACCTACATAACCTGACCATGCTTTACCGGATTGTCTTGGAGGTAATCTATCCGGCGCTCATAGTAACGCGCCTACGGAAGCTCATTTGGGCCCGTTTGCACAACCCCGCTTCCGGCGGAAAACAAGTTTCCCCTGGCGATGGCCGTCGCCCCAAGGCCTTAAAGACTGGCAATCTTATCGCCGACCGGGAAAGGCCGGCCTGGAAAGGCCGGCCTGGAAAGATGAGGTTACCGGGGGTATTGGACTTCGAAGACCCGCTTGGCCACCACGAAGGTGCCTTCATAGTACGGCTGGCGTAAATCCGTGACCGTTACCCCGTAGCGATGGTTGGAGGCATGGATCATCTTCCCGTCTCCCAGGTAGATGCCGGAGTGTCCCACCTGGTTTCCCCCCCGGCAGAAAAAAAGGAGATCGCCAGGAAGCAGTTTGGAGAAATCCATTGTCCTGGTCACGACCTTGCCCACCTGGGCCTGTTCGGCACTGGAGCGGGGCAAATCGATCTTAAAGCCATGGTAGATGTATTGGACGAACCCGGAGCAATCGGTGGCGTAGCCGGTTTGCAGCGAACTACCCCGGGCGTAAGGAGCGTCACGATATGATTTCGCCTGGGTCAGGATCAGATCAGAAAAATTCCAGGGTTCAAACTTGGCGTATTTGGGCTCCACCTGCGAGGCCGACATATCTTTGGTCGCATCGGCCGGCTGTGAAGAGGGGTGGGTAACGGGCGAGCTGGGCTTGGTTTTCTTGGGGCTCAGGGGCTCCAAGAGAAAATTGCCGTCCCGCTGGGGAGTGATTTTCATCAGCGGCGGGGTTTCGGCGATGGAAGATCCCCTGGCCCGGGTTTCATAGCCGGGAACCACGGAAGACTGCACAACCTCGTTGTCCTCTTCCCGTTGGGAAGCCCGCGAGTGGTGGTAGTGGGTGGTTGCCTTTCTCGCTGACTTGCTTTTATTACCAACCTTGCCGTTGGTCTTGGCTGAGGACTTCTCTTTTTCGGTTTTGGTAGGTAATGAAAATGCTAGACTAGGGGTGAACAACAGGGCCAAAGTGAGCATCATGCTTAAGATTAACCGATTCGTCATCCAGAACCTCCATTGTTATGGGACTATCCGGAGGGGACCAGTTGCTCAGCCCCCGACAAGGAGCGGATTGCCGCCCGCTTGTCTGACATATACCTTTGCCCGCTAGGTATTTTTCCCTATCCAAAGCTAGGTAAAAATACCTATAAGGTTTGCGAAGGAAATTAGTATATTTGTAAATGGATGTCAAACTTTTTTTTACCGCGGTTGGAGCGGAACGCCTTTTACTGTGAATCATCAAGGACATAGACCAGGAATTTTTTTCTCCGAGATCATCCCCGGGCCATAAGGACATCCCCGTCCAGGCGGCGCCCCTGGATCCTGGGCCAATGCCCCCGAACCGTCGCCCTGACAAAAATGCCGCATAAAAAAGCAGGGACCTGACGGCCCCTGCTTTTAAAGGCGGATGGCGCTAAGGTTCAGGCGGTGGCGGACTTTTTCTTGGCTTTGGGAAGCTTCTCCGGGCGGTCCACCAGCTCCAGGATGGACATGGGGGCGCCGTCACCCTGCCTCACCCCCAGGGGGATGATGCGGGTATAGCCGCCGGGACGGTCCTGGTAGCGCTCCTTCAGTTCGCCGAAAAGCTTGGCCACCACCTTCTTGGAGCGCACCACCGCCAGGGTCAGGCGCCGGGCGTGCAGGTCGCCCCGCTTGGCCAGGGTAATGACCTTCTCGGCCCACTGCCGGGCCTCTTTGGCCTTGGCCCGGGTAGTTTCCACCCGCTCCACCTCCAACAGAGCGGTGATCAGATTACGCAGCATGGCCTGACGGTGTTCCGTGGTGCGGGAAAGGCGCCGTCCGGCTTTTAAGTGTCTCATGCGACTTCTTCCTTCCTTTCCGGCATCTGGTCCGGAGGCAGAAAATTTTCCAGCTTCATTCCCAAATGCAGCCCCATTTCCGTGAGGATCTCTTTGATCTCATTCAGGGATTTACGGCCGAAATTCTTGGTCTTGAGCATCTCCTGCTCGGTTTTCTGCACCAGCTCGCCGATATAGCGGATGCTGGCATTGCGCAGACAGTTGGCGGCCCGCACCGACAGTTCCAGTTCATTGACGCTACGGTAGAGGTTCTCGTTAAGGGCGGGAGGTTCTTCCAAAGCCCTCTCCTCCATTCCCGCGGGCTCCTCTTCAAAATTAATAAACATGGTGAGGTGCTCTTTCAGGATTTTGGCGGCAAAAGCCACGGCGTTTTCCGGGGAGAGGCTGCCGTCGGTCCAGACCTCCAGGGTCAGTTTGTCATAGTCGGTGCGTTGCCCCACCCGGGCCTGGGTGACCAAGTAATTCACTTTGCGGATGGGCGAGAAACTGGCGTCCAACGGGATGTAGCCGATGGGCTGGTCCTCTTCCTTGTTGGCCTCCGCCGGCACAAACCCCTTGCCACTCTTGACCGTTATCTCGATGTTGAGCTGCCCGTCGGCTGCCAGGGTGGCAATATGATGGTCGGGATTGAGGATTTCCACCGTACTCTCCGTCTTGATATCCCCGGCTTTAACTTCGGTTTCCCCGGCGGCGTCCAGGCGCAGCATCCTGATGCCGTCGGTTAGCATCTTAAACCGCACCTGCTTCAGATTGAGGAGAATCTCGGTGACATCCTCTCTGACTCCAGGGATGGCGGAAAATTCGTGATGCACGTCCCGGATGCGGACTGCGGTTATGGCCGCTCCCCGGAGAGAGGACAGCAAGACCCTTCGCAGGGCGTTGCCCAGGGTGGTGCCGAAACCGCGCTCCAGCGGCTCACAGGTGAACTTACCGTAAGAGCGGGTATGGGTCTCGCCGTCCACTTCTAACCGTTTGGGCTTGATTAAATCGGTCCAATTTTTCTGGATCATGGTTCCTCGTTCAGACTACTCAGATGTTATGGCCGGTTAAATATTAGCCGCCGCCGGCGGCCCGGTCGGAGGCGTCGCTCAGGCCATAAAGGATCCTGATTCCCTATTTAGAATAAAGCTCCACGATGAGATGTTCTTGAATGGGCATGGTGATGTCCTCCCGGCTGGGAAACATGATCACCCGCCCATTAGCCTCATCCTTGTTGAACTCCAGCCAGGCGGGCGTGCCCCTCCGGGCCACGGCCTCCATAGCGTCCTTAATCAAAGGCAGGTTGCGGCCTTTCAGGGTAGCTTGAATCAAGTCGCCTTTGCGCACCAAGTATGACGGCAGGTTCACCTTGTTGCCGTTGACCAAAATAAGGTTATGGCGCACCAGTTGCCGGGCCTGGGACCGAGAGTTGGCGAAGCCCAGCCGATAAATCACGTTGTCCAGGCGCCGCTCCAGCAGGACCAACAGGTTGGTCCCAGTGACGCCTTTCTGCCTTTCGGCCTTCTCAAAATACCCGCTGAACTGCTTTTCCAGGACTCCGTAAATCCGTCTGACCTTCTGCTTTTCCCGTAGCTGGCTGCCGTAATCGGACGCCTTGCTGCGCCGCTGGCCATGTTGCCCCGGCGGGTAATGCCGCCGGTCGATGGCGCACTTGTCGGTGTAGCAGCGGTCTCCTTTGAGGTAAAGTTGCATTCCTTCCCGGCGGCAAAGCCGGCAAACTGCTCCCAAATATCTAGCCAATGTCGTTCACCTCTTCTTCACACCCGGCGGCGTTTGGGAGGGCGGCAGCCGTTGTGGGGGATGGGGCTAACGTCCCGAATGAGGTTGATGGTCAAACCGGCGGCCTGCAAGGCCCGGAGCGCCGCTTCCCGGCCTGCCCCCGGTCCCTTGACCATAACGTCAATAGTGCGCATGCCGTGTTCCATGGCCTTCTTGGCGGCGTCCTGGGCCGCTAACTGGGCGGCAAAAGGCGTGCCCTTACGTGAGCCCTTGAAGCCCTGGACCCCGGAAGACGACCAGGAAACCACGTTGCCCAGGGGATCAGTGATGGTCACCAGGGTGTTGTTGAAGGTGGCCTTGATATGAGCCACCCCCACGGGAATATTTTTCCGTTCTTTCTTCTTTTTGGTGCGAACCTGCCCTTTGGCCACAATGCCTCCTTACGCCTTCTTCCGTTTGCCCACCACGCTGCGGCGCGGTCCCTTGCGGGTGCGGGCATTGGTATGGGTACGCTGGCCCCGCACCGGCAAACTCCGGCGGTGCCGCAAACCCCGGTAACACCCCAAATCCATCAGGCGCTTGATGTTCATGGACACTTCCCGCCTGAGGTCACCTTCCACTTTACAGGTATGGTCGATCACCTGCCGAATGCTGGTGATTTCGACATCCGTCAGTTCGGCGGTCTTGGTGCCTGGGTCCACCTTGGCTTCCGTCAGTATCCGAGCCGAGGTGCTGCGGCCTATGCCGTAGATGTAGGTTAGGGCGATCTCAATACGCTTGTTTCGGGGCAGATCGATGCCGGCGATTCGTGCCAATTCCTTCCCCCTGTTAGCCTTGCCGCTGCTTGTGTTTGGGATTTTCGCAGATCACCCGCACAGTCCGCTTACGGCGAATAATCTTGCATTTGGCGCACATCCGTTTAACTGACGGCCTGACCTTCATGATTTTGTCGTCCTATCTCACCCGGTAGACAATGCGCCCCCGACTCAGATCGTAGGGCGACAATTCCAAGATGACTTTATCGCCGGGGAGGATTTTGATATAGTGCATCCGCATCTTCCCAGAGATATGGGCCAGAACCTTATGCCCGTTAGGCAGTTCCACCCGAAACATGGCGTTGGGCAACGGCTCGATTACCGTGCCTTCTACTTCGATGGCGTCTTCTTTGGGCATCTACCTGGTCTTTTAATTATTTCAAAAAGTTATACATAAATACTAATTATTTTCCCGAATCAAGTTCCTGCCCGCCCTAGGACGGGGCTCCCGTCGGTCGTCGCTAAAGCTTGCTCAGGATCAGCGGCCCATTCTCCGTCACCGCCACGGTATGCTCAAAATGCGCGCTATAAGAACCATCCTGGGTCACCGCAGTCCAGCCGTCCTTCAGAATCTTCACCTGCCAGGTCCCCATGGTGGTCATGGGTTCGATGGCCAGGGTCATACCTGCCTGGAGCAGCGGGCCCCGTCCCGGCGGCCCGAAGTTGGGAATCTGTGGATCTTCATGGAGCGAGCGGCCAATGCCGTGGCCCACAAACTCCCGGATTACTCCGAAACCCGCCTCTTCCACCATGGTCTGCACCGCGTGGGAGATATCGGAAAGGTGCTTCCCCACCCTCGCCTGTTCGATCCCAGCATAAAGGGACTTTTCGGTGATTTCCAGCAACTCCCGGGCCCGGAAACTCACCTGGCCCACCGCCACGGTGAAGGCAGCGTCCCCGTAATAACCCCGGTACTTCACCCCGAAGTCGAGGCTCACCACGTCCCCGGCCTTGAGGCGCCGCGGCCCCGGGATGCCGTGCACGATCTCCTCGTTCACGGAGATGCAGATAGAGCTGGGGTAGCCGCGGTAGCCCTTAAAAGCCGGCTCCACTTTGCGGTCGCGGCACATTTCTTCCGCCAGTTCATCCAGCTCCCGAGTCTCGACCCCGGGTCCCACCCGCTCTTTAATCTCCCCCAGGATTTCGGCCACGATTTGGTTGGCCACCTCCATCTTGGCGAGTTCCTGGGGAGATTTCAACAGTATCATTTAGGTCAATTAGTGCTTGCCGCCACAGGAGCAACTGTGGCCGCCGGCCACAATGCTGACAATCTTATTGAAGATATCGTCAATGCTGCCGACACCCGGGATGGACCGCACCAGCGCCTGCGCCGTGTAGTAGTCGATCAGGGGCTTGGTCGCCTGGTTATAAGTCGCCAAGCGGGAACGCACCGTCGTCTCGTTATCGTCATCCCGCAGATAGAGCTCACCGCCGCACTTGTCGCACACGCCTTCCTTCTTGGACGGGGTAAAGGCGACATGGTACATCTGGCCGCAACTTTTGCAGGTGCGCCGGCCGGTCAGCCGGGTTACCAGGGCCTCTTCGTCCACGTCGATGCTGACCACGTGGTCGATCTTGTTGCCCAGGCCCGCCAAAACCTTGTCCAGGGCCTCGGCCTGGGGCACGGTGCGGGGGAAACCGTCCAGGATGAAGCCCTTTTTGCAGTCAGGCTGCGCCAGGCGATCTTTAATAATGCCGATGACTACCTCATCGGGCACCAGTTTGCCGGCATCCATGTATTCCTTGGCCTTCCGGCCCATTTCCGTGCCTTCTTTGACCGCGGCCCGCAGGATGTCGCCGGTGGAAATCTGCGGAATTTGGAATTTGTCGATGAGTTTCTTGGCTTGGGTGCCTTTGCCCGCTCCCGGACCGCCCAACAGAATCAGATTCATGGCCTCCTCCTTAGTCTCAGATCAGCGCCTTACCCGGCCCAAGCGTTTCTTCATAAAGCCCTCATAGTGCCGGGTGAGCAAATGTGATTCGATCTGGCTCATAGTATCCATCGCCACGCCCACCACGATTAGCAGGGCTGTACCCCCAAAGTAAAAGGGAACATTGAACCTGCGGATTAAAATACTAGGCAACACGCAGACCAACGAAACATACAGCGCGCCCCCCAGGGTGATACGGGTCAGTATTCGGTCGATATACTCCGAGGTCGGCTTGCCAGGCCGCAGTCCTGGAACGTAGCCGCCCCATTTTTTCAGGTTGTCCGCCACGTCCACCGGGTTGAAGGTCACGGCGGTGTAGAAATAGCAGAAAAAGATGATCAACCCAACGTAAATCAGATCATGGTAAAGGCCGCCGGGGGAAATGGCCTGCATGGTCTGCTTGATCCAATCAACCCGCACCAGGCCGGCGATGGTGGCGGGAAACATCAAGAGCGACGAGGCGAAGATGGGCGGAATGACTCCGGAGGTGTTCACCTTCAAGGGGAGATGGGTGCTCTGGCCGCCGTACATGCGGCGTCCCACTACCCGCCGGGCGTATTGCACCTGAATGCGGCGCTGGCCCCGTTCCACGAAGACGATAAAGCCCACCACCATGACCATCACCACCACCAGCAGCACCATGAGCAGCGGATAAATTTCCCCCGTGGACATCAGATCGAAGGTCTTGATAATGGCAGAAGGCAGCCGCGCCGTGATGCCGGCAAAGATGATCAGGGAAATGCCGTTGCCGATGCCCCGCTCGGTGATAATTTCCCCCAGCCACATGATGAAGGCGGTGCCGGAGGTCAGGGTGAGCACCGTCATCAACCGGAAGGCCCAGCCGGGGTGTAGCACCACCGGCAAATGGCCGCCGCTCATGGATTCCAGCCCCACGGCTATCCCCAGACCCTGAATGGCGGAGATGATCACGGTGCCGTAGCGGGTGTACTGTTTAATCTTCTTCTGACCGGCCTCGCCTTCCTTGGCCAGTTTCTCCAAGGTCGGGATCACCACCTGAAGGAGTTGGAGAATAATGGAGGCGCTGATGTAAGGCATGATCCCGAGGGCGAAGACGCTGAGCTTTTCCAGGGCGCCGCCGGAAAACATGTCAAACAGCCCGAAAATAGTGCCGCGCTGCTGGGCGAAGAACGCCATCAAGGCCTGGGGGTCGATCCCCGGGGTGGGGACCTGGCAACCCAGACGATATACGGCCAGCATCATCAAGGTAAACAGGATGCGCCGTTTCAGCTCCGGAATCTTGGCGATGCTGGAGAAGACTGACACTTAGAGAACCTCCACCTGCCCGCCGGCGGCTTCCAGACGCGCCTTGGCCTGGGCGCTCACCGCCTGCACCTTCACGGTCAGGGGCACGCTCACCGCACCCTGGGCCAGGAGCTTGATCCTCTTGCTTTTGGCCGCCACCAAGCCAGCCTCTTTCAGGGCGGCCTCGTCCACCACACTGTGGGCCGCAAAGCGCTGCAGATCCCTGAGGTTGATAATCGCCCAGGGCTTTCGGAAGATATTGTTAAAGCCGCGCTTGGGGATGCGCCGGGTGAGGGGCATCTGGCCGCCCTCAAAACCTGGACCCTTGGTGCCGCCGGATCGGGAGGTCTGTCCTTTGTGGCCCCGCCCCGCGGTCTTGCCCCAACCGGAACCGGGGCCGCGGCCGACCCGTTTCTTCGCCTGTTTGGCTCCCGGGCTGGGCTGCAATTCACTCAGTCGCATGCGCTATTCTCCTTCCGGAATCTGGCGCACTTCCACCAGATGAGCCACCTGGCGCACCATACCGGCGATGGCCGACGTCTCTTTATGGCGCACGGTCTTCTGGAGGCGGGTCAGTCCCAAGGTCTGCAAGGTCTTGCGATGCTGCGGCGGCCGGCCGATGGGACTTTTTCTCAAAGTTATCTCAAGAAACATAACCATTCCTTTTATCATTGGCAGAGAACAGTTCAGAGGCTGATTCTGCAACAGCTCATTGCTCCCTGCTTACTGCTATCCCAACATCTCCGCCAGCGGCCGGTTCCGCCGGGTGGCCACCTCTTCCGGCGATGCCAGTTTCTTGAGGGCCTCCATGGTGGCCTTTACTGCGTTATGGGGATTAGTGGACCCGAGGCATTTGGTGAGGACGTTCTTGATGCCCGCCACTTCCACCACGGCCCGCACCGGGCCGCCGGCAATGACCCCCGTTCCTTCCGAGGCCGGTTTCAACAGGACCTTGCCGGAGCCGTACTCTCCTAGCACCGTATAGGGAATGGTGTTGTTGAGGATGGGAATCTGGACCATGCCCTTTTTGGCCTGCTCCACCGCCTTGCGGATGGCCTCCGGCACTTCGTGCGCCTTGCCCAAACCGAAGCCCACCTTGCCCAGGCCGTCGCCCACCACCACAATGGCGCTGAAGCGGAAACGGCGTCCGCCCTTCACGACTTTGGCCACCCGGGCAATGCTCACTACCTTGTCGGTTAATTGTAGTTCCTGCGCCTCTGACTCGTACAATCTTTCCTCCGGTGTCGCGGTCAGCTTTCGGCTATCAGCTATCAATTAGCTGTCAGCATTCAGCTATCAGCTTGAAAATCCCTTTTCTTTTGCCTCTTATCCGTATAAGAAGTTGTTTCAATAAGTTACGGTGCCGATTTATCTGCTTAGCTGACTGCTGATAGCTGACAGCTGACAGCTAAAACTCCAAGCCGTTTTCCCGGCAGCTCTCGGCCACGGCCTTGACCCGGCCGTGATAGAGGAAACCGTTACGATCGAACACCACTTGCGAAATGCCCTTTTCCCTTGCCTTGGCGGCCAGTAGTTTCCCCACTTCCCTGGCAGCATCGGTCTTTTTCAGGCCACTCAGTTTGCCCTTGAGTTGGCCGCTCAGGGTAGAGGCCGCCACCAGGGTCTGGCCGCGGCTGTCGTCAATAATCTGGGCGTAGATATGCCGGGCGCTACGGAACACGGAGAGCCGGGGCCGCGGCGCGTTGCCGCTGATCTTCTTGCGAATCCGCCCCCGTCTCTTCAGTCTTGCCGCCTGTTTGGGGTTCATCTGCTCTCTTCCTTAACGGCCGCCGGCCTTGCCCACCTTGCGGCGGATTATTTCGCCCGCGTGTTTGATCCCCTTGCCTTTATAGGGATCCGGCGGCCGCAAGGCCCGGATATCTGTTACTGTCTGGCCCAAGACCTCTTTGTCGTGGCCAGTCAGTTCGATACGGGTCGCCTTTTCTACCTTGGCGCTGATCCCCTTGGGCAGGGGAAAAACCACCGGATTGGAATAACCCACGCTGAGCACCAGGCTGTTGCCCTTGGCCTCGACCTTGTAACCGGTGCCCACCAGCTCCAGGACCCGCCTGAAGCCCTCGCTCACCCCGGTGACCATATTGGCCGCCAGGGTCCGGGCCAGACCCCAATACGACCTCGTTAACCGGGAATCGTCCTGGGGGTTGACCCTGATCTCGGTGGCCCCGATTTCCACCCGGACCCGGGGCGGCATAAGCTGGCTCAGGGTTCCCTTGGGTCCGGTAATCTCTAATTTGCCGTCTTTAAGCGTCGCCTTCACCCCTTTGGGCAAAGGCACAGGTTTTTTCCCGATGCGGCTCATTATTTCACCTTACCAGATTTCACAGAGCACTTCGCCGCCCATCTGGAGCTTTCGGGCCTGGCGGTCGGTCACCACCCCCTGGGAGGTTGAAACCACCGCCACTCCCAGGCCGCCCTGGACCTCGGGGAGCTCGGCGTGACCGGCATAGACGCGCCGTCCAGGTTTGCTTACCCGCCGCAAGCCCTGAATGAGAGGCTGTTGATTTTCGGAATATTTTAAATAAACCCGAAGCACACCCTGGCGATTGTCCTTGATCACCTTGTAGTTCTTTATGAAGCCCTCATCCTTCATTATGCGGGCCAGGCTGATCTTCATGCGGGACGCCGGGATGTCCACTTTGTCAAACCGGGCGTGCCCGGCGTTGCGAATCCGGGTCAACATATCGGCGATGGGGTCGGTCAGGCTCATTTTTGCTCTACCAGCTCGATTTAATCACCCCGGGGATCTCTCCCTTCAGGGCCAGATTGCGGAAGCAGATGCGACAGAGGCCGAATTTGCGCAAGAAGGCCCGGGGCCGGCCGCATAAAGGGCAGCGGTTATATTTCTGCACCCCAAACTTGGCGGGGCGCTTTGCCTTGGCGATCAATGATTTTTTAGCCATGCTATCTCCTGAAGGGCATTCCCAACAGACTCAGTAAAAATTTGCCTTCTTCGTCGGTCCGGGCAGTGGTGACGATGGTGATGTTCATGCCCTTGACCTTGTCGATTTTGTCGTACTCGATTTCCGGAAAAATAATCTGTTCCTTCACCCCAAGGGTGTAATTCCCCCGGCCATCAAAGGCCTTTGCGGAGACTCCCCGGAAGTCCCGCACCCGGGGCAGCACCACGTTCACCAGTTTATCTAAGAAGAAATACATCCGGTCCCGGCGCAGGGTCACCATGCAGCCGATGGGCATGCCTTCCCGGAGTTTGAAGGCGGCGATGGACCTCTTGGCCTTGGTCACCACTGGCTTCTGGCCGGAAATAACGGCCAGCTCGTTCTGGGCCGACTCCAGCAGCTTGATGTTTTGGATGGCCTCGCCCAATCCCAGGTTGATGACGATCTTCTCCAGCCGCGGCACCTGCATGGGGCTATGGTACCGGAACTCCTGCATCATCCGCGGTACGCATTCCTTCCGGTAATATTCCCGCAGCCGGGCCTGGACCTTCTCCGCCGGCGGCGCTTTCTGGACCGGAGCCTCGACCTGGGGCGGCGCTTCGGACTGGCCCTTCGCCTCCGCCTTGGCTTTGCCCTTGCCTTTGGTCTCGGCCTCGGGTTTAGTCTTTGGTTTTTTCTCTTTATCAGCCATCAATCAATTCCTTGCATTTCAGACAGACCCGGACCTTTTTGTCTTCGCCGGTGGTGGTCAGGCGGAAGCGGGTGGCTGTGGCGCATTTGGGGCAGATGAGCTTCACCTTGGAGACAGACAGCGGCGCCTCCTTTTCAACGATGCCCCCCTGCCCGGTGGTGGGACTGGGCCGGGTATGGCGCTTGATTAGATTGACCTTTTCCACCACCACCTGGTTCTTTTCCCGGAGGACCTTGAGGACCTTGCCGGTCTTGCCCCGCTCCTTGCCGGTGATTACTTCCACCAGGTCATTCTTCTTCAAGCGGACCTTTCCCGGCGGCGCTTTAGGTTTCGGGGCTCGAGGCATCACAGCACCTCCGGGGCCAAAGAGATAATCTTCATGAACCGCTTGGCCCGCAGTTCCCGGGCTACCGGCCCGAAGATTCGGGTACCAATGGGGTCGCCCGCCGGGTTGATGAGCACGGCGGAGTTGTCGTCAAACTTGATATAAGAGCCGTCGGACCGCCGGGTCTCTTTGACGGTGCGCACCACCACGGCCCGCATGACGTCGCCTTTTTTCACTTTGGAATGCGGCAGGGCTTCCTTAACCGACACCACCACGATGTCCCCCACCCGGGCGTACCGCCGGCGGGTGCCGCCCAGGACGCGGATGCACGAGACCTTCTTGGCGCCGGAGTTGTCCGCCACCGTCATCTGGGTGTGTACTTGAATCATAGTCGTATATCCTTAAAAGGCGCCGGCGGCTTATTGGGCCTTCTCCAGGATCTGCTTGACCCGCCAGTGCTTGTCCCGGCTGATGGGCCGGGTCTCTTCCAACAGCACCTTGTCCCCCACCTGGCAGCTATTCTGGGGGTCGTGGGCCTTCATCTTCACCCGGCGCCGGATGATCTTGTGGTAGAGCGGATGGGCCACCAGCCGTTGAACCTCCACCACCACGGTCTTGTCCATCTTGTCACTGACCACCAGACCTACCCTGGTTTTACGAATGCCGCGCCCTTTTTCCATATCTCTCTAACCTTCCGAGTTACTGCGGCGTCCCGGCCTTGGCGTGGAGAACCGTCTTGATCCGGGCCAGGTCTTTCCGCACCTGCCCCAGCCGGGCGGTGTTGTCCAACTGCTGCCGGCTATGTTGAAATTTCAGGTTGAACAGCTCCTCGCTGACCTCTTTCAGCTTGACCTGGAGCTCCTCGAGGGTCAGGTCCCGGAGATCGGCGGCCTTCATGATCCGGCCTCCGCCTCGGTGACCTCAATTGGCGCCGGCTCCTCCGGGGCGGTCCGGGTGACCTTGGCCCGCTCGATGAATCTGGTCTTCACTGGCAATTTATGGGCCGCCAGGCGCATGGCCTCCTGGGCCACCTCCTTATCCACCCCGGTCATCTCATAAAGAACGAGACCGGGACGGACCACCGCCACCCAGCCTTCGGGCGAGCCTTTGCCTTTCCCCATGCGGGTTTCCGCCGGCTTCTTGGTGATGGGCTTGTCGGGGAATATCCGGATCCACACCTTGCCGCCGC